>Ga0315900_10000586_pt1 | contig 62322 bp, 55 predicted proteins | sample LakEriMetagenome_FD_203521 | JGI IMG/M metagenome (GOLD analysis project Ga0315900, IMG submission 203521) | Freshwater fungal communities from buoy surface, Lake Erie, Ohio, United States - Buoy 12 MA114 | ecosystem: Environmental > Aquatic > Freshwater > Lake > Lake biofilm | place: USA: Lake... | reverse complement strand
CAGCGGAATTTTCATTTTTCCTGGCGGTACCCACCATGATGGCAGCTACCGTGAAAAGCCTAGCCGACGTGTACAAGGAAACCCCGGAGGTGATGGATGCTTCGCGCGTGAACATCCTCCTGATGGGCTGCGTCATTGCATTTATTGTAGCCATACTGGCCATCAAATTCTTCATCGGCTTTCTGCAAAGGAACGGGTTCAGGATGTTCGGGATCTACCGGATCGTGCTGGGTGTTGTACTCCTGGCACTGATCGCCATGGGGAAACTTTAGAAATCCCCCCTCCCCTTGGGTCAAGTGGAAAAGATTACCTACCTTTTTTGACGTTTGACTGCTTATGACAACAACAACCTTTACGGCTGACAAGAAAGTGGTGCGCGCCTGGACCATGTACGACTGGGCAAATTCCGTGTATAACCTGGTAGTGACCTCTACGATATTCCCGGCTTATTACGAGAGTCTCACAGGCGATGGGAATACCGAGACGCAGGACTTTGTACAGTTCCTTGGGATGCGGTTCGATAATGCCGCGTTGTACAATTATGCGCTCGCCTTCGGCTTTGCCATCGTGGCTATTCTCTCTCCACTATTGAGTTCCATAGCGGATTACAAGGGTAACAAGAAAACTTTCCTGCGTTTCTTCATGACCATGGGAAGCATGGCCTGTTCCCTGCTTTTCTTTTATGGGAAAGACAACCTGGCCTGGGGCATTGGCCTATCCGTGATCGCCTGTATTGGTTTTTGGTCCAGCCTGGTCTTTTATAACTCCTACCTGCCTGAGATCGCGGCGCCTGAAGACAGGGACCGGGTATCTGCGCGGGGGTTCTCCATGGGCTATATCGGATCCGTCATCCTTCAGCTCTTCAGTTTGGTATTGATCATGAAAGGCGACTGGTTTGGGATCGATGCCGGCCGTGGTTCACAACTCAGTTTCCTTCTCGTAGGTATCTGGTGGTTGGGCTTTGGAACATGGGCCATCCGCAAGCTGCCTGATCCGGCATATGCGGGTAAGGTAGCCGGGAACAATGTATTGTTGAATGGTTACCGCGAGTTGGGGAAGGTGTGGGAGCAACTGAAGACCATGAAAGTGCTGAAAAGTTATCTCGGCGCCTATTTCTTTTACAATATGGGTGTGCAGACGGTAATGCTTTCCGCGCCGTTGTATGCCAGCGGTGAACTTGCCGTGCCGCAGAGTAATCTTATCATTGCCATTTTGATCCTTCAGCTGATCGCCATACCTGGTGCGTTTACCATCTCCTGGCTGTCTGAAAAGATCGGCAATATTACGGCCCTGATCGTTTGTGTGGTATTCTGGGTCTACCTCTGCATTTTTGGTTACAATATCCCCACCGGTGACGTAAACATGTTCTATATCCTTGCCGTGCAGGTGGGCTTTGTCATGGGCGGCATACAGGCGTTAAGTCGCTCCACTTATGCCAAGTTGATGCCAATGACCAAAGACACAGCGTCGTTCTTCAGTTTCTTCGACGTTGCTGAAAAAGTAGGGATCGTGATTGGCCTCTTCCTGTTCGGATTCCTTACTGAACTCACCGGCTCTCAAAGAACATCCGTGTTAAGCTGCATGACCTTCTTTGCGATCGGACTTGTGTTTTTACTGGTGACGTTGAAGAGGGGAAGAATGCAGCAAGCCATTTAACGGCGCTGCTTTACTATTATCTGACCTTGGCCGAAATGGACGGCCCATGGCGGACAGTATTGATGAATTCCTTATTTCGTTTTACAATGACAGCACTCATGTCTGTTTAAATTGAAAACTATGCTCACAAAATTTTCCTGCTCAGCTCGTTCATAAACTCATCGGGTTGGTCAGGGGTCAATATGATCTTTGAGTCATCGCACTTAGTCAACATCACCATGTTATCCCTGCGGGTCGCATGGAATGTAATATCACCCAGCTCAGTGGAAAATACGCCGTAGTAACCGAAGATTCCGCCGAAGGAACCGTCGAGGATGTCGTGCTCTATCCTATCCACACGCCTGATGTCTTTCAGATCGATGACCTTATCTTTGAAAGGCCGGCGCATCGTCAATGTTGAATCATCCAACTGGTACTGCAAAGGCTTTTTTAAATACATCTCGAGTATTGCCAAAACAAGCAAAGAGATCAGGACCAGGGATATCCATGGATGATCATCACGGAACAGGGAAGATAGCGGCAGAATAGAGAATAGAATCAGCCCAATTACCGTGTTCCGCCGCACTTTCTTATCAGTAGAAACCGAAAACGTCATGATCGTCAGTTTGTCAGGAGCCCAAACCACAAGGCTCTATTGCAATTTAAATCCCGCACCCTAACTTCTCTTCTTTTTGCCGGCAAACCATGTCCCAAATTTTGCGATATTGCAATCATGAAACTCCACACCATAAACGCGGGTTATTTTAAGCTGGATGGCGGGGCCATGTTTGGCGTAGTACCCAAGTCTATCTGGAACAAACTGAACCCGGCCGACGAAAACAACATGTGTTCCTGGGCTTTGCGGTGCCTGTTGATCGAAGAAGGGGAACGAAAAATCCTGGTTGACTGCGGCATGGGTGATAAGCAGGACGCGAAATTCTTTTCCCATTACTATATGCACGGGGAAGACAGCCTGATGGGCTCGCTGGCAAAGGCAGGCTTCCAAGCCGAAGACATCACAGATGTGATCCTCACCCACCTGCATTTTGACCACTGTGGTGGAGCGATCAGAAAACAAGGTGATCAGTTCGTCCCTGCTTTTCCAAACGCGACTTTCTGGAGCAACGAGCAACATTGGAAGTGGGCTACGGAACCTAACGCGCGTGAAAAAGCTTCTTTCCTCAAAGAAAATATCCTGCCCATTCAGGAATCGGGTAAACTCAGGATGATCGAAGTGAGCGAACTCACTCCTTTCACGAACAACATCTCCATCCGTTTTGCCTACGGCCATACCGATGCCATGATGCTACCCCAGATCAACTACAATGGCAGCACCATAGTTTATATGGCGGATCTTCTTCCCGCCGCTGCACATATCCCCCTGCCCTATGTGATGGCCTATGATATGTTCCCACTGACTACGCTGAAGGAGAAAAAAGCATTTCTCGAGGAAGCAGTGGACAACAACTACATACTGATGTTTGAACACGACCCTGCCATAGCCGCATGCAGGCTTACACGCACGGAAAAAGGCATCAGGATGAAAGAAACGGTCAATATCTAATTGCGGAAGCTCACCCTTGAAGTCATAGGGTAACGGAGGTTGGCGTAGCGCATCATGTCCACCTTAACGCTACCCACTGAGATCGGACTCTCAATGCGGAGTGGAATATGGTTTTGATCGTCTGAAACCCAAACCGTCATCTTTTCGCCACCTTCAAAAATAGTTCCCTTGATCAGGAGCGGACTGAATTTCACCGCCCTGAATTTGCCGTATTTGGTTTTAACGATCTCCTTGCCGAGGTACCTGATGAAAAGATGGTTCACCTCATCGTCGATGAACATATCAAAAGGGATCTTGTCGTTCACCTTATACTTATTGTAATCAATGTTCCGCGCATAATAGATAGCACTGAGCACGTCCTGCACGCATGGTGGCACCTTAAACACGCCGTTGGTGGAAGTGGCCGTGCCTGCACTGTGGTTAAACGTCACATTCTCATACTTCTTGTACCCTCCTTCATCAACATTCCTGATGAACTTGTAAGGGCGTAAGGTCCCCGTATCAATATAGGATTCGTACCGGTCCCTCACCTTAAATATCCAGTCGTACGACGGATTGGAATAGCCGTCACCTACCACGTGGTACACAAATTTGTTCTGGAAGAGCTCCTTATTCAGGTTGAACTGAGCAGTACCTGCGTCTACATAGATCCCGATGACGTTATAAAAGACTTTAAATGTGATGCGCTCGCCGTTGAGAAAAGTATTATTGTTAACACCGCAGAAATCGTCTCCAGCGCTTGATCTGATCACCGACAGGACTAATATAAGGGCTAAAGCAATTTTCTTCATTAGAGCATTGATTTCAGCAGTTTTAACTGAACCAGCTAAGGGTCGGCTTTCGTTTTAAAGACAATAAGGACCAGGAATGAGTTGCATTATCGTTCTTTAAAGATACGAATTCCGAGCATGAACAAACTCCCTGCCAAAGCGGGAACAACGAGGTTGATAATCCAGATCCCGGTGGCTACCGCATAGATCCCAACGGTGTTGCTGCTCACCAGGCTGAAGAGCAGAATACTGTATTCCCACCGCAATCCGAGTTCCAGCAGCGCGATCGTTGGCCAGATCGCAAGCCAGAGGAACAAAACGGACACCAGCCAGAAGCCCTGCCACCAACCTGCATCCACATGCATCACCTGCAGCAACAAATTATACTGAATGATGAAGATTAGAAACCTTCCCGTCGAAAGGCCGAGTACTCTTAACAAAATTGTAACAGAGATGTCCTCCAGAACGGCGATATGCCGAACAACAGCACCAACGCCCGGAAGTCGTTCTACACCTTTGATGATCCAGCTGATCCGAAAATAGACAAGGATGCATATCAATGTGATCACCACCAGGATCCCTTCGAGAAATTTCAGCCAGAGACTAAATGGCGATATGTATTCACTCGCCAGAAAAAGATCGCGCATGAACCAAATGCCAAGTACACCAAATATCAGCGTAATGATCAGTTGACTGAAACTTCCGGCTATGGTCAGTGATACAGCCCTGATCCTTTTACCTTCCGATACATAGAGCACCCTGCCAGCATATTCCCCTATGCGATTAGGCGTATTCAGCGCGAAGGCTACACCGGAGAGTACGGCCTTAAAGGACTTCGCCAGCGTCAGCTTCTCCAGCGGCAGCAGCAACACCTGCCATTTGCGAGCCTCGATACCCCAATTAACCAGCATGAGCAAAATCACGGACCAGAACTTCCAGGATCCAGCGCCTGATGCAGCATCCCTGATCAATTGCAGGTTCGCCTTCAGATCAGGCTGTTGACGGATCTGGCGAAAGATGGAGATAGACAACCAGATGAAGATGACGGGCCCAAGAAAGTAGTTGAGGAATATTTTGATACTTTTGTTCAGCAGCGTCGTTTTCTCAAAAATAAACCCCTCTTGCAACATACCTCTAAATTAATTTTAGGCATCGATCCCGGTACCCAGATGATGGGATACAGCCTGCTGGAAGTGAATGGGAAAAAACTGACACTGGTCAAGATGGATACCATCAAATTCACCAGGGTGAAGGATATGTTTGAAAGATTGGGGCTGATCCATCAATTGGTCAATACGCTGATCCAGGAACATCAGCCGGATGAACTGGCCATTGAAGCGCCATTCTTCGGGAAGAACGTGCAGAGCATGCTTAAGCTGGGTCGCGCGCAGGGTATTGCCATTGCCGTAGCCATGCACAGGGGTTTACCAGTGACAGAGTATTCTCCGCGGAAGATCAAACAATCCATCACCGGAAACGGTAATGCGGACAAAGAGCAGGTATGGAAAATGCTTAAGGTCATACTCTCCCTCCATATGGAAAAAGTATCCTACGATGCAACCGATGCGCTTGCCGTGGCCGTATGCCATCATTACCAGGGCGAAACAGGACCCCAGGGAACATCCAAAGGCCTGAAAGGCTGGGAGGATTTTATCAGGAAGAATCCCAACAAAGTGAAATAGGGGCTATTTCATTTTTGGGACGATCACCAGGAAATAGGCAGTAGGCAGGAGCAGCAATAATTCTGCGTAATGGAAGGCCCCCGTGTACAGGTCAAGGCCGAACTTCATCGCCACGATTGCCAGGAAAAGATAGACGCCCCATTTTTCCATACTCCAGATACCGGAGATCGCAGCAAACAACACAATGGTGAGCAGGGTATGCGCTGCGGAATACAAAAGTCCATAGGGGGCGTATACTCCCGTGAACGTATACACGATATTGAACAGACCCAGAACCAGGATCAAAGAACAGAATATGGTCACCGGCACTGGCCGGTTAATGGTGCTAGCCGACATAACTGAGGATTTTCTCCTGGCAGGATCTCATTTCCTCAGGTGTAAGTTTCATTTTCTCGCGGGTAAAGTTCAGGTCATCTGCCTGGTTTATGGGAACAAGGTGCATATGGGCATGGGGAACTTCCAAACCAATGACAGCAATACCGCAGCGCTTGCAATCAAAGGCCTGTTCGATCGCCTTGGCGATGGGTTTGGCAAAAACCAGCATATCAGACAGTTCCTCGTCCGTCAGGTCAAAGAACTTATCTGTTTCCTGCTTGGGGACCACCAGGGTGTGGCCGGGCTTCAGGGGAAACACATCCAGAAAAGCATAGAACCTGTCGTTCTCCGCGATCTTATAGGAAGGGATCTCGCCATTGATGATCCTGGTAAAAATGCTCCTCATATGCTGATGTCTTCCACTTTAAACTTCAACACACCATTCGGAGCAGTCACCTCCGCCACCTCACCTACTTTCTTTCCCAACAGGCCCTTGCCAATGGGTGAGGTCACAGAGATCTTCCCCAATTTCAGATCCGCTTCTTTCTCGGAAACGATCTGGTATACCACGGATTTATTTGTAGCCACATTGGTGATCTTCACCCGTGTGAGGATAGACACTTTACTGGTGTCGATATTCTCGGTAGTCAGGATACGGCAATTCGCCAAGTCCCCTTCAAACTTCTTGATCCGGGATTCCAGCAGACCCTGCGCTTCCTTTGCCGCATCATACTCGGCATTCTCCTTCAGATCGCCTTTTTCCCTTGCTTCAGCAATGGCTTTCGAAGCAGCCGGCCGGTCCACCGTTTTCAGTCGTTGCAATTCTGCCTTCATCTGTTCCAGCGTCTCCCTGGAAACGTATAAAATCTCACTCATGGGGTCCTCCTTATTTTGCAGTCGTTGAATAAAAAAAATAACAACGCCCCAGTTTATGCTGAAGCGTTGCTATGATGCAAATTTAGATAATTTAATTAAAATCCAATGCAAACGAGCACATCAGTAACTAAAGCCGCCTACTTAGCATACTTGGCATAGGAATCAACCATATAGATCTTTCCATCCCTGAACCTCCAGTTCTCCTGGTAAGTGGTAGAGTCTTTCTTCCCATTGGCATAAGTTACCCTTTCCTTGATCCAGGTCAATACCCAGTCTTCGTTCTTATCATTGGAATGAAGGGTAGTAAAAGCGATGGGTGTCTCCGAAAACTCTGTGAATTGGCTGCGAAAAGATTTAGCCAGATCCACCATTTCGGCGCGTGTCAGCCGGATCTCCTTTTGCGCAAAATTGTAACGGTATACAGAATCTGCGTAATACTGGCCCAGGTCATCCATCCTGTTCTCCTCTACAGCCTTGTACATGTCCAACACCACCTTAGCCAGCTTTGGATCCCCCATGGAAAAATCAGAAGAGTAGGTTGCGGTATAGGGGTAAACGATGGCTGGAGTCACAGCCGCAGTGTCTTTTTGGGCTTCTGCCACCGGGGAATTGTTGTTACAGGAAATAAGGAAGACGCCGGCAAACAGGACAAGGATCATTTTCTTCATAACAGGTATTTGAACAGGCAAAATAAAACAAAAAAAGATTAAAACACAGTTGCCGGGTCCCAGCCGCCACCAAGGGCCCTGTACAGGTGCACAAGGGCCACGAGTTGCTCCCTCCGGACCACGCAGGCCCTGTTTTCCGCGTCAAACAGCATCCTTTCTGCATCCAGCAGCTCAAGATAGGATGAGTACCCGGCGTCATATCTGGCTAAAGAAAGCTCGTAGGTTTTACGGGAGGTCCGAACATATTTCTCCAGGCTCTCACGCTCTTTCCTGTAGGTTTCAATACCTACCAGCCCATCCTGTACATCTTTCAGGGCATTAAGCACCGCTTGCTCATATTGCAAACGCAACTGCTCACTTCGCTGCCTTTCGATGTCAACCCGCTTTTTATTCCGCCCAAACTGGAAGATGGGACCAGATACCGATGCGTTCAGCACATTGGCCAGAGCGTTGTTGGTAAACAGGGAAGAAAGGTCCTGGCTATAAACCCCCAGCGCTGCCATCAGGTTAAAAGAAGGATAACGCATCGCTTCAGCTACACCAATTCGCGATACCTGGGCCTGAAAAGCCTGCTCTGCAGACAGAACGTCCGGTCGCTGCGACAGTAAAGTACTGGGTAGTCCCACCGGCAGTTCAGGCGGGAACTGCTGCTCTGCATTCTTCAGGCCCCTCCTGATCTCAACGGGGCTTCTCCCGGTGAGTATGCTGAGCATGTTCTCCGACTGTCGGATACCTCTTGTCAGATTATAGATCGTGGCATTGGCTATAGCTACCTGCCCTTCGGCTTGCAGTTTGTCAAGTTCAGCCACTTCTCCTTTCTCAAATCTTTTATTGATGATGTCGAACGTTGATTCCCGTGAAATGAGCGTCCGCTGAGCGATCTCAAGTCTTTCGTCAAGGTCCCGCAGCAAAAAATATTGTGAAGCCACGTCGGCGATCAGGCTGATGTTCATCCAGCGGTAGTCATTCTCCCGCCCACGCATCTCTGCTTCAGACGCTTTTCTGTCGTTCCGGTACTTGCCCCAAAAATCGGGCTCCCAGGTGGCCTGGGCAAAAAGGCCGAAATTTCCCCTGGGCGCGCCACCCCCAACCTCATTGGCATTGTCGTTACTCAGGTCAACCCGTTGCGCACGCCCGCCATATCCTATCATAGGCAGGTTACCCGTGGCCGCATATCCCGCTATCAACCGGGCTTCCTGGACACGCGCCAGCGTGGTACGCAAATTTCGGTTATCCGTAACCGATACCCGTATCAGGTCCTGCAGCGCAGGGTCTTTGAACATATCCCACCATGCCAGGTAGGAGATGCTGTCGCCGGCCTTTGAATATTGCGAATCCCGGTATTGTACAGGGGTTTCCATGACCGGCTTTTGGTATTTCGGTCCAACAGTGCAGCCTATGGCCGCGATCAGTACTAGGATGACAAATGATCTCATGTTGTTGCAGTTGTTTCCTCAGCAACAGCTGTTGCTTTCTTTTTCTTTCCTGTCATTTTTTCGATCAGGACAAACAGTCCTGGCACGAGGATAACACCCAGAATGGTGGCTACCAGCATTCCGCTGAACACGGTTATACCCATAACCTTCCTGGCCTGCGATCCGGCTCCAGTAGCCCTTAGAAGGGGTACCACACCCAAAATGAAGGCGAATGCAGTCATCAGGATCGGCCTGAAGCGCATACGCGCTGCCGTTAGTGCAGCTTCCGTGACCGACATGCCTTTTTCGTGCTCGGCCTTCGCGAATTCCACAATGAGGATCGCGTTCTTGGCTGCAAGACCGATCAGCATCACCAGTCCTATCTGTGCAAACACATTATTGACAAAAAGCGGGCTGCTCAATCTCGCAAGCCATAATCCAAGAAAGGCACCCAATACGGCGAATGGAGTGCCCAGCAACACGCTGAACGGAAGGCTCCAGCTTTCATACTGCGCGGCCAGGATCAGGAATACAAAGATCAGCGCAAATACAAACACGGTTCCGCCCTTACCCTCAGATTGCTTCTCCTGGTAACTCACATTGGTCCAAGCATAGCTCATATCACCCGGCAGTACCTGCTTGGCCACCTCTTCCAGCGCATTCAATGCCTGTATGGAACTGTAGCCTTCCTTAGGCGTACCACTGATCTCTGCAGCACGGTAGAGGTTGAATCGGTTTGTGAATTCCGGACCCGATATTTTCCGGTAACTCACCATACTGGTGAGTGGAACCTGCACGCCAGACTTGCTGCGCACGGAGAACTGGTTCATATTGTCGGGGCTCACCCGGTATTCGGGTTCAGCCTGCAGGTAAACCCTGTACTGTCGGCCGAAACGATTGAAATCGTTAACATAATTACCACCCAGGAACGCGCCCAACGCGGCAGAAATGGAAGAAAGCGGCACGCCCATTTTCTCTGCCTTATCCCGGTCTATGTCCAGTTTATACTGGGGAGATCCAGTCCGGAAGGTACTGTTGATGGTGGCGATCTCAGGACGTTCCCTGGCGGCAGCAATGAATTTCTGCAGGTTGGCAAAAAGATGTTCCGGTGTATTGCCACCCCGGTCCTGCAGCATCAGCGAGAAACCAGCCGATGTTCCCAGGCCCTGGATGGGCGGTGGCCCAAAGGCAAAAACCGAGCCTTTTGTGATGTTCACGGCAAAAGCGCCATTGAGTTTCTTTACGATCTCGTTGACCGTTGCCTCGCGCTCATCCCATTTCTTCGCCTCAACAAAAAGAAACGATGAATTGGGGGCAATGGCGCCCGTAAGCAGGCTGTATCCAGTGATGGTGGAATAGCTCCTGATCGATGGAATCTTTCCCAATATCGCTTCTGCCTGCCTCGTTACTTCGTCTGTGCGTTCCAGTGAGGCACCTTCGGGCAGGGCGATATTCACCATGAAATACCCCTGGTCTTCCTCCGGCACAAATCCTGTTGGCACTTTTGATCCCAGCATACCCGCTATCACGGCTACTATGGCCACAAGAATCAGGGAGCGTATGGCCTTGCCCACGAAGATCTTCGCCACACCAGTGTAGGATGAAGTGAACCGGTCGAATACATTATTGAACCCCTTGAAGAATGCAGCCAGTGGTCCTTTCTTTTCCTTGTGCGGCTTGAGAAGAATGGCGGACAATGCAGGACTCAGCGTTAATGCGTTGATTGCAGAGAAGATCACCGATATAGCGATGGTGATGGCAAATTGCTGGTATAATCGTCCCGTGATCCCCGGCGTCATGGCTACCGGAACAAAAACGGCAACCAGGATCAGCGCGATGGCGATCACCGGTCCGCTCACTTCTTTCATAGCCTTTATGGTAGCCTCTTGGGGGTTCATGCCCTTCTCGATATTATGCATCACGGCCTCCACCACCACAATGGCATCGTCCACTACTATGCCAATGGCGAGTACCAGTCCCAGCAGGCTCAACACGTTCACCGAAAAGCCCAGCATGGGAAACACCATGAACGTTCCGATCAGTGATACCGGTACGGTTAAAAGCGGGATCAACGTAGCACGCCAATCCTGCAGGAAAATGAACACCACCAGGATCACCAATATCACCGCTTCCAGCAGTGTATGCAGGATCTCTTCAATTCCTGCTTCAACGGCAAGCGTGGTATCCAGGGTTACATCATAAGTGATATCTGAAGGGAAGCGCTCGGAGAGCTGCTTCACCGTTTTCTTGATCTCTTCAGCCACTTGCAGGGCATTGGAACCGGGCATCTGGAAAAAACCGATCAGGGCACCTGGCTTGCCGTTCACACGGGCAAAACTGCTGTAGCTTTCAGAGCCCAGTTGCAGGCGCGCAATGTCTTTCAGCCTAACCAAAGCCCCGTCCTCTTTGGCTTTGACTACAATATTCCCGAAATCTTCCTCAGTCACAAGCCTTTCCTGCAGCATCACGGTATAGGTATTCTCTGTGCCTTTGGGAGCTGGAGGGGCGCCAAACTTACCACCTGGTGTAATAACGTTCTGCTGCTGCAATGCCTGCTGGATATCCTCCACGGTAATGCCCAGTTTGGAAATCAGGTCAGGCTTGATCCAAACACGCATGGCATAATTGGATCCTCCATACAACACCACCTCACCCACACCTTTGAGTCGGGAGAGTTCATCGATCATATTGATGTTGGCGTAGTTATTCAGGAAGTTATTGTCGTACGTACCATTAGGCGAACTGATGGCTACCAGCATCAGTGGAAACGATAATGACTTCTTTACATTGATCCCGGTCTGTTTGATACTCTGGGGCATGAAAGGCTCCGCCAGTTTGACGCGGTTCTGCGTAAGCATATTGGCCTTATCAAGGTCCGTCCCCACTTCAAAACTTACCTGAAGGCTCAACGAACCATCTGAAGTGTTCACGCTCTTCATATAGAGCATGTCTTCCACACCATTCACTTTTTGTTCTATAGGTGTTGTTACGGCCTGTTCCACGTTGATGGCGTTGGCGCCGGTGAAATTGGCCGTGATCTGGATCATAGGCGGCGTGATCTCCGGGTACTGCGAAATCGGTACCTTCTGCAGGGCGAGTGCACCAAGGATCACGATCAGTATCGAGATCACCATGGCAACAATGGGCCGTCTGACAAAAAACTCTGCCATAATCTCTTGGGTTATTTTTCTGGTATCGCCAATGCGGTGGTATCGGAGAGGTCGACGGGTTTAGGATTCACTTTCATTCCATTGCGCATCATGGCGGTTCCACCCAGGACAACCTGCTCTCCAGGCTGAAGTCCGGACTCCACCACGATCAGCCTGCCATAACGAGGCCCGGTCTGAATGAGTTTCGTTGACACCTTGTTGCTGTCTCCTACTACAAACACCTGGTTCTGTCCCTGCAATTCAGATATGGCACGCTGGGGTACCAACAGGGCCTCCGCACGTCTCTCCGTGAGTAACCGAACTTTTACATATTGCCCCGGCCTCAGGAATTTATCGGGGTTGGGAAAACTGGCATCTATTGTGAGCGCCCCGGTAGACGGATCTACCTGCCTGTCGGCAAAATTGATCGTTCCTTTCTCAGGGAATAGTGAACCATCGGAGAGTATCAACTCGGCTTCCCGATTGAAACTGGTGTTCTTCTTTTCTTTGGAGAGGCGGTAAAGGCGAAGCATGTCATTCTCAGAAAGCGTAAAACGTACCCGGATGGTATTGACTTGCGAAACCGTATTAAGAACAGAGCGAATGGGATTTACAAGGTCGCCTACCCTCACTTTAGATATGCCTACCACCCCGCTGATCGGCGCTTTGATCTGGGTATATCCTACTTCCAGCTCGGCATTGCGAACAGCTGCCTGGGCGGCCTGCACCCTGGCTTGGGCGGCTCCGAACTGCGCCTGCGCCGACACCAATTCCCGCTGGCTCACGGCTTTCATTTCGGCAAGCGGCTCGATCCGCGCCAGATCTGCCCGAGCCTTCTCCAATAAGGTACGGGCCTCTGCCAGTCCACCCTTGCTTTGGTCCAGCTTGTTCTGGTAGGGCAGTGGATCTATGGTGTACAGTACCTGTCCTTTGGTAACCTCACCACCTTCCTGGTAGTTCATGGAAGTCACCCAGCCTTCCACGCGCGAGGTGATCTCCACGTCTGATTGGCCAAAGGTCTGGCCCACAAACTCAGAATACAGGGGCACATCCTTTTTGGCAACAGGAAAGACCTGAACATCTATAGTGGGCAGAGCCTGTTGTGGGGTGACTGAATTATTCTTACAGGAAGACAATACGACCAGTCCGATCGAAAGGTAGATTAGCTTCAGCAACATATTGGCAGCCGGGTTTTGGTCAGCTAAGATAAAAGCAAAAAAACGAATGGATACCTATTATTTCAGCCTTGCGGGACTAAATTTTCCCTATGCCCAGTTTGCCAAGCAGGATGGTACTCATTTTTTCAAAAGCCTGGATGGAGTATCCTGCAATATGGGGGGTGATGATGACATTGTCCCGGGCAAGGAGGTTATCCAGTTGCATTTTCTCCTCCCTTGAGTAACTGGCCAATTTTTCATTTTCAAGGACGTCCAAAGCCGCTCCCCGGATCAATCCCTTTTCCAGGGCTTCGATCACGGCCGGGGTGTCGTGAACGCCACCGCGACAGGCATTTATGAACCAGGGCTTGCGCTCAAGGGCATGGAAGAAAGCAGAGTCGGCCATGTGCCTGGTTTCCGGTGTAAGAGGCACATGCAGGGAGATAACATCAGCATATCTGGCGATCTGCTCGGGAGAAGCCTCCCGGATGAATCCCGAGGCATAGCCGAACTTGTATTTGTCATAAGCCAGTACGGTCACGTCAAAAGGTGCCAATAACCTGGCAAAAGAACTTCCCGTATGCCCAAATCCAAAGATCCCGACGGTTTTGCCGGTAAGTTCCTCTCCCCGGTTGGCATCCCGGATCCATTTCCCGTTGCGCACTTCCAGACAGGAAGCACAAATGCGATTCATAAGCGAAAGCAATAAGCCCAGTACGTGTTCAGCAACAGCATTACGGTTACCCTCAGGGCTGCTTTCACAGCGTATACTCCTGGAAGAAGCGTAGTCAACATCTATCAACTCCAGGCCACTTCCCAACCGTCCGATCCACTCCAGCTTCGTCGCACGATCGATCATTGCCCGGTCAATGCTTAACCGGGTAGTCACCACCAGACCGTGACAATCACCGATTTCCTCCAGCAATTCCCCGTAGAGGATCTCCGGTCTGTCCACCACCTCATAGCCATTGGCCTCCAGCTGTTCAGCCAGCAACGGATGGGTTTTTGCCGTAAGGATCACTTTCTTTTTCATCGCATTTTCTTCATTAATTCCACGTAGTCGCCTACCGACAGGTTCTCTGCCCGCTTTGTGAAGATCTCATCCTGTAAAACATCGGGCGGAAACAAATGTTTCAGCGGGTTTCTTAACTGTTTCCTGCGCTGTCCAAATGCTGTTTTCACCAGCAAAAAGAATTTTTTTGCATGGGTGATCTGGTAGGGATCACCTGCATTGGTCAGCCTGATCACACCACTTACCACTTTGGGAGGGGGATTGAAACAGAAAGGGTCCACATCAAACAGGTACTCGACGTGAAACCAGGCCTGCACCAATACACTGAGTATGCCGTAGTCCTTATTGTTCGGTCCGGCCGCAATCCGAACGGCTACTTCTTTCTGGAACATGCCTACGACCGTATCAATATCGTCCCGCCACTCAATGGTACGGAACATGATCTGTGTCGAAATATTATAGGGGAAGTTACCGATGATGGTAAAGTGCTCAGGGAAGGGTTTTGGGATCTCCAGGATATCGCCGCGGATGATCTTATCCCGCAGCTCCGGATACCGCTGCTGCAGGTATTCGATCTTCTCATCGTCGAGTTCTACAGCCTTGAAGTCTATACCCCGTATACCGATGAGCTTTTTGGTAAGCGCACCACCGCCGGGCCCTACTTCCAGCAGACGGGAAAACGGGTTTTCCATCAAGGCTGCGATGATGCGGTCAATTACGCCCTCGTCTTTGAGGAAATGCTGACCCAGCGACTTTTTTAAGGTATACATGCTACCCCAAAAGTACTACCTTTACCCGCTCAATGAATCGAATATGATCGTAAGTCTGCAGAAACCCGTAGTTGGCATTACAACGGGAGATCTTAACGGGATCGGCCTGGAATGTATCATCAAAATATTCTCAGACCAGCGTGTGCTGGAGTTCTGCACCCCTGTTGTATTCGGCAACAACAAAGTTCTTAATTTTTACCGCAAGGTTCTGCCCGAAGTAAACATCAATTACAACAACATCAAGGACCTGACCAAATTGAATCCCAAGCAGGTGAACGTGTTGAATGTATGGGAAGAAGAAGTTGCCATCACCCCTGGCAGCCTCAACGAAACCGGCGGCAAATATGCCGTTCAATCGTTACTCGCCGCTACCCAGGCTTTAAAAGAAAACAAGATCCACGCGCTGATCACCGCGCCCATCCATAAGAAAAATGTACAGTCCACTGAATTCCCGTTCACGGGGCACACGCCTTTTCTGAAAAAGTTTTTTGAAGTAAAGGATGTGGTGATGCTGATGTGTGCCGAGAATATGCGTGTTGGCCTGGTTACCGAGCATGTTCCGGTGAGTGAGATCGCCAAACATATCACCAAGGAGAGCATCATTTCCAAGTTGCGCCTGATGAAAGATTCCCTTCGCCGCGATTTTGGGATAGATAAACCAAGGATCGCTGTGCTGGGCCTGAACCCCCACGCCGGCGATGAAGGTCTGATCGGCAAGGAAGATGATGAGATCATAAGGCCAGCCGTTATTGAAGCAAAAAAATCGGATATTCTGGTTTATGGACCCTATGCGGCCGACGCATTCTTTGCACGCGGGAATCATGAAAAATTTGACGCGGTGCTGGCGATGTATCATGACCAGGGCCTGATCCCCTTCAAATCACTGGCCAAGGGACTGGGCATTAATTATACAGCCGGCTTGCCCGGCGTCAGGACCTCCCCCGACCATGGGACGGCTTTTGATATCGCAGGAAAAGACAAAGCCGATGAATCATCTTTCCGGGAAGCCATCTTTGTGGCCCTCGATATTCACGCCAAAAGATCGGGCTACCAGGATGCCCACAGGAATCCTTTGCGGAAGATGAGTGCAGCGGTACTGCGGAATGCCGTAGACGAAGAGATATCGGAGTAGTGCTTACTTAAAGACGTCGTCAGAGACCCCTTTGTTGATGGTGTAGTTCTCGTACTGAATCTCCACCTTACCTTTCTTATCTTTCAACTTGTCGTTCTGCATTTTTGCAGTCTCGCCGGTCTCGTATTCAAAGGTTACGCCCTTGGGCATTTTATAATCTTTGGTATTGAAGGAAAAGATCACTTTGTCCGGCAACCCGAATTTCTCGAATTTGCCGTAGCTCATCTGCATATCATACGTACCATTGTCACGGGTGGTGGTAATGGCTTTGTAGATCAGCAGCTTTTTCTCGTCGATATACATGGTGGTGAGCACCACATCGCTGTTCTCGGCCAGCGGCAGCAGTTTTACCACTTTAACGGGCATGCCTTGTACCATAGCATCACCAGCGGGCACTGCCGTATAGTTTTCACTCATCAGCAACGCGTTCAGGTTTATACTTACCCCGTTCTTGGGCAGCAGCGAGATACCGCCATCCTTTTTCACTTTAAAACGATTGGGGCGTTTATAGTATACCTGCACATTAGACACCGGGATCTTGAGGAAGGCCACATCGGTCTTCAACTTTCCGGTAGCCCGGTAATCACTCACCTGGTCCAGTTTCGCGCGCACATCCCTGATCAGTTTGTCCGCATCCTGCGAAAAACCCTTAACACTGATCAACACAAAGAAGAATAATAATCTCATACGAATTAGCTAATTAGCCAATGAGCCAATTAGTCAATTAAATAACGGCCAACTGTCCATTAAGTTCAGGAAAGATCAACCTCCCTGTAGGCTTTGATCAGCGCCAGTTCACCCTCTTTGCCGGGATTGGCGTTGCCATGTTCCATACCCAGGATACCCCGGTAACCTTTGCTGTGTATATGCTTGAAGATGTTCTTGTAATTCATCTCCCCGGTGGTTGGCTCTTTTCGGCCGGGATTGTCGCCGATCTGGAAATAACCGACTTCATCCCAAACCTGGTCCATGTTCTTTATGATGTTCCCTTCATTTCGCTGCATATGGTACATATCGAACAGGATCTTGCACGAAGGGCTGTTCACGGCCTTACAGATCATGTAAGTCTGGTGTGAATAACGGAGGAACAGGTCGGGATTATCGCTAAGCGGTTCCAGGACCATCACCAGTTTAGCGGGCTCCAGGATCTCTGCGCCCAGCCTGAGCGCCTGGATCACGTTGGCCGTTTGCATATCCATCGGCAGAGACCTGTCAAAATTCCCCGGTACCACGGTAGCCCATGTTGCGTTGCATCGTTTGGCTACCTCAACGGCCCTTTTACAATCTGCAACAATTTTATCCTTCCACTCCTGCTTGCCTGTTGCCAGGGAGGTTTTCCAATGCCAACTATCGGAAGTAATTACAAATACGCCCATCGACATGCCAAGCTTCGCCAGCGTATCACCGATCCTCTTCTGTTCCTCGGGGGTACGTCCCATCATGCCATTATCCTCAATGGCCCTGAAACCCTGATCATGGGCCCATTTGATCTGGTCTACAAAATCCTTCCCCGCATGGTTGCCGAACATACCATCGTGGAAACCATAAAGCATTTTGAAAGGCTGACCGGGTACCGCGCCGGTATTGGTATCAGCTAAAGCACTGCCAGTCAATGCGGTACCAGTTCCTGCGAGCAGACTATTGCGGAGAAAATTTCTACGTTTCATGTTTCAATATAATTATTGATTTTGAAAGTTCGTACATTGTTAACCCTTAACAAAAAATAGTGCGCTTTAGAATTTTACCCTGCTTTTCCCTACTTACGGCCTTCCTGATTTACGGTTCCCTGGCCGCCCAAACCACTGATAACGCCTTTAGCATCTATAAACTGGTGATCCCGGGTTCAACGTACGACTATAAGATGGTTCCCATACCGGCAGGCAGTTTTACCATGGGCAGTGCGGCAACAGAAAAAACAAGGAAACCCAATGAAGGGCCACAAAAAACCATCAGCATATCCGCTTTCTGGATGGGCGCATTTGAAGTGACGCACGACCAGTTTGGCGTTTTTTTTAAAGATGAATCCGTTTCCCAGGGATCAAAGGCAGATGCGGTCACCAGGCCAACGGCCCAATATATAGACCTGAGTTGGAATATGGGTAAGGACGGCGGATTCCCTGTCAACAGCATGAGCCAGGATGGGGCATTGATGTTCTGCAGGTGGCTGTACGAGAAAACAGGCGTTTTCTACCGATTGCCTACTGAAGCAGAATGGGAATACGCTTGTCGTGCCGGGACCAAAACAACATATTTCTTCGGAAACGATCCTGCCCTGCTCGGCCAGTATGCCTGGTTCAAAACCAACAGCAAGGCCAAATACCAGAAGACAGGCCAAAAGAAACCGAATCCCTGGGGACTCTATGACATCCTGGGCAATGTCAGCGAATGGACGCTGGACCAGTACCAAGACTCTTATTTTGATTCCGCAGGCATAGCAGATCCGGTCATCGTACCCACCAAAAGATACCCCCGTACCATCAGGGGCGGATCATACCTGGATGACGCAACCGACTTGCGAAGCGCGGCCAGGAAACATTCTGAAGCCGACTGGAACAAGCGCGACCCGCAGTACCCGAAAAGCAGGTGGTGGCTGACCGATGGGATGTTTGTGGGATTCAGGATCGTCAGGCCCCTGTTGCAGCCTTCTAAAGAAGAAGCGGAAAAATTTTATAAATTGTACCTAGGTAATTAATTTCTCAATACAAATCAAGACCCACATGGACCAGGATCAAAAGCAGTCGTCACGACGAGATTTCGTAAAACAGTCAACCATTTTGGCCGGTGGGATACTGGCCGTTCCGTTGATGTCCAAAGCCAACGTATTCTCAGGCGCAGACGACACCATCAAGGTAGCATTGATCGGTTGCGGCGGAAGGGGTACTGGCGCAGCGATGCAGGCTCTTTCCACCAAGCAGAACGTAAAGCTTGTTGCTATGGCGGATGCTTTCCGCGACAGGCTGGACGACAGCTATAAAGACATCACTTCGGATGATGCCAAAATGAAGGGCAAGATCGATGTTCCGGAAGAAAGGAAGTTCTCTGGCTTTGATGCCTACAAAAAGGCCATTCCTTTGGCTGATGTGGTGATCCTTGCCACTCCTCCCGGCTTCAGACCCATACATTTCGAAGAAGCTGTGCGGCAGAACAAGCATGTGTTCATGGAGAAGCCCGTGGCCACGGACCCTGCCGGTGTGCAGATCGTACTGGCTGCTGCCGAAGAAGCAAAAAAGAAAAAACTGAATGTGGTGGTGGGCCTTCAGAGGCATTACCAGAACTCATACCGTGAACTGTATAAGCGTAAAGATATGATCGGCGATATCACCTCTGCGCAGGCTTGGTGGAACAACGACGGTGTATGGGTACGCGGACGGAAAGACGGACAGACCGAAATGGAATACCAAATGCGCAACTGGTATTATTTCAACTGGCTCTGCGGCGATCACATCAACGAACAGCATATTCACAATATTGATGTGATCAACTGGTTCAAAGGCGGTTATCCGGTGAAGGCCCAGGGCATGGGCGGTCGTGAAGTGCGTAAAGGGAAAGACCACGGTGAGATCTTCGACCACCATTTTGTTGAGTTTCATTATGCAGACGGATCGATCCTGAACAGCCAGTGCCGTCATATTAAAAATACCATGGCCAAAGTGGATGAACTGCTGGTTGGCACCAAAGGCAAGATCTTTGCAGGTGCGGCTAACATCGTTGACCACAAGGGGAAAGTATTATACCAGTTCGACAAGAAAACGGAGAACAACCCTTACCAGGCAGAGCACGACGAGCTGTTTGCCGCTATTGCGAAGGGTGAATACAAATTCGCAGATGCAGAAAACGGCGCAAAGAGTACGATGACCTCGGTCCTGGGAAGGATGGCAACTTACTCAGGTCAGGTAGTGAGCTGGGATAAGGCGATCAATTCAGGCATAAGCCTTCAACCCAAGGTGTATGATTTTGCTGCCGCACCGCCGGTGTTGCCAAATGCAGATGGCTATTATGCCGTTGCAACGCCCGGTGTAACGAAATACGCGTAGATCGATATTGGTTAACACATCACCAGAAAGAGCATTTGACAAGGAGAGATCCGATTCAAATGCTCTTTTTTCATTTTAAAATGTGGATTATCGGTGCACCTATCTTGTCCTGAACAAATCCACGGGAAGCCCTTCTTTAGAAAATAAATTGGGTATGGCCACACTGTTAAACCCAAAACGAACAGATACAGGATTCTTTACGTTCTTATTCCAAACAAGCACTTCGCTGCCTTTGATCTTTGCGGTAGCAGGAACAAACACATTGTCCTCCCCGGCGATGTAAAACTCAGTAGGATCGCCACCCCTGGAAACGAGACCGGTTTCAGCGTTATTGAACATGATCCTGATCTTATCCTGCTCAACAACCATGGATCTGTATGATGGTGATTTGTAGTTTCTGATGGGCAGGCCATACACTTCAGCAAGGGCCATATTGGCGAGGCGGGCTGCTACATCTTTCTTGTTCTTGGGATGTATATCCTTGACATCATCCACCAGGTCGCTGATCACCACCATACCTGTCTTGGGATAGGACTGGCTTTTCGACTGCGCCTCGCGGAGCATGGGTCCGTTCAGATTGTCGCCATAACTAAAGGGCGCGATCTGCACATAGTAAAAAGGGAACTCCTTATCCCATGCTTTACGCCAGGCACCGATCATGTCCGTGAACAATTTCTTGTAGGATGCATGGGTGCCGGTATTTGACTCGCCCTGGTACCAAAGGGCGCCGGCGATACTGAATTTTGTGATGGGGTAGATCATGGCATTATAGGCAATGCCCGGGCTTATGGGCCAGTAATTATTCGGAACTTTCTTTGCAGCAGCTTCTTTCAGCACCGGGTCACTTTCAACCAGTTCCGACGGTGTCCATGTTTCCGCCGGTGTACCTCCCCAATTGGAGTTGATCAGGCCCATGGGGTAACTGGTTGCTTCAAAAACCTTTTTTCCAAAGAAATATCCAATGGCGCTGAATGTCCTCATCGCTTCCGGATTACAAACCACCCATTGACCATGAAGATCATCCTGGGGATAGTCAGATACTTTCTTCGACACATAAAACAAACGGATTCTATTGTTGTTGGCGTTTGGCATTTCCTCCAGGGATTGGGGCAGGTTCTGTGCACCGCTCCATTCCATATTGCTCTGCCCGCCCAACACCCAAACTTCGCCGATCAGCACGTCGCGGATAATGATCTCGTTCTGTCCCTTCAGCCGGATATCATAAGGACCACCTGCAGCGGGCGTTTTGATCTTCACTTCCCATCGGCCGCCGCTGTTCGCCCTGAATTTTATCTGGGCTGTATCCCAACTGCTGCTGATGCTGATCTGTTCGTCAGGACTGCTCCAGCCCCAGATCTTCACCTCCGCTTTTTGCTGAAGCACCATATGATCGCCAATGATGGCGGGGAGTCTGATCGCAGCGTGAATATCAGCAAAGCATAGCAGGCCAAGGACTACGCAAATTCTTCTCATCATTATCTGGTTAAACGGTAAATAAAAAGTGCAGCTCTCTTTAACAATATCGGGAATTCTTTCGTGTTCATGGTTTCACCGGGCGCATGTGCGCCTTTGCCGGAAGCACCGAGACCATCGAGGCAATCGAGATATACCGCAACGTAAGAAATATCTCCTGCGCCCCTTTTACCCGGGTCACCTGCCAGTGTTGGACCAAGACCCATATCAACCGTCAGCTTGCTCAACTGATCCTGCAGCGCATAATTTCCAGAAGTTGGCGACATGGCCGGAATGCCATCTTCAAAATATATGGAAGCGGTCGTTTGCGGGAGGTTATTCGCTGACACGATCTTTTCCATGACGCTTCGTGCACTGTCCTCCTGTTTCGCAGAGATATACCTGAGGTCACCATAGAGTACGGCAGCGGGCGATACGATATTTGTTTTACCCCAGGCCTGAACTTGCCCGGGCGCTAATTTCATTTCTGTACCCCCACCGATCAAACCCGGGTTGAAGGTGAGGTATGGCACACCGCCCAGGCGCGTACGGAATTCATTTAAGATGCGTGCCGATTCATAGATCGCTCCATAGCCGACGCTTTCATTGAATACCCCGCTGGAATGGCTTTGCTTGCCAGTGGTCTTCAGCGTCCAGCTGCTGGAACCCCTGCGTGCCACCGCAACGATATCCATAGCTGATGCCGTTTCGAAGCCCAACGCAATATCATGCTGTTTAGCCCTTTCAATAAAATCGGCACGGGAAACGGAGGCGGGGTCTCCGGCATTTTCTTCATCACCGGTGAAATAGGCGGTGATGGTGACATCCTTGAGCAGCCCAAGATCGTTCAGGGCACGAACAGCTGCGAGAATGATCACATCGCCACCCTTCATGTCGTTCACTCCCTGCCCGGTAACCGTGGAATCATTCAACCGGCGGTAGTTGTTGGCAGGCATGTCCGGCTCAAAAACGGTGTCCAGGTGACCGATCAAAAAAAGCTTCTTCCCCTTATTTCCTTTTCTAGAGACCACGAGATGGCCGGCCCTTTTCAATGAATCGGGCAGTGTTGCCCATTCAGTCCTGAAACCCGCCTTTTCAAACTCGGCACCCAGGATCTTACCCACCTGTCTTACACCGGCAACGTTCAGGGTGCCGCTATTGATATTGACGACCTGCTCCAGTAATTTGAAAGTCTCAGGAAGCTGTTGATCGATCCTGTCCATGATCAACTTCTCTTCCTTAGTGAGTTTTTGCGCAATGGCCACATTGAACACAAAAAGCGCCAGCAGTACGTATAAGAGCCTCATGCTTTTTTTGCAATGATAAAGAAGATTGTCGGAATAATGGGTGCGGCGTCATCAGGACATGATGTCCTTCTTCCTGAACACGAATATGGAAGCCAGCCAGAATCCGATGATATGAAAGAGGAGGATCGCCGCTGATTTCATGACGGCTGGCAAGTTCTCTATGGATCCGATGATCTGCTCGTTATCTGCATTCACCTTCACGTCAAAAAAGCCTTTCCATCCCAGCATATGGGAAGTGAACAGGTAGGGTTTGACGAGGTTAAAGATCGGGAGGTTAAGGGTGTTCAGGATGGTGAACACGATGACAATGCTCATACAGGCGATGATAGGTCCTATGGAATTCTCCGCAAAAATACTCAGGAAGAAGGCCAGGGAAGATACGGTGATCATGGCCAGCGAGGCAAAACCAAAAGCGGCGAAATAGCGCCACATGGTATCGGATTCAAGCACCTGGGTCACCACTTCGCTTTTCATAATGATCATATCATCGGTTCCAAAAACAAGCATGGAAACAAACAAGGCCCAGATCGCCATCCACAACAAGAGGAGCATGGTATATATGGCGGAGGCAAGAAATTTGGCACTGATGAGCCGTGCACGGGAGACGGGTTTGGTGATCAGCAGGCGCAGGGTTCCCATGTTCGCCTCACCGGAGATCATATCGCCGGATACCAGCGCGATCAACAGGGGCACATGGACCAGCAAGGTTTGCAGGATGATATAGGCCAGCAGGTATCCGTTCAGGATCTTGCCATCCACTTCGAAGCTGTCTGACAAAGCCTGCATGCCAAAGTTGATATAGCTTTCCCCATCTACATAAAACCCCATCTGGATCAACCCGACAATGGCCGTGATCGCCCCAAAAGCAATGAAGGTCCTGGGCTTACGGAATACCTTGAATAATTCAAGTTTAATGAGCTCCCACATACTGCCCTCCGCTGGTTAAAGAGAGAAAATATTCTTCCAGTGAATTCCTTGGATTTACCGAGATCACATCGGCCCCGCTGCCTACCAGTTCCCTGGTGAACGAAGGAATGTCCTTCCTGTCCATCCTGATCTGCAACCTGCCATCCATGTTGTCGAATGGCAAACGGGCCCATTGACTTTGCCCGATCCATTCCGCAGTACCAGGAGGATCTGTTGTCACTACTTCCAGTAACACATGTGCCGGATCCAGCAATTCCCTCATCTCTCCTTCCACGATCTTCTTACCCCGGTCAATGATGATCATACGGGAAGCCATCTGTTCCATCTCGCTGAGGAGATGTGACGATACCAGAACCGTCTTGCCATGATCACGACTCAGGGAAATGATCAGGTTGCGTATATCGGCGATACCCTGGGGATCGAGGCCATTGGTGGGTTCATCCAGTACGATCAGGGCCGGGTCATGGACCAGGGCAACGGCGATGCCCAGGCGCTGCTTCATTCCCTGTGAGAAAGTCCTCACTTTGGAATCCGCCCTTTCTGCCAAACCTACCTGTTCAAGTTTTTTCATCAGCGTGGATTCAGGAAGTTTCAGGCCACTGAGCCTGGCGAAAACGGCCAGGTTCTCAAGGGCAGAAAGGTATTTGTACAGATCAGGCCTTTCGATGACCGCTCCTGTTTGCCGGAGGATCTCGTTCCTGGAAGATGCCATGTCTTTCCCGAAGATCCTGATGGTACCAGAACTGGGCGCTATCAGGCTGAGTAACATGCGTATGGTAGTAGACTTTCCGGCTCCGTTCTGCCCCAGGAAACCATATACATCTCCCTGATATACAGTGAATGAAAGATCGTCCACGGCTTTGAAACCAGGGAATTGCTTACCCAGATGTTTTACTTCGATTACAGGAATCATTCGATGAAAAAATATAAAACAAAAATACCATGAAGAAGTTGTGTAAATCAGGCGTTTAAAAATTATTATGACTTTGGCTGCCTGGGAGAGCTTGCATTTACGGCAGATAGTCACTTACTTTGTTCACCAAGCACGAATCCCGGTAAATTCTTACCGCCGAATATCTCCCGAAAACCTGCATATCCAAATTCGCTGATCACCTCTCACAAAAGGATCCTACCATGGTCATTGTGGCCAACATCGGGAACATCACCCGTATGAACACGTACCGGATCTCCTGAGGGACAACAAAACCGGCAAACCATATACCCGACGTCGTTCATTGAGAAAAATATTATCAGAGGTTGTGTTATAAAAGGGCCTCGGAATGAAGAGGCTCTTTGTATCCACCAAGTCAGCCAGCCAATTCGATGGATGACCTATCCAGTTTCCTCCTTACAAAATCAAAAAGTAAATCATGGAAAGATCATTCTTCACCGGTATCGGCCATTTTTGCAGATTCGTATGCATCGCCATTTTTGCAGTCATCAGCATCAATGCCTCGCTGAATGAAACGCCCATCACCATTAAAACCGTCAACCTGCCCGGTGCAAACCAAATTACATTCCGCGGCGAGGCAATGCCAACCAACAGGATCATGCTGAAATGGAAAGCAGATGAAAAAGGCCGTTTCAATTATGCGATTGAGAAAAGCCGTAATGGCGAGAAGTTCATCCCTGCAGAAGGGAAAACCACCCTATCGGAGCGTACGGGAGAGATCACCTGGATCGACCAGTCGCCCCGCACCATCAACTGCTACCGGATCAAAATGACCGACGCTGATGGCCGCCATTCTTACTCCAAGGCCATGGTGATGCAGTACTTCAAAACGGGCCAGGTCAGCCTGGTGACCGCAACACCTGACCATGCGCTGAATTTCATCAATATTGATCTGCACATGAAGGAAAATGCTTTTGTGACCATGAACGTCATAGACAGAGAAAACAGGATCGTTCTGCAACGAAAGGAAAATGGCAGGGAAGGCATTAACCATTTCAACCTGAAGGGATCCGATCATATGGAACCCGGCGACTATTTTCTGAACGTAGTGGTGAACGGGTCCGAGAAGCTTACGGTACGTCTTGTAAAATCCTGATCAGATATTGAGGTATTGCTTGAGATCATTCACGTAATCTTCGAAAGCCTTAACGCCATCTATGGTGATCTTGCAAAGGGTCTGTGGATAGTTATCCTTGAACTGTTTCACAATATCGATATAACCCGCCTCTTTGAGCTTCTGGAGCTGAACACTGAGGTTTCCTGCGGTGGCCCCTGTCTTCTCCTTAAGGAAAGTAAACTCAGCCTCCTTTACGCTCACCAGTAAAGAGATCACGGCAAGCCGCAGTTGGGAATGAAGTATGGGGTCCAGTTCCTTGAATCCACTCATAGTGTCACATTATCCACTTCGTTATTCTTCCTTGAATTCGTCCAATGAGAAGCAGGCTTTCATGATTGGTCATTTTCTTCTCTGCCATAAAATCAATTCATTTCTTTTCTAAAGCGTGCACGTAAGCTGTAGCCAGGAATGATCCAGGCTACTATGACGGCGGCCGATACGAACAAGGGATGGTAATGAAAATCCACGAACCCTGCCAGGACAGACAATACCCAGCAAAAAACTCCACCCAGTACCAGCAGCCTGACTTTAAGGATGATCCCGGAAAGAAAAGTGGGCATGCCATAACAAAGCAGAATGAACAGGTAATTGTATCTCCAGAACTGTGGCACAAATTTCTCGAGCAGGAAAAAGGTAATGACCATCATGATCACAAAACACAGCCACACGTACCCGAGCAATTCTTCGGAATATGTCTTCACTTTCCGTTTCCTGCCACGCCGCCGCTGATAGATGATCATATACAGCGCCACTATCCAGGTGACCGACCAAACGGCCCATGGCTGCTTGTAATGCACTACAACGTCGAGGATAAAATGGGCGAAGCTGCAGCATAGGATCACCCATCCCCAAAGCAGGTACAGGGTGCCGTCTTCGCTGAACTGGTTCTTGGCCTTATTGATCATATCATGGATGATACTCAAGCTCTGTTTCTCGGTAAGGGATTCCTCCATGGTGCGAAATTTATTTGATCAAAGTTTGGAAATACTTAACCTGGTTCAGACCCCAGCGCGGGTGAATGGCTGACAATGGTTTCTGCGCTTCAAACTTTTTCTGCGCCTCGTCAAACAACTGCCTGGCCTTTGCTTTACTGCCTCCGAACTGCTCCGGCGTATAGAACATATCCTGGCCTTCCAGCAGATATATCCTTGGGTTTGACGCGTCCAATGTCTTAGCCCGCGCAAGTGCCTCCGCAGCTTTCGGACCGTAAGTTTGCCACCTCGTCATAGGATCAACGCCCATTCTAAGGGTGGCGATCATCTTTTTCACACAAAAAACATCTGCGTTATCCTTCTCCAGGTTTTCCGCCTTTGAAAGCAGCGACTCTGCCTTATCGGCCAGTAGATCGATCTGCGTGGATGCCGGACCACCCTGACCGGGTTGTTGCATCATATATCCATTCATGACATGGCTCAAAGACGCATAATAGTATGGCAACCACTGTGTTTTTTCAGCTTCGGCTATACGTTCAAAAGCGTTGGCCAATCCTTGCCATCCTTGTGCGCTGCGTATCGTGTCCATGGCGCTGACCTTATCCGTCATGGCCTTCATATATTTCTCTGACTGGGCATTTGCCATGAAGGTCAATGCCATAAATACCATTACTGTTGTGATCTTTTTCATCGTGTTATCTATTTATACTGTTCCCTTTTCAATTTTTCATACTCCTTCTCCACGGCATTCTGCTGTAGATATACGTGGCTTCAGGTTCAACTTGATTTTTTCCGTTCTCCATATACATGTTTTTAAAGATTACTGTTAATTACGTCTTCTGACCTGTCAACGCCAAAGCTGATGAATGCCCCTACAAAAACAAATACTTTAGAAGGGGGCAGGATGGGCATTTTCCTCAGTCCATGGTATGAGTACTGATAATTGAAAATCTGGTCAAATCCAAAAACGTTGCTCACCGAGAGTACGTACACCGCAAATGTTTTCGCATCCTTCTTACCCACCGATGGCAGGTAGTTCATGGAGAAGCTCACGTTATGATAGTCAGGCGTTACGCCCCTGTCCGTGAATTTGAAAGAACTGTTGTCCGGCGCGATAAAATAATAAGGTCTTCCGCTGGCATAGTTGTAGGCCACATTGAACTGGGTCTTCCATGGAGTGACAAATTTTTTCACCACCAGTGAAGCCGTATGCCGGGCTGCGAAACTGGGCTGGATGGCCGAAGGAAAGTTCAGGAAATCCCGCTTGGTATCCAGGTAGGAATAGGAGATCCAGTAATCTACGTTCTTGATGGTTTGCTTATCACGCCAGAATACCTCTATCCCTTTTGCGTCGCCAAATCCCTGGTTACCGGTAGCAACGGGCTGAAAGCTCTGTAAGCCGGTTTTAATGAGATCATCGTACTTTTTATAAAACAGTTCTGTTCTCAGTGTGGTCAGTTTAGTCACCCGCTGGTACTGCAGGATATAATGGGTAGCATTGGTAAACCTGAGGTCTGTTTTCGCGGGGAAGTACTGCCGTTCAGGATTCTGGTAGAATTTCCCATAGGCAAATGAAAGCTGTCCCTGCTGGCTCAGTTTATAGGCGAGCGAGATCCTTGGAGCCACATTTGTTTTTTGCAATAATTTGGAGTGCTCGAACCGTCCGCCAAGTTTTGCAGCGAGGCTATTGGTGATATAGATATCGGTTTCTGCAAATGCTGCGGTGATGTTCTCGATCACCTCCTGGTCAAAGGTATCCCCGAGGTGGTTAGTATACAGGGACCGGTCGTTCAGCCGGTTGAATTCACCCCCGAAACGGACCGCATTGAGCCCTGCGAATTTCCTCTCCAAAACCAATTTGGCATTGAAGTACTTACCGGTATTATCAAGTTTGAAATTCTTGAATTCCAGTGGAGCGAGTGTTACAAGTTCTTTGTTGTTGCTGTACAATCCGCTTTCAATCCTGTCGCGGTTATCGGTATAGGCCAGTCCCGCATTCATTTTCCATCTTCCAATAGATTCGCGGTAGTAGAGGTTATGGTAGTAGTTCCGGTTCTTGAGCCCGAAGCCATCAAGATATCCTATTGAATCGAGGCTCGGCGTAAAGAACTTCAGGTTGTTGGTACCAAAAATGCCGTAATACTTGATGATCCCGGTTTTGGAAGTTTTGATACGAAAATTAGCATCTACGTTGTTAAAAACCGGTACTTGCTCATAATCCTGCTGCTGTTTGATCAGCGAGAATGCGAGTGCCAGATTACTGTAGCTATAACTTGCTCCGAACGAATATTTCTTGTTTTTGTCGAGGTGCTGGTACCCACCGCTGGCACCAATCACGCTGATCCCCAGGTTGGCGGAAGTCTGCTCCGGAAGGTCGATGGATTCGAGGATCAGTGCTGATGAGAGAGCCTGTCCATACAATGCGGAATATCCGCCCGTGCTGAAGATGGTCCCCTTAAACAGGAATGGTGAAAACCTGCCCCTTTGGGCCACATTGGGAACGCTGCTGAAAAAGAAATTATTGACCAGGTTACCATCGATAAAGGTTTTTGTTTCCGCCGCTGTTCCGCCCCTGACAAACAGGCCTTCACTTTCCCCTACCTGCTGGGCACCGGGCAGGGTTTTCAGCGCCCCCGTGATATCAGCGTTCCCGCTGGCCGTGGTGACAATATCGATGGAATTGAGGACCGTAGCTTTCTTCCTGTCCGATGCCTCAAAAGCGCCTGCCGTGATGACTACGGCGCTCATTTCGTCAACTACTTCCTTTAAAATGATCTCGATATTTACCGGGCCTGATGCCAGGCTGACCTGTTGCTGGAATAACTTGTAACCGGTTTGGTCGGCCTGCAGCACCACATTGCCTTTCTCTTCGGAGATAAAGTTGAATGAGCCGCTGGAATCGGAGGTGGCACCTTCATAACTGTCTTTTATGCTGATGTTCACCCCCGCCAATGGCTTTTTCTTCGAGTTATAGACCCTGCCTTTGATCTCGGTCTGCCCTTTAGCGCCAATTCCTGCCAGTAATGCAAAGAGGATAATGATCCATTTGCCCATTAGATCTTCTATTGAGACACAAACATAAAGTAGTTTATATTATAAACCAAATCTGGATGTCAGTTTTTTTTTCGCGTTTTCAGCGGGCATAAAAAAAGCCCGCAGATCTTGCGGGCTTATATAATCAGTCAATGATCGTTACTTGTATTGTGGCATAAGTCCTTTTGCCATCTCAACCATCTGCTTCAGCCCTTCTTCAGGAAGGTTGCCCTTCTTGAATTCAGCCAGCAGCTCAGGCATTTTAGTCTCCATCTCCAGCAGGAAATGCTCTTCAAACTCCTTCACCTTCCTTACAGGTACTGAAGAGATCAGACCCTGGGTACCGAGGTAGATGATAGCCACCTGCTTCTCCACGGACATTGGCTCATACTGGCCCTGCTTCAGGATCTCCACGTTACGCGCACCTTTATCAAGTACATTCTTGGTAGCGGCATCCAGGTCACCACCGAACTTGGAGAACGCTTCCATCTCACGATAAAGCGCCTGGTCAAGCTTCAATGTGCCCGCCACCTTCTTCATGGACTTGATCTGGGCATTACCACCCACACGACTAACCGAAATACCCACGTTGATCGCAGGACGAATACCCGCGTTGAACAGGTTTGATTCCAGGAAGATCTGACCATCCGTGATCGAGATCACGTTGGTTGGAATATATGCAGATACGTCACCAGCCTGTGTTTCAATGATCGGCAGGGCGGTCAGGGAACCACCACCTTTTACGAGGTGCCTGATCGACTCAGGAAGATCGTTCATGTTTTTGGCAACGGCATCGTTGGAGATCACCTTGGCAGCCCTTTCCAGCAAACGGCTGTGCAGGTAGAATACGTCACCAGGGTATGCTTCACGTCCCGGAGGGCGACGGAGCAGCAGGGACACCTCACGATAAGCCACGGCTTGCTTCGACAGGTCATCAAAAATGATCAGCGCAGGACGGCCGGTATCCCTGAAGAATTCACCGATCGCAGCACCAGCAAACGGAGCGTAGAACTGCAAGGGAGCCGGGTCAGATGCAGAAGCCGCTACAATGGTAGTGAACTCCATGGCACCATTATCTTCCAGTGTCTTCATCACACCAGCGATAGTGGATGCTTTCTGGCCGATCGCTACATAAATACAGTATACAGGTTTTCCTGCTTTATAAAATTCTTTCTGGTTGATGATGGTATCCACCGCAATCGCAGTTTTACCGGTCTGGCGGTCACCAATGATCAACTCACGCTGACCACGACCAACAGGGATCATCGCGTCAATGGCTTTGATACCAGTCTGCAGGGGCTCCTTTACCGGCTCCCTGAAGATCACACCAGGCGCCTTACGCTCCAGGGGCATCTCATACAATTCGCCCGTAACAGGTCCTTTACCGTCGATCGGCTGACCAAGTGTGTTGATAACACGGCCCACCAGTCCTTCACCCACTTTGATAGAGGCGATCTGGCCGGTACGACGAACCTTAGAACCTTCCTTGATATCACCACCTTCTCCCATCAATACCGCACCCACGTTATCTTCCTCGAGGTTGAGGGCGATGGCGCGAACACCGTTTTCAAACTCAACAAGCTCACCTGAACCAACATTGCTCAGGCCATAAATACGGGCGATACCATCACCTGCCTGGAGAACGGTACCTACCTCTTCCAGTTCGGCAGAGGTATTGAAGTTCGACAGCTGCTGACGCAGTATCGCTGAGATTTCATCTGGTTTTATATTTACCATAGCGGTTCTTTTTTAAAATTATTTATCTGAGCTTCTGAACATACATGTTCTCAATGAATTGCTTTTTGATCACGGTCAGGTCATGACGTATACTGGCATCATAGATCAGATCCTCCACGTGCAGCACAAATCCGCCGATGATGCTGTCATCCACCTTATTGGATACTTGCAGCTTAGAATCCTTAAACCTGGGCATCGACTTCAACTTATCGCGCAGGACAACATTCACCGCTTCAGGCACAGGACCTGCAGTGGTGATCTCAACAACCGAGATGTTGTGGTGCTGGCGATAAAGACCTCCAAACGCCAGAAGGATCTCTTTTACTGAGATTTCCCTGCCCTTCCTGAACAGCAGGTTGAAAAAGGACTTTGTCAGATCTGATACCTTGCCATCAAAAACAGCAGCAAAGATCTTCTCTTTCTTTTCCCCTGTGATCACGGGGGACATCATCACTGCATTGAATTCGCTGTGATCCACCGCGAGGACGGTTTCAATATCTTCCTTCACTTTCTCCAACTGGCCCGTTTCAACAGCCAGATCGAACAGTGCTTTGGCATATCGTTTGGCAACTTTTGGCTGACGCATGTGCTTCCTTTAGTTTTTGGTTGTGGTCAGGTCATCTGCAAGTTTGCGAATGTAAGACTCCTGCTCGTTTCCATTGGCCAGTTCCCGGCGGATCACCTTCTCTGCCACTTCAACTACCATGTTTCCAATCTGGTTCTTTACATCCGTCAGGGCAGCCATCTTCTGGTTCTCGATCGCGTTATTGGCGTCAACAATGATCTTGTTGGCTTCCACTTTCGCCTGCTCCTTCGCTTCACTGATGATCTTATCCTTCGTTTCTTTGGCCTCTTTCAGCATCTGGGCCCTTTCTTCACGAGCCTGTGCCAACAGCTCTTCATTCTCGCTTTTCAACTGCGCCATTTCCAGTTTCACGCGCTCAGCAGTAGCCAGTGAATCCGCAATGGTTTTTTCACGCTCATTCAGGCCGTTAATGATAGCGGGCCATGCAAATTTCTTCAGGATGAAAAACGCTGCCAGGAACGCGATCAGCGTCCAGAAAATGAGACCAAAGGCAGGAGTAAGTAATTGCATATAGAAAAATCTGTTTGTTGTTTTTAATTAGCTCATTAGCTAATTCGCTCATTAGCCAATTGAAAAAGGAACCGCTCCTCGGCCCTGTGCGTTGGAGCGGTTACTGTTTTTCTGTTTAAACGAACATCGCCAGGATACCTGCGATAACCGCAAACAGTGCCACACCTTCTACGAAGGCTGCAGTCAGGATCATGTTAGCACGGATGTCGTTCATGGCTTCCGGCTGACGAGCGATAGCTTCTACCGCGCCTTTACCAATCTGACCGATACCGATACCTGCTCCAATGGCAGCGAGACCGGCACCAATGGCTCCACCGGCGTTAGCCCAGGGAGTTGTGCTCAACAGTACATTCAATAAGTCCATACTTGCTGTTTTATATTGATGATTAATTCACAATTAATGATGCGCCTCGTGCTCATGCTCCCCCTCGAATGCCTGGCTGATGAATACAGCAGTCAGGTTGGTAAAGATGAAAGCCTGGATGAAGGCAACCATCACCTCGATAAGATATATGAATACCGCAAACGCAATTGAAACCGGACTGAAACCTACTCCAACACCAACGCTGATGTCGCTGAAGATAAAGATCAGCGATACAAGACAGATGATGATGATGTGTCCCGCCATCATATTGGCAAAAAGACGAATCATCAGGGCGAAAGGCTTGGTGAACACACCCAGGATCTCTACGGGGACCAGAATGGCTTTTACGCCGCCGGGCACCGGAGGATTGAAGATATGACCCCAGTAATGCTTGTTGGTGCTGAACAGGATCACAACAAATGAAATGACCGCCAGCACCATCGTAAATGCGATGTTGCCTGTTACGTTGGCAGCAGCAGGGATCAGACCAAAAATATTATTGACCAGGATGAAGAAGAAAACAGTCAGGAGATAAGGCAGGTACCTGTCGGCCTTCTTGCCGAGGTTGGGCTTGGCTACCTCATCCCGGATGAAAGTAACCACCGGCTCAATGGCGTTCTGCATGCCCGTTGGGGCCTTAACGCCGTTTTTATATTTGGCAGCCACGGAGATCATGATCCAGATTAGCACGATCAGGGCCAGTAACATCTGCACCACATTGCGGGTTAGCGAGAAATCGTACACGGTAACGCCTGGTTCAACAGCAACGATATTCTCGCCTTCCATTTTGTAACCGTTATACTCCGCATGGCCATGTTCAAATTTAGACGACATGAACACGGAAAGGCCTTTCTGGGGCGAGTACAGGATGACTGGAAGCGGGATCGTTACATGGTGCTCCTGGCCGTCGCTTCCGTGATACTCAAACAGGTGGAATTCGTGCGCGTCCAAGATGTGGCTGAAGATCACTTTATTGGCATCAAAGCCCCCTTTTTTCTCTTCTTTGTGCCCTTCTGCCCCGGAATTGGCGTGCTCTTCATGTTGCGCAGACAGAGCAACAGGCACTGCCATCAAAAAAACACTGAAAACCGCTACCACAAAGAATTTGACGCTGTTAAAGTTCATGGATGCTGCGAAATTTGGCGCAAAGATAGGGATTTGGAATCTGATAAATGGGAATAAATTGAAGGAAACTGGACCAATTTTCATTCCCCCACATTCATCACATTTATCACATTCATCACATTCGAATTGCCTGGCCAAACTGCATTTCATAAAGATTGGCATAGAACCCACGTTTGGCCAGCAATTCGTCATGGCTCCCCATTTCCCTGACCTCGCCTTTATCCAGCACCATAATAATATCTGCTTTACGGATGGTGCTCAGCCTGTGGGCAATGATGATGTTGGTCCGGCCACTGATCAGCTTATCGATGGCCTGCTGGATCAACTGCTCGGACTCGGTGTCAATGGACGATGTGGCTTCGTCCAGGATCATGATGGACGGGTCGTATAACAGGGCCCTGAGAAAGGATAAAAGCTGGCGCTGCCCCATAGACAGGGTACTGCCCCTTTCCATTACGTCAAAATCGTACCCTCCGGGGAGTTCCATGATAAAGTCATGGATTCCAATGAGTTGGGCGGCAGTTTGAACCTCTTCCCGGGTTATAGCCTTATTCCTGAGGGTCACATTATCATAAATGGAGCCTGAAAAAAGGAATATATCCTGCAAAACCACCCCGATCTCACCCCGGAGCACCTCCAGTTTATACTCCTCAATATTGCGGTCATCGATCAGGATCTCCCCCTTCTTTACATGGTAAAGCCTGTTGATCAGGCTAATGATGGAGGTTTTACCGCTTCCTGTATGTCCAACGATGGCCAGCGTCTGGCCGGGTCTTACGTGGAAATTGATACCCCTCAATACCTCCCTGTCTTCGTTATATCCAAAGCTCACATTCCTGAATTTGAGGTCCCCCGCCACCTTCTCCGGGTGCCATTGCCCATCTTCATTGGCGAAATCCGCATTATCCATCACCTTGAAGACCCTTTCGCTGGCGATCATACCCATTTGCAGCACATTGAATTTATCCGCGATCACCCGTAATGGGCGGAACAGGAGGTTCAGCATGATGATGAACGAGATGATCTGGCCGGAGATCTCCACCGCCTGCTGCTGTGGCAGTTTCATCACCTGGTACCCCGCATACCATACCAGTAAACCCACCGAACTCGCCAGCACGATCTCCACAATGGGAAAGAACACCGAATAAGCGAATATGGCATTGATGTTCGCATTCCTGTGTTCCCGGTTGATCTGCCTGAACTTCCGAAACTCCTTGTCTTCCACGGCAAAAGCCTGGACGATCTGCATGCCCGTGATATGCTCCTGCACAAAAGCATTCAAAGAAGAAACCGCGTTCCTGACGCGGGTAAACGATTTGTTCACACTTTCCTTGAAAATATAGGTGGAAATGATCAGGAATGGGAACGGGATGAGACAGACCAGGGTTAACTGCCAGTTGGTATAAAACATGGCTGCGAGAATAGCGATGATCGACAGGAAGTCCGCGATGATGGGGATCAACCCCTCTGAAAAAATATCGTTGATGGACTCAATGTCATTGATGGTCCTGGTAGTGAGCGTACCAATAGGCGTTTTATCAAATTGGGAGAGGTTCAGGTTCAACACCTTCTCGTAGACCTTCACCCGCAGATCCTTCACCACCGTCTGCCCTAACCAGGCCGTTAGAAAACTGAAATAGAACCGAAGCCCCGTTTCGATGAACAGGATCACCACCTGGATCACCGTGATCCACAGCAGTGTGTTGATCAGTCCTTCCTTGATAATATTGTTGATGGTATACTGGATCAGCAGCGGCCTTACTGGCGAAAGAACGGCCAGCGCTATGGCCAGCCCAACGGAGATGTAGAACCGCCTCCGGTATGGAGCTGCAAACGCAAAAACCCGCCTCAACCGGGTAAAATCAAAAATCTTCTTGCGAGCCTCCATCCAGCGAAATTAGCTAATTAGCTCATTGGCTGATTAGCTCATTGGCTAATGGTCTCATTGGCTAAATAAAGAAACTTATAATCAGTAAGGTGATTCCGAAAAAAGAATGAGCCAATGAGCTAATCAGCCAATGAGCCAATTAATCGTTCACCGCCCTTGCATACGCTTTGATAAAAAGCGCGCCCAGGTTTTTATGGGGCGGGATGTAATTATCAAACCTTTCCTTGGCATCGCCTGAAGGGAATTGCAGCGCAAGTGCTTTCCAGGTTCCGATCCAGTCAATATTCCGGCCAGCCCGCAGGTCATCATTGATATGTTTGAGGATAGGCTCATTGACCGTTCTGGTACCTACCTCCTTAGATGAGATGATGTGCGCATCTGGACAGGTTTTCAATACATCGTCCAGGTTATGGTACCCACCACAGGAGCCGAGTATCACGATCCGCGCAGACGGAGGGAGCTGCTTGATCGTATACTTCACATGGTAACTGTGCCCACGGTGTATCACAATGGTTGGTTGAATTTTTTTCTCATCCAGATAGGCCAGCAAATGCTCCTGCGCGCGCGCATCCGGATCATCACCTTTGGTATTGTCAAGGGGCAGGTTGGCATAAATCAGCAGCGGCTTGCCTTTCGCCGAACGGATCTCCACCCATTCCTTCGACTTGGTCACTTTCCATTCTGCTGCGTTATTGAACATAGACATGAAATTCCCGTAGGAATCAATGCCATCCTTATCGCCGTAGAAGAATACCAGTTGAACCACTTTGCCATCCTTATCAGCCAGCTGCCTGTAGTCCACGGTATAAACGGGCGGTATACCCAGCTTTTGCGAAATATTCACGGTACTGTCCGTGGAAGAGGCAAAAATGGTTTGCAGGATATTATAAATGATCTCGGTTCTTTTATTCCCGTTTTTCCTGCTGATCACCAGGTTATTCTCCACTTCCCAGTCCACCAGCCGCTTAACCACGGGAGTATTGATGCTGCCGTAAGAATCCGCCACGTCAACAGCCTCTTCCAGCGCCCCGGTTTTTCCAAGTCCCCTGGCAAAAGCAATCATCAGCCGCTGGGCATTACTGTCGGGCATAGTGGCCAGAAAGGGTTCCAGCTTATTGTAACCCGCAGCCATTTTGATGAACTTTTTAAACCGGTCAAACTGGACAGACATCAGCAAGGTGTCGCCCGTAGGGAATCTCATACGCTCCATCATCCGGTTATACACCCCCTTATAACTGGACGTATAGATCACATCCTCGCCCAATACGATGAGATAATACAACTCCTGCGGCGTGAGCGGTTCAAGGATCCTGAACCTCACCTGGTCAGTTTCATCATGCAGCGCATTGATTTCATTTATATAGGTTTCAACAGCCTTGCGCTGCAGCATTTTAGTGAGCTCATTAAATGCCAATGGAGTGTCCCCTGTCCTTAATCGTTCCGCATAATTCACCTGCGTCTTAACCAGTAACCTGTAATACTTCAGGCTATCCGTCATCACGTTGCTAATGGAAGCCAGCGTCTGCCGGCCACTCATGACCTCGTCCAAAAAGGGATAATACAGCCTGCCGCTTTTACTGGAGGCCATTTCCGTGATCGCTTTCACCATCGGATCCTCGCATTTTCGGATCAACTGCCCCACCCGGGTCCGGGAAGCCGCAGCATAATCATAAAACTGATCCGGATTCAAACGGGCTGTATACCTCACCAGGCTGTCGGCAAAAGGTACATCGGCAAAATACTCCAGCCTCGGCAGGATCTGGTCCGGCCGGATGGCACAGAACTTACGGAACAAAATGATCTTGGAAGGATTGAAACCGGGATTATCGAAAAATATGCTGTTGGAAGCATTGACCAGGATATCCCCCGTTTCGTAGGGATACTTGTCAACGATGGGCTCAATAGACCGCCCCTTGATATCAGCTTCCATCATTTCAAGGAACTGGGTGTATAGCAAAACGCCTTTTTCAGGGGCAAACACACGCCTGCTCCAACCGCTCTGGTAGCCCCGGAGCATGTTCTGAAGACCAGTAAGATACTTGACCTTTAACCGGTGGTCAAGCTTGCTGTGATTCTCGATCGAGTCCTGCAGTAAGTTGACCTGACGGACCATCAGGTCCGTGATAATGAGGTTGATATCGTCGTCCTTGACCGCAAAAACCAGGTCATCCTTCTTACCATCCGTTTCGAGGATATTATCCTGTAACTTATCGATATCCTCATGCAACTTCACCCTCCGGATGTCGATTTTACGGCTTCCGGTATCAGGGGCGGCCCATAAAAGGCTTACCTGAAAGAATAAAATGGATAGAAGTAGTAATTTTCTCACTTGACCCTGTTAATTGCAAATTTAAGTGTAATATAGGTTTACACGATTTATATATGAAACGTAAACCGGATCAATTTAAGTACAACCCGTTAACAATTTCATAATCCCATGACCGCCCAATGGCAGGGCAGCAAGGTTACTTTTGCGTAAACCAATTGTTAAAATGGATAGTAAGGGAAAGAAGATCCTCATCGCCGACGACGAACCGGATATCCTGGAGATCATCAGTTATAATCTCCGGACAGAAGGTTATGAGACCATAACGGCAAAAGACGGGGAAGATGCCCTTCAAAAAGCAAAGCAGACCAAGCCAGACCTCATCATCCTGGACGTGATGATGCCCAATAAAAACGGGATGGAAGTCTGCAAAATCCTTCGTAATCAACCCGATTTTCACCAAACCCTGATCATTTTCCTAACCGCTTTGAACGATGAAGGTTCCCATATCCGGGGCCTGGAATTCGGGGCCGACGACTACCTGACCAAACCTATAAGCCCGAAAGTACTGATCAGCAAGGTCAATTCCCTGTTCAGGAGGGTCCTCAAGCCGGATGGGAACAAGGTGATCACCATAAACGACCTGACCATAGATCCCGTGCAATTTGTGGTGGAACATAGGGGCGAACAGATCACCCTGGCAAAGAAGGAATTTGAACTGCTCTACCTGCTGGCCTCAAAACCCGGGCGGGTTTTCCTCCGAAATGAGATCCTTAGCCAGATCTGGGGTACGGACGTGATCGTGGGGGACCGAACCATCGATGTCCACATTCGCAAGATCCGCCAGAAACTGGGGCTGGACTGTATCACCACCGTAAAGGGTGTTGGCTACAAATTCGAGCTATAACCGGAAATACGCCGGATTCACATCGGCCTTACCTTTGGCTATGTTCAATACCAAAAACATCACCCCCCAGAACATTGCTGCCAAAAATGCGCTCGCCATCGCCGTCGTCGGCAGTGTGGCCAATCTGATCTTCATCAGGACCTGGTGGGTGCCTGTCATTACCTTCCTGATCCTTTTCGGGATTGCCTACATCCTCACCAACTATTTTATCCAGCGATTCATCTACCGGAAGATCAAACTCATCTATAAATTCATTTACCAGACCAAGGCCACCAAACGCGAAGAATTCTACTACAAGAATATCCTGCCACAGAAAAGTATCGAGGAAGTGAGCGAAGATGTTGAGAAATGGGCAGAACAACGAAAGGAAGAGATCGAAATGCTGAAGCAGAATGAAAAGTACAGGAAGGAATTTCTCCAGAACCTCTCCCATGAATTTAAAACCCCCGTTTTTGCCATCCAGGGCTATGTGGACACCCTGCTGAATGGCGCTCTCGAACAACCTGATGTAAACCGGAAATTCCTCGAGAACGCATCGAGAAATGTGGACCGCCTGGTTAACCTGATCTCTGACCTGGATGAGATATCAAGCCTCGAAAGCGGGGAACAGGAACTGCAGAAATCCAGCTTCGTCATACAGGATATCATCAGGGAAGTATTTGAAACCCTTTCTATCAAAGCGGCCAACAAAAACGCAACCTGCGCGATCAAAAAAGGCTGCGAAACCCCAATCACCGTTTACGCCGACAAGGAAAAGACAAGGCAGGTACTGATCAACCTGGTGGACAATGCGATCAAGTATGGCAAACAGGACGGCTACATCGAAGCCAGCGTGTACAATACAGACGGTAAAAACATACTCGTGGAGATCAGCGATAATGGTATCGGCATCTCCGAAGAACACCTTCCCAGGATCTTTGAAAGATTTTACCGGACAGACTACGGCAGGAGCCGGAATATCGGTGGCACCGGCCTCGGACTCGCTATTTGCAAACACATCATTGAAGCAGATGGACACAGTATTCACGTCAGGAGCAAGCCCGATATCGGTACTACCTTCGGCTTCACCATCAGCAGGCCATAAAGAGTCCAGAACCTACTTTAAGAAATTCCGGCCACCAGTTTTTCGGCAAGTCCAAAAGATAATGTCATGCCATTCCCGCCAATGCCATTGAACACATAAACATCTTTCGCAGGGGAGTGGAAAAAATATGGATTGCCATTCATGAGCTTGGCATAGGTGCCGTTCCAACTCTCCAGCAGTTCCTCGTTCCTGAACCTTGCAAAACTCCGGAGATATTTCAGGATCATCTCATTGATGAATCCTTTATCAAACGGATCATGGGTGCCACCATACTCATGCGAATCTCCTATGGTCAGTTCCCCTTTCCCGTTCTGTGATACCATCACGTGAATCCCCCAATCCAGGTAATCTCCCATCTCTGCTTCATACCTGGACTTCAACGCCGCCAGGGATGCCGCTGCCCTGAAACTGTGGTAATGGATCAGCGACAAACCTCCACAAAGCGCAGGGCCAATTCTCCAGTTGTCAGGTTGAGGACCGAATCGCATCATCTGCAATTTGCACTTCACCGCGATCTCCCGGGCAAAGATCTCCGGATACAAAGTTTCAAACTCCATGCCGCTGCAGATCACCACGATGTCTGCATCATAACTGGCACCTGCTGTTTTCACCCGGTGCTCACCCACTTCTGTGACAGACTCACCCCACTTGAAACTGATCGGATAAATCGAACTCAAATATTCGGGGAATGCCCAAATCGCTTCCCTGGGATCAACGATCATCTCACTGCTGCTGTAAAGCCCGGAGATCAGCCCTTCAGGAACCACGGCAGGCGAACTATTGAGCACCTGATCGGGCTTCATCAGTTGAAAGGGCCGCTCATCTTTATACGCGTGGCAGAGTTCCTCAAGCACCAACGCTTCGTCATCATGATAGGCCAGGTGCAGGCTCCCAACGGGATCGTGGAAGATCCCGGCCCCACGGCAAAGCTCTTCCCATATCGCACGACTTCTCAACGCTGCATCATATAGTTCACCTGTTGGCTGGCCCACTGGCCAAACCATACCAAAATTCCGGATGGATGCACCCACTGCGCGATGGTTGCGTTCCAAAACCGTTACGGAATATCCCCTGGCCGCAAAAGCCCTGGAGGTGGCCAGGCCTACAATACCTGCCCCAACAACAATAACGTTCCCTTTACTCATTGAACCTGAATTTTCAGTTTATATTTCCTGTTAAAATAAAACAGTGCATAGATTGTTCCGATCACTCCAATGACCGACAAAATAATCACTGCATAAGAATAGAACACGGACCACTGCACATCAACCTTCATCGATTCCTTGAACAGCATCACGGTCACGCTTCCCAGATAACCGAACGCATCGGTAATGTAGATCAGGAATCCCACGTTACCCTTTATCCTGAAAGCAGCGATCATGCGCTCAAAAAAAATGGCGTTAAAGGGAATATAAGCCATGTACAAACCAAGACCAACCGACTGCATCCAAATACCGCCATGTAAACCCTTCAAAATAAAAAGCAGCGAGGTGACCCCCGCCAGTATAAATCCCGCGATGATCACATAATGGACCACCCTGAATGCAATGATATTTCTCCTGATCAGCACCATCATCCCCATCATCAGCAGGATGATCAGCGTGATCTTCGTTTCAGACCTGGTAAATACAGATGCATCGCCGGCATACCCCAGCTCATTCCACATATTGCCCATGTAATTGTCCCTGATATCCCTCATAACCGTGAGCATGGTGTAAATCACCGCCAGGATGATCAGCCCTGCCCCAAATTCCCGGATGATCTCTTTCCGGTCACCACCAGTCATTGCTACGCGTTCGGATCGTTCGTCAATATCCTTTTCATCCGGCGCCGGCGACCGCTCAAGGAAATAAAACAGGACGATCAGCGGCACAACAAATACCAATCCGGTCATGAAGGGCATCCACTTTTCCGTGACCCCGAATTCCAGCATCATCCATTTGCCCACCGACCGGGTAAAACCGCCTGCGAAAATAAAACTCACCGCCAGTACGGATCCGATAAAATCAGTGGATCGCCGCCCTTCGGCGTAACTGAATACCACGCCCCACATGAACCCAAGCATGAACCCGTTGATGAAAAAACAGATCAACCCGGCCCAGGAGGGAAGAATAGCAAACAAAAGCAAGGCAAGCCAGGCCACCGAAACGAGGATGGTTGCAGTCACCCATCTCCCAGTGCGTTTCAGACTGGATATGAACCTGATTCCCGCAAATTTGCTGAGCATGTATCCAACCACCTGGCAAATGATCAGCACAGTCTGGTATGATATTCCCAATAACTGCTGACCCGAAAAACTTGCAACAGTAAAAGGTTTACGAAATGCATATACGCAGGTGTATGCAAAGAAAGTAAGTGCGGCGATATAAATGGCCGTCAGCACCTGCCTTGTTCTCGTCTTCGTCAATGTTATATAGGATTCAGGTAGTGATGGCACAGATCACTGCTGTGCCAGATGCTTTTCCGCCAACCCCCGGAAAAAGTCAAGGGTCTGTGATGTTGGTTCAGTCAGTTTAGCCTCATCATCCCATAACCTCAGTTTAATCTTGAGTGCGGAAACAGGATCCTGCTCAAACTCCAGCGCCTCTTCCTCATCCATCATACCTCCCTGGAATTCGAGGGTCTTTTTACTGGCATCCGACAACTTACTGTAATACTCCGGCTGCCTGTAGGTGAGATACCTTTTTGCCACTACATGACTTTCCACCAGCATGGCCAGCCTCTCGGAAAACCCCATAGACCTGAGGTAGTCCGCACCAATGGACTCGTGCGAGGCAACACCATATCCCGCCATATTCTCTGTTATCCCCTCCGAAGAAAGGAGATGTCCGATATCATGGAAAAATGCAGCGAGGATCACTTCATCATCATATCCCTCCTTCCTGGCAAGTTCGCCGGCCTGAAGCATATGTTCCAATTGGGAAACCGGCTCACCAATATAATCCTCATCGCCATGCTGCAGGTAAAGGCCAAAGACTTCACCGATGATATCTTTACTCATTCAAATGCTTTTTCAAATGTACATTGCAGGCTATCCCTCTGAACGGCATCCATACATTAGTAACAATTCAATAATCGATTTTAATTTCGAAGTAAAAGTTAAGTAAAAATATTTGCTGCATGAATTTGAAAGGGGCACTCATTCTATTTCTTTCACCTTTATGGTTACCATCCGATCTCCAGGCCCAGGAAGATTCAGCTACCCTCACTCCCGTGGTGGTCACCGCCACGAGAACCAGAACTCCTATAGACCGCACACCTGCCGCCGTAAGTTACCTCACAGCCCAACAGATCCGGGAGCAAAACGGAAGGTCGGTTCCCGAAATGCTTATGCCTATGGCAGGCGTTTGGATGCAGAAAACCAATCATGCCGGCGGGAGCCCATTCCTGCGGGGGCTCACAGGCAACCAGGTGCTGATCATGACAGACGGCATCAGGCTGAATAATTCCACTTACCGCTTTGGCCCCAACCAGTACCTCAGCACCATTGATCCTTTCACCGTCAGCGGAGTGGAAGCCTTCCGCGGCGTTGGCGGCACGCTTTATGGCTCAGATGCTATCGGCGGGGTAATCAACATCAATACCACAGAACCCACATTCAGCGATGGCAAAAGCGAGGTCCATGGAAGCCTTTCCGCAAAATGGATGAGCCGCAACATGGAAAAAACACTAAGCTCTTCTTTATCCTACAGCACAAAAAAACTGGCATGGGAAATCAGGGGCAGCTTCAGCGATTTTGGCGACATCTATGCGGCTGACGGAAAACGGCAAAACCCTACGTCATATGACCAGCAGTCGTTCCATACTAAAATCAGGTACAGGATCGCCAATAACCAGCAACTCATCGCCTGCTTCCAGCAACTGGTGCAAAAGGATGTGGACCTGTACGACCAGGTAAAGCAGCGGGGCTTTGCCATCAGCAGGATCGATCCACAGAAAAGACAACTGTTCTATATACGATGGGAAGCCGGATTGAAATCCGCATTATCGGACCAGATCAGGGTTACGCTGTCAAGACAGGTATCTACGGAACGAAGGGTCAGGCAAAGAAGACAATCTGTAGTGATGAATTATGAGTATGACCATGTACTCACTTATGGCATCCAGGCCGAAATGGAAAAGAAATTGCGGAAGAACTGGCGAATGATCACCGGGATCGAAGTGTACGCGGACGATGTAGAAAGCAGCGCATTCGACCAGAACACCCAAACTTCCGTGATCACCCCAAAAAGAGGATTGTATGCTAACGGATCCACCATGCTGGCGCTTTCGGCTTTCCACAACCAGCAATTCACCCTGGGCAAATTCGATCTGGTGGCAGGCATCAGGGCTAACCAGTATTCAATCAAGATCCCGGATCCGCTGTTTGGAAATGTTTCCCTTCAGCCATTCGCTCTTGCGGGAAATGCCGGGTTCCTGTATCACATGACCAAACAATGGAAACTGACCGGCTCGCTCAGTACCGGTTACCGAACCCCCAATGTGAACGACCTCAGCAGTTTTGGCAGGTTTGATTTTGGTACTGAAGTGCCCTCTCCCAACCTGAAGCCCGAGCGCTCCTTCAACAAAGAACTGGGCATTAAATGGACAAAGCAAAGATCCTTTGCCCATGTAACGGCCTACCATAACCGATTGAACGATCTGATAGACCGCGTAAAATCGAGCTATGAAGGCGATACCCTGATCAACGGGGACCGGGTATACCAGAAAGTGAACCGGGGAAAAGCGATCATCTACGGCGTGGAAGCAGAATTCTACAGCTGGATAAATAATTCTTTCGCAGTAAGGTCCCACCTTACCTACACTTATGGTCAGAACGAAACGGCCAACGAACCGGTGAGGAGGATCCCTCCTTTATTTGGACGGTTCAGCGGGGAATACCATAAGAAAAATTTGTTTGCAGCGGTGGACTGGACCTTCGCAGCTGCTCAGAAAAGACTGGCGGGGGGCGATAAATCAGACCATCGGATCAATCCAAAAGGAACCCCGGGCTATGGCATTGTTTCACTAAGGGCCGGCTACCAGTTTAAATTCATCAGTGCTGAAGCAGGGATGGAAAACATATTTGACCAGGCATACCGCATGCACGGTTCCGGTATCGACGGGTACGGCCGGCACCTGTGGATCAGGACCTCGCTCAGATTCTGATATGAACCCGATACCATCGCTGCCCGCATAGATCATTTCCCGGGCCATGGTGCTTCAGGGAAACGAACCACGCTAGTTGCTCTTGTAATGCACCTGCCTGGCTTCTTCAGCATCATCCATGGCAGGCCCCTGCATGATCTTTCTCCAGTCCGTGGTTTTATTGTACTTCTTCATGGCTTTATCCCAATCGAACACAGCCTTATCAGGAAACTCAAACTTGTAAGGGGTCAGGTCCGGTTCAGGCGTGAAAAAATCTGACAACAACGATGCGGTAACATCATACTGGTTCACATATGGCACATTCAGCATATTGTAGATCACTTTGAGGATAGACCCGAAATTAGCGTGGGTATGCGAAGTGTAACCCCGCTTTACATATGGCCCGGCAAACATCAGAATACTCCTGTGGGCATCTACATGATCCACACCGCCCTGAGGATCATCTTCCGTTATGATCACCAGCATATCTTTCCAGTAAGGGGTCCGGGAGAGGAAATGCAACAACCTGCCCAATGCCAGATCGTTATCAGCCATATATGAATGGCGGACAGGGTAACCGTCTTCCGGCCTCGGTGAAGAGGTATGGTCATTCGGGAGTTGGATAGCGATCAGCTGGGGCATTTTCTCCTTACCCTTCAGCCACATTCTGGTGAACTCTCCTTCAAACTGGTCCATCCTGAACTGGTCAGGTATATTGGTATTATATCCCGCGTAATTATGACTGGTTCTGCTATACAGTGCCTTCTGCATCGGGACCATGACACCATGTGCCGCACCTGTTGCCGTATCGCTCCATTCCTCCCGAACGTGCGCCGTTTCATTAGCTTCCCCGAAATTGTAAAAAGAAACCCCTTTCCGATCCAGGGCCTCCCAAAGTCCGCCGATCTCACCATAGTCTTCCGGGTCCATGCTTCCAGTGGAGCCGGGGAACCTTCGGCCTGGTGCCTGAGAAAAAACTCTGGCAGTTTTATCAACACTGGAATTCGTTTCCACCCACTCATTCGGGATCACGCCCATCATCCAGTGATGACCATGAATGGACGCGTCACTGTCGCAGTAAAAATTATCAGAAAAAGCAAATTGCCTGGCGATCTTATGGTGATTGGGTGAAATATCCGAAGACCTTCCCTTATTCACTTCCACCCTCAATCCGAATCGCGCCAATGATGAATCGCCCTTCCCTGTTGTGAGTTGACCCAGCACTTCGTCGTAGGTCCTGTTCTCCTTAGTAATATATACGATGTGTTTGATGGGGCTTTGCCTCAAGCCGGGCAATGGCGGCAATGGATTCCTGCCATCATCCACAACCCTATTCACCTGGAAAGTATTCTGTATAACAATTTGTGTAAGGGTTGCGAGTTCAGCCGCGCCAGGGACTTTCACTTTCTGAAAACTGCCCAATTGTATATCACCCACATAAGTACCCTGCGGCGGCGCAACAAATCCATTCCCACCGTTTGGTCCTGCACCCAGTCCACGGCATGAGATGATATAGAGATCCTTTTCATCAGGTGATAACAAGACCCTTGACGGCCCCCACCCGGTTGGTATAAGCCCTTTCGTAGCTCCCGTTCTGGTATCAATGACGGCAACGGCGTTGGCGGCAAGCAGTGCCACGTAGAGGGTTGACTCGTCCTTACTCAGGCAAACGCCAAATGGAATGGCCCCGCGGTATTTCTTCAAACGTTCATCGATCATCACAGGGATCTGTTTTACGATCTTCTGCTGCTTATAATCGATCACCGATATGATATCATTGGTAGCATTACTGACATACGCAAAATCCCTGCCTACAGCAACAGCATTCGGACTGGCCCCGCCAACCACTTCTGCGTCTTCAATGATCTCGCCAACCTGATAACCCGTCTTATATTTCTTTGTCACCTTCAGTGTGGCGAGGTCGATGGCAAAAACACACATGGCATCTTCATGCAATGGAGAACCCACCCCAGGGATCTTTCTGCCTTCCACAACAGTACCTTCTATTGCTTCTTTGGTTCCGTTGGCATAGGGATGGCGGGATATCAGCATGGAATCATAATTGGCTGGTGTGGCGCCTTCTATCAAAGGGTATTCATACATGCCCACGTTGGCAACGAAAGCGATTTTCTTATCAGGACTTAATGCGATCCCAAAAGGCTGCCGACCTGTTCTCACGGTACCCTCCAGGGCTCTTGTTCTCGTATTGATCACTACCATCCTGAAATTACCGCGGTCAAGCACCAGGAGTCTGTCGTTATCCAGTAGCACCAGGTCAGACGTGAAGCTGTCGCCATACTCCACACCCCCGATGCTGCCATTCAGGGAGATTGAATCGGTCCTCGTCATCAAATGCATATCGTACACGACCACCGCCCCATTATCGCCCCCGCTCAGGTAAAGGGTCCGGTTATCCTTTGCGATAGCCACCCCCAGGAAGGATCCATGGCTAAGGGGTGATGGGATCTTCTTATCATAAGAAGGAACCCGGGTGACGCTCAGATCGCGGGAATGAATGATAGAAAACACGCCATTGTGCAGGGTGACCAGTTTGGAACCATCTGGTGAAACCGCCATACCAAAAGGATCATGGGTGATCCTGACCAGATCACCCGCGGGCTTCACGTAGCGCCCGCTGGGAAGTACGGCAAAATGATCGTTATGGATAGCAGTGTAGCTGCTTTTCCCGGGAACCTCCAGCACCTGCACGGTTTTCTGGGCCAGGGCGAATACAGGCAGGATCAAGGTAAGGGCGATAAATCTCTTTTTCATATCAGTAAAACAGGGGGCAATCTATCCCGCCCATATGACCAAGTTGTATCATTCTGATTAACAAATCATCATATCCGGCCGATATTTTCAGGATTTGATAGGAAAAAACCACTGAATTGGCTAACTTTAGGAAAGACTTAATAATTAGTTAACACGAATAACCAAAAAATACCGCCCCAGGAATGGGGCGGACTGATACTACTCTTTGCTTAAGGACTGTGAACAGATGTATCTCCGAAGGGGGGTGATTTCTTTGGTGTTGATAAAAATAGCGGGGTCAGTTAAACAGGATGTTTACAAAAGGTTACGGAATCATTAACTCGGGACAAGAATAGCTGATCAGGAACGTTTCAGGATAAATGCGCCGCACTGCCACCATATTAGCCATGCTACTCTTTGTAACTGCCGCTTTGGGGCAGAGACGGGTGGACCATGTTTCGATCGACTGTTTCGGCGATGTGATGGAACACCGGTTTGAGGTTCCGGTAGTGGTGGACACAGAACATCCTGCCAATAAGGAGCAGATCGAATCCTATTGCCGCACGATGGGTGATACCGGTTATCGGGAACTGGTACAGAATCTTCTTCTGTTCAAGGATAAGCACCGGCTGGATGACTGGCTGTATTACCAGATCATCAGGCGGGCAGCTGATCAACTGGCACCCAAAACTTCGGATTATACCTTGTACACTTTATTCAAATGGCACCTGCTCTCTTTATCCGGTTATGATGCCATCCTTACCTACTCCGGCGACAAGATGCTTTTTTATGTGCAGTCAGCGGAGAACGTATATAACATACCCATCAGGAAAGAAGGGGAGAAAACTTATGTCTGCCTGAACTACCACGATTTTGGCAACATTGATTTCACCAGTCATACATTCCGCAAGATCGATGTTCCCATTCCTGCTGCCCGGAATGCTTTTTCCTATGCAGTGAGTTCCATACCGGACCTGAAAAAGAACAGCAGTGAAAAAGAATTGCATTTCACCTATAACAATTCAGAGTACCATTTCAAGATCAAACTCAATCCATCCATCTCAACCTATTTCAAAAATTATCCTGCAACCGACTACGAAAAGCACTTCAATATCCCCATGAGCAGGGACACTTATAATTCACTGATCCCTGCCCTCAAAAAATACATTCGGGGACTGAGCGCAAGGGATGGCGTGGAGTTTCTCATGCATTTCACCCGATATTCATTCCTCTTCAAACCAGACACTGAGAGCTACGGTGCGGAAAAAATCTATAGTCCTGAAATGACGCTCCTAAGCGATTACAGTGATTGTGAAGACAGGGTTTCCCTGTTCTATTACCTCGTGAAAGAATTGTATGATCTGCCGATGATCGTGGTGGTCTATCCCAAGCATGTAAGTATTGCCGTACATTTTGATAAGTCTCTCGGCAAAACCATCGAGTACAACGGCCGTAAATTCACCATCTGCGAACCCACACCGCAGGAAAATGACCTGAAACTGGGCGAAAGCATTCCATCGCTTGCCAATACGCCCTACCAGATCGCGTTCGCTTACGAGCCGATGCTGACCAGGCAAAAATGATCAGATCTCTTTGGCCTGCTTTTCGAGTTCAATCAAAAACCTGTTCAGGTCTTCCGGCATGGGGAAATAATGGAATGATCCATTGAAGATCATGTACAGATAAGGGCAGCCGGTTCCCTGGCGGGAGAAATAAATCACTTTAAAGGAATCACCCCCCAAGGGGATCTGGATCTTACCGTCCGAAAGGCATTTTCGGGGCCCGTCCAATATCTCCGGTGGGCGCTGAATGGCCCTGCTGAGGCTGGAGAAAAATACGGTGTCCGTTGTTTGGGCGAGGGTGTAGAACCTGGTATATCGAACAGAATCGGTATACGGCTTCTTGAAATACAGGACATCAACCGGACCTGATATACCGGATCTGAAAATATCTTCCCTGTTACTCACACGTGCGGAATCCTGGCTATTTCCACCTCTGTTTTCACTGCCACAGGCGAGCAAAACAGATAACGAGCAAATGACAATCAGACATCTGGTGTTCATGATGCTAAAATATAAAAACAGCCGCATTACTGCGGCTGTTCGTTCTCTATAAGGAATCCATTTAATAAGGATTTGACTGCGGCGTATAGCTCACCCATCCCGTTGTCCAGTTTGTTGGACCGAACGCACCCCTGAAAGCGACCTGCGTGAAAAAGGCGTCCATCCCCGCGAAGTTCGCGCCGGTTAGAGCAGGGGAACCGGCTCTAGGCATAAAGTTCGGCGCATCCCAGTTGAAAGGAGCCTCCAGTTGGATTTCAGCAGCGTTCGCATAAGTGGTGGTACCCGCAGCCTCAACTTTTGCCCTGATCTCAGAGGCTGTGATGACTGCTCCTGCAGATGCATCAACTCTGTAAGGATCAACAAGGGAATGTACCAGATTATTCCTGAAAACCGACGTATCTGTTCTAAACGCACTAGCCGTTGAAGCGCTTTCCAGAGAAAGTCCACCTCTGGGGAAACCCATCATGATCGAGTTCCTGACTTCAAACCGCACTGCCCTTCTCCATCTGTTGGCAAAGTTCAGGTTAGCCTGCGTTGCCGCGTCTCCATTAGGACCGATCCACGTGATATTGGAAAGAACCGGACGGGTATAAGGCAGGGCAGCTGTTCCGGATCCATCATTATCTGCTTCCACTCCGTTACCTGCGTCGGTATCGGCAATTTCGGGCCTACGTTGAACCACTGCGTACTGGATCCTGCCAGTGTATCCAAAATCAAAATCAAGATCGTCGTCTGATGTCGCGTAGCACACCAGGTTCTTCATGTTAACATTACCACCGAACAGTTCAAACGCATCATCATTGGCGTAAGAGATCTGAATGAACTCAAGTGTTGTTCCAACACCTACTCCACCAAGGGTCAGACCATTGATCTCCGAACCCGGCTCTGCCGCAATACCTGCCCACTCAATACGGCAATACCTCATGATACCTGAATTATCATTGACTACAGATCCGCCATACCTGCGATCCACACCACCTTCGATCAGTGGCGCTGGTGAAGCAGGGCGGTTTGTCGGCGCATTTCCGAGTAGGATGACTCCACCCCAGTCACCACGGCTACGTGTACCCGCCGGCTTACCGGAAGTAAACACGATAGGACTGCTGGCAGTACCTTCCGCTTCGATCTTTGCACCCCTTTCAATGATCAGGGCCCCTTTCTGGGATACATCACTTTTAATGATGGTGCCGGCTGGAATTTTTAGAGTAGTGCCGGCAGTGAAATAAACATAGCCCTTTAGCGTATAGGTGCCTGGTGCAAGCGTGATATTCCTTTCATAGGAACCAACCAGGATCTTGGTGGTATTGGGATCATCAGGATTGGTCCCGCCGCTGCCACTACTGGCAGAATCATTAATGTCCACCTGGATGCAAGAGGTTACAAATACAAAGAGCGTCAGTACCGATAAGATTTGCTTAAGCGTTGTCATAATAAGAGGGTTCTTATGTTTTATTTATTCTTTTTCAGATCGAAATTGTAAGTGAATCCCACTGTAACCGTTGTTCCGGGGCGGTATGCATAATTGATCCTGTCACCCCCGTTGAAATCGTACCCGGCTTTTGAAGTCAGGTTATCATAAAATGCAAACTGATTATTCAGCAGGTCAGAAACGGTCAGTTTCAATTCGCCATTCCCTTCCCATAATTTCTTGGAAACTTGCAGATCCACGAGGTTTCTTGGTCTCTCGTAGATATCGTAAAATCCGGCTCCCACGGGATCGCCAACAAGGGCCAGCCTTGGACCAATACGGTTGTACAGGGCGGTCATGTTCCACGACTTGTTGATATACTGGAAACCTGCATTGATGAGGTAGGGCGACTGTCCGAACAATGGCCTGTCCTGCTCCGTCTTGACGTTGGTGATGCTTTCTGTAACGAGGGTCACTTTAGACTCCAGGATCGTAGCATTACCAATGAAGGTGAGCTTGCTCAATTTCTCACTGATGAAATCAAGGCTTTTCCTGATCTCAAACTCAACGCCATACAAGCTTGCTTTATCAGCATTGGTATAATTGAATAACCAGCGATCACCGTTACTTCCCGGGTCCATACGGATCTCTATGGGCTTGTCGAATTGCTTTGCCAGCAGGCCAAAAGAAATCATCTCACCAGACTTTGGATAATACTCATATCGCAGATCGGCGTTCAGGATGGCGGTTCTTTGCAGGTCAACATCACCGGCAATACCCCAGATCTGCTCGTAGTCAAAGAACTGGAACGGAGCGATCTCGCGGAATTCCGGACGGGCAACGGTCTTGGACGCCGCCACTCTGATCTGGTTCTTGGTATTCAGAGAATAAGTGATATTAACCGATGGCAGGAAATCCCATTTCTCTGTGTTGATAATGACTTGTTTTAACGAAAGGTCCCTTGAACGAAGAAATTGTTCAAAAAATTCAGCCCTCAGTCCCCAAATGATCCGGAAATCGCCGAATTTATTATCCAGCATGGCAAAACCGGAGTTCAGTGCTGAGATACCGAAATACTGGTCCGTATTCTGGGTCTGCTCATCGAGGAACAGGCCATTGCTGTTGATATTGCTGTTCAGGAAGGCCTGGTCGTACGGGATAGACAGATCAGTTGAAGAAGACGCGGGCTCATACCTGAAAACGCGCGCCTTAAAATCCCGGAACCTCACCAGTGTACCACCACCCAGTTTAAGCGTCTGCTTGTTATTGCCGAGGCTGAAAGGGATAGACAGTGATCCGTTGGCTCCTGCGTTGTAATCCTTCAGGGTAGAAAAGAAACGCCTGGTATCATCATCATCCAGCTCAAAATCGCCATTTGGATCAGTGAAACTGCGCACATACTGGGCGGTCCTGAAATCGGGCTGGGTTTTATTGTTCATGGAGAAACTACCGTTCCACTTGAACCGGATACCTGATTTGGACACAACATGATCTCCTTCCAGTTGTCCTGAGTATAATGAGCGCTGGTTCAGGAAAGATGACCTGAGTGAAACATTCTGGAGGCGACCGGTGTTTTCAAGCAGACGGCTGTAATAATTGTCGTCATACAGTTGATTGAACATGTTCTTGAACGAGATCTTATTCTTCCCTTTCACATAGGTAAAATTGGCCAGTGCACCCGCATTCACAGAGAACCTGTTCTGCACTTCCACGCCTGTGAAAATAGGGGTTCTTGCCTCCTCGAACCTTCCCCTTTCCACCTCATCGAAAACAATCTGGCTTTGCCTGTGATAGAGTGCAACGATGGTACCAAAGGTTGCTCCATTCTTCCATTGCGATTTGTTGGACCAGGTCAGATTGAGCGTTGTGATCGGCAGAGCTTTGCGGGTGAGTTCCCCGTAAACATCATCGTTAAATGTTCTTGTGGTAGCGATCTTCTGTTCATCGGTCTGGATCCTGTAGCCGGCCACATCAGGTATGCCTGCAGGAAGGCTTCTGCTGCCATTATCAAAACCAAGCCATGCCAAACCGTTGCGGTTGTTGGAAGTGAAGTCCTGGAACGTGGACTGGGAATTAAAACCCATGGAAAGACCAACGGAAAGTTGGTTCTTTGATGGGATATCCCTGGTATTAACCTGTACCAATCCGCCAGCGAATTCCCCGGGCAGATCAGGTGTGGCTGTCTTATTGATGATGATGTTGTCGATCATCACCGAGGGGATCATATCAAAAGAAAATGCTTTCTTATCAGGCTCAGAACTGGGCATGGGCGCATCGTTCAGGAGGGCCTGGTTGTACCTGTCGCTCAAGCCGCGTACGATCACATATTTATTATCCTGGATAGATGCCCCGGAAACGCGCTTCAGCACCTCACCAGTGTTCTTATCGGGCGTGGCCCTGATGAAATCGGCAGCCAGCACACTGGATAATGCCGTGTTGTTCCTTTGGAAATTCAACATCGCTACGGTACTCTCCTGCTTTCGGCTGGAGGTTGTACGGATAATGATACCCTCCATTTCTTTTGCAGCTGGCTGCAGGGTGATCTCCAGGTTGTTGTCGATCCCCGTACCTACTTCCACATCTGTAACCTCTTTGGTCTTGTAGGAAACAGCAGAAATTTCAAGCTGGTATTTCTTCCCGGTTTCGAGGGCTACGGTAAACCGACCCTCCACGTTGCTCACCACCGTTTTGCCCAATGGTTTGATCAGAATGGAAGCGCTGGCCACAGGCTCGTTTTTGTCGTTAACCACCCGGCCATTGAGGGTAGTGTTCTGCGCCATTAGGGAAAATGGCAGTAATAATGTAAGTAGTAAGAGTAGTCGTCCCAATTGCATGATGTCAATTTGTAGTGCAAAAGAATGACGGCTACATTACCGACTTGTTAATCCAGTATTAACAAAACGTTACGGGCTTAAAACCTGAACTGAGTGCGTAGCGTGAAGATATTGTCCGATCTGTCAGCGGTATAATCAACCAGAGAAGTGGTTTCGTTCCTGACCCATTCGTAGTAAAACACCACTTTCAGGTTCTCGTTGAAATGATACAAATAGCCCGCTCCCAGCGTTGAGAATCTGATATCCGCTTCCCCCAAATTGGTGCCTGCACTACCGATGGTTTGCCCGGCTACCGCTGTGTTGGGATCATACCAATCGTACTTGAGCATCACTTGTTGTTTCTCATTTACGATATTCTGCAGGTAATAAATAAATCCGCCTTTGAAGGGCCTGACATAAAAAGGAAGAAATTTTGCATCGGGTTGGATCATCACTGAGTTTGGGGTTTCACTGGATTGCTGGGTGCCCGTTTGCGTTCCCTTCCAGACCTCACCCCTTAACTCTGAAAATCCCCACCCCGTTTTATACTTTAACTGCGCATTGATACCATAATACTGTCGGGGCAGTTTATCCCCTGGCATACTGGTCAGCGAATCCGCCACAAACATGGGCATGCCCGATGTTTCAGTCATCCTGAAACTGTAGGTCGAGTTTTGAACCAGGCCGCCATACAAAGCCGAAACTCCCCCGCCAAGGGTCAGATTATTCGCTATTTTCTGGGGTTTGATCACCAGTTGTCCGATGAAATCTTTATAATCATCAAATTCGTTGGGAGCGGTCAGTCCCTGCCCATTGAAAATACCGGCATCGATGCGAAAAAACTTCCAGCCGCTGGTCTTCTTCCTTTTTTCCAGGCTGGCCATAAAGCCCAGATCCCGCTCTGTTTTCATCAGGATCTGCGACATCCTTCCCCGTTCCGGTGTTTCCCGGTCGCCCGACGACAAGTTGATCTCAAAACCAAAAGGCCTGGCAAACATACCTGTGGTGAAATGGAAAAGTTCCCATTTATTCTCCCAGAACCGGCCCCAGAAATCGCGGATGAAAACGCCCCGCTCGGTCCCGTCGAACTGGAACACGAACTGCATCTGGTTCCGGCCCTCGGTATCGGTGCGCGCATAGTCGAATCGAATACGCCCCCTTCTGAGCATGAACCGGTTATCGGACTGGGGAGCAAAATTCCCCCCACTGTAATTGGCAGCTCCCTTCTCCGACGCTACCTGGAACTGGGGCTGCATATACCCGGAAATCCTAATATGATTCAGCCTATCGAGGGTTTGGAATGTGCTCCTGCCCAATTCCTTGGTAGTATCGATCATATCCATAAGGAACTGCGCCCGGGCAGCCAGATCGGAGAGCATGAGTAATAATAGTATAGGAAGTACTCTTTTCAACAGATTAGGGGCAAATGAACGGCTCTCTGCCGAACTCCAATGTTAAGAAATCATTAACTGTCAGGCCAAAAAAGATTGCAGGGCCATTAAAGGTATTTTTGCGGAAATTCTAGTGATGGCCTTCAACACGTTCCTCAAAATATTCCTTCCAAAAGACAGGATCTTCTATTCGCTGTTTGAAGATTCAAGTGAAAGAGTATTGCTCATGTCAGGGATCCTGAAACAACTGGTGAACGAAACCGATTCATCAAAACGCGGGGCCATTATGTCGCAGATAGAGGACCTGGAACACAAAAATGATGAGGCTACCCATCGCATCTTCACCGAACTCAGCCGGAACTTCATCACCCCATTTGACCGTGAGGACATCCATTATCTGGCTACAGCGCTGGACGATGTCGCGGATCATATTTATGCCGCTGCGAAGAAGATCATGTTCTACCATATTCACCAGGATGATAACGGACTCAGGAGGTTCGCGGAGCTGATCGAGTTAAGTGCCGAGCAGGTTTGCCTGGCGGTGAAAGAGCTGCGGAACATGAAGAACCTTCGCCAGATCACGGAAGCGATAGTCAAGATAAACAGCATCGAAAACCAGGCGGATGATCTTTTTGACCAGAACATTGAAAGACTGTTTGCCGAAGTGGATGACGCCAAGGAAGTGATCAAGATGCGCGAGATATACCAGGTAATGGAAGATGCTACCGACAAATGTGAGGATGCAGGCAATGTGATCGAGTCTATCATCATTAAATACGCTTAAGGACTAAGGGCATTAGGTCAAAGACTCCACCACCTACCAACCATGACGCTTCTAATCATTATTATCGCGCTTGCGCTGATCTTCGACTACATAAACGGCTTCCATGATGCCGCCAATTCAATTGCCACGATTGTATCAACCAAGGTACTTACCCCTTTCCAGGCAGTCTTGTGGGCAGCTTTTTTCAATGTCATCGCCTTTTTCATTTTCAAGGACCATAATGTGGCCAATACCATAGCCAAAACGGTCCACGCGGAAGCGATAACATTGCCGGTGATCCTTGCCGGGCTCATCGCGGCGATCATCTGGAACCTGCTGACCTGGTGGTTCGGGATCCCTTCTTCATCTTCCCATACCCTGATCGGTGGATTTGCCGGCGCAGCTATCGCTCACGCTGGCCTGACCAGCATCGAAATGGAGAAGATCACAAAAACGCTTTCATTCATTTTCATCGCGCCCCTGATGGGTATGGTGATTGCCGCATTCATTTCCATTGTTACCATCATCCACAATATCTGGCTCAAGTTGCTGATCATCGTATTGACCGTATTCCTGTCCGTGACATTCATCCCCTTCAACGAAGTGATCAAATGGGGACTGGTTGTAACAGCGGGCATCTTCTGTGTCTCCTACCTGATCAATCATTTTCAGGATCCTCCCAGTGCCTATAAAACCGGGAATATGTATAAGAGGCTGCAACTTTTATCCTCTGCCGCATTCAGCATCGGCCATGGTGGGAACGATGCGCAGAAAGTAATGGGTATCATCGCTGCCGCACTTGTTGCAGGAGGACAGATCCCTGATCTGAAGTCGATGCCCAACTGGGTGCCCATAGCATGCTATGCTGCCATTGGCCTGGGAACCCTCAGCGGTGGCTGGAGGATCGTAAAAACCATGGGTACCCGGATCACCAAGGTAACCCCACTGGAAGGTGTAAGCGCAGAAACAGCAGGTGCCATCACCCTGTTTATGACTGAAAAGCTGGGTATCCCCGTCAGTACCACCCACACCATCACGGGTTCCATTATTGGAGTTGGCGCAACAAAAAGACTGTCGGCAGTTCGTTGGGGCGTTACGGTTAATCTGCTCTGGGCCTGGATACTAACCATTCCCGTTAGTGCCATCATGGCCGCCATCATTTACTACATCAGCAGTTTGTTCTTCTAAGCCCCGGTTTTCGAAACTGCCACAATTTTAAGCAGGATAGCCGAGGGTTTTTGTCTAATTTTGCATCTGTTGTAATATCAATGGATCATGAAAGGAATCATTTTAGCAGGCGGATCAGGTACGAGATTATACCCTATCACTTATGCCATCAGCAAGCAGATCATGCCTGTGTACGACAAGCCGATGATCTATTATCCGCTGTCAACACTCATGCTCGCGGGAATCAAGGATATCCTGATCATTTCCACGCCGCATGACCTTCCGAATTTCAGGAAACTCTTCGGGGACGGATCCCAACTGGGTCTCAATTTTTCCTATGCAGAGCAGCCATTACCTAATGGACTGGCACAGGCCTTTGTGATCGGAGAAGAGTTCATTGGGGACGATAGTGTGGCACTGGTGCTGGGAGACAATATATTTTATGGGTATGGGCTCGGCGAACAATTGGAAAAAAATGCGAACCCCGAAGGCGGCATCGTTTATGCATACCATGTGAGTGACCCTGAAAGGTATGGTGTTGTGGAATTCGACGACCATAACAAGGTGATCAGCATCGAAGAAAAACCCCAAAAACCCAAAAGTAACTATGCCGTTCCCGGGCTGTACTTTTACGATAATAAGGTCATCGAGATAGCCAGGAACCTGAAGCCTTCTCCCCGCGGGGAATACGAGATCACAGACGTTAATAAAGTTTACCTGGAGAAGGGCAAACTCAATGTCTGTATCATGGACAGGGGCACAGCCTGGCTGGATACCGGAACCTTTGATTCACTGATACAGGCCTCACAATTTGTGCAGGTGATCGAGCTGCGACAGGGTATAAAAATTGCCTGTATAGAGGAGATCGCTTACAAAAAAGGCTTTATCAATAAAGAACAGCTTATAAAAATCGCCGAACCCCTGATGAAAAGCGGTTACGGTGAATACCTGATGAATCTTGTCTCTTAACAGAACTGAAAACATATCATGAAGAAAATTCTTGTCACAGGGGGATGCGGATATATAGGATCCCATACCATCGCGGACCTGATTGAGAATGGTTTTGACGTTGTTTCGGCAGACAACAATTCCCGCTCTACCTCAAGGCTGCTGGAGGGGGTTGAAAAGATCACCGGCAAAAAAGTGAAGAACTATAAGGTTGACCTTTGCAATTTCGATGATACACATGCCATTTTTGCCGAGAACGACGACATCGTTGGTGTCATTCATTTTGCCGCTTTCAAGGCAGTAGGCGAATCTGTAGTGAAACCCTTAAGCTACTACGAGAATAATATGTGTTCCCTGATCAACCTGCTGAGGTGCATTGAGGAATACAATACACCCTATTTTGTGTTTTCATCGTCTTGTACCGTGTATGGCAACCCTGACCAGATCCCGGTCACAGAGGAGTCACCGGAAAAAACAGCTGAATCACCTTACGGAGCTACCAAACAAATGGGCGAGCGGGTGATCCGGGATTTTGCCAAGGTGTCCGCTACCCGTTCCGCCCTGTTGAGGTATTTCAACCCCGCCGGAGCACATCCAACCAACCTCATCGGCGAATACAATATCGACAAACCCCAGAACCTCACACCTGTGATCACGCAAACCGCGATAGGTAAGATCCCGCAGATTCAGGTATATGGGAACGACTACCCAACCAGGGATGGAAGCTGCGTTCGGGATTTCATACACATCTGCGACCTGGCGCATGCACACACCCTGGCCCTTCAGTTCCTGATGGACAACAAAGGAGAATCAAACTGCGAAGTGTTCAACCTGGGCACTGGCAACGGCATTTCCGTTCTCGAAGCCATTAAAGCCTTTGAAAAAGTTTCAGGCGTTGAACTGAATTACGTGATCGGCCCCAGGAGACCAGGCGATGTGATCGCCATTTATGCAAACAAGGATAAGGCGGAAAAAGTACTTGGCTGGGTACCAAAATATTCCCTGGAAGATATCATGCGCTCCGCCTGGCAGTGGGAGCAAAAGTTGAAAAACGATGAGCAGTTTTATACAGGGAGGAATTTTCAACTTAATTAGCCTTACCTCTGCTCTAACGTTATTTTCCTTAGTTTTGCGCCCATGCTGAAAGATATCCAGGTTCAAGGCCAAAAAGATACCCGCAGCGGGTTTGGAGATGGTATTTTCGAAATTGCCCAGGAAAACCCAAATGTGGTAGCCCTCACTGCGGACCTCGCAGGATCTCTGAAACTCAATGCGTTCATAAAAGCCTTTCCTGAACGATTTTTTCAGGTGGGTATCGCAGAAGCCAATATGATGGGCATCGCAGCTGGTTTAACCATCGGCGGCAAGATCCCTTATACAACTACTTTCGCAAATTTCTCTACAGGCCGGGTGTACGACCAGATCCGTCAGTCTATAGCCTATTCAGGCAAGAATGTGAAGATATGTGCCTCCCACGCAGGCCTCACGCTGGGTGAAGATGGAGCCACCCACCAGATCCTGGAAGATATCGGTTTAATGAAAATGCTTCCGGGCATGACCGTCATCGTTCCCTGTGACTACAACCAAACCAAGGCCGCAACCAAAGCGATAGCTTCTTATGACGGTCCCGTTTACCTGCGCTTCGGCAGGCCGGTATGGCCCATTTTTACTGACCCCACTGAACCGTTTGTCGTGGGAAAAGCACAACAGTTTTCCGAAGGTTCGGATGTAAGCATTTTCGCCTGCGGTCACATGGTCTGGAAAGCGATTGAAGCCGGAAGGATCCTTGAAGAACAGGGATTGACCGTTGATCTTTTCAATATCCACACCATCAAGCCTTTTGACACCGAAGCAGTTGTCAGGTCGTTGCAAAAAACAGGATGTGCCGTTACAGTTGAAGAGCATAATGTGATCGGCGGTCTGGGCGACAGCGTTGCACAGGCAGCAGGTAAACATTGCCCTGTTCCGATTGAGATGATCGGAACCAACGACACCTTTGGCGAAAGCGGTAAACCTACCGAACTGCTCAAAAAATACGGCCTCGATACGCCTGATATCCTGGCGGCCGTTGAAAAGGTACGCCAGCGGAAGTAAGCTTTGTCTTAACTTAGCCATATGGCTTCATTTCCAGACGATAATGAATTGCTGTCGCTTTTTCGTGATCCCCAAACGAAAGAGAAAGGATACACCCTGCTGGTTAGGAAATACCAGGAAAAGATCTACTGGCACATCCGACGACTGGTAGTGGACCACGATGATGCGAACGACGTCATGCAAAACGTGTTCATCAAGGTTTGGCGGGGACTTGATCAGTTTCGGGAAGATGCCAGGTTCTACACCTGGCTTTACCGGATAGCCACAAACGAATCGCTCAGCTTCCTGGAGAAAGAAAAAAAGAATGCATCCATATCCTATGAGGATGTGTCATTGGCGCTATCCGAAAAACTGGCTGCCGAAAAGGACTTCGATGTCTCGAAAATCGAATGGAAACTGCAGCTGGCCATCCAGAAATTACCCGAAAAACAGAAACTGGTGTTTAGCTTAAGGTACTACGACGAAATGAGTTATGAGGAAATGAGCCGGGTGCTGGAAACTTCGGAGGGTGCATTAAAAGCAAGCTATCATCATGCAGTGAAAAAAATAGAGGAATATATCCTGAACGGTTAAACCCCCATGATCAATCATCGTCTAACTAACAACCATGCTGAAAAAAGCAGACATATCATCTGAACTAAAAGCCATCAGCCCGGTAGTTGAAAAACTTCCCATTGAGCCCGTTTTTACCGTACCCGAAGGTTATTTTGCCCAATTCCCTGAGAAATTGATGCAAAGGATCAGAAAGGAGGAAAATCAGGATGTTTCAGCGGAGCTGGAAGAAATTTCACCTTTGCTGGCCGCCAGGTTAACCAGGAAAATGCCATTTACCCTTCCAGATGGCTATTTTTCAGAAACCATCCTTCCTACGGCTGCAGAAAAGCCACAGGCCCCGGTTCTGCCCATGTACCCTGTAAAAAGAAACAGGATACTCTACGCAGCAGCCGCCATGGCAGCGCTGGTGGGCTTATTCTCCTTGTTTTACCTGGTTAATCATAACCAGCAAGAAGCATTACCGACCGTAAATGTTTCAGCAGAACTGCCCAAGCTGAATGCATCTGAACTGAACAGCTATCTTTTGACCAGCCCTGATGATGATCAGGCAGAACCGCTATCGCTGGCCGGGTTGGAAGAAATTGACTTCGAAAGCCTTATTGACGAGGTAAATGACAAGGAATTGAGCGAATTTCTTATTGAAAATCCCTCCTTACGAATAGAGACCCTGAATTAAAACCATATGAAAAAGATTATACTATTTATCGTGCTGGCCCTGCCATTTGCATCTTTTGCCCAACCAGGACCCGGGGGGGCCATGCGGGAGAATCGACTCCAAAGCCTCGAGATCGCATTCCTGACCAGGGAACTGGCGCTGACCCCTGCCGAAGCTGAGAAATTCTGGCCGGTGTATAACAAATATGCGGAAGAAATGAG
>Ga0315900_10000585_pt1 | contig 62371 bp, 49 predicted proteins | sample LakEriMetagenome_FD_203521 | JGI IMG/M metagenome (GOLD analysis project Ga0315900, IMG submission 203521) | Freshwater fungal communities from buoy surface, Lake Erie, Ohio, United States - Buoy 12 MA114 | ecosystem: Environmental > Aquatic > Freshwater > Lake > Lake biofilm | place: USA: Lake... | reverse complement strand
CCTCTCCGGTGAACCGATTCAAGCAGATGAAGCTAGGTGCTTTTTCCTCCGGCACGGTGATGTGGCCATCATCGACTCCATTGGATGTATTGACAAAGAGTAGATCGCCGACGCAGGTGACCGAGCAACTGCACATGTTGTGCTGAGAAACTCCCAGCTTGGACATCATGTCGAGCTTCCAAATCACATCGGCTTCGTCTTGGTTTTCATTGGGCTCCTCTTTGAAGGGGCCATCATTCTCTCCATCGATAAAGCCTTCGGTATCCAGGCAAGCGACTTCGCCACGGCTTGTGACATACCAGAGTCGGTCTCCATCGATAAGAGGTGCACAGCAAATGCCTTGGTTAGGCCAATCGTGCACGCGGCCCGTAGGGAGCTTTTCGCTGCTGTGCTGCCAAAGGAATTTGCCGGTCGAATCGTCGAAGCAAATCAGGCAACCCAAGTCGACTGTAGCCGGGTAGCGCTTGACGTAACCCGAGCCATTGTTGGTGCCGACGTACGCTTTGCCGTTGGCGACAACTGGATTTCCGTAAGTTTCCGAGCCCAAAGCGGCCGACCAACGGATGTTTTTGCCCGTTTTGACATCGTAAGCAACCGGCAGAGGTCCAGAGTCCGGAACGTTGTTTCGCTCGGCCGAACCGCCCCACTGGGGCCAATCTTTAGCCTTGACCTTCAGTTTGGAGATCCCCTGACTGGCGACAGCCGTCGCATCAAACTTATCCTGGGCCGCTAAGCTCCCCGGAAAAATCGAGGCGGAAAAACTCGCCGCTGCCAAAAGTGAGAGCCAAACCCTGTTTTTGGAAATCGTTCGTCGCATGCCTAATTCGCCTTGATCGAGGTTGGAAGGAGGTACTGTTGGCCAACAGAGACCATCCTATTGAGTCGGTAGGTGGAAAGCTATCGGAGTTCGATTATAGCCGACCTGGAAAGTTTTCGTAGACGCTAAGAGGTTTCCAAATCCAGGGTAATCCCCTAAACTGATCCGTGGGCTGGAGCTTGTTCCAACCCGAACTGATTTATCAAGAGTAGGAGATTGGATCCATGTCTATCAAAATTCGGCTCGCTTGCTTGCTCACTCTCTCGGCCAGCCTCTTGGTTTTCCCAGGTTGCGAATCCTCCTGCAACCAGCCCCTTTCGGCCAACCCAAGCCCTTCGGCCGGCGACAATGCGGCCCCAGGGGACGAGACCGCCGAAACGAAGCTGGTTTCCTTCAAAGTCGAAGGAATGACCTGCCCGAGCGGGTGCTACCCTAGCGTCAAGTCGGCGATCGCCAAGCAGAAAGGTGTCATCGGCATCGAACTGGCCCCGCAAAAAGAGGCCGATTCGATCGACAACCCTGTCGTTTTCGTCAAGTACAAGGGCGACTTGGACTTGGATTCGACTCTCAAGGCGATCTCCCGGGCTGGATTTGAAGCCCAAGAAGTAGCCAACTAACGGGTCGGCACGCAAAAGGAGTTCAAGGAGGTCGAGCGTATGGATCAGGAATCAGAGACGCTCGATCGGCCATTTGTTCACCTCCATTGCCACAGCCATTACTCCCTGCTCGACGGAGCAGGGACGATTGATCGACTGGTCCAACGGGCCAAAAATCTCGGAATGAACTCCTTGGCCCTTACCGACCACGGTAATTTGCACGGAGCCTTGGAGTTCTACAAAAAGGCCAAAGCATCCGGAATCAACCCAATCATTGGCTACGAGGCTTACGTCGCCCCGGGTAGCCGATACACGCGCGACGCCGACTCGGCCAAAGAAGCGTCCTATCATCTGACGCTTCTAGCTCAGAATAAGACAGGGTTTCGCAATCTGATCCGCTTGGCTTCTCGCGCCCACCTAGAAGGTTTCTACTACAAGCCTCGGATCGACAAGGAGTTGCTCGAACTCTACAGCGACGGGATCATCTGCCTGAGCGGATGCGTGTCTAGCGAATTTTCTAGACTCATCCTGCGAGGCTCTGATACCGCAGGGTCGATCGAACAAGCTCAAGACGTCGCGGCTTGGTTTTCCAAGCTGTTCAAGGACCGTTACTTTATCGAGATCATGAACAATGGGATACCGATCCAGCGCGAACAGCTGCTCGGTGCAGTCGATATAGCCAACCGGATGGGTTTGCCCCTGGTGGCCACCAACGACGCCCACTACCCCGAACGCCAAGACGCCGAGGTCCAAGATGTCTTGATGTGCATCAGCACGGGTAAATTCCGGACCGATAGCAACCGCATGCGGATGGACAACGACCAGTTCTTTCTGCGTTCCCAAGAGGAAATGTACGAGAGTTTCCAAGGCCTCGAACATGCCGTAGCCCGCAGCCAGCAGATCGCCGACTCGGTCGATATTCAACTGGATCTCGGCAGCCGGAATTTCCCGTCGTTCGAAATCCCCAAAGAACAAACCAACACCGATGAGTACCTGAGGACGTTATGCATCCAAGGTCTCTTCGAGCGCTACGAAGGGAATGCGGAGATGATCCCCCATGGGCAATTGGCCCAAGTCGTCTTGGATCGCTTGGACCGCGAATTGGGTGTGATCCAAAAACTTGGTTTTTCCAACTATTTTCTGATCGTATGGGACTTTGTCCGCCACGCTCGCGAAATCGGAGTCCCAGCGACCGCCCGCGGTAGCGGTGTCGGCGCCTTGGTCTGCTATGCCCTGTATTTGTCTCACGTGTGCCCGATAAAGTACGACTTGCTCTTCGAACGCTTCCTCGACGAGAGCCGGTTGGAAGCCCCCGACATCGATATCGATTTTTGTCAGGATCGGCGAGGCGAAATCATCCGCTATGTCAAAGACAAATACGGGGAGGACAATGTCGCACAGATCGGAACTTTCGGTACCCTCAAAGCCCGAGGGGCCATCAAGGACGTAGGCCGGACCATCAATATCGCTTTGAGCCGCGTCGCGGAAATCAGCGAGATGATTCCAGAGGACGGAAAAACCTCGCTCAAGGAAGCCATCGAATCGAGCGAGGATCTGAGAAAGGCAGCGTTGAACCCAGAGATTGGCGAAATGCTAGACCTTGCGCAAAGAGTCGAAGGGATGGCCAGAAATATCGGAACCCACGCGGCCGCAGTCGTCATCGCCGACAAACCTCTGACCGAATACGTCCCGTTGATGCGAGGCTCGGGCAAGGACGATGTGATCACCCAATGGTCGATGGGTGACGTCGAAGCAGCAGGACTCCTGAAAATGGACTTCCTGGGACTTCGGAACCTGACGATCCTCTCCAAAGCTGTCGAGATGATCGAAAAAACCCGAGGCGTCCAAATCGATCCGATGAAGTTCCCGCTCGATGACGAAAAGGCCTTCGAACTGCTCCGCCGTGGGGAAACCAAAGGGGTCTTTCAGTTGGAAAGCGGGGGGATTCGCGATCTGCTCCAACGGATGAAACCCGACCATTTTCGCGACATCATCGCCACCAATGCCTTGTACCGTCCAGGACCGCTCGAAGGCGGTATGGTCGACGAGTACATCGCCGTCAAGCTCAAGAAGAAATCCGCCACCTACCTGCACCCGGTTCTCAAGGAAATCCTCGAGGAAACCCACGGTGTGATGGTTTATCAAGAGCAGGTCATGCGGATCCTCAACCGACTCGGTGGGATCGAACTGGCCAAAGCCTACACGTGTATCAAGGCGATCAGCAAGAAGAAAGAATCGATCATCGCGGCCAACCAGGAGAAATTCCTCCAAGGAGCCGTCGATTTGGGTTTGGCGAAAAAGGATGCCGAGGACTTCTGGAATAAGATTCTGAAATTTGCAGGCTACGGTTTCAATAAGAGTCACTCGACGGCCTACGCATTTATCGCCTACCAGACCGCTTATCTCAAAGCCCACTTCAAAGTGGAATTCATGGCTGCCTTGCTGACCGGAGATATCGCAAACCGAAATTTCAAACGCAAAGACCCATTGGTCGAGCACCTCGAGGATTGCCAGCGGATGGGGATTCCAGTCGAGCAACCGAGCATCAATTCCTCGCGTGGAGAGTTCGGAGTCCAAGATGGCAAGATTCTCTTCGGTCTCTCGGCGATCAAAGGCTGCAGTAAATCCGTCGGCGATGCTCTGGCCGAGGAACGAGAGCGAGGCGGGCCTTTCAAAAACATCTTCGATTTTTGCAACCGCATCGATTCCTCGCAATGCGGACGAGGATCGATGGAGTCCCTGATCATGGCTGGCGCTTTGGACTGCCTAGGCGGAACCCGCGCCCAGCATTTGGCGATCCTCGATAAAGCCATCCAAGGTGGAATCGCCGCGGCCAAGGACAAAAAGAGCGGCCAACTGAGCCTCTTTGGCGACCTGGTCGAGGAATCCGACACCACGATCCAAAGCTTACCCAACATCCCTGAATTCCCCGATAAAGAAAAACTTGCCAAGGAAAAAGAGGTCCTAGGATACTACCTCTCCTCGCACCCCTTAGCCGAATACGAATCGACCCTTAAGTCCTGCTGTACAAGCCATTCGATCGGTGCAAAGTCCCTTGCGCATCGGACCGAAGTCTGGATGGGGGGAGTCGTCTCCTCGATCAAAATCGCACACACGCGAAACCCCAAGCCCGACTCACCGACCAAGTATGCAAACTTTGATCTTGAGGATCTCGAAGGCATCACACGTTCAATCGCTTGGCCAAACACCTACGAACGCTACGCGCCATGGATCGTTGCCGATGCGATCGTTTTAGTAAGAGGTCGTATCGATAAACGGGGCGAGGAAGAAATCAATTTCATCGTCGATGAGGTCATTCCTATCGCGGAAGTCGAAGCCCGCTTCACCTCAGGCTTGACGATCCTATTCGACGAATCCAAACATTCGCAAGACACCGTCAACCGACTTGCCGAAGTCCTTCGCGGATATCCCGGTGATCGGGAACTTCAATTCGAAGTCAAAATGGCCTCCGGAAGTCTCGTGCACATGACCAGCACCAAACATAAAGTCAGCATCACTCCAGAGCTACGCAGTCGCTTGGACGATCTGCTCGGCGAATCGAGCCATCGGCTGCGTATGAATAAGCCTTCGGTCAACAACGACAATGGCAATGGTGGATACCCCAAACGTCGGCAGGGCTAGTTCGTGCAAACTCTCCCGGTCGACGATCATCTTGAGTCCATCGCACAGACCGTGAGCACCCATGGCATTACGGCCATCGAAGCTCCCCCTGGGTCAGGGAAGTCGACCCGAATCGCGCCATGGCTTCTTCGATCGAGCGCACAGAACCAGAGGATCTATTTGGTTCAACCGCGTCGCATTGCCGCGCGGTCTGTCGCCGAGCGCATCGCGAGCGAATCGAATCAACATGTTGGGCAACAGATCGGATACGCCGTTCGCTTCGATCAAAAGATCTCCCAACAAACACAACTTGTGGTCGTCACCGAAGGTATTTTGATCCGCAAACTGCAGGAGGATCCGACGCTCCAGGATACAAAAATCGTCATTCTCGATGAGTTCCACGAACGGTCGATCGATGGGGACCTGCTCTTGGGAATGCTAAGGCGAGTCCAGTCGGAATTGAGAGACGATCTGAGGATCGTGATCATGTCGGCAACGCTCGACGAACAGTGGCTGGCCAATGCATTGCCCGGTGCGACATGGATCCAAATCTCCACCCCAAATTTTCCGGTCAAAATCCAATACGCACCGGCCGAGGCAAGGCAGGACATTGTCGAGCACGCGGCCAACGTGGCCTTGCGGCTAGCTCAAAGTCGGCCAGGGGACCTTTTGATTTTTCTTCCAGGAGCCGCAGAGATCCAACGCTGTTGCCAGTTGCTCAGAAATCAGCGACTTGGCGATCCCATCGATGTCCTGCCGCTCTATGGCTCGATGAGAATCGAAGAGCAATCGCAAGCCATCCAGGTCGGACCTCGGCGGCGGATCATCGTTGCGACGAATATCGCTGAGACCTCGCTGACGATCCCCGGGGTCCAGACCGTCATCGATAGCGGGCTTGCTAGGGTCTTGCGATTCGCACCCGATGTCGGGCTCGATCGATTGGAGTTGGAGAATATCTCAAGCGCGTCGGCGACCCAGCGCGCGGGCCGCGCTGGGAGAGTTGGACCAGGGGTGTGCATTCGGCTTTGGTCCGAGGCATCCGACCGAGCCCGATCTGCTTTTTTGGATCCCGAGATTCGCCGTGTGGATCTGTGCAATGCGAGGCTCCAATTGCACGCTTGGGGCGAAGGGGACCGCCGGGATTTTCCGTGGGTCGAACCTCCGCGAGAGGAATCGTGGGAGGCTGCCGGTAGGTTGCTAACGCAACTCGGAGCCATCGATCGAGGCCAAATCACAAAACTCGGATTGCAGATGGGACGGATTCCTCTCCATCCTCGTCTGGCCCGTCTTTGCATCGAAGCCCATCGCTATGGCTGCCTGGATCGAGCCGTTTGGCTCGCAGCGATGCTGAGCGAACGCGATGCTTTCGATCGACGCGGACCTTCAAAGGCCATCGGCCAGCAACCCACAACGGGTGCAAGGCAGATCCCGACGCGAAGCGCAAACGCTTGGCAGAGCGACTCGATCGAGCGAGCCCGTTGGCTGCAACTCGGTCAAGCGGATCGGCAGACTCCCTTCGGATGGCTGAATTCAGGAGGACTACAGGCGATCAAGCAAACGGCTCAACAGATCGAACAAGTCTGCAAGGGATTGTTCAGTGGCACTAGGCCGACGGCACACCATGGCTCCGAGGCACAAGCCTCTGACGAAGGCCTTCAGCGCGCACTGCTTGCGGGATTTCCCGATCGGTTGGCCAAACGACGCGCGATGGGTAAGCCCCAGGGGCTGATGGTAGGAGGCAAGGGAGTTCAGTTAAGCCCCGAGTCTGGGGTGCGGGATTCGGAGTTGTTTTTGTGCGTCGAAGCACAGGGAACCTCGGGAGAAGCCCTCGTGCAACAAGCAAGCGGCGTGCGGCTTGAGTGGTTGCAGGGCGAGGCTCTTGCAACTCGAGATGAAATGTTCTTTCATCCCACACAGAAACAGGTCGTAGGCAGACGTCGTACCTACTGGTTGGATTTGTGCCTTGCCGAGACGCCCGTTGCCATCGCCGATGAAGAAGCTTGCGCTGAGTGCTTGTTTGCTGCGGTCCAATCGAATTGGGAGAGTGTATTTCCCAAAGAGGATCCGAACGTTATGCAATGGGTAGAGCGCGTCGGGGCACTTGGGAAGTGGGTGCCTGAGTTGGGGCTGCCCCAACTCGACCTTCCTACCCTTCAAAAGGCAGCTTGGGAACTTTGTCGTGGCAAGCGAGGTTTGGACCAAGTCCGAACCGGGGCGTGGATCGACTGGCTCGAACAGCTTTTATCCCCCGAGCAGCGCCGCAGTTTATCCATGGAGGCTCCCGAGAGGATTCAGGTCCCCTCGGGCAGCTCGATCAAGATCGAATATGCAGACGGCAAGCCACCGGTTTTGGCAGTGAAAATCCAAGAAGTGTTTTCGTGGAAGCAAACCCCGAGAATCGCGCGCGGTCGAGTTCCCTTGCTGTTGCATTTGCTCGCACCTAGTGGACGTCCTCAACAGATCACCAACGATCTTGCTTCGTTTTGGACCAGTGGATACGCCGAGGTAAAAAAGGAGCTCAAGCGCCGTTATCCCAAGCATTCCTGGCCTGATGATCCATGGACGGCAAGTCCCACACGGCGCTGAGCGAGTTGCCGCGAGGGTTACTGTAAAAAATCCGGGTTTCGCGTTAGAATCAGTCAGACGGCTGGTCCAAATTTTCTCTCTGTCCAGGAAACCGAATGCAACATGAACGACGAAACCCTGCAACGCATATCGAGAACTTACGGAATTGAAAATTGGTCTGCAGGGTACTTTGGCGTCAACAACCAAGGAAACATGATTGCCCGCCCGGCAGCGAACGATCCTCGAAGCGTCGACCTAAAGACCGTTGTCGACTACTTGCAAAAGGAAAAGAAACTTCAGTTACCGATCCTATTGCGGTTTCCTCAGGTTCTTACCAATCAGCTCAAGCTCTTGAGCGGATCGTACAAAGAAGCAATCGAACAGTTCGGATACCAGGGCAATCATTACCCCGTCTTCCCGATGAAGGTCAATCCCAGACGCGAGGTGGTCGAGGAGTTCCTCAAGGACACCGGTAGGTACCGCGTTGGGCTCGAATGCGGTTCCAAGGCCGAATTGTATGCTGCCATCGCCCAAGACCAGAACCCTGAATCGCTTCTGATTTGCAACGGATTTAAAGACGAGTCCTTTTGCCGACTTGCTCTTTTGGCCGTCCAATCCGGCAAACGGGTGGTCATTGTCATCGAGAAGCTCAATGAGTTGAAGATCTTGCTCCGCGTTTGCAACGAGGCGAACACCTATCCTTGGATCGGGTTGCGGGCCAAACTTTACACCAAGGGGAGCGGGAAATGGGCAAGCTCCGGTGGGGATTCGGCCAAGTTTGGTTTGACCACCTCGGAACTCTTAGAATGTTTGCGGCTCCTTACCGAGAACGGCAAAAAGGACTTGCTCCATCTGCTTCACTTCCACATCGGTAGTCAGATCACCGACATCAAGCGGGTCAAGAACGCCATGAAGGAAGCGGCCCGGGTCTACGCCAAAATTCACCAACTCGGTTATCCGGTCGAGTTTCTCGACATCGGTGGTGGATTGGGTGTCGATTACGATGGATCGAAGACGCGCACCGAATCGTCGATGAATTACACCGTCGAGGAGTTTGCCAACGATGTCGTCTACACCGTGCAGACCGTCTGCGACCACGAAAATGTCCCGCATCCGAACTTGGTGACCGAAAGTGGCCGAATGATGACGGCTTACCATACCGTCTTGGTCACCTCGATCCGCGAGGAAATCGAGACCTTCGCCGACGATTTGCCTGAGGTGACGATCGACGAAGACGATCCACAGGTAATCACCGAGATGAAGTGGCTGCTCGATGAAATCAACGGGAAAAACTACTTCGAGTACTACCACGATGCCGTCGAACACAAAGACGAGCTCTACACGCAGTTCAATCTCGGCATGGTATCGCTCGAGGACCGAGCCAAGGGGGAGGTCCTCTATTGGGAAATCTGTGCCCGAGCTTTAAAGGAATCCGAGCAGGCGCGAAATCCCAACGAAGAGTTCGAGGACGTCAAAAAGGTTCTAGCTGCGAAGTACCTCTGCAATTTCTCCCTATTCCGTTCGGCTCCCGATTCCTGGGCCATCGGGCAACTCTTCCCGGTCGTGCCACTGCATCGACTGCAGGATGCCAAAATCGATTTCGCCACTTTGGTCGATGTGACTTGCGATTCCGACGGAAAAATCGACAAGTTCGTCGATTTAAGAGACGTCAAAGAAACCCTTGAACTGCCTGAGTGGAAAGAGGGGAACGATTACTTCTTAGGGATCTTTTTGATCGGTGCTTACCAAGAAGTCATGGGGTCTTACCACAACCTATTTGGTTTGCCCAATGAAGCCTCGATCCATATCGAATCCGACGGACGATTCCATGTCTCAAAAATCGTGCCCGGTAGCAAGATTCAAGACATGGTTAACTTCGCAAGATACGACCTTACAGGATTGCATACCCATTTCCAAAAGCGGCTCGAATCGAGAGTCGCCGGGGGGTATCTCGACGACAAACTCGCTGCTGCACTTTCGAGGCAATACGAGGAGGCGGCCAGTTGGACTACCTATCTGGATTAAGACTCCGTTGAAGTGAATCCAACTGCTTGGGACCCGCATGCGAAAATGGAGCTCTCGGAAAGGAGTCCAAAAACTTGGCACGCAACGAACAACTAATCCGTCAGCACAAAATCCTCCAAGTCTTAGAGCGTAGACGCTACGGTGTGACGCTCGAGGAACTTCGCAGCAATGTGGTCGAGGAACTAGGGCTAGGTACTCTCCATACCCGAAGTATCCGACGCGACATCGAAGCCCTTCAGTCCGCAGGTATGCCTATCTCCACTCAGGACACGGCCAGGGGGCGTGTATGGAAGCTCAATCGCAGCGATACTGGTCTCCATAAGATCGCGATCTCCGCGAGCGAATTGATCGCTCTGTCGATGGGACGCGATTTGATGATCCCACTTGCGGGCACCCAATTTTGGCAAGGGATCGAGGCGTTCTGGTATAAAGTCAAAGAGCAGTTGCCCGAAGGCGTTTGGGACCACTACGAGCGCTATCGGCGAACATTGCGCGTCATCGGCGTGGTTCCCAAGACTTACGAGAAGCAACGAGGGATGCTCCAGACGATCAACCGAGCGATCCAGGAACATCGCAAAATCGATGCGATCTACGAATCGACCGGTAGCCCAGCTAGACAACGCATCCTCGAGCCCTATGGGTTAATCATCTACCAATCGAGTATCTATTTGGTAGCAAGCGAATTCGGACAGCATCTGGATTTGGAACCCGAGGAACGCCTCCGGCACTGGAAGCTCGATCGATTCCAGTTCGCCGCGGCGATGGATGAATGGTTCAAACCCCATCCCGAAATCGACCTCGATGTGCACCTGGGACGCTCAGGAGGAATTTTTAGCGGGGACAAACCCTCGATATACAAGATCCGTTTGACATCCAAAGCCGTGCGATGGGTCCAAGAGGAACCTTGGCACGCCGAACAGACCATCGAAATGCAACCCGATGGCTCGGCCATCCTGAGCGTGCCAGCGTTTCACCCTCTGGAAGTCATCCCGCAAATTCTCCGGCTCGGCTCAGCCGCTGAACTCCTGGAACCTGCAAGCGCTCGGGAGATCCTCGCTGAACAGATCTCCGACATGGCCGGTCTGTATAGTTCAAAAAAGAGCAGTTCGAAGTCTTCGAGCAAAAGTCGCTACGACCAGAGCAATGACCGTTGACGTGGGACTTTGAGGAAAACCTTGAGTTCCTTTTGCGTTGTTTGCTCGAAAGCGGCACAACGAAGTTGCAGATCCGAGCTCGCCATGAGTCTTTTTAGCCATCAGGATCGTTGAGCAGATCGATCAACCGAGATCGCAGAGGTTCGGGAAACCTTTCTGTCCATGTTTGATCGATCAAACCTAGTGAGACTAGGTCTAGTAAATGAACTTGATCTTTCCGACGATTTGCATTGAGCTTCATAAAGACAAGAGTTTCAAGTTGAACGGTTTGAAAATCGTTGGATCTCGACAAAGGTTCGATGTCGGGGTTGGGGTTGTCGCCGGCTCGTTCGATTCTACCGACAAGTACGACATGAACAGCATCGCGGGCAGAGGCGTCTGGATGTTCGACAAACATGTCCAATCCCGAAACGTTTCGGTGATGAAATCCTGCGGCGATCATTGCATCCTTCATCGCAGGAAAATCGTTTGGGCGTACGAGAATGTCTACGTCCTGTGTCGTTCGCAGTGCGGCTTCATCGACCTGGGCGACCCAAGCCCTTACGGCATGTCCGCCGACGACCGCATAAGGTACCTTGGCATCCTCCAGGATTCTGACGGTTTTCCGCAGGCGTTCATTGACTTTTTCCACAGCTCGCTCCATCCTGGCCCATAACTCTTCGCCGACGATTTTGAACTCAACCATAGCTAGACCCTCCGGTACTAATTTTACCCTACAACAGTTCAAGATCCTACGGCAGCTTTTTTGGCAATCCAAAAACGGGTATAGATTTCACTGAGCCCTAAAATTGTGAGCTATGTACGAGTCCAAGTGTTTTGCCTATAAGCGATGGAGCGACATTGAAGTGTTGCTTGATTGTAAAAGAGTTGTCAGTCTTCTTTCGCCAAAGGCGATATTCATCTTAGCCTGGGGCAACGCCCCAGGACTTGGTGTCCGTTTTCCAGGGGCTATGGTGATTATGGCCGTTGGCCAATCGGAGTGCCCGTTACTTGCGAGCTGTCGGCTAACGGCAACGGGTCAAAGCCCCCGTGTTACACTTTCTTGGCGGTTTGGCTAAAGCCCAAATTCTAAGGGCTACTCCAGCCCCAAAGGGGTGAAATGGGATAGCTCAGGGCAACGTCCCAAACGAAAATCGGCCGACAAGCATCGATGGATGGCCCCATGAGTCCGTCAGTCCCATGACCCCTTCACAACAAAGAGGCCTGACCGCCCTTGATTGATCTCACTTGGCAAAGGAAAGCCCACGTAACGATGGCCGAATGAAAGACGGCTCCGAAGAGACACTTGTGCTTGCCGAGGACCTTTCTACCACACCGTGCGGTGTGCAAGCGAATCGATTCAAGACATTCCCATTCACATCCACCAGTGCTGTTGTGTTCCACAAGGCATCTTGCAATGCATACACACGCTCCTTCAAGCCGCCAGCACCCGTCGCGTTGTTTAAGTCGGCATTGCGATCCCGAAGAATCAGCCCGTCGATGTACGCCACGCTCCAAACAAATTGCTCCTCGGCCACATTCCCGAGACTGCCACCAGTTCGGATCCGCTAATCCAAGACTTGCCAGCCCCCAGAATAGAAAACGACCAGTGCCGCATCGGTGGCCGCAGGAGGAGTAGCCGGACGCGTGTAAGCCACACCGCCGTTGGAGGCGAAGGTGCTTATCCTCCCGATCAAGCAAGAGCAAATGGCGACAATCATCAACGCCTAGCGGGCCCTGGGTGGCGGTTGGTACTGATAAACAGTACGATATTCTTAGAATCTATTTTTTCTCTAAGGTATCCCGCAATGGCTCCGAAACTCCAGAACGATCAAAAAATGCTTCGGCGCAGCGCCTTGTTCGCAACCGCTTGCGGTTCTCTGGCTCTGGCCGGTGTTGGTCGCGCCCAAGACAAATCGTCCATCACGGGTATCCATGAGGCGGTCGAATCGTTCGTCGATCGCAATGAGATCGCAGGTGCCGTGACGATGGTCGTCGACTCGAAGAAAACACTGCATCTTGACGCGGCAGGCTACGCCGACTTGAATTCGAAAACACCGATGACACCGGATAATCTTTTCTGGATCGCATCGATGTCCAAACCGATCACGGCCATTTGCGTGATGATGCTTGTCGACGAAGGCAAAATCGCTTTGGAGGATCCGATCGCTAGATACCTGCCCCAGATGAGAGAACTCAGAAACGAATCGGCCCAGAGGGTGAATGTCAGCGTGTTGCAAACCCTCAATCACACATCCGGCATGCGAGAACTCGATGCACCCTACGGCGACACTTCGCTAGCCAACGCGGTCGATAAGTATGCCAAATCGCTCGTTCAATTTCAGCCGGGATCCAAGTGGCAGTATAGCCAGACAGGGATCAACACCGCAGCCCACATCGTCGAGGTGGTCTCTGAGATGAGCTTCGATGCGTTTGTGCAGAAACGCTTGTGCGAACCGCTAGGCCTTAGCGACACAGCGTTCTACTTGACCGATAACCAGCAGAAACGTTTGGCAAAAAGCTACACGCGGACTCCCGCTGGGCAACTTACGGAATCCCCTATTTTCCTGCTCGCAGGAAAAAAGCCAAGCGATCGCAATCGATTGCCTGCAGCCAACGGTGGGCTGTTTTCAACACCTGCGGATTACGGTCGGATTTGCCAAATGCTTTTGGGCGGGGGGACTTGGCAGGGCAAGCAAATCCTCAGCAACAGATCGGTATCCATGTTGGGCAAACCCACCACTGGCGAACTGATCACTGGCTTTACCGACGGGAACGCTTGGGGGATTGGCTGTTGCGTGGTGCGAGCCCCCCAAGGCCCGACGGCCATGCTCTCGAAGGGAACGTATGGTCACGGGGGTGCTTATGGCACCCAAGCTTGGATCGATCCGGTGCGAGGGCGAGCGTATCTCCTTTTCGTACAGCGGGCTAATTTCCCAAACGCCGACGCATCGGATCTGAGAGTTGAATTTCAGAAGCTAGCTGCTGCTGGGGTTTAGGAATTGAGGGAGGAAAGAAACGCTGAACCTCACTGGTTGAGAATCTTTTACGATTGATAAACACGCTCCGGAGGGATTCCATTTGTCAAGTTTCATTCTGTTGGTATCAGATTTTACGCGCGCAGTGGGAATCACTCTACTGGCCTTGAGCGTCCTGCCTCGAGTCACCGCAGATGAACCGATTCGGGTGCTTGTTTGGGACGAACAACAACCCACCCAAAAAGAGGCCTACGATAACTTTCTGGGGAATGCAATTGCCGAGCACTTGAGGTCCAAGCCTGGACTCCAAGTCCGATCTTCCTCGATACAAGATGGAGAGCAAGGCGTATCACCGGCCGTGCTCGATTTCGCCCAGGTGATCGTTTGGTGGGGCCATGTGCGACACTCTGAAATCAAATCGGAGCTTGGCAAGGATATCGTGAGTCGGATACAGCGCGGCCAATGCAACTTGGTCGCGATCCACTCGGCCCACTGGTCCACTCCATTCATCGAAGCGATGAACGAAGTGACTCGGATTCAATTGCGCGCCGAACTTGCGAAACAAGGAATCGAAAACGCAGCAATTCTGGAGATTGCGGCAGATCGATTCAAGGCACCTGCACGCGATGCGAAAAGGACTCCTTACTGGGAATTCGACCCACCAAATTCCAGTGAATCTCCCAAGTCCAGATCCCTAAAGCTTTACCTTCCGAATTGCTGCTTTCCGGCATATCGGAATGATGGCAAGCCGAGTTTTCTGCAAGTTTTGAAACCCGATCACCCGCTTGCCAGAAACCTGCCCGAAAAGTTTTCGCTTACGCGAACGGAAATGTACGATGAACCGTTTCATGTTCCTGAACCCGACGAAACGATTCTTCATGAACGATGGGAAGCAGGAGAAGCGTTTCGAAGCGTGATGCTTTGGAATTTAGGCAAGGGGAAGGTCATCTACATCCGGCCGGGGCACGAGACGTTTCCGATCTACAAAGACCCCAACATGTTGCAGTTGATCGAAAACGCAGTGAGGTTTCCTGTCGCTCCGTGACCGGATCTGGATCGGTGGGCTAGCTGCGATTTCCTGGTTCTTGCAAGCCCCTTAGCCGCCGCTGACCGGAGGGATCAATGCAATTTCCAGGGTGTTTGAACAGGAGTTGCCCGAAAGGCCGATGGTTTCCTCGTCGCCGACGAACGACTCGCTGACGGCCAAGCGACTGACTTGGATCAGTTCAGCCGCTTGGGGGTAACGTCGCGCTAGGACCGCTTTGATTTCCCCGGCGCGCGTTTCGGGCTCGATCTCGATCATCACCTGATCGGTGCCGATCGCTTCGCGGATTCCCGCAAAAATACGTACTGCATGGCTCTTGGCTTGGTTTTGGGTCATCGGTTTCAAAAGCTCGATCGCGACAAGGGTTTGCATTGGCAACTGGATCGCGATAATCTAGCGGCGGCCAGAGGCAGTAAGCGATAGATTTTATCAAAGACCGCTCGTTTTGCGGACGGTCCATTCAAGAGTATTTCCATGGGAAAAGTCTTCATCACTCGTCGTATCCCTTCGATCGGCATCGAACGCTTGCAGGAACATCACACAGTCGATGTTTGGCCCGGCGAGGACCCTCCACCTCACGAGGTCCTGCTGGATCGTGTTCGAGGTTGCTCGGGGATCCTCTCGATCCTAAGCGATCCGATCGATTCACAGATTATGGACGCTGCGGGCGAGGCGTTGCGAGGCATCGCTAACTTCGCCGTAGGTTACAACAACATCGACATTTCCGCCGCAAAAGCCCGCTCGGTTCAGGTGGGCAATACTCCCGGAGCTCTGACCAACGCGACGGCCGACATCGCCGTCGGGCTGATCCTTGCGGCCGGCCGATGCTTCGGTCCAGCGATCCACAATGTCGAACAATTCCAATGGCGCAACTGGGAGCCTATGAGGTTCCTCGGACAGGAGTTCGAAGGCAAGACGCTGGGTATTATCGGCATGGGAAGAATCGGAACGGCAGTCGCCAAACGGCTCCATGGGGGCTGGGACATGCGTGTCCTTTACACGTCCAGGCAACCAAAACCCGAGGTCGATCAGCAGCTAGGCGCAAGCCGAGTCGAGCTCGGGGAACTTCTGAGCCAAAGCGATGTCGTGAGCATTCACTGCCCACTGACCCCCGAGACCCGTAATCTCATCGGAGCCCAACAGCTTCATCGGATGAAACCGCATGCCGTTTTGGTCAATACAGCAAGAGGCGAGGTCATCGACCAAGTTGCCTTAGCGCAAGCTTTGAGCGAGCGGCGAATTTTTGCTGCAGGTTTGGATGTGACAACCCCGGAGCCAATTGCCCCGGATGACCTGTTGAGGCACTGTCCGCAGTGTTTGATCCTCCCTCACATCGGTTCGGCGACCGAGCAGGCTCGAAATCAGATGGCGACGATGGCGGCGGAAAACCTCATCGCGGCGATATCGGGAAAACCGATGCCCTTCGGGGTGCGTTTGTAATCCCTGTAGCGATCCTGACGGGCTTTGCTTGGATTTTCCCTGGCGAGCCTAAACTGGAGTTTTCGGAGAAAAAACAAGCCGATTGGAACGGTACTTCGTGAGGAATCCAAGTGCCAAAGGGTCCAGGAGATTTGACACCCCCGGCCCGATCAATAGAATACAAACAGAACGCGAGACAAGCAGAAGATCACTTCTGCCCTCAGTCCCACCCATATTTCACCCCCCGGGGTACCGGTTATGTTTGGAATTGGAACACAAGAGCTGATGATCTTTTTGTTGATCGCAGTCCTTATTTTCGGTAGCTCCCGATTGCCGTCCCTGATGCGCAATCTCGGACGCAGCGCGATCGAATTCAAAAAAGGGATGCGAGATGACGATTCGGAATCCCCGTCTGAAACCACCAAATCGTCCTAGCACTCTCCACATCCGAGGTATGTAATGTTCGGAGGAATCGGCACCACGGAAATGGTCGCTTTTGGAGTTTTGGCCCTGATGCTCTTCGGGTCCAAATTACCTGAGGTAGCCAAGAACCTCGGTGGAACCTACCGGCAGTTGAAAAGAAATGTCGACGATTTCAAGCGAGAATTCCACGCCGTCGACACCTACGAACCCCCGAAAATCCAGCCGAAAGTCGACTTGGACGAACCTCAGATCGTCGAAACCTCAGCACCCAAGTTTGAGATTCCCAAAGACGATCAGGTTTAACGAGTTCCGCTCGGGATCCTGCACTGCAGGGCAATAGAAATTGCCCTCGACTTGGACGTTGCTCTTTGTGTATTTCCGATTGCACACCGCACGGGAAATGCCCCTAGCGAATCCGAGTCTCTCTACCCAGGAACCAGAGCCATGAACCGCCTCGAAAGCTTCTTGATCGGATTGGCCTCTGGCATCGCCACTCTTTATTTGGTCATGCATTTCACACTCGTGCGAGGCAGTGATGGCTTCCATTTTATCCCCAAGCTCAATGCCAAACTCGATGTACCTTACGAGGACGTTCGGGACTTTCAGGCAGAGCATTGGCATCGGCGCCCCGCCTTGACCATGTCGATCCTTAGGGCTCGCAAGGGGCACCTGATCGATCAACGCACGCAGCGATCCATTCAGAAGACGACTCAACAAATGATCTCCCAAGCTAGGTCTGTGCACCATGCTGGACCCCCATCGGTCGATAATGCCACCCCAGGTCCAGCGGCACTGCTGGCCGGACACTCCAACCCATTGCACTCAAGCCGATAGTGAGGGTCGCTCAGCCTTCGCTGACTCTTAGTTTGAAGCATCGAGAATCGACACTGCTGAGCTGCCCGATCGCCTCATGAGCTTTGCTCGCATCCGCCTCGGTGCACACGTGCGTCATGATGATCAGTGGAACCTTGGACGGATCGCTCGACTCGGCTGGCTCATGCTGGATGATCGAGGAAATCGAGATCCTATAATTCCCGAGTATCCCAGTGATTTGGGAAAGAACCCCCGGCTCGTCGGCCACCAGATAACGCATATAGTACCGGCCGAGAGTTCGAGCGTAGGGGGTCAATTCGATTTCGCATTGCCGATCCGACCAAAGTTGCAGTCGGCGGAAGGTGATGTCCGTTCGACCTGCTGCCGTATCGATCATGTCGGCCACGACGGCCGACGCGGTAGGCATCTGCCCTGCACCTTGTCCGTGAAAGAACATATCCCCCACCGCATCTCCGACGATGGTAATGGCGTTGTAAGGCCCACGGACCTCGGCCAAAGGACGACCGTTGCGAATCAGGGTTGGAGAGACGTGGAGTTCGAGGTTGTCATCGATCAGTTGTGCGGTCGCCAGCAGACGGATCCGATACCCGAGTTTCTCTGCATAGCGAATGTCTTCGATGGTGAAGGCTTCGAGTCCGTGGCGTTGAATGTCTTTCCAATCGATACGAACACCGAAGGCTAAGTGGGCTAGGATGGCAAGTTTCTGGGCCGCATCGCTTCCGTCGACATCCATGGCAGGGTCGGCTTCGGCATAACCCATGTTTTGAGCGATCTCCAAGGCGCGATTGTAGTCGAGCCCCTTCTCGGACATCTGCGTCAGGATGAAATTGCTCGTACCGTTGAGAATTCCTCGCAGAGAAATGATTTGGTTGGCAGTAAAGCACTGCGTGATGTTGGCAATAATTGGGATCCCTCCCCCGACGCTCGCCTCGAAGGCGATCGTTCGACCGAGACTTCTCGCTCGGTCAAAGAGCTCTTCGCCGTGTTGCGCCAGGAGCGCTTTGTTGGCTGTAACGACATCCTTGCCAGACTCGAGCAACTTGAGCATGATCGTTCGCGCAGGCTCGATTCCCCCGATCAAGTGGGCGACGACTTGGATTTGGGGATTCTCCAGGATCTCCTGGAGATTGTCGGTAAGAACACCTGCGGGCAGGCCACTGATTCCCCGATCCTTGGAAAGATCCCGCACCAAGGCCTTATTGAGCCACAAAACTCTACCGGCGTGCCTTGCCAATCGGTCCCCGTGATCGAGCAGAAGCCTCGCGACACCGGATCCTACGGTTCCCATTCCGACAATCGCAACGTGGGTTTTCTCCATTCCTCGCCAGCGGTCGGTGCGCCAAGGCTCTTTCGATGGTTCGTCCAAAATTTCTAACCTGCGATTTCTATCCTGCAATTCCTATCCTGGCTGACCTGTCGTAGCCTAATTCATCCGCCCCGGGGGCCTCCGCGATCTTAGATTTCCCAAAAAAAATCGCAATCCATTCTTGCTCGAGTTTTGGAGGTATTGATGAAAAACCAGGGATTTGAAAGAACAAAAGCGAATTTCCGGACCGAAGAAATGGGAAGAAATCCTGATTTCTAAAAAAAATCTCGTTTCGCTCGAAACCCCAACTCCCGTCTTGGGTTAACCTACCCCTAGCGGTTTGCACTCTACACACGCGATTTTGAAGCGGTTTTAGACGCAAAGGCCACACACACACCGAACGTCGCATGAAGGGACTAGCTCATGCTCGGCCTGAGAATTACTCGCATTTCGTTTCGATCGTTGCTGAACCGGGGCTCTCTCCGTGGCCTTGCCTGTATCTATGCACTTGGACTTACGGGAGCTGAAAGCTCTCTGAGGGCCCAGGAGACAGGTCCAAAATTGACCAAGCAGGAGACGCAGTTTTTCGAATCTCGCATTCGACCGATCTTGGTCTCCAAGTGCTACAGTTGTCACTCGGTTGAATCGGGTCAGGCCGAAGGTGGCCTCAGGCTCGATTCCCGCGAGGCGATCCTCCGAGGTGGTTCTGCGGGTCCTGCAGTCCAACCCAAAGAGCCGACAAAAAGCTTGATCATTAAGGCCATCGAGTACCACGACGCGAACTTGGCTATGCCTCCGAAAAGCGCCGGTGGTAAGTTAGAAGCGGGCCAGATCAAGGATCTGATACGTTGGGTTCGAATGGGAGCTCCTGACCCACGCAAGGAAGAGGAGCATTTAATCGCCAAAGAAGAGATCAACGAATCGGCCAAACTGTGGTGGGCTTACCAACCCCTGCTCAAGCCTACGATTCCCCGTGCGGACACTTGGAGTTGGACGAACATCGATCGGTTTCTGAGCCAAAAGCACCACGAGACGAAGCTACAACCCGTCGGCGATGCGAAACCCGAGTCCCTCTTGCGCCGCTTGTATTTTGACCTGACCGGACTTCCCCCCTCGATCGATCAAGTACGCGCGTTTTCGGAAGACTTGGAAAAGGGGCTTCCTCGCCAAGAAGCGATCGAGAAGGTCGTCGACCAACTCCTTGAGAGCGAAGCATTTGCCGTTCAATGGGCAAGGCATTGGCTCGACGTCGCAAGATACGCCGAGTCCTCCGGTCGCGATGTAAATATTCCTTACAATCAAGCTTGGCGATACCGCGATTGGGTGATCGATGCATTCCGGAAGAATAAACCCTTCGACCAATTCCTCATCGAGCAAATCGCTGGCGATCTGATTCCCACAGAAGGCGATCAAGAACAAGCCCAATCGATCGTTGCCACCGGGTTTCTGGCAATCGGATCGAGGAACATCAACGAAGGAAACGTAAAGCTCTTTGCGTTGGACCAAGCCGACGAGCAGATCGATACGGTTTTCCAAGCCACCATGGCCACGACGATGGCCTGCGCGCGGTGCCATGACCACAAGTTTGAGCCAATTTCTCAAAAGCAGTACACCGCAGTTGCTGGCATCTTTCTTTCGACCGATACCCGTTTTGGTGCCTCGGGTGGAAACAACGGACGCAATGGTTCCGATCCGATCGAGCTCTCGAGCCAGAGTGATCTGCCGAGCCTACCGGCCCCTTGGGGGGATTCGGAAATCGCAAAAAAACGCGAAGAATTGGCCAAGCTCCAACGACAGATCGCTTCGATTGTCGATGAAATCGAAGAGAAGCGAAAAGCTGCTAAATCCAACGGATCTTTCGACCGAAGCCGACAGCAAGAGTTACGAAAGCTGTCTCAACAAGCCAACGAACTCGAGTTCCAACTCTCGGCACTCAACGAGGACGACACCGTTCGCCCCCTTGCGATGGGAGCCCTTGACCGACCGATCGAGGCTCCCAAAACCGATTCGAACCGCGAGAAGCTAAATAGGTATGCGGGGGCACTTCGCCGAACCGCATTTCCAACGATCGACGATAGTCCATTTTTCGCAAGAGGCGATGTCGGCATGCCCGGCGAAAAAGTGCGACGATCCGTTCCAGATCTATTCGGAGACGCAAAGGATTATCCAGTGCCGCCGAACGCCTCGGGTCGATTGCAACTGGCCAAGTGGATTGCAAGTCCAAGCAATCCGTTGACCGCCCGCGTGGCGGTGAATCGTTTTTGGCACTGGATGATGGGCCAAGGTCTTGTCGATAGCGTCGATAACTTCGGGACCACCGGCAGCCGCCCATCCCATCCGGAGCTGCTCGACCATCTGGCCGGCGAATTTATTTCCGAAGGATGGGACGTCAAGAAACTCGTTCGTAAAATAGCCCTGAGCCGAGCTTACCAGCTTTCGAGCGTTGAGCCGAACCCCGAGGCTTTTACTGCGGATCCACAGAACAAACTCCTTTGGCGGGCCAAGAGTCGGCGATTGCAAGCCGAGGAGATCCGCGATGCGATGCTCAGTCTCTCCGATCGGCTCGACGACAAGCCAATCCTGGGGACTGCCATGGCTAAGAAGAATATTGGAAACCGCGTCGACACTAGCTCCGCGAAAAAGCGGGGCAAAGGCGAGGTCTTCCCCGAAGACATTTGTCGCTCGATCTACCTGCCCATGCCCCGAGGTGCCTTGCCCGAAGTCCTTGAATTGTTTGATCTGCCCGATGCCATGGTCGTCCAAGGAGCCCGGGAGACGACCAACGTGCCGTCCCAATCGCTTTATCTACTGAACAACCCCACCGTCGCTGGCCATGCAGGTTCCGTGGCCCGCAGGGTTCTCGAGTCTGTACCTGGACGGGGTGCCGAAAACTTTGAAGCGAGACTAGAACTCCTCTACCAAATCGTTCTGTGCCGAAAACCAACCGGAGATGAACTTTCCCTAGCCGACGAGTTATTCAGAAGTAGCGATAGTAGCGACGTCGGTTGGGTAAGCCTCGCAAGAGGACTGCTCGCAACTGCGGAATTCCGATACTTAGATTAACTGGTAAATGTTTAGTCCTAAGCCCTCACTTGCAATCGCCAGTCCTTGTAAATTCCGGTCCTCGTAAACCGATCTTAGAAACCCTTTCCAGCGGGAAAACGCCAATGTCTCTATGTCAAAACCGAGTTGCCTTGCTGTCGCGTCGGAGCGTTCTGCAAAACACTGCATGCGGGTTCGGATGGTTAGCCCTCTCGGCACTCTTGGCCAAACAAGGGCTAGCCAACGGCACATCGAGACCTGCAGGAACGCATTTCCCTGCCAAAGCCAAGCGAGTCATTTTCCTCTACATGCGAGGTGGTCCCTCCCACGTCGATACCTTCGACTACAAGCCAGAATTGGCTAAGGCCGATGGGCAAAACGGGCCTCGGGGCGGAAGCAAATGGATGAAGTCTCCATGGAAATTCCAGCAACGAGGACAAAGCGGATTGTGGATTTCCGATCTATTCCCGGAATTGGGAAAAGTTGCCGATGACATGCTCATCGTCAATTCGATGCAAACCGAAGTGCCAGCCCACGCCCAAGCAACGATCCGCATGCACACTGGCACAAGCCAGTTCGTACGTCCTAGTGTCGGTTCTTGGGTACTCTATGGCCTTGGGGCTGAGAACGAGAGCATCCCCGGGTTTATCAGCATCGGTGCGGCTGGCAGCGCCCAAAATTATGGAAACGCATTCTTGCCAGCCTATTACCAAGGCATGCGATTGGGGAATGGAAATCGTGAAGTCGATGAAACCCAAATCGCCAATCTCGCTCCCTTGGTCGGCAGCGAAAGGCAACGTCGCGAGTTGGATTTCATCCAAGGCATGAATCAGAAGAAACTTCAAAACGATCCTGGGGATCAAGAAATCGAGGGAGTTATCCGCTCCTACGAGATGGCTTACCGCATGCAATCGGAACTGCCCAAGGTTCTCGATATCAAGTCGGAAAGCGAACAGACCAAAGAGCTCTACGGCCTTGACCGCAAGGAAACCAAGGGCTTCGGCAGCAAATGCCTCGTTGCCCGACGCATGATTGAAGCCGGAGTTCGCTTCGTCGAAATCTCCCAAGGCTCCTGGGACCATCACTCGAACTTGAATTTGAATTTGACCAACAACTGTGGCCAAATCGATCGTCCGATGTACGGCCTACTTACCGACCTGAAACAACGAGGTCTCTTGGACGAAACGCTCGTCGTCTGGGCGGGCGAATTCGGTCGAACTCCCTACGCCCAAGGACGCGATGGCCGAGATCATAACCATAAAGCGTTCAGCTTATGGATGGCAGGCGGCGGAGTTGCAGCAGGAAAACAATACGGCCGAAGCGGTGACTTTGGAGTCGAAGCGACCGAGAATCCCGTTCCCATCGTCGATTACCATGCAACGTTGCTTGCCCTCTTGGGACTCGACCACGAGCAACTGACCTATCCTTATGCAGGTCGCGATTTCCGATTGACCGAAACCAAGGGCCAAGTCGTACGGGATCTAATCGGCTAACCTCCTGAGGTATTCGTCGAGCCACACGGCTCGTCGATACAACTCAAGTCGACCGGTCCAAAAAAACCCAAATCTGCCTGTTTCTCCAATCCGACCAAAGATTTCCTGTTAAATTGAGTCGATAAATAGCTAGATTTAACGGTTACAAGTTGAACGGATGTTGCGGACCAATCGTCCAATGATAGCGTCATTGGTCAGCCCTCATGGGGTTTTACACCCCCGGGGCGGTTGCTCGTGCAATTCGACCGGTGTACGATTCGGCGGAGTTTTGCGGGGCCCTTAGGAGATCAGTGGCAGTGAAAAAGTACAATCGAAAATCCCTGGCCGGTTTCACGCTGGTCGAATTGTTGGTCGTCATCGCAATCATTGGTGTCCTCGTGAGCTTGTTGTTGCCCGCGGTCCAAGCCGCGCGCGAGGCCGCGCGTCGCACGCAGTGCATGAGCCATATCCGGCAACTTGCCCTCGGTTGCTCGAACTTCGAGAGCGCCTACACCAAGTACCCTTATTGCCGCAAATACGATATTTGGGATTCTTACACCTGGACCAGTCAAATACTCCCGTACGTCGAACAGCCCTTGATGTTCAACCTGATGTACACCATGCCCCAGACACCTTATGCGACCACCGCTCCGGGCCCGAATTCCTTCATTGGCGACGATCCTAAATTGCGAGAAGCCAGACACAACCGCGTGTCGATTTTTATTTGCCCTAGCGATGGCAAACAAACCGAAAATGAGATGGAAACGCGGGCCTACGGTTTTCACCGGGGCAACTATCGCGGTTGTGTTGGCCCCGGAGATATGTATGGGACAGCCACCGATACGAGCCAAGGCCCTTGGGGTCCAGGCTTCTTTACCGTGATGCCAGACCAAAGTCTCGATACGAATGCCAGAGTTCGCACGATTTACAACCGCTCGCGCGATTGTACCGATGGCCTGTCCAACACCATCATGCTCAGCGAAGGCCTTATGGCCAACGTCACTTGGTGGGGAGGAGCCATGGGAGAAATTCATTACGGGAACATGGGCGGCTCTCTGTTTTCGACCACCCTGACTCCAAATTCTACCGCCCCAGACCGGATCCTGGGACCATGTCCGCAAGACCAAAGCGATTCTCGGTACAAGGCTCCTTGCTTGAGCCTAGGCGGAATCGCTTGGTGGACCCGCTCAGGACAACTCGCCCATGCTGCTGCCCGCAGCCTTCACGGCTCAGGAGTCTCCGTTTCGATGGCCGACGGAAGCACCCACTTTGTAACCAACAGCATCGACCTGGCCGTCTGGCGAGGACTGGCAACAGCTAGCAACAACGAAAAGGTCCGCCTGGAGTAATCCCATCCCCAAGAGCTAACTTCGGTCCTTAGCCTGACTCCCTCAAAACAAAGCCCACCTCCTGTGCTCAGATCCAATTCAATGCCCTTCGGTCCATGCCTCCTTTTGATCTGCTTGATCGCTCCGGCCGTCGGATGCGGTTCGGCCGGATCGAGCGTCCAAGGCACCGTCAGCTATCAAGGCACACCGATTGAAAAGGGGATGGTCACCTTCACACCATCCGATGGCAAAGGTTCCGTCGTGGGTTGCAACATAGAAAACGGCAAATTTAACGCAACCGGAGTGACACCCGGCAAAAATGTGCTGACGGTCGCTGCCGTCAATTCAGTAACGTTCTCGCGCAGTTCCGATGAGATGAGCAAGATGGCCGCAAGCAAGGCAGGAAAAGGCTCCATCGAAGGCTTGATCGACCCAGCAGACGTCGTTCCTGCAGATGCCGTCGGAAACGGAGCCGAACACATGATCAACGAAGGTAGCAACACCCTCGATTTGAAACTCTCCAAACCTTAGATCTTCGGCCTCAAAGAGTCTAAATCGCTCCCTGCCCGCCTTTTGAACAAATCAACCCCTTAACCCTGGAGAAACGACCATAGCACCTTCAAAAATACTAAGTGGATTGTTGCTCGCGGCATTCGTGTCGCTGATGGTCGTCTACGCAGGTAACCAAGCCGAATCGAAACCTCAGGCAGACAAAAAAACCATGCTCCGCCACGTTGTGATTTTCAAGTTCAAGGAAGCCAGTCCCACCGCTGAAGTCCAAAAGGTCGTCGATGCTTTCAGAGCTCTGCAGTCCAAGATTCCTGAAATAGCCTCCTTTGAGTACGGGACCAATAACAGCCCCGAAGGCCTCAACGATGGGTTTACCCACTGCTTCTTGGTGACCTTCAAGAACGAGAAAGACCGAGAAGCCTATCTGCCGCACCCGGCCCACAAAGCCTTCGTCGAACTGCTAAAACCCCACTTGGAAAAAGCGATGGTCATCGACTATTGGGCCGCCGAGTGAGTTAACCACTCGGATACTGTCTGCAATACTCGTAGACAGCCATGGTCGTGGCTGTTGCGACGTTGAAGCTATAAGGCTGCCCGTAGACGGGAATCTCAATAACGTCATCCAAGGCGTTCAACTCATCCTGCGACAACCCCTCGCGCTCTGCACCAATGACCAATGCGGTTTTCTGGGCAAACGAATAATCATAGAGGCACTGAGAACCGGTCGTTTGCTCTAAGCCTGCCATACGGTAACCTTCTTGACGAAGTTGCTTGAGGACCGGGAGCAGACTGCGGCGTTGGACGACTTGGACATATTCGGCCGCATCCCTTGCAATTTCACGATCGACTTTCCCCTGGCCGCAATGAATTAGCTCTGGGATGCCCGCACACCCGCAGAGCCTGACGATACGGCTCAAGTTCACATTGCTACGCAAGGGAGCAAGAGCCAAGATCAGTCCCCGAGGTCGCTGCAAAAGTGTCGGCGGTTTGTGGCGAACATGCTCAAAGCGATTCATGACATCAACGCGTCGATGCGATCGATAAGTATCTTAAGAAACTCCCGGTCGCTCGAAGGCCTGCCCGGCGCGTTCAAAGGGATCGCATCCGAATCGATCACCCCGCGCATCGCAAGCACCATCGCCGCGTTGTGCTTGTAGGCCGGAACAGGCGGACGAAATGTAAAGCCCCCGAGCATCTGCAGCGCATCGTTGAGCTCATAAAAGCGAGCGTCCTGGTTTCCCCAGTAGGTATCACGAAGTGCAAATGCTTCCGGATAGAACGCCGAGAGCCCGAGCAAGTAGTCGCTCCCCCATTGGATCATATCGATCGCAAGGTCATTGCCGGTGTAGATGCGAAAATCCGGTCTATGGTGATCCCTGCATGCAAGACGTTCCCATTCCATCCCCCTCGATAGCGAAGAGTGCTTAAGCCCACCGAGGCTCGGAATGTCCAAGAGATGGCGGAACGTGTCAATCGAATAGATCGCTCCAAAAGGAGCGAACATTTTCCCCAGTTCAAAACCTAAAAATCGATCCACCGATGCCCCAATCCGCCGGTAAACCTCCACGATCCGATCCGGCGATTGCTCGACCAATTCGGAACATTGAAACACGATCGGTGTGCCTCCTAGAGCACGGATTTCCGATGCCTGAGTGCAGTAATTGCTAAGCATGTCTCCCGCGAGATCCTCGACGAAAGCCCCGGCGACAAACGGTCTACCCGCTGCCAATCGAGCTACAAGCTGGAGAATCTCGCGTCGCTCGGAGAGCGTAAGCAGGTTTGCAAACCCAGTATCCATGTTGATCGCTGGAGTCAAACCACATCCCCACGTCCGCTCGAGCCCCCGCTCGTAGGACTCAAAGTCGATCCTACCGACCGGCTTCCAGGGGAGATAGGCTGCCGAAATGCCTTCTGGCTTCCTGGAAAAATGCACTTTGGGAATCGCAAGCATGATGGTCTACCAAGGAGGAATCGAACAAGATCGCCTGATTCTATCAGCAGCACCGTATTGTCCAACGGTCCTAGCCATCGAATTCAGGGCCAAGCATTTGCCGCACATCCCGCGATTTCAGGCGAATCCTAGCCACCGAATCGGCTGGCGAGCTTCCTCGACGACCCCCACAAGGGGGGTTTTAGAGGGAAACGCGCGTTAAAATCGGAGGTCTAGGTAAAATAGGAGGTGCAATAAGTAGACTATTCACTAAACTTTACGCTCTAGGCTCCCTGAAGCGATTCTGTGGGGAAACCTAGAGAGATGGAACACGCGTCGACATCGAAGGTCGTGCGGCATTCGATCGGCCTACCCTCAGCAAAGAGTATGCAGCCATAGAGTGTACGACGCGGGAAGTGGTAGACCCTTTTTTGTTATTGGAGAATTTCGAATGCGTCGATTGATTATTGCTTTGGCGATTGTTGGATGTTCGATCGCGACCTCGTCGAGTGCTTCGGCTGGTATTTTCGGCCGCAAGAAGGATTGCAGCGGTGCTTCGGCTGCTTGCTGTGCACCAGCACCGGCACCAGCACCGGTTTGCGATGCAGCTCCTGCCTGTGCACCAGCCCCGAAGCGAGAAGGATTGTTGACTCGCTTGCACGCACGCAAGGCAGCTTGCAGCGGCGCTGCAGTAGCAGCATGCGAACCGGCACCAGCACCGGCTTGCGATGCAGCTCCAGCCTGTGCACCAGCTCCTAAGCGAGAAGGCCTTTTGGCCCGCTTGCACGCTCGCAAGAAGGCTTGCAGCGGTGCAGCCGCTCCAGCAGCCAGCTGCTGCGATGCAGCTCCTGCACCTTGTGCAGCTCCAGCTCCAGCACCCTGTGCAGCTCCAGTAGCTAGCTGCTGCGATGCAGCTCCAGCTTGCGATGCAGCTCCAGCTTGTGCACCAGCTCCCAAGCGAGAAGGCCTTTTGGCCCGCTTGCACGCACGCAAGAAGTCCTGCGGCGGTGCCGCTGCTCCAGCAGCTAGCTGCTGCGATGCAGCTCCTGCACCAGCCCCAGCACCAGCTTGCGGCTGCAACTAGTTTCAGCTCCATGGCCTAATGCCATCCAACATTGATTCATTGAATCCACTACGAGCGGTCTTCGAAAGCAGGCCGCTTTTTTTCTGCCTAGAGTCAGTCCCTTCCTTGAGATGAATCATGCGATTTAGCCTTTTTCCAACCAAGCACTCTGACCAAACGACCCTTGTCGACGATACGCTTGTCGAAGTCGGTCAAGGATCCAAAGTTGTTGTTTTCCTCCATGGACTGTTCGGATCCACGGAGCATTGGACCGGGACGATGGACGCCCTTGCCGAAAAATACCGCTCGATTGCAGTCCAGCTCCCTTTGGACCGCAAAGGCGATCGTCGATCCGATGGCGTTCGCTCCATCTCCGAATTGACCGCGACGGTCGATCGAGCCCTCGATCGTGCTCGAATCGATCAGCCCATCGTTTTGGTCGGAAACTCGCTCGGAGGACTCCTTGCGATCGACTACACCCTTCAGTACCCAGAACGCGTCTGCGGCCTGGTCCTGGCCGGCTCGGCCGGTCTCCACGAACGGAGCCTTACCGATGGGAATAAACCAAAAGCCACCCGAGAATTCGTTCGGTCCGTCATCGGCGGGATCTTTTACGATCAAGCATTGGTAACCGATGAGCTGGTCGAAGACTGGTTCGAAACCATGCAGGACCGGAACTACACGAGGTTCATCCTAAGGATGTCGCGGGCGACCCGGGACCGAAACGTCGAGAAAGAACTCGATCGGATCACCGCGCCGACGTTGATCGTCTGGGGCCGAGAGGACCAAATCACCCCGCCTGAAGTCGGCATTCAATTCAAGTCGAAAATCCGTGGCTCCGAGCTTGTTTTTCTTGACCGTTGCGCCCACGTCCCGAACGTCGAACAGCCCGAATTGTTCTGTGAGCAACTCGCCAAATTCCTACCGAAGTGTTTCTAGTTAGACGCAGATTGTCGAAATACGATGCGATTTGATTTCCGCCTTATTGTAATCCTGTTGATCGCAGCTTTCCCTCGATTGACGTTAGACCCCAGGGCACAAGCTCAAGAGCCCATCGCGATTCGCATGGCAAGCGACTTTACCCTCTCGCCCGACGGCCAAACATTGGTTTTCCGTTGGGCCAATGAGTTGTGGGCAACCTCAACCCTCGGTGGCAACGTGAGTCGATTGACCAACCACCCTGCCATCGACTCCGAACCGCGATTCTCTCCCGATGGCAAACGCATCGCGTTTGTAAGCAATCGATCCGGCTCGAATCAAATCTATGTGATGGACGCACAAGGCGGAATTCCCGAACAGAAGACCTTCCACTCCGAAGGCTATTCGCTTGCCGATTGGTTCCCAGACGGCAATAGCGTATTGGCTCTGGCCAGCCGCGATCATTTCTGGCGCGGCGGCAACCGCATGATCCAGGTCGATATCACGAAGCGGGCAGCAGAAAAGGTTCTTCTGGATGATACCGCTTCGAACCCCTCGCTGTCGGCCGACGGGAAAAACATTCTGTTTGTTCGGGAAGGAGAACGTTGGTGGCGAAAAGGATACCAAGGAGAACGCGCGGCACAGATTTGGCTGCTCGATCTGACGAACAACACCACCAAAGAGCTACTGCACGAAAAAGTCGAATGCTTGTGGCCTCTTTGGATGCCTGGTGGAAAGTCTTTCTACTTCGCGAAAGGTACCGAGCACGGACTCGACCTTTGGCGTTATCGATTCGCTACCGGGGATCAACCCGCTCGTCAACGCAAAGTCTGGGGCTTCGACGACGATTCGATCGCTAAACCCGCGATTTCACGCAACGGCTCGACCATCGTCTTTCGGCACCTCTTTGATACCTACGTCCTGCGACCTGGAAAAGACCAGCAACCTACGAAACTTGCCCTGAGTGTCGCTGCCGATACGGACCTTCCAGAGGACCTCCTAAGGTCCTCGACCAGTCGTGCCGAACAAGTCGCTTTTAGCGACGATGGCCTCGAGATCGCCATGAGCGTCAACGGAGATCTGTGGGTCATGGACACCGAACTCAAAGAGCCGATCCAAGCCACCCGCTCGGATGCTTATGAGGAATCTCCCATTTTTGCCAACGATGGAAAGTCCCTGTGGTTTTCTCGTCGTCAGGACGGACAAGTCGATCTTTGGAAACTCGAGCCGAAAGATCCGTCCAAATACTGGTGGCAGCAAAAGGAGTTTGTCGAAACTCGCATGACCGAATCGACCGGCTCGAAAACCAACCTGCGATTTACCCCCAATGGAAAGCACCTACTGTTCCAACAAGGTCGCGGAACGCTCGTCGCCATGAACCTCGAAACTAAAGAAACGACTACCATGGTCGATGGCTTTAGCGAGGTCGGTTACTCGATCTCCCCCGATAGCCAGTGGATCGCTTATTCCTCCCAAGACGATGATTTCAACAGCGAAATCTGGATCATGCCGCTCAATAAGCATACCGATCCAGTGAACGTTTCCCGCCATCCGGACAACGACCAATCGCCAGTCTTCTCACCCGACGGAAAAATCCTAGCCTTCACCGGCCGACGGTCCCAAGACGAAAGCGACATCTACTACGTTTATCTGCAAGAGGAATTCGACGACGAGTCTTCACGCGATCGGACCCTCGATAAAGCGATCGAAACGATGAAGAAGAAACGCCCAAAACAGCCTGCTGCGGAACCTAAAGCCGAGACCAACCCCGCCGAAAACAAAAACCCCGAAAACAAAGCCCCCGAAAATAAAGCCGACGGAAAGGACAAACCCGTCGAGGAAAAACCCAAAACCGAACGCACCAACGATGCCGATGCAAAGCCTTTCAGAATCGACTTCGATAAAATCCATCAACGCTTGCGACGAATCAACCTGCAAGACACCCGAGAGACCAATCTGATCTTCAGCCCAGACGGAAAAAAACTAGCCTTCTCCGCCTCGGTCGAAGGAAAACCCGGTTGGTACAGCGTCGAATTTCCAGACAAACTAACCCCCAAACTCATGAGCGCGACGGTCCTCAACGATGCGCGATGGACCAAGGCCTCGGGCAGCATTCTAGGACTCTCAAAAGGGACTCCTACAAAACTAGAAAATGGCGAGAAGGAAACCGGCTTCAGCTTTTCAGTCCTGCATGACCGCTCCAGAACGGGCCGATTCCGAGAAGGCTTCAACGCCGCTTGGTTAGCGATGAGCGAGATTTGGTACGACCCGGCCATGGGCAACAAAAACTGGGAAGAAATCCGACGCAAGTACGTCGATGCGGCCTCCAAAGCTCACGACGAACGTGGTCTCGGGGAAATCATCGAACTGATGCTCGGAGAACTCAACGGCTCGCACCTGGGCTTTACCCCTTCTATCGCAGAAACCACAGAACCTGAAACACCCAGAAAACGGGAGTATCCAACGGCTCACCTAGGCGTTCGATTCGATCCATCCTTCCTCGGACCGGGCCTCAAGGTCCGGGATGTGCTACCTGAGAGCCCGAGCGACAAGGCAAAAAGCCGACTCAAAGCCGGTGATATCATCCTGAGTATCGATGGCCAACGCGTCGATCCATCGATGGACCTAACCCAAATCCTCAACGGGCCCCTCGACCGAGATATCCATTTGACCGTCGCACGCATGAAAGACCAAGCGACCGAGGAAATCGCGATGAGCGTAAGGCCCATATCCTACGGCCGAATCAAGCCACTTCTCTACGAGCAATGGCTAGAAAACAACCGTCAGATGGTCGAGCGATTGTCCGATGGCAAGCTTGGGTATTTGCACATCCAAGCTATGGACGAATCGAGCTTCCTGGAATTCGAACAGCAGCTTTACAACGTCGGTTATGGCAAACAGGGGCTGGTGATCGATGTCAGAGACAACGGAGGCGGATCGACGACCGACCACCTTTTGACTTCCTTGACCCAGCCCAAACACGCCATTACCGTCCCTCGGGGCGGAGGGATCGGTTACCCCCACGATCGGATGATCTATGCGACTTGGTCTAAACCGATCGTCGTTTTGTGCAATCAAAACAGCTACAGCAACGCAGAGATATTCAGTCACGCGATCAAAGCCTTGGGCCGCGGCAAACTCGTCGGCGTTCAAACCGCCGGAGGGGTCGTCAGCACGGGAGCCGCTCGAATCAACGACATCGGCGTGCTCAGGGCCCCGTTCCGAGGTTGGTTCTCGAGCCGCGATGGGAAAGACATGGAACTCAACGGCGCGTTGCCCGACTACATCCTTTGGCCCGCTCCAGGCGAACTCCCAGCCGGAATCGACAAACAACTCGAAAAAGGGGTTGAAGTGTTGCTCGAAGAAGTCAAACAGGTACCTGCCCTGCCCAAACCCAAGTATGCCACGGGTCATGAATAGCCCGTGGCAGAGGGACCTCAGAACGAACATCAACGATGCGTTCGGGATTGCCTAGAGACTGCAGCCGGCCGCCTCGAATGCCATATCGAGGACCTGCTGGGTCTGGAGCGTCATCCTTCCCCATGATTCATCGGGAGTAGAACCCTTGAGCAATCCATGGAAGGTATCGAACATGTTGATCTCTTGGCTCGGAGCATGGCCTGAATCGTACTCAGCCACCGAAAACCGTTGGGTCCGACGGTGCATGTGAAAATCGCAGACGTCGGTGACAAACTCTGGACGGTTCAAATCATACCCGACATTTGAGCCAAAGCAGGGCAGGACGAAATCGTCGATCCAAATGCTTCCCTTTTCGCCGCTGATGTGGCACCACTGCTGGTGCTCAGTCGCAAAAGAGCAATAAAAGCTTGCTGAAACGCCGTTATCGAATTGCAACTCCGCGCTGAACTCCATCGGCACCGATTTTGGACTCCCCTGCCCTTGCAACGTCGATAGGCATCGCGCGCTGATTTGAGTCGGCATTCGCCATTGATTGATCCACAGGATCATTCGGATCGTGTACCAACCGAGATCGCCCAACGAGCCATGTGGCTCGTACTTGGAATTCGACCGAATGTTCGTGGTCCTGAATTCCTGATCGCTATAAAAAGAGAATTGAGTTGCGATTCGCTTGATCGAACCGATACCCGTTGGACTATCGAGCGTCTGACGCAATTGCTCCAAACGACGGCTGTGCATGAACATGACACCGTCCATGAACTGGACGCCATGGGTCTTGCAAACATCGAGGATCTCTTGAACATCGGCGGCCGTCAAGGCTGCTGGTTTTTCTGCAAGGATGTGCTTGCCATGCTTGGCGGCGGCGATAATCCACTCCTTGCGAAGTCCCGTCGGCAACGGGATATAAACCGCATCGATGTCCTTGCTCTCCAGGAGAGCTTGGTACGAACCCAAGGCCACAGGGGCCGACTCAAAGGGGCAATTGGCTTGGCATTCATCGATAAATCGCTGCGCCGATCCAGCGTCGCGGCTTGCCACTGCCGAGACGATCCCCTGGGTAGTTCGAGAAATCGCCCTCCAATTTTTTTTGGCGATCCCCGCCGTGGACAAAATCCCCCAACGACACGTATCCGACTTCAAAGGCATCATGGTCAAACCGACATCTCTCTTGAATTGCTACGAATAAGCCTGGATATCCAGGCGACTCCATCCAAATCCGAACGCAAGTTATACTAAAAACTTGGGCTGGTGTGGTCCCTGCGGTGAGATAAGGCAGCTATCCTCACACCTCACGTCCGCTCCATCCCACCGCTTGGCCCCCTTCGACCTTGGGGCTATGGCTGGGGGAGAAGGTGCGGGGGGATGAGAGGCCGACCGCGCGCGTAAGGCTGTTTGGCTGTTCTCGCGAGAGCTGGATGTAGGGTTAGTGCAGCGGTTCGTCCCAATAAGGGACCGAGGCCTCGATAAGAAACCTTCACAGCGACTTGAGGCATCGATCATTCGCCTCTGAACCGCGGAACGTACCATCGCGCGCGTAAGGCTGTTTGGCTGTTCTTGCGAGGGCTGGACGTAGGGTTCGTGCAGCGGTTCGTCCCAATAAGGGACCGAGGCCTCGATAAGAAACCTTCACAGCGACTTGAGGCATCGATCAATAGCCTCTGAACCGCGGAACGTACCACGGCGCGCGTAAGGCTGTTTGGGTTTTTAAGAAAAACCGGCGACAGTTTCAGATTCTATGCAAATGTTTGCTAAATGATAACACCTCATAACCGCTTGGCCCCCCTTCGCCCCCAGGGCTTTGGCTGGGGGAGAAGGGGCGGGGGGGATGAGGGGCCGACCGCGCGTAAGGCTGTTTGGCTGTTTCCCTTACGCCTGCTCGTGATAGAAACGCTGGGAAGATACCGATCAAGTAACAAAGGTCTTTTGAACAGGGGGGAATTCGTTTAAAAATCTAAAAACTCCGGGGACAGTCCCCAAGTTTTTTCAATTTTCGCCACGTTTGCGAGTCGATCTCGTGATCGAGCCGATCCCACTGGGGAACCGCCAAAGAATCACCGATCGCGAGATCTCGAATCTCTTGGCTTATCCCGGTAGCAACACGCTGACCGACCTCGACGCGCTCGATCGACTTTAAGCGATTGCCGCTGCTGGACAGCCGATCGTCTTGGCTTAGCTTTTTGCCACTGATGGCCGACAGGCTCGGAGCGTTAGCCTTTGCAGATTTTGGGCACTCCGAGGCGACGCAAGCCAAACGGCACTACCGAGCGATAGCCAAGCGATTAACCAAACAAGCGATCCGCGATGTTTTTGCATAGACATGATTGTATCCGCTTCTGGTTGCATTTTGTGGCAAGGACTCCATGTGCCTGATCGCTTCGGTCCATTGCTTTCTAAAAGTGCGGGAGCAGTGCTGTATCTGGGGCAAGGCTCTACGTCATCTCACGCAAAATCCTTTCTGCTTCCTCGCCAGTCAACGGTGGCTGAGATTGATCTGCTTTTACTACAAGCGTGCAATCAGTCCCAATGGCCTCAGTTCCCATTAAATCAATGTCAATGTGATTTACGTCTGCTGCACCATCGCGATACCAAGTGATAAGATAGGCAAGTACAAATTCAAGATCATTCCTACTCAATTTTATCATTGTCGGTTGTTCGACAGTGCCTTCAACTGTAGATCTTTCGTTAGAAACGGTCAGAAGCACCTTTTTTTGATCCGGAAATAGCAATGTCAATTGCGTTGCACGTCCAAAAAGCAACAAGGTAGTCTCGCAGATCAGAAGCGGAACCTCCGAACCCACGATTGGCAATTCGATCGCCCAGCTTCGTGGATCGAAGCGAAAAGTTTCAATCGACTGTCGTAGTTTTACGTGGCGTCTCATCGGACAGCTCCTTGTGGCCAGTTCAGGTGCCAGTTTACCAGCACTTCGCCGGTTCGAGGATCTAACCGTTCCAAATGCACATGATTCTGAGTCGTATCGATAGGTTTCGCACGGTACTGCCATTTGCCGTCGATACTTCACAGTTTATTGTCGCCAATGTTGACTGGATTTGCCCCAAGCTTTTCGCGAGCTAGCTGCCGAGCATGTCCTTCCGAGTTGAACATGCCGTTTCGCTCGATCGTATTCTTCGACTGGAAGTCTCCAGCGTATCCAGCCTTTGGGGCTTGCGAACCCGAGCGATTATGCACCAGCAAACCGCTAGACGCAACGCGAAAGACATGTTCGCCGTGGATCTCAAGGTCGTAGACACGTTCTTCGCTACCAAGCTGCTCAATCGACTCGATCCGAACGACGCCATCGAGATTACGGAATCGCTTGAATTGCCACGAATAAGCCTAAATATCCAGGCGACTCCATCCAAATCCGAATGCACGTTATACTAAAGATGGTGGAGGTGGGACCCCTAAGCTCCCTTCGCTTTGCGTCGAATGCTCCTGCCCGAGCCCAAGGAGTTCCCCTAACCTAAAAGCCAACGATGAATCGTTTGATCGGATCCTTAAGTCTTCTTGCCTGGCTTGCACTGGGGCTCTACTGCCTTGGTCAAACCCCAGCAAATCCCGACATTTTTCCGCTGGTCTTGCAGATCCAACAGCCGGTAGCCAAGGACGCAAGGAACCATCACAGGATCCTTCAGTCCGCAGAATGGCCCGCCAAAAAAACCGCATTGATCCTCTGCGATGTCTGGGACTCGCATCACTGCTTGAACGCGGTTCGCCGGGTGCAACAGGTCGCCCCTGCGATCGATCGCTTGGCCAAAGCCATACGCAGCCAAGGTGGAACGGTGATCCACGCCCCGAGCGACTGTATCCCTTACTATAAGGATCACCCTGCAAGGCAACGTGCCGAGAAGATCACCCTCCGAGACGACACACCGACGGACATCTCCAAATGGTGCGACCAAATCGACGGAGAAGCTCAGGATCCTTATCCAGTCGATCAATCCGACGGAGGGGAGGACGACGATCCCGCCGAACACGCTCAGTGGGTCGAACGTCTGAAAAGTCTAGGGCGAAACCCGAAGTCGCCTTGGATACAACAAATCGACACCATTGAAATCGATCCCCAACGAGATTACATCAGCGCTTCAGGCCAAGAGATCTGGAATATCCTCAAATCCCAAGGGATTGAGCACGTCGCCCTCTGCGGTGTGCATACGAATATGTGTGTCCTGGGAAGACCCTTCGGTCTGCGACAACTCAAGCAGCATGGGTTCCAAACCGTCCTGGTCAAAGACCTGACCGACACCATGTACAATCCAAACCGATGGCCTCACGTCAATCATTTCAGTGGTACCGACCGTGTGATCGATCATATCGAACGGGTGATTTGCCCTACGGTCACCAGCGATCAATGGCTAGGTGGAAAACCGTTTCGATTCAAGAACGACACCCGCAAGCATTGGGTTGTCCTGATCGCCGAAGACGAATACAAAACGGACGAAACACTAGTACGCTGGGCACGCGAGCAACTCGATCGAGACTTCAAGGTTTCCTTCGTCCTGGCCGAGACTGAGCAACCTAACCGGTTGATCGGACTCGATGCTCTGGCCGATGCCGACGCACTGCTCGTGAGTGTCCGACGACGCCCACTACCTGCGGACCAATTGAATGCGATCCGTGCTTTCATCGCGTCGGGCAAACCTGTACTCGGAATTCGGACCTCAAGCCATGCTTTTAGCCTACGAGGCAAAGCCCCTTCGGCGGGACTTTCGGATTGGCCCGAGTTCGACGCAGAGGTCTTCGGCGGGAACTACACCAATCATTATGGAAACGATGAAATCGCAAGCATCCAAGTGGTATCCCACAGCGATCACCCCTTGGTTGCCTCGAAAGATTTCGGAATCGAACTCTACCAAAGCCAGGGATCCTTGTACAAAGTTTCACCTCTACGACCTGGAACAAGGATCCTTTGGAACGGAAAAATCCCCAACAAAGACGCAGAACCGGTTGCATGGACTTTTGTTCGTGCCGATTCAGGGCGTTCGTTCTACACCTCGTTGGGCCACCAAAGCGATTTTGAAAACGACCTTTTTTCAGCGCTCTTGCTCAACGCGGCACATTGGCTTGTCGATAGCCCTCGACGCTTCCTACCCGCCGACATCGAACACCAACAGCACATGGTCGAGCGAGGAGAAGGAAAGCAACGGTAATGGATAGAACAAAATACCAGGAATTGGTCAGTACCTTTTTTGAGTGGAACCAAAGCGAACTGGTCAAAATCTTCGCTGAGCTTCTTTCGGCCGCCGCAGCAGAAAATGCGCTCACGCCTGCTCAGATCATGAGCCAAAACTACGAGACGGCCCGTGCCAACCCGGAGATCCATGAACTTCCCGGTAACCTCAAAGATGCCAGGGATGCCATCTTCCCCTACTTCTGGGGGACCGACAGTTGGAACAACCCTTTGCATTTAGAAAATGTTCGAGGACCAGCCAATCAAGCTTCTCTCATCGGTGCAATCGCTTGCCTGCTGAAAAACCCAAACCTCTGCACCGACCGATATAGCCAACGCTCCAATGAACTCGAAGTCAAAGCGATCACTGCACTGGCGAATCTGATTTTCTACCACACGATCGATCCCTGGGGCGTCTTTACCATCGGCGGCACAATCTCAAACCTATACGGAGCAAAAATCGGCCTCGAAAAATGCGTACCAGGAACCATGAAAACCGGTGTCTATGGGCGTCGCATCGTTGGGATATGCTCCCAAGCTGGCCACTACTCGAATCAAACAGTCGCCGGTTGGCTCGGTATAGGCACCTCCAATCTGATCGAAATCCCTACCGACGCAAATCTGAGCATGCGCATCGATAAACTCGAAGAAACCCTCGATCGCTTGTACCGAGAAAAAACCCTTGTGGCCTATATCTGCGCAACCCATGGAACCACCGACGGCTTTGGGATCGATGACATACAATCCATCCGTCAATGCGCCGAACTCAAGGCTAAAGAATACTCGGTAACCATGCCGCAAATCCACTGCGATGCTGCTGTCGGATGGACCATGGCCGTCTTGACCGACTACGATCGAACCCGCAATCCACTGAAGTTCGAACCGGGGTTGCTCAAAATGATCGAAAAAACGCAAACGCAAAACGTGGGACTCCGATATGCCGATAGCATCACGATCGATTTCCATAAATTCGGAAGAGGCCACTACCCGTCGAGCGCATTTATCGTCAACCAAAAAGAGGACTTGAAGTACCTTGCAAGGACCGTTAACGATACTCCCTATTTCTCCGATGCCGATGCAAGCCGCGACCCAGCCTTGTTCACCCTAGAGTGCTCTCGGCCAGCCATCGGACCTTATGCCGTCATCGCCTCACTCAATGGAATTGGACTTGCAGGTTGGCAGATGCTCGTCGGCCGAAGTCTCGAGTTAGCCGAACGACTCAAAGAGCGGCTTGCCAAGGTCGAGCACTGCAAGGTGCTCAATGCCGGAACGACAGGACCGTCCGTCAATTGGTGGGTCTTGCCCAAAGGCCGCAATGCGCAAGAAATCTTCGAGCGATTGGAACGAGACGAACTGACGGCCGAACAACGCCAGCGTTACGTCAAAGAGATACGGCACCTGTTCGATAAGCGGTTAAAAACTATGGATGCCGCTCTAGACGCAAGACTGGGCTTCACAACAAGCTTCGGATACTGCCCAAACGGCCACGATATACCGGCTTGGAAAGCCGTCTTTTTCAATCCCCGAACCACCGATGAAATCGTAGATCGCATCGTCGCTAGCATCGAGGAATTGTAGACACTCAAGGGATAAATCCACTACTTGGTAGCCATGGAGATCCGTATGCGTCGATACTCCATCTGCCCATGGTCCCCCTCTAAACCGATCGGCCCTGAAGGAGGCAATTTAAAGGCACCTTCGATGAGCTCGCCATTGCAAGTGCAAACTGCGACGTTGTCCTTGACTGTTACCACCAATTCGTTCCAGTCTTGTGGACGATATTGCTTGAGATTCTTATAAGGACCAGCCAGGGGATAATCCCGGCACTGGAGTTGTGGTTCGCGGATGAATACACCACTATCGGCGTTGGGAGTCGCTCGAAACTCGAGCTTTAGGACAAAGTCACCAGCGAATTCACGCTGCGTGTATAGTTGCTGGATCCTTCGCCCCTCAGGAGGTGTCGTCACGACTATCTTGCCATGGATCGCTGCGTAGCGACCGTCTGCGGTGAACTGTTTGCCATCGAGGTTATCTTCCGCAGGTGCGGTTTTGGAACCAGCAAGTCGCCAGCCCGTCAAGTCCTTGCCGTTGGTCAAGGAGACGAAACCTGGTTCGAGAGTGAACGGATCCGGTTGTGTCTCGATGAGCCCTTGGGTAGCCAGGATCGGGCGGATAGCTGCCCCCCATTTGGCATAACCTAAGGCGTTGGGATGAAGCAAATCCGGAAACTCCGACTCTTTAGCATCCCCTTGCTCATTGGCAAATAAAGTCCATGTGTCGACCATCGTGACTTGAGGAAAGTTCTTGGCCACATTGGCGATGGCCGCATTGATGGCTTGGATCTGATCGGCTGGGCGTTTTTTCGATGCCGACGCGGGGAAGACCCGGCAGAGTGTGACCGGTGTCTTCGAGGAATTCTTTTGGATCGCAGATAGAATCAGTTCGATGTTCTTCGACACGATCGCAGCATCGGCCCCTTCCTCCAAATCGTTGGTACCCATGAGCATCACGATCCCTTTGGGATTGAGCGATAGTACGTCTTTCTCGAGTCGCAACAGCATGCCTCGGGTCGTATCTCCACTGATGCCACGATTGGCAACCTGTAGTCCCGGGAAGGACTTACCCATGTCATCCCCCCAGCCCTGGGTGATCGAGTCGCCGAGGAAAACGACGGCGTTTTGGTCGGCTTGCGTCCTAGTTGCCCATAGATTGCGTCGCTCATTCCAAAGGTTTCGAAACCAATCGGCGCGGCGGATGGGTCCTATGCCAGCCAACCCATCGTCCGTCGCCGGAATCGCCAGCGAGTCATCGGACCGTTGAGCCCAGAGCGCCTGAGGGCCTGCAAACCCAAGAAGGGAAAAGACGATACCGACAACGACGCAGCGGAGGGATAGAAGTGTTTTCATAAACTACACTTTGAACGAAAAGTGCGGCAGATGCAAGGGACCAACCCGTTTCCCGCTACGCAAAGGGGAACCGAAGAAGGGGAACCGAAGAAGGAAACGCAAAGGTGCAAAGACGCAAGGACGCAAAGGGAAGAAAAGAGAAAAGAGAAAAGAGAAAAGAGAAAATGGAAAAGAGAGAAGAGAGAAAATTGCAAAGGAAATGTCCAAATAGGAACGCGGCCGGCATCCGAGAGCAGACACCTAGCAACTCGACTCAAGCTCAATCCAAAGCCCATGCATGACTCGAGGTGAACTCCACACCCCCTTTCCCACACCCTCTTTCCGGCCCTACCCTACCCTACCCTACCCTACCCTACCCTACCCTACCCTACCCTACCCTACCCTACCCTACCCTACCCTACCCTACCCCTTCTTCCCTTTGCGTTCCCATCTTCCCTTTGCGTCCTTGCGACTTCGCGTCCTTGCGTTCAATTCTTCCCTTTGCGTCCTTGCGCCTTCGCGTCCTTGCGTTCAATTCTTACCTTTGCGTCCTTACGGCTGACGAGCAACTTGAGTTCTTCGTCGAAGAGTGTCTCGACTTGCAGGTACCTGCTCTCGATCGGCAGGGCAGCAATCACAACATCTACCTCGCCATCATGCAATCGGCGCAACAAATTCGCTGTGGTATCCTCTTGGACAACCAGTTTCGCGCTCGGGAACTGCGATTGAAATGCCCTTAGTCGTGTTGGCAAAAAGTAAGGTGCGATCGTCGGGATCGCCCCGACACGTATCGTTCCGTGTTGTCCGTCATCGCTCAGTTCGGTTTGGATGTCTTCGACCCGTCCGAGCAATTCTCTGGCTCGCAGTTCCAAGGTCCGACCCGCTTCGGTCACGACGACTTTTCTGGATTGACGATTGAGCAATGGGCGGCCCAATTGCTCCTCGAGCCGCAGGACAGACCGACTCAGGGCCGATTGGGACTTTCCGATATCCTCGGCGGCCCGCGAGAAATTGCCCCAGCGCACCACGCTCAAGAAATGCCGTAGTTGATCGAACTCCATCTTTTTGCTCCTTAGCCCGAATTCAGACCGCTCAAAAACCAGGGATTTTACTATGCATTAAACGCATGCAATGAATCTAATAAATGCATTGGACGCAACGAATCGTTTAGGCGATAGTGTAGACACTGACTGTTTCGAACATTCCATGTGTTCGATGTCCACTTTTAGCTCCATCCTTAGGAAACCATTGCGATGAGAAAACCGCCAGCATCATTTAAGCAGTCTTGGCAACGGTTGAATGCAAGGAACACGCAAGCAAGGCGATCGGCGCTGAGTCGGTTCGCGAGATCTTTGCGAGTCGGGCTTGTGATATTCACCGGGATAACCACAAGTTCTCTATGGGGGCAAGCCCCAACCTCGCCCGATGGCACGATCGCTCAACCCCCGGCACCGAATCAAGCGGCACCGAACCAAGCGGTATCGAAATGTCCGGTCACCGGCGCTCTGCAGCGCTTGGCATCAACGACAACGCCCGAGAGCGGTTCGAAAGACAACTTGATGGCAGGTGCCAACACCTCGGCTGGATCCTACGGGAACGCTCAGTGGTGGCCAGACCAATTGAACTTGAAGATCCTTCATCAAAACAGCCCTAGTTCGAATCCCATGGGTGAGGATTTTGATTATGCGAGCGAATTTTCGTCGCTGGACCTTGCGACCTTGAAGAAAGAGATCGGAGAGCTCATGACCACCTCGCAGGATTGGTGGCCTGCGGATTATGGACACTACGGACCTCTTTTCATCCGGATGGCTTGGCACAGCGCAGGGACTTATCGTATCAGCGACGGACGTGGAGGAGCGCGATACGGCACGCAACGCTTCGCTCCGCTGAACAGTTGGCCCGATAACGCCAACCTCGACAAGGCTAGGCGACTGCTCTGGCCCATCAAGCAAAAGTATGGCAAGAAGATTTCCTGGGCGGACCTCATGGTCTTGGCAGGCAACTGCGCACTAGAATCGATGGGCTTTGACACCTTCGGATTCGCCGGCGGTCGCCAAGATGTTTGGGAACCACAGGAAGACATTTACTGGGGGCCCGAAAGCCAGTGGCTCGCCGACAAACGTTATGAGGGGGATCGGAAACTTGAGCAGCCTTTAGCCGCCGTTCAGATGGGATTGATCTATGTGAATCCTGAGGGACCCAACAGTAAGCCCGATCCGTTTGCGGCCGCGATCGACATCCGCGAAACGTTCCGCCGAATGGCCATGAACGATGAGGAAACCGTAGCGCTGATCGCAGGTGGGCACACGTTTGGCAAAGCGCACGGAGCCTCGAGCGCAAAGAACGTCGGCCCCGAACCCGAAGGCGCACCGATCGAGGAACTAGGTCTTGGCTGGAAGAACAAATTCGGCAAAGGGAACGCCCAGGACACGATCACCAGTGGACTCGAAGGAGCTTGGACCTCCACTCCGACGACTTGGTCGAATGGTTATTTCGATAACCTTTTCGGATACGAGTGGAAACTCATCAAGAGCCCTGCTGGAGCTTGGCAATGGACACCCACTGACCCAGCAGCCCAAGGAACCGTGCCCGACGCCCATGTCAAAACGAAGACGCATGCACCGATCATGTTCACGACCGATTTGGCCTTGAAGATGGACCCGAAGTACCGAGTGATTTCTGAACGATTTCACAAAAACCCAAAGGACTTTGAACTCGCATTTGCCAAGGCCTGGTACAAGCTCACGCACCGCGACATGGGACCAAGTTCTAGGTTGCTTGGTCCCGAGGTCCCCGAACCACAGATTTGGCAAGATCCGATCCCTGCTGTCGATCACCCGTTGGTTGATGCCAATCAGATCTCCGAGCTAAAACAGAAGTTACTTGCCAGCGGCTTGAGCATCTCGGAGCTCACCGGTGCTGCTTGGGCGGCAGCATCGACCTACCGAGGAACCGACCACCGAGGTGGAGCTAACGGTGGCAGGATCCGTCTGATCCCTCAAAAAGACTGGGCCGTCAATGATCCGGAGGAACTCGGCAAGGTTCTCTCGGTACTCGAAGGGATTCAAAAGGAATTCGCACAGGGGCGAACCGATGGCAAGCGGATTTCGATCGCTGATCTAGTTGTGCTCGGTGGTTGTGCGGCCGTCGAGCAAGCCGCCAAGCAAGGTGGAACGGACATCGCCGTTCCATTTAGTCCCGGCCGGATGGATGCTGACCAAAGCATGACCGATGTCGAGTCGTTTGCTGTTTTGGAACCTCTGTCCGATGGCTTCCGCAACTACGTTGCACCAGAGATTCGACAGGCTCCCAAGGTTCGCCCCGAAGAAGAGTTTCTCCTCGACCGCGCTCATCGACTGCAATTGTCAGCCCCCGAGATGACGGCACTTATCGGTGGCCTTCGCGTCTTGGGCATCAATACTGGAAACTCGGATTTGGGTGTATTGACCCAAAAGCCGCAAGTGCTCACCAACGACTTCTTCGTACATCTTCTCGATAGCAATATCGAATGGAAACCATCGAAAGCCAACGTGCATGTGTACGAAGGCTACGATCGTAAGACGGGCGATCTACGTTGGAAAGGGTCACGAACCGACTTGATCTTCGGGTCGAACTCGCAACTCCGAGCGATCTCCGAGGTCTACGCTAGCGATGATGCCAAGACCAAGTTCGCCCAGGACTTTGTAGCAGCATGGAACAAAGTCATGATGCTCGATAGACCCCAAGTAGCCTCGAAGCTCTAGCCCGCTTTGGTCGCCTGAAAAAAGCTCCGTCGCGCCGCTGGTATCCCCAGCGGCGCGATTTTGTTTTCAAAAAAGAAAAATCATCAAGAGTCGTTCCCCGTCGGTGGATCTTGGGGCACCTTCACCCCACGACTTGTCTTGAAGGATTGCCAAGCAAGATACATTCCGGCAAGAAGAAACGGGAGTACCGTATAGGGCCATTGGGATTGGGATTGGGATTGGCCCAAACCCATCAGCGAGATAGCGTTGATCAAGCCGATCGAAAGGGTCATGAAGGCAGAGGAAGCGTAGTTCAACATGGTTGGACTTCGCAGGGTGGGGACTAAGAAAATAAGCGGGTTTAAACAAAGGACTAACCCGATCGCCCCAAAACGCGGTGTCGTGTAAGCTGCAATCTCTGGGACCATGCTCGAGAGGATCCCTACAAGCGCCGCCAGGGCAAAGACCGCGGTGATCAGAAAAGTCCCGATGAGGCTCGGATCCGATCCATGGGTCCTCGGAGGCTCTAACTCAGACCGGTTAGGTTCGTAAGGGTTGATCATAGGGGGACAATGCTTTGTTCGTGCTTCTTCTCGTACTCGATTCAATTAAGTATATCTATTCGGCCTAATGGTCCGCAAGTTACCTCGAACCTCTTGGATCAACGAGCGGTATCGCCGCAGTTCAAAAAGCCATCGAGTACGAGTACCGTTTCGCTGAGTACCGCTTCGCTGAGTACGAGTACGACGAAATCTCAGGCGAGGCACGAACCTCAGGCGATCCTAGCACAACCGTTTGCGTACGGCCCAAACAGCCGCTTGGGTTCGATCCGTAACCCCGATCTTGCGCAAGATGTGCTGAACGTGCTCTTTGACCATTTCATAACTGATCGACAAATCATCGGCGATCTGACGATTGGTCATCCCGCATGATAGTTTCATCAATACATGGGACTCGCGTTGAGTCAGAGACATCTCCAAACCTGAAACACTCGGATCCAGGGAGAAACAAGCTTGTATCCGCTTCAACTCCTCCTTGTTCCACAGATTCTGCTTTTGCAATGCGCAGTCGAGTTTTCTCAACAGTTCCTGCGGACCATCGGTCTTCTGTACCGTACCTAAAATTCCGTTCCTGACACCGCGCAGGAACAACTGAGGGGACTCTCCCCTTGCGAAAAACAGTAAGGGCATTCCAGGCCGATACCCCGATAAATGGTTAGCCACCAATACAGGGTCCGTATCGTGCAAATCGATGTCGATCAGACCGATCGGATTTGGGCTTAGGCCCTCGAAGAACGACGAAACGATGCGATTTGGACGCAATGTATGGACTTTGTATCGCATCGATTTGTCCAAGATCGTTGCGATACCGACCCGGTCGATGTCATACGTGGTCACTAACAGAAGATCATTAGGGAGTGTCACGGTAAGAGAACAATTCCGAAAAGATGAGCAATTAAATCGAAAAGAATGTGGCGCGAAGAGTTCGGCAGATCGGTCAATCGTCGTGCCAAACAGTGTGATGATAATTCATCCCCCCACCGATTGGAACCCCGGGCTATCAGGTCGAACCGCAAGTTATCTTTTGGCTCTGAGTCCGGTGCAGATTCCTTCGAGATTCTCTCGATCCTTGGGAGACTCAGGCAGATCTTTATCGACCATAGCACCTAGCAAATGCTCCCATACGAGACTGAGTTGCGATTGCATATTGGATGTATTTGCAGTCATCACGACCACCGAATCTTGGTCGGGCAAAACGATGCAAAACTGCCCGTCCTTGCCGTCGCCACGGAAGGCATTATGCCGGCATCGCCAGAATTGGTAACCGTAGCCTTGATTCCAATCGCTTGCCGGATCGCTCCCGTTGGACACCTGCTTGGTGGTGGCCTCTTGGACCCAATCGCTCGGTATCAATTGTTGGTTCTCCCAACGACCTTTTTGCAAATACAATTGACCGAACTTGGCGATATCCTCGGTCGTGAGGTAAAGCCCATAGCCCCCGATCGAGATACCTTGAGGGTTCTTATCCCATTTCGGAGCGTCGATCCCCAATGGATCAAATAGGCGTGTTTGCAAATAATCGACGACGTTCTGGCCGGTGACCTTCTGGACGATCGCCGACTGCATAAAGGTTGCAGGAGTGTTGTAGCGGAAGAAGCTACCTGGTTTCCTGGGGACCGGATGGGCCAAAAACGTCTTGATCCAGTCTTGGGATGCTCGAAGGTTCGGTTCATCCTGATGGCCAGTCGACATGGTTAGCAAATCCAGTACCCTCATGGACTTGAGATTCTCCGAGGGATTGTCAGGCAGCGCATCGGGGAAAAATCCTATGACCCGATCCTGGACCGATAACTTGCCATCATGGACAGCCAACCCCACGGCCGTCGATGTGAACGACTTGCTCAATGACCAGAGCACATGAGGTTTATTCGCATCCTCAGGAGTCCACCAGGCTTCCGCAATGACCTTTCCATGCCTTAGCAGCATGAAACTGTGCATCGAATTGACTTTCTCATCGGCGGCTTGGATGAATTTCGCGATCGACGCCGAAGAAACACCTTGGGACTCAGGCGTGGCTCTGGGCAGTCGCACCGATTGCTTGTCTTCTCGTTTGTCTTGCTTGTCGAGCGTTCCGCTTGCTTGTGATTGGATTTTTTGGGGATTGTCCTGGCCAAACAAGGCGGGGGTTCCCAAGCCCGAAGTGAATAAGCCCATCAAGGCCAACGAAACGGTCCTAGCGCGCATGAGAAAAAATCCTTGATCGGCACTACCAGTAAATGAATTGAAGGAATCGCTCGCGATCCTCTGCGGGTAAAGCATCGATGTCCTCGACAACATAGCGATTTTCGCACGTATCGATAAGCAGCTTGCCATTCTCGCTGTATTCGAGAGCCTGACTTTGGGTCCAACGCATGGTCAGTGTGCATGGTCCTCGGTCGGTCTCAACATCCATCGTGAGGTATCCAGATTCTAACTGATTTTTTCGCACTCGCAGGATCCGCCGCATCAAATAGCGTCGTTCGATCATTTCCTCGATGAGCGTTCGGTTCGAGCTGCGCCATTGGGCCAGATCCCGGATCATCCCGCACTCGTACTCTTCCCCGTTCTCCTTCCAACTCCGAACACTTAGGTAACCGGCTGGATATTTCGACGGGAAAGTCTTCACGATGAACACCGAGGCGGCATGCAATTTCCCATCGATCCAAAGCTCGATCCGATCGTGCGTACCTCGGCGCAAATCGCAGCGAGAGTCATCCAACCATACGATCGCCGGCGCTGGGGTGCTCTCCGGATCGGAATCCATCGGTTTTTCATCAGAGTTTTCATCGAGATTGTCGACGTCGTCAGTCGCCTCGAGAGTTTCCGAATCGCTTTTGCGAGATTTTGGATTGGGAGGATCTAGAACCGAAACGCTCGAGCGGTCGGAGCCCGAGGCTGCCGCGGCTTTCTGCGTCTTCTCCAACTCGGCTGCCGTATGGATCAATTTGTCAACGTCTGGATTTTTGCTGACCGAGGTTTGAATTCGTACCAGCCTTGCATAGGTTCCATCCAGCGCCAAAAGTTCCGCGTGCGATCCTTGCTCGATCAATCGACCTTGGTCGAACACCAGAATCCGGTCGGCGTTGCGAAGCGTCGAGAGTCGGTGCGCGATAGCCAAGGTCGTGCGTCCACGTATGAGCACTTTGAGAGCCTCCTGAATGCTCTTTTCGGCCTCGGCGTCGATATTGCTCGTCGCCTCGTCGAGCACAAGAATCTTCGGATCATATAGCAGGGTTCTTGCAATCGAGAGTCGTTGCTTTTCACCTCCAGACAATCCTGAACCATTCTCACCTAGCAGCGTTTCATAGCCGAGTTGTTGCCTGCAGATAAAATCGTGCGCACCGGCTGCCTTGGCTGCCTCCAAGCCCTGCTCGAGACTTGCCATAGGTTTGCCAAAGCTCAGATTTCTCCAAATCGTTCCACGGAACATGTAAGACTCTTGGAAAACGATCCCCAAGCGTTCTCGAAGTTGTTGACTCGATAGGTCCCGAAGATCAATTCCATCGACCGAGATTCGACCTTCCTGAACATCGTAGAATCTCCCCAGCAGATTGACCATCGTCGATTTGCCAGATCCAGATCGCCCGACAATACCCACCATCTCACCGGCTTTGACATCAAAACTGATATTCTTCAAAACCGGCTGGTTGCGATCGTACCCAAACGTCACCTCCTCGAACCGGATCTCACCTTGGACGTTTTCCCAAGCGACCGGACGGCTTGGCTCTAGGACCGTCAGTGGAGTATCGAGCAACTCCAGAACCCGTTTGCTACCGGTGAGAAAACTGGTCAACCAGGAGGTGAAGTTCGACAAGGCGCTCAACGGTGCATAGAACATGCCCAAGTAGGCCAAGAAGGCGATGAGTTCCCCGAGGCTCATCGAGTTGCCGATCACGTCCCGACCTCCGACATACCAAACGATCAGCCCTCCAAGACTAAAGACGATCGACATGGCCGCAGAGTACCACGCGTTGGCGTTCTCGACCCACAGACGCCAGTCTCGAAGTTGTTCGCTGGTTTTAGAAAATCGCTCGTACTCTCGATCCTCCTGAGAAAAAGCCTTTACGACCCGTATCCCGGTAAGCATTCCGCTCAAGACGGTTATCTGCTTGGAGGATGCATCCCAGAGACGGTAGTAACGAGGATAGACCTTCCGCCAGAAAATAGAGGTCCCCAAGATGACCAACGGGACGGGAATCAATGTGAATAACGCGAGCTTAGGATTGATCCACACCAGCATCGCTCCGACCCCAATAAGCTGGGCGATCTGGAGCAAGAACCCTCCTGTGATCTGGTACATCAGTCCATGCATCGCTTCGCTGTCATGCGCGACTCGGCCAAGCATCGAACCGACCTGATGGCGGTCGTAATACACGACGGCCAAACTCTGCAACTTACGAACCATCTCGGCACGCAGCGTTCGGGTCAATCCAGTCCCGATCAGGGTCGCTAATTTACCCTTGAAAACCGCGACAAACGACAGCAAGACCCGAGAGGCTGCCAATGCGAGAACAATCAACAGTAGGGCCGTTTTAAAGTCGACCTGACGTGGATCTCCTGACTCATCTTTGCCCGTCAATACATGGTCGATCATGTACTGCTGGAGTTTCGGTGGGATCAACTCCGCGATCACCCCAGCAATCGTCAATAGGCACAACAGGATCGCTCCGCGTCGATACGGGTGGAGCAATTGATGAACCCGTCGAAGGATTTGCCCCTTTTGCATGCATCGAGGACAACTCTCTTCTTTGCTGCTCAGATACAAGGCGCATTTAGGACATTCGGGCGCATCGAAACTCTGACCGCTCGAATGGGGGTCATGGGACTCGGCGTAAACATCCTCCGACCAAGTCTCTGGAAACTCGCGCATCTTTTCCATCAGACGAGAAATCTTGTGGAACCGCGTCGCATAAGCGTTCGAGAACCTTACCCAGTCGATCCAATCGTCCCCAACTCGCACTTGAAGCGTTCCGCTACCGACGCCCGATTGGGTCCTGACCGACTTGATGTCCGTCCACGGAACGCTCCGCAAAAGGACCGCGCAAGTAGCTCCCTTTCCAGCAGCTCCCTGGATGGCTGTTTCCACGGGCTCCGGCTCGATGGCCAAGACCGATACTTCCTTGGATGAAACGACCAGCCATTGTTCCGAACGCGAACCTCGGAGTGAAACATCGGTAAAATTCGCGAGCCAGAGATTGCGATGGACCAATCCGGCCTCATCCAAGCAACCGATCAAGACTCCAGGAACAAGGACGGCATTGGTAGTGTTTTGTGTCTGTGTCAACCGAGGAGACTCCCACCCACGATAGAACAACGGGTTTCGAATGGACGTTTAGAGTCGCTGAGTTGCCTGTAGTTCCGTGCAGTCCATCCAAATTCATGCTACAATTGCACATGTCCGATCCCTCCGCTGTGTCCCCCCTCCCTCCTTGCGATTCATCATGCCGCCGATCCGATCGATGCTGGCTTTTTGCTTGCTAAGCCTTCTGGCTTGTGCAACCGCTCCCTTGCCGAATGCGAATTCCCAAGAGGCTACCTCTGAGGCTCCGATCCACTTTGAAACCCAGGTTCGCCCAATCCTCAAAGCCCATTGCTTCCATTGCCACGGTGAACAGGAGCATCGCGAGGGAGGATTGGACTTACGGCTTGTGCATCTGCTCGAAAAAGGTGGTGATTCAGGCGCGGCGATCGTGCCAGGAAACGCCGATGCGAGCCTGCTGATCCAACGTGTTCAAGATGGTCAAATGCCTCCTGGCGGAAAGACCATTCCCGATACGCAGAAGCAGATTCTCAGGCGATGGATCCAATCAGGAGCACTGACCAAACGGCCCGAACCGCAAACTCCAACCCTAGAGGATTGGTCCGAGGAAGAACGGAACTTCTGGTTGTTCCAACCCGTCGCCTCGGGCCCGGTGCCCAAGGTAGCTCAAGACAACGCTTACGCGATGAACTCTCCGATCGATGCGTTTGTTACCGCTAAGCTCCTAGAGAAACAGCTTCCAATTGCCCCGGTTGCCGATCGCGTCACGCGCATTCGAAGACTATCGGTAGATCTGCTCGGACTTCCCCCAACCCAAGAGGAGATTCAAGCATTCGTCGAGGACTCCCGCCCCGATGCTTACGAACGGACCGTCGATCGGCTCCTTGCTGACCCACGCTACGGGGAGCATTGGGGAAGGCATTGGCTCGATGTCGCTGGGTATGCCGACAGCGACGGCTACAGCGAACAGGACACGGAACGCCCTTGGGCTTGGCAATATCGAGACTATGTCCTCTCGAGCATCAATGCCGACGTTCCCTACGATCAATTCGTCATCGAACAGCTAGCCGGCGATGAACTCGTCCCACAACCTTGGGAAATCCTTGCCCCCGATCAGCAGCGACTCCTAGCGGCCACAGGTTTCCTCAGAAACGCACCCGACGGTACAGGACATCAAGGAGTCGAGGCGAACATCGCTCGAAACGATGTGATCGCCGAGACGATCAAGATCCTATCGAGCTCTTTCCTCGGACTGACCGTCGGCTGCGCCCAGTGCCATGACCATCGCTACGACCCGATCTCGCAACGGGACTACTACCGCATCCGAGCGTTGATCGAGCCCGGTTTGGATTGGAAAAATTGGCGAGACAAAAACTCCCGGCTCGTGAACCTCTGGGATGCAGAACAAAGACAAAAAGCCTCCGAGGTCGACAAAGAGCTTTCGGAACTCGAAGCCAAACGGCTCATCGAACTCGACCGAATCGTCGACGAGATTTTCGACCAGGAAGTGATGAAACTTCCCGAGGACTTACGCCAGGCGGCTCGCACATCACGCTCGACGGCCGCCGATAAACGGACCGAAGACCAACAAAAACTGATGCGCGATTACCCGAGCTTGAACGTCGACCGAGGCAGTGCCATCCTATACGACGGCGCGCGAATCAACGAGTTCAACAAGAGATACGAAACCCAACAAGCCGAGATCAAGACCAAGCGGCCCGCCGAGGTCTTTGTCGCTAGCTTCTCGGAAGTCCCGAATCAAATCCCCACCACGTTCCTTTTCAGCCGCGGTGATTTTCAGCAGCCTAAAGTCCCTGTCTCCCCCGGCGGATTGAGTATCCTCGCCGAGCACGACAAACTGATTCCCGACGATCCTAACGTCGCAACCTCAGGACGTCGGTTGCAGTTTGCCAAGATGCTGACCCAAGGAGTCCACCCGCTGCTGACTCGATCCTATGTGAATCGAATGTGGATGCATCATTTCGGCCGAGCGATCGCATCGAACCCGGGGGACCTAGGCCTCCTGGGCGAACGTCCCACCCATCCAGAACTCCTGGACTGGATGGCCAACGAGTTCGTTCAAACGGGTTGGAGCCGCAAACGCATCTCTCGAGAAGTCCTTTTAAGCGATACCTACCGCCGCTCCTCGGGTCGAATTGCCCAGGATCCCGACAACGATTCGCAAAACATCTGGTTGGGGAGAATGAATGTGCGACGACTTCAAACCGAATCGCTTCGAGATACGATGCTGGCCACCGCTGGAATACTCACGCTGCGGATGTACGGTCCACCTAGCACCGTCAACCCCGACGAAGTCGGTCAGACAATCATCGGCAAAGCCACTCGCGATGGCAACGGTATCTTGGTCGCTAAACACGAAGAAGTCGCCGACTCCTACCGACGCAGTGTCTATGTACAAATTCGTCGTTCGATGCCCCTTGGGGTCATCGAACCGTTCGATCCGGCAGGAACCGCGCCGAATTGCGATCGCCGTTCCCAATCGACCGTTGCAACCCAATCGCTGATGCTCATGAACAACAGTTCGGTCATCCGCATCTGCGAGCACTTTTCCAATCGCGTGCTCCGGGAGGCTGGCGAGGATCCGATGGCCCAAGTCCAACGGGCTTGGCAGTTGGCTTTCGGAGTCGATCCGAGCGAAACACAGCGAACCAGAACGACCCAGTGGCTCGTCGAACAGCGAGCGGTTCTCGCACAGCCAAATCCCGAACAGCCAACGGCTCCCAACGCCGGAGCGCTCGAACCGGCTAAAGCCAACCAACAAGCCTTAGCGCTGCTATGCCAAGCTTTGCTCTCGTCGAACAACTTCTTGTATGTCGACTAGCCAACCGACCTGACAGCAAATCGCAATCCCCCCATCGCCTCGGAACCAGCATGAACAACGAAAACCAATTCGAATCGCAGCGATGTGTCTCTGAGCGTTCCTCTAGGCGACACTTTCTGGCACAGCAGGGGATCGCAGGAGCAACCCTATGCATCGCCGGACTCGCAGCACAACAAGCCGCTGGAGAACCTCCAAAACCAGCCCTCGAGCCGATCCAATACGATCTCAAGCCCAAACAACCCCATCTGGTCCCACAAACCAAAGCCATGATCTCGATGTTCATGCAAGGAGGACCATCGCATATCGATCTTTTCGACCGTAAGATCGAAGTCGAAAAGCGAAACGGAGAAAAATACACAGGAGATCTCAAATACGACAACGCCGCCGAATCGTCCGCAAAAATTTGGTCTGGGCCCTGGAAATGGGAACGCTATGGCCAATGCGGTATGGAACTCAGCGAGCTGGTCCCCCATTTAGGTTCGATCGCCGATGACATCACTCTCATACGTTCCATGAACACCGGCGTGAACAATCACGGGCAATCGATCTACGCGTTGCACCACGGCCGCGTGACCGAAGGACGACCGGTGTTGGGCTCATGGATCACCTACGGACTGGGAACCGAGAGCCAACAACTACCCGCCTTCGTCGTGCTGACCGATCCGGGTGGATTGCCCGTTCTAGGTACCGATTGCTGGTCAAACGGATGGTTGCCGTCGCTCTACCAAGGAACCGTGATCCGGCCTCAAGAACCCCGCATCTTGAACTTAAACCCTCCCCCGCATCTGGCGGGTAGACCCCAACGAGCCTATCTGGATTTGCTCAAGGAACTCAACGCCGAGCACCTCGCTTCTAGAGCTTACGAAAACGACTTGCAAGCGCGTATGTCCAGTTATGAACTCGCCGAAGCAATGCAAACCGCTGCCCGCGACGCATTGGATATCAGCAAGGAAACCCAAGAGACCCATAAGCTCTATGGGCTTGATCAAGATGCCACCCGGGAGTACGGAACCAGATGCTTGATCGCCCGACGACTCGTCGAACGAGGAGTCCGTTTCGTTCAGATCTATACGTCGACCCAGCAATGGGACCACCACGGCAATATCAAAGACGCCTTGCCTGGAGCTTGCAAGAAAACCGATCAACCCTCGGCAGCTTTGGTCAAGGATCTCAAGCAACGAGGATTGCTCGATTCGACGCTGGTCCACTGGGGTGGGGAGATGGGACGATTGCCCGTCGTTCAAAACGAAAAGAGTATCGGTCGGGACCACAATACGTATGGCTTTAGCACGTGGTTGGCCGGAGGCGGAATCCGACAAGGGACGGTCTACGGCCAGACCGACGATTTCGGTTATCAAGCCGTCACCGACATCGTCCATCACTACGATTACCATGCGACGGTCATGCATCTATTTGGCTTGGAACCGTCCAAACTAGCCTTCGTGCGTCCAGGAGGAATCGGTACCTTGCTCGACGGACAACCCGGCAAAATCGTCGAAGGCATCCTCAAGCAACCGCTGGCGAAATCCCCAGCTTGATTCCTCGAGAACTCCTAAAAATTTTCAACCGATCGGGTTTCTGGCAAAGATCCACTCCTCGATCGGTTTTCCATTGAGGATTTGCTCATCGATGAACCTATCGATCCGATCTTCGGTCATACCGCTATACCAAAAACCCTCGGGGTAGACCACCAAGATCGGGCCACCGGTGCATATCCTAAGGCACTGGACCTTGGTCCGGTAACACGCGCTGGGGGCATCGGACAACGATAGGTTTCGAGCCTTGAGTTCGTCCTTGAGTTTCTTCCAAGCCCCCGCGCCGATTTCTGCAGAACAGCAACTAGGACCAACACATAGGAAAATGTGCCGATCGTAGTTGCCGATCCGCAGCCGAATCGCGATTTCCTTAAGTTCTTCGTTCATTATCCAATCCAAGGCTAGCCAAATAGAAAAACCAAACAGGGGCTTGCAAACCAGCACCACGGCAAAAGATTTGCACAAAATCTGAGCAGATCCCCGCGAAAATATCACCGCGAAAAGATCACGGCGAAAAGACCCTCCTGGATTGTCGCAAGCTTTCAGTAAGGCTACACTGTTTGCGACTTGAAAACCAGTCGAAGCCGAGTCGAACATTCCCGTTCGACCATTCCGATCACTCCCTACCTACCCGCAGCCAATCCCCGTGTCAGAAGAAGTCGCAACCCTCAAAATCGGCGAGAAGTCTCTCTCGATGCCTATCCACGTCGGTACCGAGAACGACCGAGCAATCGACATCTCGAAACTTTTGAAAGAGACCGGGCACATCACCCTCGACGAGGGCTACGCGAACACAGGCGCGACGACCAGCGCGATCACGTATCTCGACGGGGATCGCGGGATTCTCCGCTACCGTGGATACCCCATCGAGCAACTCGCCGAGCAATGCGATTTTCTTGAAACAAGCTACTTGCTGATCTATGGCGAATTGCCAACACCGGAACAACTTGAGAAATTCCGAACGGACATCTCTCACCACACCATGCTCCATGAGGACATGCGTTCTTTCTACAACGGGTTTCCACGCGACGCCCACCCCATGGCGATCCTTTCGAGCGTCGTCAGCGCACTCTCAACGTTCTACCAAGACTCCTTGGATCCCCATGACCCAGAAGAAGTCGAGATATCGATCCATCGTTTGATCGCCAAGCTACCGACGATCGCAGCCTACAGCTACAAGAAATCGTTTGGTCAGCCCTTTATCTATCCCCACAACTCGCTGAATTACTGCGAGAACTTTCTCCACATGATGTTCTCGGTCCCCAGCGAAAAGTATGTCGCCGACCCAGATTTCGTCAAAGCTCTTAACCTGCTCTTGATCGTGCATGCCGATCATGAACAGAACTGCAGCACCTCTACGGTTCGCATGGTTGGTTCCTCGGATGCAAATCTTTTTGCAAGTATTTCTGCTGGAATTTGCGCCTTATGGGGGCCACTCCATGGTGGGGCCAACGAAGCCTGCGTCAACATGCTCAAACAGATCGCCGACGACGGCGGCAACGTCAAAAAGTACGTCGATATGGCAAAAGACAAAACCAGCAACTTCAGGCTGATGGGTTTCGGTCACCGCGTCTACAAGAACTATGACCCTCGCGCTAAGATCATCAAAGCCGCAAGCGATATCCTTCTGAAGAAACTCAACCTCAGCGACCCGCTCTTCGAGGTCGCACAAGAACTCGAAGCCGTCGCCCTCCGCGACCCATACTTCGTAGAACGCAAACTTTACCCCAACGTCGATTTCTATTCCGGTGTCATCTACCGAGCCATGGGAATCCCGGTTCAGATGTTCACTGTCCTGTTTGCCATGGGGAGGTTGCCCGGCTGGATCGCTCACTGGGTCGAAATGCAACGCTCGCCAAACACTCGGATCGGGCGTCCCCGCCAAGTCTACACAGGACCATTGATCCGAGACGTCAAACGTTAAAGAAGACGAACCGAAGATCGATCAGACCGCGCCGATCACCCCTGGATCGCAGCTCTAAGTCGCCCGCCGGCGGCCTTCAATCGCTGTTGGGCCTCGGTTCTGTCGATACCTAAAGCTTGGCTGACGATCGCCGTCTTGACCTCTCCATCGCAGCGTGCCAAAAGAGACTCGGCTCGTTGGCGATCCAATCCAGTGATCCCGCTTACGATGCGAATACTCCGATCCTTGAGTTTCACGTTCGTCGCTCGCAAATCGACCATCCAATTGCCATAGGTCTTTCCGATTCGGATCATCGTTCCAGTTGAGATCATGTTCAATACCATCTTCGTTGCTGTTCCCGCTTTAAGCCTCGTCGATCCACTGAGGATCTCCGGACCCACCACAGGTGCGATCAGAACATCGGATACCTCAGACAACTCGGAAACCTCGTTGCAAGTGACCCCTAGGGTCGCGGCACCAAGGCTCTGAGCGTAAGCTAGACCACCGAGTACATAAGGTGTCCGACCACTGGTCGCGATTCCACAGACCACATCCTGCGCATTCAACTCGACCCCTCGGAGATCCTCCTCGCCAGCATGGCGATTGTCCTCAGCTCCCTCAATTGCGTTCGTTAAAGCACGATGACCACCGGCAATAAGTCCCACAACCAAAGCTGGCGGTGTATTGAAAGTCGGGGGGCACTCCGATGCATCGAGCACCCCGAGTCGGCCCGAGGTTCCTGCCCCAATATAAATCAGCCTACCTCCGGCCTGCACACGCTCAGTGACCGTTTCGATGGCTCGCGCAATGTCCGGCAAAACCCGCTCGACGGCGGCCACAACTTTCAAGTCCTCGCGGTTCATCAACATCGCGATTTGGATCGGATCCATCTGATCGATCGCGACCGATTCAGGGTTGTTTTGTTCGGTGGTTAAGTGATCCATATTCGCTTGGTTCTTTTTGATCTGCTAGGTTATCCCAAGACGCTTACCCAAGCCCCCTGGAGTCCATTACAATAGGACAATCTACAACGGCAAGGGCAATTGAAAAGGACAATGCATGCAGATTTCTCTCGGTTGGGTCGATTTGGTAGTGCTGTTCATCGCCATGGCCGCTTCGGTATTGATCGGCCTGAAGGTCGCTGGAAGAAACAACACCGTCGAGAGCTATCTGCTGGGAGATCGAAATCTGCCTTGGTGGGCAATCCTCGGCTCGATCGTGGCCACGGAAACAAGCACCGCTACGGTTCTGAGTGTCCCTGGGATCGCGTACGGTGCTACCGGCTTTGCATTCCTTCAACTAGCCTTGGGCTACATCCTAGGTCGATGGATCGTCGTGGTATTCCTGCTCCCGAATTTCTTTCGCGGTAGCATCGTCAGCGCCTACGAAGTCCTCAAAAGTCGTTTTGGACAAAACATCACTCGCCTAGCCTCGCTGATCTTCCTTGTAACAAGAAATCTCGGCGATGGCTTAAGACTCTACCTTGCCGCCATGGTCTTGGAGCAACTCGTCGGCTGGCCACTGGTCCCAAGTGCGTTGGCTGTCGGTGGACTGACCTTGGTCTATACGGTATTCGGAGGCATGCGATCGGTGGTGTGGAATGATTGCATCCAATTGGTGATCTATCTGAGCGGGTGCATCGTCGCGGCGATCCTGCTGGTACGATTTCTGCCACAGGGATGGACCAGCTATAGCGAATACATGGACTCGACGGGCAAGTGGAACTGGATCGATTGGGACCTTTCGTTAGACAAACCTTACACCCTTTTCGCTGGGCTAGTCGGTGGCACCTTTCTGTCCCTGGGCTCCCACGGAACCGACCAAATCATGGTGCAAAGGTACCTTAGCGCCCGAAACCAAACCCATGCAGCCACGGCCATACTCGTCAGTGGCGTGTTCGTATTCTTCCAGTTCGCTTTGGTACTCTGGATAGGAACCCTCTTAGGTGCCTTCTACGCCTCAAATCCACTGCCTGAGGGGATCGCTAACGATAAAGTCTTTGCGCATTTCATCACCCACCATTTTCCTATGAACGTTGGGATCATCGGCCTGATGCTCGCGGCGATCCTCTCAGCGACAATGTCTACCCTCTCTAGCTCCCTATCGTCATCAGCCTCCTCAGCCTACAGCGACCTTTGGCTATCGGGGCTGCGGCACGAACCGACCGAGCAATCGCGGCTTTGGTTCACACGCCTGGCCACGTTGTTTTTCGGCGTAGTTCAAATCCTCATCGGAATCTGGGCAAGTCAGTTTTCCAATAGCGTCGTCAACAACGCATTGACCATCGCTGGATTCTCTTCAGGTGTCCTTTTGGGTTGGTTTTTCCTAGGAATTTTCCAGCCATGGGTTGGTCAACGCGCCGCGATCGCCGGTGGCATCGCCGGTCTTGCCGTACTTGTTTGGATTCAATTCGTTTTGAATCGTCCGGACGCAATCCGTATCGCCTTCCCCTGGCTCTCGTGCATCGGCTCTTTAGTGACATTCAGTACGGCAAGCTACCTTTCGTTTCTTCCCTGGTTTCGAATCGATTCAACCTCATGAAATCGTTACTTTTGACGTTCCTCTTTTGCTTGGGAATCTCTTCCTGCTATGTTCGAACCCATGGCCAAGACGCCAGTCGGATCGCGAGCCAGCGGTCAGTGGCCTTTGAAGCGGAAATCCGTGGCATGATCGAAACTGCAATCTCGGAAAACAAAATGCCCGGATGCGTAGTCGGTGTCGGAAACCGCCACGGATTGCTCTATCAACAAGCATTCGGAAATCGCTCCCTCGATCCGGTCAGCCCCATGACACTCGACACGGTCTTCGATATGGCTTCGATCACCAAGCCGGTATCCACCGCCACCTCGATTCTGCAATTGATCGAGAAAGGGAAACTCAGACTCAAGGATAAGGTATCGAGCTTTTTCCCCGAGTTCGCTTCGAACGACAAGGACCCGATCCATGTCGAACACTTGCTGCTGCATACCAGCGGACTGATCCCTGATAACCCGATGGCCGACTATCTCCAAGGCCCCGAGCAAGCTTGGGTAAAAATCTGCGATTTGAAACTGACGGCCCCAATTGGCACAGCTTTCAAATACTCCGATGTGAACTTCATCATCCTGGGAAAACTGGTGGAAAAAATCTCAGGCCAAAGCCTCGATACTTACACCCGGGAAAACATCTTCGAACCGCTAGGTATGAAGGAGACCGGATACCTACCTGCCGAGGATTTGCACAGCCGCTGCGCTCCGACGGAGAAACGCGATGGAAAGTGGATCCAAGGCCAAGTGCACGACCCACGAGCCCATGCACTCGGCGGCGTCGCTGGTCACGCAGGACTCTTCTCAACCCTGAACGATCTTGCACTCTATGCGAAATCCATGCTCGGAAATTCAAACCCTCAAATCCTCTCGCCACTGACCCGCCAAAAAATGACAAGCGGTTATCTTGTCCCTAACGGGACTCGAGGACTCGGATGGGATAAACGCTCGGGATTCTCTCTGAACCGCGGGGACCTTTTGAGCGACCTAGCCTTCGGACATGGCGGATTTACCGGAACCGTCCTCTGGATCGATCCAGGAACCGATTTGTTCTTTATCTTCCTGAGCAACCGTGTCCACCCAGACGGAAAAGGACTCATCAATCCACTTGCCGGAAAGCTCGCCAATCAAGTCGTCCGATTTTTCGGTGATGCAAAGACCTCAAATACCCACGCCACGTCGGGAAGTCCTGCTTCGGTTCGAACAGGCATTGATGTGCTCGAGTCCCACGCATTCGAACTCCTAAAAGGACAGCGACTCGGACTCATTACCAACCACACCGGTCGAAATATCGAAGGTCTCAATACTGTCGAAGTCTTAAGCAAAGCCCCAGGCATCACGCTGAGCGCTTTGTTCAGTCCCGAACATGGCTTCGAAGGGAAACTCGATATCCCCAAAGTCGATAATTCGCAGGACAAAGATACAGGACTGATCATCTACAGCCTCTATGGCGAGACCAGAAAACCCAGCCCCGAAATGCTCTCGAAAATCGATACCATCGTATTCGATATCCAAGACATCGGAGCAAGGTTTTATACGTATGTATCGACGATGGGAGAAGCCATGAAAGCCGCCGACGAACAAAGAAAACGCTTCGTGGTCCTCGATCGACCTAACCCTATTGGAGGACAGATCGTCCAAGGTCCGATGCTCGATGCAGGTCAGGAAGCTTTCGTCGCATTCCATTCACTCCCGGTCCGCCATGGCATGACTATCGGGGAATTGGCCAAGATGTTTCGCGACGAACTCAAACTCGACCTTGAACTGACCGTCGTTCCCTGCGAAGGCTGGACCCGTTCCATGCAATGGGATTCAACCGGATTGACCTGGATCAATCCCTCGCCGAATATGCGTAGCTTGACCCAAGCTTTCCTCTATCCAGGGATTGGATTGCTCGAGGCGACCAACGTATCGGTAGGACGGGGGACCGATACTCCCTTTCAAGTTGTAGGGGCTCCATGGATCTCAGGCAGGGAACTCGCTAGCGAACTCAACGAGATCGAGCTGCCAGGGGTCACCTTCGTCCCAATCGAATTCACTCCTGGGTCGAGCAAACATGCCAACGTCGCCTGCCATGGGATCGAGATCTTGATCACGGATCGACAACGGCTTGAAAGTGTCCCCCTGGGACTCGCGATCGCAAAATCATTACGCAAACTCTATCCAGAAGCATGGGAAACCAAAAATCTCAACACACTTTTGCGCAATGCCACGATTCGAGATGCGATCCTCGACGGTACGATCGATCCGCGGTTCGATCCTCGCCTTGACCTGGGGCTCTTTGAGTTTCAAAACAGACGCCAAAAGTACTTGCTCTACCCCTGATCGTATCCGGCCTCGGACGCCATCGGCAAGACTCAAGTTAGAAACCACTCGAACCGACTGGCCCAACACTAATTGGCCAATCGGTACGTGGTCGTGGTCGTACCCTGGATCGCCTGCTGGACCTTTCGGCCTCCAGCGTTGAGGTTCATGTCGAGTCGTTGCCTTTGGATCGATTGAAAAACGCAACCCAACTCGGCATCGAACAAGATATCACCGTCGCTACCGGTATCCTGAAGCTCGACCTCGATACCCGGCGGGGATTGCACCAACTCGGTAACTGCGTCCACATGGATTTTCGCGAGTTTACGGCCATCGACGTCGACGTTTCCGTCGAAGCGATACTTCAAAACCGATCGTGTTTGCATGCCGTTCAAATTCGCCTTGAGAGTTTGCTCCCAGGTATCCCCGACACTGAAGTTCGATTTAGGAAACTCGATTTGTTGTTGAAACGATGCCTTGAGAGACTCGGCGCTGAACGGGCTCGAAGGGTTAGCCTTCTGCTCGACTAGATTGGGCGGAAGCTTGAGTTCGATCAGATTCCCAAGTCGACCGATTTTTACGGAGATTGGAACTCCGAGGACCGATTTCGTACCTTTTGCAATCTGCTTTCCTACCGGATCGGCCGGATCGCCTTGGTCCGAATCGTATTCAACATTAAGGATCGGTGATTTCATCGAGGTTCGAACTCGCTTGACCGTCTGTTCGACATCGAAGCCAACGTCATCCGACGCTTTGATTTTCCATTGAACATCGACCATCTGCTTCATCGGCATCTCCTCTTTGGCTCCATCGGGCAGCAGCATGCTCGTTACCATCTCATTGACGGTTTGAACATCGATCGACTGGCCCGTTTTAAGCTTCCATTCAAGCGTCTGAGCTTGGACGCTACCAATCCACATGGCAGCCGGCAAAAAAAGCAGTGCAATAGCTAGCGATCTCATGAAATACCCCGAAGGTCAATAGACCATGTGCGACGAATAACGGTTTCCGAGTCTACGCAGTTTCCGTCTAGGGATCAACATGGATTCGAGCGGTAAGACTCGGCCTATCCGTGTAGAGCGATTGTCCCCAATGGCTCCCTCCCGACGCGCAAGCGGCGGCGTCTTCCAGTGTAGAGCCATTGTCCCCAATGGCTCCCCCTCGACGCGCAAGCGGCGGCGTCTTCCAGTGTAGAGCCATTGTCCCCAATGGCTCCCCCTCGACGCGCAAGCGGCGGCGTCTT
>Ga0315900_10000582_pt1 | contig 62585 bp, 97 predicted proteins | sample LakEriMetagenome_FD_203521 | JGI IMG/M metagenome (GOLD analysis project Ga0315900, IMG submission 203521) | Freshwater fungal communities from buoy surface, Lake Erie, Ohio, United States - Buoy 12 MA114 | ecosystem: Environmental > Aquatic > Freshwater > Lake > Lake biofilm | place: USA: Lake... | reverse complement strand
CGCAGCCTCTCCAACCTCGCCGCCCATCTGCTGGCGGTCGGCCTGGCCACCCTGCTGAGCTGAGGAAAGGCCCGGGTTGCCCCGGGCTGCCGCTCTCCCCGCCACCCTGCGCCAGGCCCTCGCGCCAGGCCGTAGCGTCCGTCACTCTGCTCGCGTTTCCAAATGGAAGCAGCACCACTAGGATCAGCCGGCACCACCAACACCACCATGCGACTCCTCCGCCGTTGCTGGCTTTCGCTCTGCGCCGCCCTCGATGCCGGCCGCACCGCCTGGGATGTGAGTGGGCACATCGACAGCCGCCTGCGCCGCCAGCAGCTCCGCCTGGCCCTCCTGGACCGCGACCACCTGCAGCGCATCTACCAGGCCGGCCACGACGAGGCCTACCGCGAGGAGCTGCATCGCCGGGGTCTGCTGCACTGAGGCCAGGTAGCCTGCCTGTGCCGGGTCGGTCCTACCCGCAAGGATGGACGCGGTGAGCGTGGTTCTGTGTGCGCGCTCTGAAACCGTATCGGAGGCCCAGTAGGGCCGAAGGGCTGCCCTCGGGTGGCCCTTCGCCTTGTGTGGGGGTTGACCAGCGGCAACCTCGCATGCTTATGGTGGGCCCGTCGGTAGCGATGCCGATCACATACAGACCAGGAATCACCATGACCGTCACCCCCTCCGGCGCTGCCGGCACCCTTGCGCTGCCCGAGCCCTACCCGTTCGATCCGTTCTGCGGCCATCTGTCCATGGCCGACGTCGCGCACAACATCCGGGAGGCCCTGCGGGACTCCTCCTGTGAGGTTGTGCTGGAGATGCGGATGCTGGGCCACGTCCGCGACATCCCCGCAGCCGATCGCCAGATATGCCTCGACATCCTGGCCACCCTCCAGCAGCTGCAGGCGATGGCCGACAAGCTGCCCCACTGACCACAGCAAAGCCCCGGCTCATCACCGGGGCTTTCGTCTGCTTGCCTGGCCTCAGACCGCCTCGGCCCAGTTCGCAGTCTTGCGGCTGGCGGTCAGGGTTTCGCGGGCATCCTCCAGCAGATCATCGGCCTGCTCCAGGTCCGACAGGGCCACACCCGCCTGGATCTGCCGGCGCCGATCGAAGCGGCGGGCGGCTTTCTCCTTCAGGGCTGACACCTGGTCCTTCGCCTTCTGCAACGCGGCGACGGCCTGATCCAGTTCCCACACCAGCGGATCGTGCTCAGTCAGCTCCAGCGGCTCCGGCGCCGGCATCTGCACCCGCGGCGCCCGGGGCAGTTCGGGCTCCATCGCCTCCATCGGCACCACCCGCACCCGCCGGATCAGTTGGCTGGCCTGGTGCTCGCGCCATTGCTCAGCCGCCACCGGATCGCGCCACTCGAACACCGGGTGAAGCGGGGCTTCCTCGGGGCGGGATTCCTCGACGACGGTGGCCGGCCCGAGGATGCGGTGCTGGGCCTTGATGCGAGCCAGCTCCTCACCGGCGGTCTGGGCATTAACCCCGTACTGCGCTTCGGCGGTCGGGTCGCTGTAGACGTACTCGTTCTGCATGGGAATCAGGGTGGGTGATGGTGACCCTGCCAGGGTCAGGATGCCGCTTGCGGTTCAAAGCGGCAACGGACGCGCCTTGCCGGCCGCACCGGTCGTCTCCTCGTCAGTCGCTGGCAGGCCACGCCAGCCATGCCGCACCGGGTCTCGCCACGCCTTACCTGCCGCTCCATCCCAGACCTGGGCGCTCCATGCCAGCCGTGCCCCATCACGGGGTCCACGCCCATCCGTGCCTGCCCCTCCAACCCGCGCCGCGTCTTCGCTGCCGTGCCAGCCAGGCCGACCGACCTAGCCCTGTCATGCGGGGGTGCGCCGTGCCAGCCATGCGCTCCGCGCGCTCCGACCCAGACCATGCCTGCGGTCCCAGCGGCGCCAGTCGGGGCCATACCTCGGCGAGCCGGCCGCTCGCTGCTGCACCTAGCCATGCCGTGCCAAGCCTGCCGCGTCCGGTCGAGCTGGTCCCCGGCGGGCCTCCCTTGCCATGCCTGCCTCTCCGCATCAATCCGTTCTGGCCAGGCCTGACCAGCCGTGCCGTGGTCGTGCCCGTGGTCACGCCGTGCCATCCCTCACCCTGCTGGGCTTGCCTCGCCTTGCCAGCCGCGTCGAACCGCGCCAGCCCAGGGGAAGCCTTGCCATGCCTGCGCAGCCAATCGCATCCGCATCGGGCCCATCCATGCCTGCCCTGCCTCGTCTTGCCTTTGCGGACCGTGATAGTCCTCGCCAGGCCTGCCAACCCGATCCCGTCCACGCCTTGCCTACCGAGCGCTGCCAGCCGGGCCGCCATGAGCGGAGCCATGCCAGGCGCTGCGATGCCGGCCTGGCCCAAACAAGTGGAGCCATGCCACACGCTGCGCTGCCAGCCGGATCGTGCCCCGCCAAGCGGCGCGCTGCCCTGCCGGCCAGCCCAGGCCGTGCCAAGCGGCGCCCTGCCACCCATGCCGGCCACGCCAGGGAGAACCGACCCATGACACGCCGTGCCCGCCGTGCCCGCCGACGCCTACCTAGACGTGCCGCGCCAGCCCTGCCGCCTCGAGCCAATGGTCCCGGGCCGCGCCGTCCATTTCGCGCCGGCCAGGCCCCGCCGTCCCCTGCTCTGAGAATCCGCATCACGCCGTGCCTGCCGTCCCGCGCCAACCCGCACCGGGCCCCGTCGTGCGGGGTCGTGCCAGGTCTCTCCTGCCGTCCCGTGCCATCCGGTGCCAGGCCCCCCAGCCCACCACTCGCGTCGCCCTGCCGGCCGTGCCGACCCAGGCCCAGGCAAGCCTCGGATCCCTCGCCTTGCCGGCCCTGAAGTGCCATGCCACGCGTCGCGTTGCCGGCCGTGCATCGCCCTGCCTCCCTGGTGTGACCACGCCAGCGGTTCGGCGCCTTTCGGCACCTAGCCTCACCTTGCGGAGCCAGCGATTCCATGCCAACCATGCCAGTCCTGGCCCGCAGTGCCTCAGCGCTCGATCCGTCGCCACGCCATGCCGGCCGCGCCCACCAGCGCCACGGGTTCCGAGCCATCGAGGCCATGTCGGCCGTGCCCATCCCATCGCTACTGAGCGCGCCACACCATGCCAGCCGATCGATGCCGTGACGAGCCCGACGACGCCTAGCCCGCCATGCCGACCACGCCCCACCTACCGGGCGGCGCATTGCCTGGCCGGCCTGTCCCCGCGCTGTGCTGTCGATCCACTCCATGCCAGCCGCTCCCAGGCTTGCGTTTCCGATCCAGGGCAGGCCTTGCGACTCCTGCCATGGGCAGCGCAGCATCGGCGCGCCTATCAAGCCTCGCCGGCGTTGCCCCGCCTACCGAGCCGTCAATTCGTTGCCTTGCCTGCGAAAAGGGCGCCGGGGTCAGCGGCGCCCTGGGGATCAGTGGTAGGGGAACCGCTGATCAAATGACGGAAAAGAGCCCAAAACCTAGGCCCGCGCTGGCTTTTGAGTCGGGCCGACCTTCACCGATGCCGACCTGAAGACCGACCCTGACGATCAGATTGGTCACGTCGGCCGCCGTCAACATCCCCGCGTCGTACTTGATGCGCAGATTGGCGCCCCAGCGGCGATACATGGGGCGGCAGCGCAGGTCTACAACGCCGGTCGCGTTCCTGGTGGGGGCTACGTACTGCTCCGCGGTCCCGTGGGTCAGTCGCACCAGCGGGGCACCGTCCACCCTGTCGTAACCGTCGGCGTGAACGCTGAACGCCAGCTTCGCGTGGGTCATCTTGAAGCCGCAGGCCCGGCAGGCGCTGATCGCCCCGTTGCGAAACGCGGCGGCATGGATGCCCTCCCAGCCGTCCTCGCTGACGTGCTTGGCGTTCTCAAACAGGGCATCAAAGTCCTTCGGCTCCCGGGCCTTCTTGCTCTTGGCGGTGCTGCCGGCTTCCTGGGTCGCCCGCATCATCTCGATCGCCTTGGCGCTGAAGCGGTTGATGACAAGGGGGCTGGTGCCCTCGATCTCCAGCTCAAGCAGGCGGAAGTCCGGCGCCTGGATGACGACGATCTCTTCAGTGGCGGCGGTCTTCTTCGCGGTGGTGGTGGCCATTCATGGTGGTTCGTGGGTCAGGAGCCGTGCCAAGTCCATCGAGCCGGGCCCGATGGCGCCGCTATCGTACATAGGCGCTTCCAGTTGGCAACCGGAGCGCATCCCACCACCGCAGACCCATGACCACCACCCCCCTTCCCGTCGAGGCCCCGGCGCCCTCCCTGTTCGCCCTGGCCGGTGAGGCCATGGCCCTGCAGCGGCAGATCAGTGAACTGGCCGAAGGCCTGCACACCGAGGATGGTGACCTCAACACCGACACCGCTGGCGCCCTCGAGGCCCTGCTGCTGAGCGAGGCCGGCAATCGCGAGGCCCTGCAGCGCAAGGCTGACGCCTACTGCTGGGTGATCGCCCAGCTGCGGGCTCAGGCCGCCTACCGACGGGCCGAGAGCGACCGCCTGCGCGACCTGGCCGACGTGGACGCCCGCCGGGCTGACGCCCTGCAGGAGCGGTTGCTGGCCGCCCTGGCCGGCATCGATCCCGACGCCACCCGCTGGAGCCTGCCGGCGCATGAGCTCACCAGCCGCCGCACCGAGAGTGTGGCGATCGACCCGGATGCCGAGCTGCCGCCGGAGTTCCTCCGCGAGCGGCGGACCTACGCGCCGGACAAGACCGCGCTGAAGGCCGCCCTCAAGGCTGGGCAGGCCGTGCCGGGGGCGGAGCTGGTGACGGGCCGGTCCTGGTCGATCCGCTGATTGCCGCGAACTTTCGTAAAGCGATCGCCATTGGCATTGGAAGCGGCTATAGTTCGGTCATGGGGCAACCCCCCGCGCACCACCACCCGCCACGAACCATGGCCACCCTCACCGCTCCCGCCCTCGCCGTCGAGGCCATCACCGACCTCGACGACCTCCTCGATCACCACCTCTGCGCCGTCATTGAGACGGGCGAGGCGGTGGAGGACGAGCTGCAGTCGCGCTTTCAGTTCGCCTCCGAGGCGTTTGAAGACTGCGCCGACGACAGCGACGTCCTGCAGATGGGCGCCCTGTTCATCGCCGACGGAGCGCCGTTCGTCATCACGATCAGCGAGCCCTTCGACGAGGAGGCCGCCGATCGCGAGGAGGCCGAGTACCGCCGCGACATGGCCCAGCTCTGGGCCGCCCACGGCCCCGGCCGCTGAGCCGGGCCACTCCGCTTTCCAACCTGAACCGCCACCACCACAACAGCCATGGCCGCCACCCCCCTCGCCCCTGTCACCACCACCGGCCCCGCCGTCTACCCCGGCGCCCAGCCGATGGCCTCCGAGCAGGTGGACGCCCGCCTGACCCGGCTGGATCATCTGCTGGCCAATGTGAAGCAGGTGGACGCCCTGCTGGCCCAGCTGGAGCATCTGCTGGCCGAGCTGGAGGCCGCCAGCAACTCGTTGGCCGCCGCCGCCGCCAACTCGTTGGCCGCCACCAGCCGGGGCGCTGCCGGTGCCCCCGAGACCGCCCGCTACCTGCCCGGCGATTCCAGCCGCCCCTCCGAGGTGGCTGAGCTCGGTGACGTTTCTGACTGCCCCTTCTGATGGCTCCCTACCTCAACGAACCGGTCGCCCTCCTGCTGGGCGACCAGCTTTCCTCCGCGATCACCACAGCTCAGGCCATGGCCGAGAACGCGATCGCCCTCGAGGAGGAGATCACCCCCAGCGCCGCCATGCAGCTGCACCAGCAGCTGGTCGAGCTGGAGGCGTGCATCGCCCGCGCCGCGGGTCTCACCCCCATCGAGTCATGACCGGAGCCCTCGCCGCCATCTTCACCACCGCCGGGCTGGTGATGCTCGGCCTCAACTCCGGACTGGTCGGCACCGCCGCCCTGCTCCGCCAGCGCCTGGCCCACCACCACACCCTCAGCCAGCCATGCCCGACACCCTCGACCGATCGCTTCTCCGCGATCCCCCAGCCGCCGACCTCGATCGACTTGTGCAGCTCCGCCGCTCACTCCCGCTCACTGAACCGGTGAGCGTGGCCACCCTCGCCAGCTTGTGGGGCTGCTCCCAGCTGCTGGCGACCGCCCGCCTGGGCCGCCTCGATCGGCTGGGCCTGGCAGACGTCCGGCAGGTGGGCTTCACCAGCTTCCTGGTGCTGCCTAAGGGGGTCCGGTGACCTGCGCCGTGACCTGCGCCACCTGCACCTATGGCCGGGTGAGCTCTGACGGCCTGATCGAGTGCCGCCGCCATGCCCCCAGCGCCACAGCCGAGTCCTTCGGCCTGCCCGTCCGTGGGCAACACCCCCAGGCCTGCTGGCCCCGCGTCACCGAATCCGACTGGTGCGGCGACTACCGATCCAAGCGCCCCATGTGCACCCCTGACCCCTTTGACGATCCCCTGGCATGACCCTCCCCCGCGACCGATACAGCCTCCGCGTCAGTGAGCCCCAGTCCCGCTCCGGCCCCGGCCGCCGGCAGCAGCTGGTCTCAATGGAATCCTTCGGCCAGCACCAGATGGCCGATCTGCTGATGCGGATTGAGACCCTGCTGGCCCAGGGCTACATCCTCAGCATCAACCCCCCGGCGCAGATGCCGACGGTTGACGCCGCCGTCTGCCCCGACCCCTCCACCGCCTGCCTCACCGTCCTCGCCTCATGAACGAGATCGTTTCCTGTCACCCCCGCGTCGCTGATCTGCGGGTCCACGCCCATTACGCCGGGGCCCAGGCCGCCGAGCTGGAAGCCCGCGCCGCTGAGGCCGAGCAGCAGGCCCAGACGCTGAGGCAGCAGGCCGCCGATGCTCGCCGCCGCTACTTCGGCTACCTCGTCCGGATCGACGAGCTGATGGGTGACACCCCCAGCGACTTCGCTCACCTGGCGTGATCGCCTTTCCAACCGCAAGCACCACCATGCGCCGCCCCCCTCCGCCTCGCCCCTGCCACCAGCGCCAAACGCTGGCCCAGCAGGTCGGCACTTACCTCCTCGACTGGCCCCTGCGCCGGATCGGGCTGGGTTTCGCCCTCGTCTTCGCCCTGATCCTGCTGCGGCCGGTGATCGCCGACGTCGTGCGCCACTGCGGCCCCACCGACTGGGCCGCCTGCCGGAGCGCGCGATGAGCAACCACCTACAAGCCCACAGCGTGCGTCGCCTGGCGGTCTGGCGCCGCTCCGGCACCGGCGGCGACTACATCGCGTGGCTCTCACGTCAGTGGGCCGCCTATGACGCCGCGCACGGGATCGCGGTCAGTGATCGGGTGTTCTCGCTGGTGACCTACCAGCAGCATCAGGAACGCTTCACCGCTTGGCTGGAGCAGCTGCAGCCGGTGGGGGAGGTGTCGGCGTGAGCACCGCCTACCGCGACTTCCTGGAGCAGAAGATCCACACGGGCGCCGCCCATGGCTTCGAGCCGGTCTGGATGCCGGATGCTCTGTTCGACTTCCAGCGCTCTCTTGTGGACTGGGCTGTCCGCAAGGGTCGCGCCGCGATCTTCGCGGACTGCGGCCTGGGCAAGACCGCCATGCAGCTCACCTGGGCTGAGAACGTGGCCCGCTACACCGATCGCCCGGTCCTGATCCTGACGCCTCTCGCTGTGGGGCCGCAGACCATCCGCGAGGGTGAGAAGTTCGGGATCGAATGCCACCGCAGCAGCGACGGCAGCGTCCCAGGTCGGATCGTGATCACCAACTACGAGCGGTTGGAGCACTTCAACCCGGCCGACTTCGCTGGAGTGGTGTGCGACGAGTCCAGCATCCTCAAGAGCTTCGACGGGGCCCGCCGCAATGAGATAACCGGGTTCATGCGGAAGGTGCCCTATCGCCTCCTGGCCACCGCTACCGCCGCCCCAAACGACTTCATCGAACTCGGCACCAGCTCCGAAGCCCTGGGCTACATGGGCCACATGGACATGATGGCCCGGTTCTTCAAGAACGACCAGAACAACCTCACCAGCCGGCGCATGTACGGAGAGGCTCCGAAATGGCGGTTCAAGGGGCACGCAGAGACCCCGTTCTGGCGATGGGTCACCAGCTGGGCCCGAGCCTGCCGCAAGCCCTCTGATCTGGGCTTCCATGACGGCCGCTTCTCCCTGCCACCCCTGCGGGAGGTGGACCACCTGATTGCCACCGAGACAGTGCCCGAGGGGATGCTGTTTGCGCTTCCGGCCACAGACCTGCGGGAACAGCGGGCCGAGAAGAAGCGCACCGTCCGCGAGCGCTGCGAACAGGCCGCCGCCATGGTGGCCAGCACAGGAGAGCCTGCCCTGGTCTGGTGCCACCTCAACGAGGAGGGTGATCTGCTGGAGCAGTTGATCCCCGGCGCCATTCAGGTGTCCGGGTCGGATCGTGACGAGGTGAAGGAGCGGCGGTTGATCGACTTCGCCGAAGGTCGCGCCCGCGTTCTGATCACCAAACCCAAGATCGGGGCCTGGGGGCTGAACTTCCAGCACTGCAACCACATCACCTACTTCCCGTCTCACAGCTTCGAGCAGTATTACCAGTCGGTTCGGCGCTGCTGGCGGTTCGGCCAGAAGCGGCCGGTCACCGTTGACATCGTGCTCACCGAAGGTGAACGCCGAATCATGGAGAACCTGCACCGCAAGCGGCAGCAAGCCGAGCGCATGTTCTCCAGCCTCGTCACCGAGATGAACCACTCGCTGGAAATCCAGCGCACCGCCTATCCCAACACCCCCATCAAGCTCCCATCATGGATGTCATCACGGACCGTTACGCCATCTACAACGGCGACTGCATCGAGGTGATGCGCGGACTCCCAGGTGAGTCTGTCCACTTCTCCATCTACAGCCCACCCTTCGCTGGGCTGTATGTCTACAGCTCCAACGAGCGCGACATCAGCAACTGCAGCGACTACGACCAGTTCATGAGCCACTACGGCTACGTGGTCAAAGAGCTGCACCGCCTGACCCTTCCGGGTCGCCTGACGGCTGTTCACTGCACAGACATCCCATCGGGTAACAGCGGCCAGGACTCCCTCATGGACCTGCCCGGCAAGATTATTGCCCTGCACGAGGCCCACGGCTGGCACTACGTCGCCCGACACACGATCTGGAAGGAGCCCCTGTGGGTTCGCAACCGGACGATGGTCAAGAACCTGGCCCACAAGACCATCGTTGACGATGCCGCCTTCGCTGGCGTTGCCTCCGCTGATTATCTGCTGATCTTCCGCCGCAGCGGCACCAACCCCATCCCGATCGCCAATCCCACGGGCCTCGACCACTACGCCGGCGAGTGCCCGATCCCTCAGGAGCTGCTGCGCTACAGGGGCTGGAAGGGAAAGCAGACGGAGAACCGCTACAGCCACTGGATCTGGCGCCGCTACGCCTCCTCGATCTGGGACGACATCAGCATGGGCCGGGTGCTGCCGTTCCGCGACAGCAAGGACCCTGATGACGAGAAGCACGTCCACCCCCTGCAACTGGACGTGATCGACCGGGCCATCTGCCTGCGCTCCAACCCCGGCGAGACCGTCCTGACCCCCTTCATGGGTGTAGGCAGCGAGGTCTACGGAGCTGTGTCCCTCGGTCGCCGTGGCATCGGCATCGAGCTGAAGGAGAGCTACTTCAACCAGGCCGTGCGGAACATGGCGATCGCCGTGGAAGACACACGCGAGCCGGACCAGGTCGAGCTGTTCGACCTGGCCGAACACCTTGCGGAGTCGGTGGCATGACCGGCTCCCACCTCGACCACGCCACCCTCGGCCCGCACCGGTGGGCTTACGTGGCCGGTTGCTGGCGGCAGTGGTCCGATGTGCAGGCCGACTGGCTGCCATCGGCTCCGCCGCCGCCTGAAGCGCACCGCTTCAACTACCGCGAACGAGTGCTGAGCGTGCCCGCAGGTCAAGTGCTCAGCGCGCTGGCTGAACGCCGAGACAGCCAATGAACACCGCCGGCACCTGGTATCCGCCCACCGCCCTGATCGATCAGCTCCTCCCCACCACCTACCACCCCTCCGCCGGCACCGGCGGCAGCCTCCTCCATGCACTTCACCACCTCCCAGGCTCAGCTGACCACCGCCCTGCAGCTGGTCTCCCGCGCCATCGCCTCCCGCCCTTCGCACCCGGTCCTGGCGAACGTCCTCCTTTCCGCCTCTGACGACGGTCTGACCCTCACCGGTTACGACTTGTCCCTCGGCATCACCACCACCATCCCCGCCGCCGTCCTCACCCCCGGCGCCATCACCCTCCCCGCTCGCCTCCTCTCCGACATCGTGGGCCGTCTGCCTGCTGATTCACCCATCGGCGTGCAACAGCTCGACGGCGATCAGGCGGAGCTCTCCAGCAACAGCGGCACCTACACCGTCCGGGGTATGCCCGCCGCCGACTACCCCGACCTGCCTACCGTCACCGGCACACCGCTGGAGATCAGCGCCGATGCCCTGGCCCGCAGCCTGCGCGCCACCCTTGGCGCTGCCGCCACCGATGAGTCCAAGCAACTGCTGACCGGTGCGCACCTGCAGGTCGGGCCCCTGGGGATGGAATGCGCCGCCACCGATGGCCACCGCCTGGCGATCCTCGCTGTCACCGATGGCATGGATGATGCCGCCGCTGAACCGTTCGCGGCCACCGTCCCCGCCCGCTCGCTGCGGGAGCTGGAGCGTCTGCTGGCTCCTGCCGCTGGCCCCCTCCAGCTCACCGCCGCCGCTGGTCAGCTGGTGGTCCGCACCGGCGACCACACCCTGATCACCCGCACGCTCGACGGCACCTACCCCAACTACCGCCAGCTGCTGCCCCCCAGCTTCGACATCCGGGTCGAGGTGGACCGCCGGGCCTTCACTGCTGCGCTCGATCGTGTGGCGGTCCTGGCCGATCAGCACAGCAACGTCATCAAGCTCGCCGCTGATGCCGCCGCTGGCCTCTGCACCCTGCGCGCTGATGCCCAGGACGTCGGCTCGGGTTCCGAAACCCTGGCCGCTGACATCACCGGGGCCGATCTGGCGATCGCCTTCAATGTCCGCTACCTCCTCGATGGCCTGAAGGCCATGGCCACCGATCGCGTCGCCCTCCAGGCCAACAGCCCCACCACCCCGGCAGTGCTGGTGCCCGTGGATGGCATCGACACCATGACCTACCTGGTGATGCCGATTCAGGTGCGCGAGGCTGACCCCGCTCCCGTCAAGGCCAGCCGGCAGGGGGTGGCGGCATGAGCACCACCAACACCCGCCGCCCCCTGGCCCAGGCTCTAAATATCGCCAGCGGCATCGTGGCTGAATTGGGACCGCATTGCGAGCAGATCGAAATTGCCGGCAGCATTCGTCGCCAGCGGCCTACCATCGGAGATATTGAAATTGTTTGCCTCCCGGCGAACTACGATGCGTCACCTCTATTCCGCTCCGGCGTCGCCCTGGTAGTGGAGCAGTGGGAAAAAATCAGGGGCGAGCTTCCCTGCCGCTACACGCAGCGATTGCATCCCAGCGGGATGAAAGTGGACCTGTTCATGCCAGATCCTCGCGGATTCGGCCTCCAGCTGGCGATCCGCACTGGCTCCGCCGCCTGGAGCCATCAGGTACTGGCCCGCGCATGGGTGCGCGCTGGCTATCGCTCTGAAGGAGGCCTGCTGCGCGACTTCGCTGGCCGAGTCGTTCCCACCACCACAGAGCGGCAACTGTTCGAGTTAATCGGCCTGCCGTGGGTGGAGCCAGTGAACCGAGATGTGGCGGCATGAGCACCACCACCGGCACCTGGTACCCGCCACCCCTGCCCGACCCCTGCCACCCCACCGCCGGCACCGGCGCCTTTCTGCTCACCCCACCCACCACCACCATGCCAATCTCCGATCTCAATCCCAACATCGCCGAGGAGCGACAACGCCCCCGCAAGGACGCCCCGGTCCTCGGCCCCCAGTTCCGCTCCCTCGGCAGCCTCTGGGCCCTGGAGGTGCCGCTCACCGCTGGCCGCCCCATCCGCTGCACCATCCGCGCCGCCAGCCTGCGGGACGCCATCGACATCGCCGCCAGCCGCTACGCCATGGCCCGGGTGGATGGCATCCGGGAGCTGAGCGAAGCTGAAGCCCGTGGGCTGGGGGTGGGGCGATGAGCACGGACTTCCGCTATTTCTATCCACATAGCTGGCAACCGCTGCCCGATCATCCACCACTGCCCTGGGAGGAGCCCCAGCCATGACCACCCCCAACCGCCCGCCGTTGTGGCAGGTGATGACGCAAGCGCGATACAACTCTGAAGGCGCCCGTTTGGCATCGATCCGTCACGCCACCGCCGCCGAGATCCGCGCCGTGCGGGACTGGCTTGTGCCGGACGAGAAAGGCGTCGTTCACCAAATGCACGATCCACAGCTGCACCGTTGGCGAGAACGCCAACACCTCCGCGCCCTGCTCACCGCAGAGGCCGACCGTGCGGAGCGGGGCGAATGACTGAGGCCACACCAGCGCCCTTTCGCAACTTCGACGGCATGTGCTGGCCCGTTCCATGCAGTCGCCTTGACGACGTGGAACACTGCCTTCGATACGACCATGAAATTACTCACTTTTCCATGAAAGATCGACTTTTAGCCGCTTCTGTTATTGCCGCCTACAAGGATCTGATTCAAAGACCAAACATTCGCCGGAATGCCATCTGCAAAGAGCTGCGCAAGGGACCGGGGGGCGACCATGGCTGACATCGAACGCATCAACACCATGCGCCTCCGCCCTGGCGACACCATCACCATGCGCCAGCAGTTCCCCCGTGGCCCCTGGGTCGAGTACCGCCGCACCCTGCTGTGGCACGGCGAGCAGATCGCGGTCTGGGCCAGCAGCACCCGCAACAACAACCGCCCCGAGTGGTCGGAGCCCCATGAGACCGCCAGCCCGGTCGGGGCCTATGGCGACTGGCGGAAGGTGGATCCATGAGCTACAGAATCAAACCCCAAGGAGGATCAATGCTCTACAGGCTCAACAACAGGATCGCCCGTGTCCTGTTCATGTGGCACCCAGCCCATGCCCCGCACTGGCCCGTGTTCTCGGCCCGTGAGGACTCCGGGCGCATCGGTCGCGTCAAGTGGGTCAACTCCGACACCGAGAACAACGCCTGGGGCCGCTGCTGGTGGGGCCGATGACCTGGCAACCGATCGACACCGCACCCACGGACGGGACCGAGATCCTGGCCAGCGACTACGACGCAATCGAGATCGTGCGATGGGAGCCCCGCGCCTTTGATCTTTTCCCGGCCGCATGGGTGAATCGAGAGGAGCACGTCATGTTCCCCGCCTGGTGGCAGCCCCTGCCCGACCATCCACCCCTGCCGGAGGCACCGTGAACCACCCCATGCAACCCACACCCGAGCAGTTCGGGGAATGGCTGGCGGAAGCCATCCGGCTTTTCCCCATGCGCCGGCCTGGCGACATCGCTGGTCACGTCGCCCGCCTGGCCTATGCCGCCGGGGCCGATGCGGAGCTGGAGGCGTGCTACGCATGGACGGCAATCGTTGGCGGCGCCGAGGTGCTCCGCGCCGCCCGCCGTCCCGCGCCCACGCCGCAACAGCGAGCCCTGGCTGTCATTGGTGCCGCCTTGTCTGCGGGCCGCCTGACCCCGGAGGAGTACAGCGCCATCAGTGAAGCCATGGGCGGGCTGGAGATCGCTAATGCCTGACCACTGCATCCTCGACTACGCCCAGCAGCCCCCGCGCCTCCGCTGCCTCTGCTGCGGCGATGAGCACTGGGTGATGCTGCCCATGCCTGTGACCGAGCTGGTGGGTCTGTCAGACGAGTTCACCGCCAGGCACCGCCGCTGCCGGCGGGAGGTGGCGGCATGACCTACCCCCTGACCACCACGCTCAACAGAATCTGGGCCGCTAATCCCTGCGACGAAGGCAAAGCCCGAGCACTGGCCGCCGCCGGCAAGGTCGTCCCGGACGATGAACCCATCAGCTATGCGCAGATTGTCGAGGCCGTTGGCCTCGGTGACGCTTTGTGGTGCTGTCGAGCAGAGCCGCGCTACGCCCGCGAATGGCGTCTCTACGCCGTCTGGTGTGACCGTCAAGTCCAGCACCTGATGACCGACTCGCGCAGCATCGCTGCGCTGGAGGTAGCGACGAGGCACGCAAATGGTGAGGCGTCGAACGAAGAGCTGACCGCTGCCAGGACCGCTGTCTGGGACGCTGCCGGGACCGCTGTCCGAGACGCTGCCAGGGCCGCCCAGCAACAGGCTTTCCTGCGGCTCGTCACTACTGGCACCCTGCCCGCCGGGGAGGTGGAATCGTGAGGCTAATTACCAGCGACAGAAACCGCCTCAGGCAGGACTTTGAGAGCAAGCTGCCCAAGAACCTTGGCAAGCCTTACATCATGAGCACATTCGATACACCATTTACGTGTGTCGCCTTCTTTGATGGCAAGCAGCACGAACTGACAGACGGAAGAATTATTCACGGATGCGAGCTGAGATTGCTTGAGTACGGCGCTGGCTTCAAGGCCAAGAAAATGCTGGCCGCCATCATTGGCGTACAGGAGGAGCCAGCCAAAGTTGTTTTATGTGCTCTCAGGTGCCAAGGCACAACACCAAGGGAGATCCGGCCCTACACGACAATGATTCGTGAAATGTTTGGTGAAGCAACTGCCCGGTCATCCAAATCGTCAGAGGGGGAGGTGGAGTGATGCCCTCTGATCTCCACGTCGCCCTCGATGCCTTCGCCGCCCTGTGCCTGATGGAGGGACTGGTCAAACCCGTCGCCATCCGCCTCACCCGCTGGCTGCTGGCCCGCGCCGATCGCTGGGCGCAGCACGTACTCGCTGGCCGGCAGGCGAAGGGGCAGTGGGGGAGGGTGGCATGAGCAAGTGCATCTTTAGCTGCGGCGGCGGCGTTCAATCCACAGCCGCTCTGGTGCTGGCCGCACAAGGCCGCATCCCTTACCGCACGTTCATCTTTGCCAACGTCGGCGATAAGGCTGAAGACCCGCGCACATTGCGCTATGTGGCCGAAGTGCTTAAGCCTTATGCCGCCGCAAGCGGGATTGAGTGGGTTGACGTTCAGCGCTGTCGCCGCGATGGCACGCCAGTTGATCTGTCTGAGGATCTGCAGCGTCCCGTCCGGGCCATCAACATCCCGGTGCGGATGAGCAACGGTGCGCCTGGTCGGCGGAACTGCACCACTGAGTTCAAGATCAAGCCGATCGCCCGTTGGATCAAGCGCAACGCCCCCGGCTGCACGCTGGGGAAGGGCATCAGCACCGACGAGCCGCATCGGGCCACGCCAAGTCGCGAAAGTGACGGCTACGTCAGCGCCTATCCGCTGATTGAGCTGGGCGTTGACCGCAGCGAATGCCTGCGCATCGTTGCTGCCGCTGGCCTACCCCAGCCGCCCAAGAGTAGCTGCTGGTTCTGCCCGTACAAGACGACCGATCAGTGGGTGGCCATGCGCCAGGAGCGCCCTGATCTGTTCCTGGCGGTCACCCTGCTGGAGCAGCATCTGAACCGCAAGCGACAGGAGCTGGGCCGCGATTCTGTGTTCATCAGCGGCGTTGGCGCTCGCAAGGGCCTGCCGATCAACCAAGCAATCCCCAACCAGCTGGGTCTGTCTCCCGAATGGATCGACGAGCAGGACGGTTGTGAGTCTGGCTATTGCATGACATGACCGAGCAAACCACCCAGCAACGCATCCGCCTGGCCCTGGCCCTCTGCGCCGCCAACACCGACCTCAACCCCTGCACTCGTGCCTGTGAGGACTGCCTGCTGCTGTCCACCGCCGTCGCCCACGAACTGGCCGCCCTGCTCCGCCAGCGCCACGGCCACAGCGACACCGCCGACTGGCTGGAGGCCATCGGCAGCCATCAACCGGAAACCTCAGCCATGAGCACCCCAACCCCCGCCGCCATCGAGGCCCGCTTCCGCGAGTGGTGGGCGCAGTCCTATCCCACCCCGCCGGGCACCCACGCTGTCTTCACACACGTCGGCTTCGGCACCTGGCTGCTGGAGCAGGCCGCCGCTGCTTCGGTTGCCAATCGGCAGCAAGGGGATTAGACTCCCCCGCGTCCAGCCGTGCGCGTGACGTGCCTGCCGGCAGACCCAGCACCCTCACTCCTGACCTCATCGCTGCTGCGGTTGAGGTAGCCGAACACTGCCCCAGTTACGTGGCCATCGGTCGCGCTGTTGGGGTCACAGAGCAAACCATCCGCCGATGGATGCGTGATGGTCGATCACCTGATGCAGACCCGCTGCAGCAGCAATTTTCAACGGCCATTCATGAGGCCATCCTGCGATCGGAAGTCGCCCTTACCCGCAAGATCGCAGCCGGTGAGGCCAAGGATGCGGCCTGGCTGCTGACACATAGCCCCTTCTTCCGTGAGGAGTGGTCCGACGCCGCCGCTGATCGCCGAGCTGAGAAACGCACCATGACCGCCGTGATGGACGCGATCATCGCTGCGGGTCTCCCCCCGGAGCAGGAGCGCATCCTGCAGCTGAACCTCAGGGCTCGCGGTCTCGGTGTTGAGCCGCAGGAGCCCACTGATGCGGGTAGCTGATCCCGGTGCCAGGCTCGCCGCCCTGGATCTGCTGCAGCTCGGGGCGCAGCCGGAGCTGGTGGACATCAGCCACTACATCAGCAGCCTCAGTGCCACCCTCAGCGACCCGCAGCGCAGCGTCTACGACAACCCCGCCCGGTTCAAGTACCTGATGGCCGGCAGGCGGTTCGGGAAGACCTTTTTGTCGATCACCCGCCTGCTGACCTGGGCCCTGGCCACCCCCGGTGGGTTGTTCTACTACGTGACCGCCACCTATCGCATGGCGAAGCAGATCGCCTGGGTGGACCTTAAGCGCACCGTGCCTCCGGCGGCCCTGGCCAGCAAGAACGAGGGGGAGCTGTCGATCGAGCTGATCAACGGCGCCAGGATCTACCTTAAGGGCGCCGAGGATCCCGACCGGTTGCGCGGCGTGAGCCTCTCCGGCTGCGTGGTCGATGAGGCCGCCTACGTGCGGCAGGACGCGTGGACGATGGTCCTGCGGCCGGCCCTGAGCGATCAGCAGGGCCCGGCCTGGTTTATCACAACCCCCGCCGGTGAGAACTGGTTTACTGATGCCCTGCGGGCTGCCGAGACCGGGGAGGACCCAGAGGGCAGCGGCTTCCGCTTCACCACCGCCGACGGCGGCCGGGTTGCGCAAGCTGAAATCGAGGCCGCCCGCCGAACCCTGGGGCCAGACCTGTTCGCGCAGGAGTACCTGGCCGAGGTGGTGGACCTGCGCGGTGCCGCCATCTTCCGCCGCGAGTGGTTCAGCTACTACGACCCGGCTGAGCTGCCGCCGCTGGCCTCCCAGCGGGTCCTGTGCAGCGTTGACGCCAACTTTAAGGAGGGCAAGAGCAACGACTATGTGGGCATCACCGTCTGGGGCTGCAGCAGCAGCCGGATGCACCTGCTGTCGGCCGCGAACCAGAAGATCGGCTATGTGGACACCCTGGCCCTGATCCGCACGCTTTGGGACCGCTGGCAGTTCCGTGAGCTCCTGATCGAGGACAAGGCCAACGGCAGCGCGATCATTGACCAGCTCAAGCGCGAAGCCGCCGGCTACCAGATCGTGCAGGTCAACCCCCTCGGCGGGAAGGCGGCCCGGGGCAACGCCGCTGCCCCCAGCTATGAGCAGGGCCTGATCTGGCATCCGCAGGCCGCGCCCTGGTTGCGGGCCGTGGAGGAGCAGCTGCTGTCGCTCGGCGTGCGGGATGACGGGCACGACGACCTGGCTGATTCCGTGACCCAGGCCGTCAACTACGTCGCCGGCACCGGCCCTATGCGCGTCTCGACGGTCCACTACGGCCGGGGTCTGGAGGCTGCGCCGGCTGACCCCTTCGAGCGCTTCGCTGACCAGCAGCAGCGCCTGAGCACCGCCGCCACGGCGGCCCGCAACCGCCGCCTCTCCTGATCCCATGCCCACCACCACCACCGCTGAGCCCGGAAACATGGCGCCGTGTGCGACCACCGGCGATGAACCAGCAGCCCCTGTCCGAGTGCTACCTGAGGCTGGCGGAGGTGAGCCAGGAGGAGCTGAAGGGCCGCCCGATCGCGGGGCACTGGCGGGAGCGGAGCGGGATGCTGGAGGGGTGCCGGTACGGCGGGGCGTGGCATCCACTGCGGGGCGCCGAGCGCGGACCCGGCGGAACGCTGCTGGTCGGCGGGATGATCCTGGTTCCGGAGGGCTGAGCAGCGAGGAGCTCAAGCGCTACCCGCCCACCGCCGAGTCGGAGGCCCTCGTCACCGCGAACCTGAAGCTGGCGCGCAAGGTGGCCTGGGGCTACTTCAGGAAAACGGGCGGGGCCGTGGCCTACGACGACCTCGAAGCGCTGGCCTTCGTGGGGCTGATCAAGGGCTGCCGGCGCTTCGATCCCGCCCGCGGCTGCAAGCTCTCAACGATCGCCTACCCGTTCATTCACGGCGAGATCCTGCACTTCTTCCGCGACAGCGCCTACACCATCCGCTTCCCGATGCGCTGGCGCGAGATATGGGGGCGGGCCCGGGCGCTGCTGGCCGACCCGGACATGACCCCGGAAGCGGTGGCGGAAGCCTGCGGGCTGAGCGGGCCCGATGAACTGGCCGAGATGCTGGCCGCGATGACCGGCACCAGTGAGCTGAACGACGAGACCCAGGGCCGGCACGTGGATGCCGAGCAGGAGATCGACCTGATCGGCGCTGTCCTGCCCCTGGTGGAGCGCGCTTGGGACAACCTCCGCCCCTGCGATGCCGGCCTGATCGCTGCCTGGTGGGAGGCCCCGCGCCGCAAGCCGTTTCCCACCCTGGCGATGCGGCAGCTGCTGGGCCGTGTCCGGCGCCTGCTGGACGGGGTGCCGCTGGCGGAGTACCGGCAGCGCTCCCTGCCGCTGCTGGTGGCGAAGGCCGCCGAGGTGCAGGCCAGCGAGACCGCCAAGGCCCCGCGCCGCCCCCGCGGCCGCAGCCTGGCGCAACTGACTGCAGCGGCTGAACAGATGGGGTTTGCGGATCTGCTGGCCTGAGGCCGGAAACCTCAATCAGCAGGCAGCGCGAGAGCTAGGTGGCGGTCCGCATTGACGACCCAACGGATGACCCGAAGCTCCCCAGCTATCGGCATCCGGTGCTGCGCGAGATCGACGCGGATCTGAAGGTTGCGGGCGACTGCTGGGATGCCCTGCGGGGCGCGATCGCCTCCTACCTGCCGAAGGAGCCCGGCGAACCTGACGACGCCTACAAGGCCAGGACCGGCCGGGCCGTCTATCGACCCGTCTACCGCCAGGCGATCGAGGGATTCACGGGCGTCCTGACCCGCTATCAGCTGGCCGACCCACCGGAGACGTGGGAGCAGTTCGCCGACGACATCGACCTGGAGGGCAACGATCACCGCGCGTTCTGGGCTGCTGCCGATGCCCTGGCCCTGCGGGATGGGGGCTGCCTGATCACCGTCGAGATGCCGCCGGGAGAGGCCGCCACTCGGGCCGAGGAGCTGGCCCAGGGCCGCCGCCCCTACCTGACGCTGCATCAGCGCTCCCACGTCCTGAACTGGCGCCTGGCCACCGTCAACGGTGTGGAGGTGCCGCAGCAGGCCACGGTCCTGGAGCTGGCCGAGGTGGATGACGAGGCCTACGGGGTCAAGACCCAGGCCCGCTACCGCATCCACGGCCCCGGGGTCTGGCGGCTGGTGACGATCGACCGGGCCAGCAACGGCGAGGCTGTGGTCCGGGAGCTGGAGCAGGGCACCTACCTCGATGCCGCCCGCAACCCCCTGCCGTTCCCGCCGCTGATCTGGTACTCGGCCGAGATGGTGGGCTTCGGCAAGGGGCACCTGCCCCTGCGGCAGCTGGCGCTGATGTCGATCGAGCACCTGCAGAAGCGCAGCGACCTGGCGGAGAAGACTCACAAGTGCGCCATGCCGGTTCCCGTCCGCACCGGCGTAGCCCCCGACGCCCCCGGCAGCCGCGCCAAGCCGCTGGTGCTGGGGCCGAACACCGTCGTGGACCTGCCGCCCGGTGGAACGTTCCGCTTCGAGGAGCCGTCAGCCTCAAGCCTGGCGGAACAGCGGACGCAGATCACCGAGCTGGAAGAGGCCATGCGTCAGGCGACGATCAGCTTCCTGCAGGGCAGCAGCGCCAAGACGGCTACGCAGGCGGGGCTGGAGGCGACGCAGGCCCAGGCCAGCATCGCCAACCTGGCGCGGCAGAAGAACAGCGCCATGCAACGGGCCATGGCGATCTGGGCTCTGTTCACCGGCGATCGACTGGAGGAGGGCGCCGGCATCGTGATGAGCCCCACCATCTACGACCGGCCGCTGGAGGCCGCTGACGTGGCTCAGCTCGCGGCCATGGATGCCAACACGCAGATCAGCCGGCGCAGCTTCGTCGAGGAGCTGATCAAGGGTGGCCGGCTCACCACCGTCAGCAGCGCGGAGGAGGAGCTGGAGCGGCTGGCCGAGGAGTCCCGGCAGCTGCAGCAGGACACGGAGGAGCAGGCCCCGCCGGTGCCGGGCGGTGAAGACCTGGCCGAGGAGGACATCGACCTACCCGGCAGCGATCAGGTGACCGCTCAGCTGGCGGACGACTGATCGGCCCCGGGGAGGTTGCTGCAGCGCTGGATGCTGTCGGTGGCCCCGTCGATGAAGGCCCGCCGCTTCTCCCAGGCGTCGCCCCCCTCCATGCCCCGGAGTGGGTTCTGGCGGCGGGGATCCTTCACGACGTTGCAGACCAGGCCCGCGAGATCGAGGTCTGATCCCGGCTTGCCGGTGGCCCAGTAGTGGAGCCCGTTCAACCATCGGGCGCCGCAGCGCTCGCATTGCCGGCAGCTCATGGGGGCGAGCGCAGAGGTTGCGACAGGTTGCCGGGGATCGCTGCCGGCTGGGGGATCAGCAGGCGGAGGTTGGCGTAGTCGTAGAAGTCGGTGGCCACGGAAAGGATGCAGTGTTAACGGTTTGCCAGCCGGCTACGTCCTCCGCCGCGCACCTTGTAAGTGTTGGCGTTGAAATTGCTGGCGGTCCTGCGGCTTGACTTGATAGGTGTTGATCGACCTAAAAGATTGAATTGCTGGCCAACAACAGACCTGCTGATTCCACTGCTCCTCTTGTTCTGGCCATAGGTTTTCTTGCTTGATAAAACATCGCGCACTTGGCCCGTGTATCTAGCGCGAGCTGCAGCGGTAGACCTGAACTTCACTTTCTGACCAGACAGCTCCCCAGTGCTAACAGCCCTTTGAGTCTCAAAAGCCTTATTTGCTTCTGAAATGGCCATCCGCTGCCTGAAGCTGTTGTCTCTCGCTTGGCTTCTAAGCCTCCTGAAGCCAGGCTCTATGTTTGCTAGTGCTTTTGTCGCGGCGCCACCTCTAGACAAAAAGTTATTCTTAGAACTTGGAGGTTCAAACTCCATTCCCTTGAGCTTTTTAACCTGCCGAGACATACGGGCAAGCTCTTTGGTTGGCTCTAGAGACTTTCGACCCTTCAATGTCCCGCCAACCCTGGCCGCTGTCATCTTCGCCCCACCACCTGCCCTGGTGGTGCCACCGCCCTTCAGCCGCGCACCCCTGCCGCCCGTCTGGCCGGAGTATCCCCCACTAGCGAAACGACCGCGAGCGTCACGGCGGTACTTGCGGGCCATCTGAGTGCGTCTGAGCTTTGCCTCAGGTTTCCTGCCTGATGATCCAGTCCTTCAGCTCTGCAACGTGCTGTCTGCCGGCGGAAACCTGGGTTGACGGCACAGGCTTTCCCATGTCACGGACCTACCGGCGAGATGCCAGCGGGCGGTTCGCGGGTGGTGTCAGCGCTGCACCTCGCACCATGAGGACTGCCCTGGCCCGCACCGTGGCGCCCCAGGGCGCGATCGCCAAGCGCAAGGCCAGTCGGATGGCCAACCGCGATGCCCCCAAGGGCAAGGAGGAGATCGGTGGGGTGGGGCCCTGGATCCTGCGCGATCGACCCCGCCGGCTGCCGGGCGGCCCGTTGGCTCCGGCCAAGCTGCGCCGCGGTTCAGACGGCGCCGTCCGGCCGGTGGCGTCAGCCGGCAAGCGACGGCGCAGCGCCAGGACACGGCAGAAAAGCGGCTGAACGGAATCCTGAGCTGACGGCACAGGCTGACCCATGGCACGGACCTACAAGCGCGATGCACGCGGACGCTTCTCTGGTGGTGGTGGTGGCTCCAGCGGCGGCCGTGGCGGCAGGCCAGCCACCAAGCGTGTGCAGCGCGGCACCAATCGGCTCACCCGCGACAACTCCGGCAAGATCACCGGCCAGGGCGGCAGCGGTGCCACGGCTCGCGGTGGCCGCCTGAAGACTGCTGCAGGAAATCAACGCGCCACCCAGCTCGATCGGCTCAAGGGGCGAATCGCTGGGACCGTCGGGAAGGGTGGGAAGGTGAAGGGTGGGGCGAGGGCGAAGGCGGTGGCCGCTAAAGGTGGGCGAGCAAGTTTGCAGCCTCAAAACATGGGGCCCAAGGGAAAGAAAAGATGGCTGTCAAATGATCAAGTGGTTCAAGCCAATGAAGCTAGGGGTAGTGACATACGAAACACGGCATCGGTGTTTCGATCCAAGTTTTCAAAGAAAGAAGTTGAGGCTACTGAGGCAAAAACACTAGGAGGCTACATTGCCAAGGTGGCCGGAAAGCCGCTTCCGTTCGCCACTGCCAACAAAGTTAGAGATCGGATTGAAAAGGTGACCGGCGTTGGCTATGGCAAGCTGCAAGGCGTCAGGGTTTCAATCGATAATGCAAGAAAAACCGTCACTTACAATTTAACTTCTGTGGCTCGCAAGCAAGCAAGTATTGCTGAAAAGGTTGGCTCTCGCAAACCTCGCCGCCGCCGCTAACCCACCCCCCCCCAGCCGGAAACCTAGACCACCCCCACCACCGGCCCCGTGCCAAACCTCCCCTTCGTCGTCGCACCCAAGCGGCAGACCGAACTCGTCGAGGCCACCGTCAACGGCGAAACCTGCTCCATCCGGTGGCCCAGTAGTGCAGGCCGTTGATCCACCGTGCGCCGCAGCGCTCGCATTGACGGCAGGACATCGCAGGAGCGCGAGGGTTGCGACAGGTTGCCGCCGGAAACCTGAGGCACAGGCACGGCACAGGCAATGGCAAGGCGCTACACCCGCGACGCACGCGGACGGTTCGCGTCCGGTGGCTTCAGTGGCCAGACCGGTGGCCGTGGCGCCCGGCTGATGTCCGGCGGCCGATCCCGCGCCGGTGGCGGGGCCACGATCAAGGCGGCACCCACCGGCGGCCGGCTGCCTGGCGTGGTGCCCAAGACCCCATCCGGTGGCCGCGCTGCTGCTGCTGCACGCCGCAAAAACTACCTGGGGCGCACGTCTCAGAGGCCTGATCCCGTGAAGGTCCGCGAGCAGGCCCGCAAGCCCCGCAGCGAACCCCTCACCACCGGCGGTGGCACCCTGGCCGCCCGCTCCAGCCTGCGGCGATCCCGCGCCAAGCTCCGCGAGAACGACACGCCGTCACAGCGGGGTGCGGTGACCCGGGCGAGCCGCTACACCGGCATGGCGATCAAGCGCGAGCGGGTGAGCCTGGGGCAGAGCGTGCAGGGTCGCTTCCAGCGGGGCAAGGGGCGCACGGCCGCCACTCCCGCCGCGGCACGGCCGACCCGTCCCGAGCGCGGGACACTCGCGGCCCGGGGTCGCCTGCGCGATGCCCGTGGCGCTGCTGCCGCTGGCCTCAACCCCAGCGCCGCCCGGGGACTGACCCGCGCCAACCGCGATGCCGCCGGGGCACAGCGGGCCAACCGTCAGCGGCTGGGGCAGAGCCCGGCGGGGAGGTTGGTGCGGGGCAAGGGCCGCAAGGCTGGGCCGGAGGTGTCACCCACCACCGTGATGGGCCGCCCGGGTGAAGGTGCCCGCCCGCCGAAGATCAGCGAGGTGCTGCGGGGCAACCTCCGCGCCCTGGCCCAGTCGGATGCCCGCTTCTACCGCGAGCTCGAGCGGGACTTCGGCATCAAGATCCCCAGCCCCACCGCCTCGCGAGCCAAGACCCTGCCGCCGCCCCCGGGTGGGCAGTCCGGCGCACGCTCCGGCAAGGTGTCCACGGCCCTGCGCGAGGGCCTGCGGTCCCTGGCCCAGGCTGATGCCCGCCGCCTGCGCGACATCGCCGCGATCACCCGGGACGGGCCGGCTGGCACCCTGCAGGGCAGCGGCAGCCGCCCGAGGCTGGCCAGCAGCAAGCCACGGCTGGGGCCTGGCAAGCGGCGCAAGCGCTGAGCGGAAACCTGGCCTAACGGCATCAGGTCTGACTCATGGCACGGCGGTACGCCCGCGACTCCCGCGGCAGATTCTCATCCGGTGGTGGTGGAGGCGGCGGCGGCCGATCCAGTGGAGGGAAGTCCGGCGGCGGCAAGGCAGCCAGCACCCGTGCCGCCAACACCGCGCGCGCCGCTCAGCTGAAGGCCGCCGGCACGACCGGCCTGGGTGGTCGCGTCAAGGCCAAGGGTTTCACTGGCGGGAAGGGCGCGCAGCAGCGAGCTGGAGGGCTGCGGGCCGCTGGCAGCATCAGCGGACCCGCCCGCGCCAATACCGTGGGCCGGGGTGGTCGCATGACCACGGCTCAGCGCTCGGCCACCAGCGGAGCGATCAAGAAGTCCCAGGCCGCCACTAGCCGCGCCGCCCAGAAGGGCAACAAGCCGGCCCGCACCGACAAGGCACCGGCCAACCCGGCGAAGGCCCGTTACAAGGAGCTGAGCGGCCGCAGCCGTCGATCGGGTGCCTTCCGCACTGCAGAGGAGAACCGCAGTGCCGCCGGCGCACGCCGCAGTAAGGCTGCGATGGAGCGCCGCCGGGGTCGCTGAGCCCCAGGGCGGAAAGCTGGGGCGCACCACAGCACCCCATGACCAACACACCCACCTACCGGCAGGCGGTGACCGCCGTCGGTCGCCTGCTCCAGCCCCAGGCCGGTGAGCCCCGCGTTCAGCGGGTGATCGCTCGCCGGCCTGATGGCACCTTCCGCACCGTGATCGACCGCACCCTCACCCCTGCGGAGCGCACCGATGGCTGATCCGACCGAACTGCTGGAGGAGTACGGCGAGGAGGACGATGCCGTCTGCTCCCAGGGTGATCTGCTGGACTTCCAGCAGGCGATCCTCGACCTGTGCGCCGAGAACGCGGACCTGCCGCTGATCGGCCTGATCGGCGCCCTGCACACCGCCGCCCATGTGCTGACCTCGACGGCCTTCGACGTCTCCGATGACGAGCTGGACGAGGGCGAGGAGATCGACGGGGAGCTGCTGAGCGGGGATGGCCCGCTGGCTGTGTCCTACGCCGTGGATGACGACACGGACGAGGGTTGATCCGTGGCCGATGGCGCCCTGGCCCTGGAGCTGGCGGAGGATTCGGCCGATGCCCTGGCCGCGATCGAGGACCGCGCCGAGAAGGAGGCGAACACCACCCTCCGGCTCGCCCTCGTCGCTGTCCTGGACCAGCTGCGCCGGGCGTTCGTGCGCTACCAGGAGGCTGCGGCTGCCCCCAGCAGCGTCAGCCCTGCTGAGCTGACCGCCCGGTACCAGGAGGTGATCCGCGCCGCCCAGCGGTTCCTGACCGATGGGGAGCTGCAGGCCTGGGAGACCAGCTACCGGCGGCACCTGGAGGCGGCGATCACCGCCGGGGCCAAGGCGGCTGAGCAGCAGCAACGGGCCGAGGATCCCGCCACACCACCGCCACCGTTCGCCGGGCCTGATCCGGTGATCGTCGGCGCCCTGCTGGCTGCTGCGGTGGTGGCGATGCGATCAGAGGCCGTGACCTTCCGCGATCAGCTGGTGGTGCTGGCCAGCAATGCCGCTGCCCAGGGCTGGGGCACCCGACGGCTCGAGCAGGAGGCCCGGCGGGCGCTGGTGGGCATCACAGCTCCGCAGGCCCCACGGCCGGGGGCTGGTGGCCGTCCTGCTGCTGGAGCCCGGCGCAGCCCCCAAGCCCGCCGGCCACAGACCGGGGTGGTGCAGCGGGTGATCGTCAACCTCCGCACCAACCTGCAGCAAGCTGCGCAGCAGGCGACGCAGACCCTGGCCCGGGCCGCTGGCTACCAGTACGCCCGCTGGATCGCCACCCGCGACGAGCGGACCTGTGCCTACTGTGTCGCCAGGCATGGACGGATCTACCGGCTCGACCAGGTGAGCCTGCCGGCGCACCGTCGTTGCCGGTGCCAGTTGCAACCGCTGGCCACCGATGACGTGGAGAACCCCGACGCGGACGCCCGCGAACGCGCCCTCAACGGCACCTTCTGGCGCCAGTCCCAGACCCGCGTCTGGCGCGAGTACGCCGCCAGCCGGGGCCGCAGCACCACCGAGGTGCGGCCGGAGCTGCTGCGGGCTGCAGCGACACCCACCGCGAATGAGCGCTGGCGCACCCCTGGCACGACACGGACGGCGCAGCCGGTGGTCACCCTCGACGGCCCTGGTGGCGTTGATCTGACCACCGCCGTGCGCCAAGCCGCTCGCAATGCCAACCGGCAGCAACCCAGCACCTGATCCATGCCCCTGCCCCCTGACCTGCACGCCTTCCTGTTGCTGCAGGTGACCGTCGATCAGCGCGACCCCGAAGCGACCCGCCAGGCCCTGCGCCATGCGGCGACCACGCTCGAGGCCAGGGAGGCCGAGCATGTGGCCCGGACGCTGGCGGGGACGATCCCGCCGAGGGCCAAGCACTGGCTGAGCGGGGTTTGAGCGGCAACCTCACTCAACCCCTGCACCCCTGCGATGAACGGCGGCAACCACAGCAAGCCCAAGCCGAAGGGCAAGGGGAAGGGCGGCAAGGGGAAGGGCTGACGCGGCAACCTGAGGCACGACCCCCCACGCCATGGCGCTGCCCCTCCCCACGCTCAACGCCCTCTGGCGGACCACACCGATCGATGACCGGGATGCCATCCGCTCCTATGCGGACGCTCCGGCCACGGAGGTGAACCTGCACCGGCTGACGGTCGCCATGAACCTCATGGCCGAGGCGTCACCTGCCGCTGTCGCCAAGGTCAAGCGCTGGATTGACGAGATCGAGGACCTGGAAAGCATCTGGGCCGACAAGGTGGCCAGCGGCACCGCGCACCTGGGGAACGCCGAGGAGTACGAGGGCCCGGTCCCTGGCACCACCCCCACCCGTGACCAGCAGCTCAAGCGGGCCGACGTGGTGGAGTGGGACACCAACCTGCTGCGCGTGCGCTACCGCTCCGGCGCTGGTGGTGCCGCCACTGAGGGCGCCGTGCTGGCCGCTCGCGTCAATGAGCTCAAGGGGCAGGTGCTCACCGCCGTCGGCTTCGATGGGGGCCACAGCGGCGCGCGGATCATCCGCTCTTGATCGGCCGGAAACCTGAGGGCAAACCCCCTCGGGACCCATGGCTACCGGCGCATTCTTCAACGCACTCAACTACCGATTCTGGGTGAAGGCCGGGACGACCTCCTCGACCGCACCCAGCGGCTCCAGCACCATGACCGAGGTGCTGAGCCTGACGAATGCCGGCATCCAGTCCCAGTCCCAGACCACCGAAGTTCGCGACTACGGCTCCCCCCAGGGCTTCAGCGCATCGCTGGTGACCGGTCAGAGCTACTCCATCCCGATGGAGATGAACCTGGACCTGCGGGATGCCGGCTACAAGATCCTCAAGGCCGCCGCCAAGGATGCCGCTACCGGCGTGACGGTGCAGTGGTATCGCGAAAGCCCCGAGATGGATCCCAGCGGCAACCCGGAGATCCATGCCGGAGTGGCATTCGTCACCGACTTCAGCGAACAGATCCAGGCCGGTGATGTCAGCAAGGTGACCTTCACCCTCAGCGGCTACGGCGCCTACACCTGGACCGCTGAAACCGACTGATCCCTGCCGGGATCGTGAAGGGGCGGGCTTCGGTCCGCCCTTTCTGCTGTCAACGCCCCAGTGCTGCCCACTGCTCCGCAAAGAACCGCGCCATCGGCTGGTGCTGCAGCGCTGGTGTCATCCAATCCCGGCCTGGGACCACGGTGCCGCGGTTGGTGGTGTAGCCGGTGAAGATCGGCCTGGCGTAGGGGAAGCCGCCGGGGCTGACCGGATTCCACGTGAAGGCCAGCCGGTTGATACCGGCGGTGGTCAGGGTCTGGCTGCGCAGAAACTCACCGGTGTCCACGATGTCGCGTGGACTGGTGACGGTCTGACCCCTGCTGCGCCTGGTGGCTCGCGGCCAGCTGAACTGCGCGGTGTTGATCTCCTCCCGCAGCTGGGTGCCGAGTGTCTGTCCGTAGGCCGTGAGGATGCGCGGGATGCGCTGCTCCAACTGGCGGCCCCGCCAGCCGGTGATACGCACGGTGGCCGTCAGGCGGATCATCAGCCGTTGACGAACCGCTGCAGGCGGATCTTGTCACCCAGTACGCCCTGAACGGTGGCACCAATGAAGCCGGTGGCGCCGAAGGGATAGCGAGCGTTTACCACCTCGCAGCGGGCCGGGGCCTGGCCGGCGAAGGTGAGCGTTCCGGTGGTGCCGGGGATGATGCGCGCATCGAGGGCCTGGGGGCTCACCGCGTACCCCTCGAACTGCTCAACGTCGGTGTCCACCCCGGGGAAGTCGCTGGTCGGATCGGTGGCGCCCTGCCGCAGGTAGAGGCTGACCGTCAGCGTGGCAGTGTTGGGCACCACGTTGCCGGTCCTGGCGTCGGTGGTGGTGCCAGTGGTCGCCACCGTGAACACGGCGGAGGCGTTGGCGAAGGGGGCGAGAGCGGAAGCCATGCCTGAGGTTGCCGCCTGACGGCAAGCTGAGACACAGGCAGAGGCACGGTGGCGGAAGCGCTCGGCGCAGCGGTGTTGACGGTGTCGGTGGATGACACCCAGCTGCGTGCGGGCCTGCTGGCGGTGCAGACGGAAGCGCAACGCACAGCGGCGATCGTGCGGCAGGCGTTCGAGCAGGCGAGCCAGGCGCAGCGGCAGCCGTCGGCGGCTCGCCCTCCCCTGCCACCGCCGATCCCGCCAGAACTGCTACGAGGCGTTGAGTCCTACCGGGCTGCCACGGTAGCGAGCACGGCCGCCACGGCGGCACAGGGCCAAGCGCTGAGCGTCGCGGGATCTTCCGCGCTTCAGCTCGCGGCCGGCTACGGGGCCCTGACCAGTGCGTTAGGTGCTCTCGGGGTTGCGACATCCACCCTGGGAGTTGCGAGCTACGTTGGCACCCAGATCAAAGAGCTCGATCAAGCGGCGGCGGCCGTCCGCACGCTGGGGGTTGATAGTGATGACCTGAAGTCCAGGCTCCGCAACCTATCAGTTGAGCTGAACAACAACGTCAGCCAGGTTGAACTCCTGAAAGCCGCTTATGATGTTGCCAGCTCTGGATTCTCCAAGCCATCCGAGCAGGTGGAAATCCTGCGCGCATCAGTGCGCGGTGCTGTCGGTGGATTCGCGACCATTGAAGATGTATCGCGTGGTGCAGCTGGTGTTCTGAACGCCTATGGAAGGACGACCAAGGACGTCGGGAAGATTGTTGACCAGTTTGTGCAGACGCAAAACGACGGCACGATCACCGTCCGGGAGTACGTCAATGAGATCGGTAACATCGCCGCTGTCGCAGCAGGCGCGGGAATCCCGATTGAGGAGCTGAACGCTCTAATTGCCAATGCGACGAATAACAGCGTTCCCGTCCAGCAGACATTTACCGGCCTGCGACAGGCTATCGCCAGTGTTCTCAAGCCAACCGCCGACGCATCCCGGCTAGCCCGATCACTTGGAATTGACTTCAGCGCTTCGGCTGTCAGATCGAAGGGATTTGTTGCGCTACTGGACGAGATTCGCCAGAAGGGCGGCGGTACGCCAGACAGGCTCTTTCAGTTGCTGGGGTCGGTAGAGGCCCAGGCAGTTGTGCAGCCAGCGATTAACGACGGGCTCAAGAAAACAAACCAGTTCCTTGAAAACCAGGCGACAGCCGGAGGTACTGCAGCAAAGGCCATGGACATCAACAGCGGTACAATCGCAGGCGGGTTGAAGCGGATCGGCAACGGCTTTTCAAACCTCGCAGCAACACTGGAGAGCGTGGTTTCGCCATACTTTAAGTCGTTTATTGAAGACATCGATGGTGTGATCAGCCGGCTCACTACGCTGATCGGACTGTTGCCCCTGAAGCAGATCGGTGACTTTGGCGGCAAGGTGGCGCCCCTGGCATCGGACCAGGTCCTGAGGCAGATCCTTGGCCCTCTGGGCCTTGCTTATGACTTTGTGATCGGTGGAAAGATCCGTGACCGGGGCAGCAAGCCACAGCCGCAGCAGGGCCCGCCTGTGCCTCCCCGCCTGACCGTCAAACCGAAGCCGCCGCAGCAGGAGGAGGACCCAGTAGTGGACGCTGCCAAGCAGGCTGCGGACCTGCAAGAGATCCGCACCAAGAACGCCCTGGATCTAGAGGGCATCCGCTCGCGGATTGAGGCCAGCAAGACCTTGGCCACCCTGCAGGGTGTCGAGCGGCAGAAGTTGGAGAACAAGCTGGCCGTTGAGGAGAAGATCCGTGCCGTCAAGGTGATCCAGGCGGACCTGGACCGCGAGATGGCCAAGCCCGTGGGCAATGGCATCACGAACCTGGAGGGTAGCCGGAGCGCCACGCGCGTTGCACAGCTGGAAGGCAATCTGACCAGGGCGGCCCGTGAGGTTGAGCTGGCGTACGTGCAGGCGGGCGAGGACCTGAAGAAGGCCACCCGCGAAGCCGCCGCCACCACCCGCCAGGTGCTCGACACCTTCCGCGCCCGTGGCGACACCCTGCGATCCCTGGCCCGCCAGGGCAGCGATGCCATCACCGGAGCCCGCAGCCCCATCGACGTGCTGCGGCCATCGGATGCGGTGCGCGAGGCACAGCGGCGCGTGGCAGCACAAACGCGGGACCTGGGCACCGGCATCAGCGATGCCGCCCGAGATGCGGAGCGTGCCGCCCGGGCCCTGCGGGATGCCCTGGATCGTCGCGCCGGCGGGGAGCTAATCCCGCTCGATCAGCTGGCGAAGTTCCGAACCGATGCGGAGACCGCCGCCGCGAAGCTGACCGTTGCCGGCCTGGACGTGGGCCGAGCCCTGCGGGACGGCGCCACTGATGCCGCGAAGCAGCTGCGCGATGCGCAGGGGAGCTTCAACGACGTGGTGCGCAGCAATGCGGACGTGTTCAGCCCAGCACTGGTCAACGAACAGCTGCGACTGGCGCGGGCTGAGATTCAACCGCTGATTGATCGCGGCTTGATTCGGCAGGGAACCCCGGTCCAGACCCCTGATCAGGTGTTTGGCCTGGCAGCCATCGCCCGGCAGTTCCAGCAGGCGGAGAATCAGCTGGCGCTGGCCCGGGCCCAGAAGGAGGCCGCCGATGCGGCGGTGCGCAATGCCGGGGCGCTAGTGGAGAACAGCACGAAGATGGGCCTGCTGGCCAACTCCCTCGACGCCCTGGCCACCAAAGAGTGGCTGGTCAACGTCAACGTGCAGCCGCCCACGGCGGCCCTGCCGGGAGTCTGAGCCATGACGATCACGATCGGATCCTTCACCTGCAGCGCCCTGACGGCTCAGCCCTACGGCTACGAGGGCGAGGCCCGCACCGGCCTGACCGCCCGGACGTTCCGGCTGTCGGGCCTGCTGACTCCGACCCAGTGGCAGACGCTGGTCGGCACCTACGACACCTGGCGCGACACCCGCATCACTGACGCTGACACCCTGCTTTCGGGCGCGGTCGGCACCACTGTCAGCCTCTCGATTGCTTCCGCCAACGGCCTGAGCGTGACGGGCCTGGCGTGCTGGTTTGCGGAGCCCCCAGCGGGGGAGCAGACCGGCGCCTACATCAGCGCGACGGCGGTGCTGGTCGATGCGGCCCAGGCCCTGGCGGTGCTGCTGCGGGGGCAGGAGCGCCAGCGCCAGAACACCGAGGCCACCACCCCCAACCTGGGCACCGTCGCCCTCGGCAGCGCCGTGGTGACCCTGACCCGGCCGATGGAGACGCGCCAGGACGGCCCCACGGTGGCCATGACCGCCACCGGTACCAGCTACCTCACCGGGCCGCTGGTGGCCCACAAGGTCCGCCAGATCGAGGGCTACATCAGCAGCGGCACCTACGCCGATCTCCTGAGCTGGTACGACACCACCATCGCCGCGGTGCCGGCGGCGTCCAGCTGGTTCCCGATCACCGCCCCGACCGCCACGGCTGAGGTGATCATCAGCGGCGGCGCCAAGTCCACCCGCTATTCGGTGAGCCTCACGGCCCTGCAGATCCTCTGATGGCGATCGACATCCGCGCCACCGTCAGCTGTTCGCTGGGCACCCTGATCAGCGGCAGCATCAACGACGACTACCTGCAGGGCTCCGGCCTGGTGAAGACCCGGGGCTCGGTGGAGCTAAGCGGCCTGGTGACGCCCGCGATCGGCACCGCTGTTGAGTTCAGCTACTCGCGGAACGGCATCACCACCTACCTGCCCCGCAAGTTGCGGGTGCTGTCGTCCTTCGCCGATCCCTACCGGCGCACGACGCGGGTGGAGCTGGGGTGCAAGCTCACCTACCTGGCGGACCTGCGGGAGCAGATCAACTGGAAGGCCCTCGACGATCCTGAGAACAGCGGCGTCACCGAAGCCGACACCGAGATCATTACCGTTCCGATCCGGGCCTCATCTGCCATGGCCCTGTGCCTCTCCAAGCTCGGCATCACCGCCAGCAGCAACCCGCTGACAAACAAGTTCAGCATTGCGGAGTTCGACTACGGGGCCGGCTACGTGCAGGTGCTCTCCGATCTACTGGTCAGCGAGAGCTACGTCGGCTACCTCAACCGCCAGGAGGTGCTGCAGATCCTGCCGCTGGATGAGGACGGTGGCACGGGCCCGGTGGTGAGCCAGGGCAAGATCATCGACCTGGGCAGCATCGGCGCCGGCCAACTCCCTGGCGAAGCGGTGACCGTCAGCTACAGCACGCTGCGGTCCAAGTTCGGCGATGGCACTGATCTGCAAACGACCGCCGGTGAATCGCCCTTCGAGCGGTCGGTCACGAGCAGCGTCTCCGAAATCGTGATTGCCTACGGATTGAGCAGCGGTGGCCAGGCGACCGCCACCTATCCGATCCTGCAGGCATCGGAGACCGTGACCCGGTACCGGAAGATCAAGACCCCAAACGACGACGAGGTGCGCGTCGTTGACAGTCGCATCACAGTCGAAACCACGTCAGCCGCAGCGGTCCTGGGCGGCCTGGTCTCGTCCTACCTCTCCGAAGGGATCGGGTTCGCCAACAACAACGTCCAGGCGCGCACGCTCGAGACCTTCGACTACGACGCCTACGGCAACGAGACCGTCCGAACAGTGGAGCGGCGTGGGTCAATGGCCCATGCCATCGGACAGGTGGGGCTGCCGATGGCCTTCGAGAGCGGTGTCGTCAGCGTCTCCTACAGCGGCAACTACCTGCTGGATAAGCAGGTGATCGAGACCAGTCGGCTCCGCAACACCGTGCAGACGGTGACCAAGTCCTATGGACCCTGGATCAAGAGCATCAGCGGCCAGCAATCGATCGCTGAATCCCGCGACAGCTTCACAACCCCGGCCCAGGTTCAGGCCTTCATCAATCGGGCCATCAGGGGTGAGTGCCTGCTGAATGTGACCGTTGACTGCACTGACAGCAACTTCCAAGGGCAAAGGGGCCCGACGCTGTCCCTGCTGTCAGCCGCGCCGGTGGGTGAGGCGCCGATCGAGTTCGGAGCGTACAACCCCTCACGCTCTGACCCGTCAGACGGCAGCGGCGACCCCAACAACGGCTACCGCACCGAAGTGAAGGCGGGTCTCGAGCTGGCGGTCGGGAGCGCTTCTGCGCAGCGGCGGATTGAGCTCTCCCTGCCCTACGCCCCGGATGATGTGTTCGTCAAGAACGCCCCCTCGGGTGTCCCTGGCGCTGGGTCCACCTTCCGCACGATCAAGAGCGATGCGGCCGAAAAGGCGCGCCAGTTCGGCCGTGTTCAGAACAAGCTGCTGATGGGAAACCGATCCGGCGTCAGCCTGCAGTGTGCGGCCGGCACCCTCCCGAACCAGCCATTCGGCCCGTTCATCGTCCAGGCCAACGGCCTGAGCGCCCTTTACCGCTGCAACGGCAGCGGCTGGACGTTCGACGCCAACGGCATCATCCACAGCACGGATGCCCTGTTCTGGGGAGCGATCGGCGGCACCGGCACCTTCTGGTTCCCCGTCGCGCCCGGCATCACCACCCTGCCCACGGCCCCGACGGTGGTGGACACTACCCCCACGGCGATGATCGGCAGTGTCGCCACCGTGGGCAGCACGGCCCAGGCCACGCTGTCGGCGGCGTTCCCCTCGGCCACCACCGGGCAGGGCGCCCTGGATCAGGCCACCGGCAACGTCTACTCGCTCGACGCCAGCGGCACCTGGGTCAACGTCGGCCCCAACCCCGGCCCGACGATGGCCGCCCCGGCGGTGGTGCCGGTCTGGAACGAGACGCTGGAGCTCTCCGCCAAGATCCGCCTAGGCGCCACCGTGACGAGCCTGGCCTATGCCCTGTCGCTGCCCACGATCACCCTGAGCCCGAAGGTGCGGGTCCGGGCCACGGTGCGGGCGGTGGTGACTGTCGCCCTGCCGACCACCAGCCTCGACCTGGCCGCCACTGCCCCGGCGGTGAGCGTCAACATGCCGCTGCCGGTCACCACCCTGGAGATGTCCACCCTGGCGCCGGTGGTTGAGCAGGCCGGCGTCAACGTGCCGCTGCCGGTTGCGGAGCTGGAGCTGAGCGGCGTGGCCCCAGTGATCGACAGCCCCGGCTCGGTGATCCTGCCCACGGCCAGCCTGGAGCTGAGCGGCGTGGCTCCGGTGGTGGCCCAGATCGGCGGCGACCCCAGCTGGGCGAATGTGCCCCTGCTGCTGTCGATGAACGGCACCAACGGCAGCACGACCTTCACCGATTCGAGCACCAGCGCCCGAACCGTGACAGCCGTGGGCAACGCCCAGATCAGTACGGCCCAGAGCCAGTGGGGCGGGGCTTCGGCTCTGTTCGATGGCAACGGCGACCGACTGAGCGTGACGGGGGTGGCCCTGGGTACGACGTTCACGCTGCAGTGCTGGGTCCGCATCGCTTCCGTCAAGGACTTCCATGCGATCTTCGATTCGCGGACATCCGACAACGACACCGCGGGCTTTGTCTGGGGCATCCGCAACACCAATCAGCTGTTTCTCTACCTCAACGGCTTCCGGATCCAATCCGGCACGATCGTCGTGGACACCTGGACTCATGTGGCGCTGACCTGCGAGGCCGGCGCCTGGAAGCTGTGGCAGGGCCAGACCCAGGTCGGCAGCACCTACACCAACGCCGTCAACCAGACCCGCGCGGCCTGGCGGATCGGCATGGACTGGAACAACCTGTACGGGTTCAACGGCTACATGGACGACTTCCGGGTCACCTCCAGCGTGGCCCGGACCATCACGATCCCGACAGCCCAATTCCCGGCGGGCTGAGGGGCAGCGGAAACCTAGGGGAAAGCCCCACCCGCTGCCGTGCCTGTCACCGTCACGCTCTACAACGACACGCCCCGGCGGATCCAGGCCGGCGACTTCGTGGCCAGCGACAGCTACATCATCAACCTCTACACGGCCCTGCCGGCGAACGCCACGGCCACGACCAAAACGGCAGCCGAGAGCGGCGCGACCCAGCTCAGCACGGCCAACGGCTACACGCAGAACACGAAGGCCCTGACGAACGTCTCGATCGCCACCATCACCACCAACGACTCGACCTTTACCTTTGACCCAGTGACGTGGGACGCCAGCGGAGGCAGCATCGCCGCCAGCCATGCCCTGATCTACGACGACACCAAAACCAACGACCCACCGGTGGCCCGGATCGACTTCGACGGCACGGTGACCGCCGTCAACGGAACCCAGTTCCGCATCACCCCGGACGCCTCGGGCGGCTTCATCCGGATCACGAACGCGGCTTGATCCATGGCGCAATCCACGACGATCAGCCAGAAGGAGCTGCAGCGGGTCGCTGCCCTGGCCTACGAGGGCGAGACGCTCAAGGTCATGCTCTGCAACGTCGGTACCACCGGCTACGGGCCTGAGAGCACCGTGGCGAACTGGCAGAGCGCCGAGGTGTCGGGCAACGGCTACGCCCGGTTCTCGGCGGTGGTGGCCACCGGCAGCTACTCGGTCACCGCTGGCGCCTATGTGATCCCAGACATCAATGCGGCGTTCACTGCCTCCGGCGTGGGCTACAGCTACGACCGGGTGGTGGCCTACATCGACGGCGAGACCTACCCCCACAGCGTCACCACCGAAAGCCCGAACGTGGTGCTGAGCCCCGGCCAGACCCAGACCTATCGCTATGCCCTGCTGACGGACGACTGAGGCCGTGGCCACCCAGATCAACGTCACGGTTGGGGGAGGGGAGCTGCCAGTCCAGGCCAAGCGGGGGCAGGAGGGCAACCGCTGGCGGCTGGAGGAGCGGGAGCGCAACCAGCAGACCACAGCCCAGCGCCAGGCCGCCGAACAGCAGCAGCAAGCCGCCCAGCCCACCGGCGCCGAACCCCGCCGCGCCCTCGGGCAGGGGGCAGCCTTCGGCTACCGGCCCGATGAGCTGGCGGCGAATCGCTTCGGCTTTAAGGCTGATTTCTTCGTGATCTCCTACGGCTTCACCACGGGCTTGGACCTGGATACCCGATCGCGGCTGGTGGATCCGATCACCGGCGCCCTCTACGGGCCTGTGGGCTGGTGCAAGGCGAACGACATCAGCGCCGGCATTGACCAGGCCAAGCCGATCGTCAGATGGGCAGGCGACAACACCGGCACCGGCGTCGAATCGTTCCTGTTCGACTTCAAGCAGTACAAGCTGGCGTTTCCTGCTGCCCGGCGGGCGACACTGGACCTGTCGGCGTTCTGGTTCAACGATCGCGGCCAGAACGTGGTGATCGAGGTGGTGGGCTACCTCGGCGGGGAAATGGTGCTCAATGGCGCCCTGACGACCTGGGAGAACCCCACCGCAACAAAGCGCTACGACAAGTACGAGAAGCACACCTCGTTCAGCGTGGTTACCGAGCAGGGCGCGTGCATCGAGGGTGACTTCGTGACGCTGGTGGAGATCGACGTAAAGACCGGCCGACTGGTCTACACCCGGACCCCCTCGCCATGACCCTCCCCCAATCCGACCGCGCCCTGCGAGAAGCGACCCGGTTCGTCGCCTACCGTGAATCCATGCCGGCGGTGTTGCGGCCCCAGCCCCTGGCCTACGACCTGCTGATCACCACCGACCAGGGCGATCAGCGGCAGACCGTCAGCGACCTACCCGGGGCGTCGATGCGGCAGCAGCGGGCGGCGCGGTTCCGGTTCCTGGAGGCGGTGCGGGCCGGAAAGCTGACCCAGCCCACCCCCAGCTGATGCTCCCATTCCTCACCCCGCCAGCGGCCCTGCGCACGCGGCGGATCGGCAATGCCCGTTGCGGCGTGATCGAGGTGGAGGAGCGCGGCGGGTTGACGGTGGCAGAGGATGCGGCGTTCGCTGAGCTGCTGGCCGAGGGGGATTCGGCTTTCGTTGAGGCCGCGAAGGCTGCGGATGCCATCGCCACCGCCGAGAGCATCCAGCCGGCGCTGCGGGCTGAGGGTGAGGCCGCAGAGGGCAGCGAAGCGGGCCAGCTGAGCATCGTGGAGGCCTTCGAGATCATCAAGCGGGCGATCAGCGGCGAGGACCTGGAGCCGGCCGCAATGGCCATCCGCCTGCGCCATGCGGAGCTGATCCAGGGCGTGGCGGTGGTGTTCGCCCGCAGCGGGCAGCGCAACATGGAAGCCGGTGTGACCGCCCTGATCCGCTCGCGGCTGAATCGGCCGGCCTGGAGCCTGGAGGACACGCGCCGGATGGATCGCGTGCTGTTCCAGGGCCTGAACCAGCTGGTACTCGATGAGCAGGCGGCCGAGAAGCAGGTCGATGAACCGGTGTCGGATGAGGAGGTGGGAAAGCCGCGCGCGGTCAGTGGAAACGGCCGACGACGAACTGGGCGGAAGTCTTCTGGGAGCTCTGCCATGCGTTCCCCGGTCAGTTCGGACGCGGCACCTTCGCCGGCGAGCTGAGGACCACGGTCCTGGACGCCTACCGCAGCCTGCGGCGGCTGCAGCGGCAGCGGCTGGCGTTGCTTGAGCTGCCGGTGGCCCAGCTGACGGCCCTGACCGCGAACATCAACCGCGACCCCAGCAAGTCGAAGGAGTTCAAGGCGCAGGACTTCACGTTCTTCGACGAGAAGGCGGAGTGCGGATCCCAGGCGCCGTTCCGGCCGGAGGTGGCCGCGGTGGCGCTGGAGCTGCGGCATCAGCAGCGGGCGCCGGAGCTGCTGCTGGCGGTCTGGCCCCAGGTGCTGGCCTCGGTGCAGCCAGAGGCCAAGCCGCCGAAGGTGCGGGCCCTGCGCAGCGAGGATGGCGCCGTGTGGGTGCTGGCGCCGCAGTGGGAGGGCCGAAACGTGCGGGCCGGCTTGGTGCTGGTGCGTGGTGCGGTCTGCGGCACCCTGCATTTGCGTGAGCTGGATCGGCCCCTGCTCACCTATGACGTGGTGGTCCCGAGGCGACCCGGCTACGGCTGGATCGAGGCGGGCACCCTCCTGCAGGCCGCTGCGGCGGCAACCTGAAGCATGGCCACCATCCTCTCGGTCCGCAGCCAGCTGGCGACCCTGCTGGCCAGCTACCTCGGCACCTACACCCTGTCGAACGGCTCGACCACGCCGGCAATCAGCGTGCGGGACCAGGGCGGCGCGCTGGCAGCCGGAACGACGGTGAGCGGGATTGAGTGCGTACTGGTGGCGGAGCCGCTGCTGGAGCCGGTGCGGCAGTACCGGCAGGAGCACGCGATTGAGATTTGGACTGTCTACCTGGTGGACTGGAGCGGGGCCAGCGCGGCGCGGCTGCGGGAGGTGGCGGCGCGCATCTGCTGGAAGTTCCCGCGCAGCGCGACCTTCGCCATCACCGTCCCGAAGGGCGTGGGGCCCCGCAATCAGATCCGGGTGGATGTGCGCACGGACCCTGATCCGATCGTCGCCTGAGGGATGCGCCGGAGGCCGGAAACCTCTAGCGCAGTGATTGGTGCGGCGTGATGCCGCCTAATGCATGACACTTTCATTCGATCGCTTCCCTCTCATGGCGGAAGCGGGAGAGATCCCGGCTGGCAGCGCCCCGACCCCTGAGGCCACCCCGCCCGCCAGCCCGGCCGCCAGCACCGGCGACCTGAGCGGCGGCAACGACGTGGAGCGGGTGCTGGAGGCCCTGCGCAAGGAGCGCCAGGACCGCAAGGCGGCCGAAGCGGAGCGGCAGCGCCTGGCGGCCCAGCTGCAGGAGCTGCAGTCCGGCGGGCAGGTGGACCCCCGGCTGTTCGAGGAGGCCCAGCGCCGGGCTGAAGCGGCCGAGCGTGAGCGGCAGGCGGCCCAGGCCCAGCTGGAGCAGGTGCGCCGCGAGACCGAGGGCAAGTTCTCCGGCACCGTCGAGCAGCTGACGGCGGAGCTCAACCGCGAGAAGGCCGAGCGCCAGCGCCAGGCGGTGCGCTTCGCGGCGCGGGATGTGTTCCTCGCCGCTGATGGCCGCACCGATGCCAGCGCCGATGGCGTGACCGCCTTCGACTACTTCTGGTCCCAGTTCGGCGGGCGCTTCAACGCCGACGACAAGGGCCTCTACGTGGCCGACAGTGACGGCGACCCGATGCTCGACGGCGAGACCGGCAAACGGCTCGATCCGGTGAAGTGGTTGGCCGGGTTGAGGGATGACCCGCTGCACGGGATGCACTTCAAGGGCCAGTACGGCTCCGGCGGCGGCTCCCGCAGCAACCGCGACGGCCGGGCGATCCCTGGGGTGGATCCCACCAAGCTCAGCACTGAGGCCAAGTTCGCGGCTGCCTTCGGCCGCAAGCGCTGAGCCCGGCGCCTGGTGGAGTGAGGCCGGAAAACTCCTGGTGATGGGCGTGATGCCCGACAACCCAGCGCCGCGTGACGTGGGCCGGGGGCACACCCAACACCTTGAGAACAATGGGCCTCACTCTGCTGGAGGCGTCGAAGATCGAGCAGGATCTTGCTCGCGGCGCCGTTATCTCCGAACTCTCCGAAGGTCCCCTGCTGGGGATCATGCCCTTCCGTGACGTGGAAGGCGCCGGCATCTTCTACGAACAGGAAGGCGAACTGCCGGCTGTCGGCTTCCGTGGCATCAACGAGACGGCCGATCACACCTACGGGGTGATGAACCCCCAGTCCGAAGCGCTCAAGATCTTCACCTCTGAGGTGGACGTCGATACGGCCCTGCTGGACTTCCACGGCCCCGAAGCTAAGGCCAACCAGATCCGGATGAAGGTCCGCTCCATGCGGATGACCCTTGAGGATCTGTTCATCAACGGCAACGAGTCCGTCAACCCCCGTCAGTTCGACGGCCTGAAGGCTCGCATCAACGACAACAGCTCCCAGTCCATCAACGAGAACGGCGCCCTGTCGCTGAGCTCGCTCGATCAGCTGATCGATGAGGTTGACGCCCAGGGCGGCCAGAAGGTGCTGCTGATGAACAAGAAGATGCGCCGGTACCTCACCGCTGCATCCCGCTCCACCACGGTCGGCGGCTTCATCACCTACAGCCAGGATCAGTTCGGCCGCCGGGTCGAGCAGTACGGCGACGTGCCCATCATCACGGTGGACGTCAACGCCCAGAACCAGCAAATCCTGCCCTTCACCGAGAGCGGCAGCACCACCAGTATCTACTGCGTGGCGCTGGGTGATCTGCTGACCACGATGATCCAGGGCCGCAACCGCGGCACCTTCGGCGTCAGCGTGCGCGAGCTGGGTGAAGTGCCCGACGCCCCCGTGGATCGGACCCGCATCGAGTGGTATGTCGGTGCCGCCGTGTTTAACGGCCGCTCCGCTGCCCGCCTGCGTGGCATCACCGATGCCGCCGTGGCCTGATCGCCACCCCTGACCTAACCCATCCATCCATCGGAGGAACACAACCATGGGACAGGCGACTGGCCTTTCTCCCCGCCGCGCGTATCACCTCGACGCCTCGACCGTTCTGGTCGGTGACGTCGGGGCCGGCACCCGTGGCCGCGCCGCTGAATCCCGCACCGGGACCAAGCGGCTGCTCAATACCAGCCTCAGCGCTCAGAACACCTACAAGGCGATCCTGTTCGGCCAGACCAGCAATGCCGCTGGCGGCTACCTCGTGCAGGTGGCCCACGTCGCCCCCGGCGGTTCGCTGCCGGCCGACAACAGCGCCAACTGGGTGACCGTGGCGGCCCTCGAGGCCTCCGGCATCGGGACCACTGAGGTGGCCCTGAGCGGTGCCGCGATCCACAAGCTCGCCAAGACCGCTGCCAGCCTCACCACCGACACCCCCCGCCCGGTGGCGGTGCGTGCGGTGGCCGGCACCCGAGTGCTCGACGCCTCCGGCAACGTCACCACCGCCGGCAACGGCGTGCTGGTGCCCGCCGGGACGCTGACGCTGACACTGCAGCCCGAGTGATCTGAGGGCGGCGAGCCCTGTGACACTGGGGCCCTGCGGGGCCCCTTTCCACTATCTGGAGAATCATGCCGATCGTTGTGGTGGGCGCCGGTGCGCCTGAGGTGCTGATCGATGACCTCACCCCGGCCCCGTGGCCCGTGTCGGTGGTGGACCTGAAGGAGCTGCCGGGCGGCGATCCGGAAGTGTTCCATGTGATCGCGGCGGAGCCGGCCAGCGAGGAGCCCGCCTGTCCGGTGCCGACCCGCAAGCGGCGCCGCTGACCGGAAACCTGCGGTAGCGAGGGCGAACCGTGGCCTGGATCGAGGACGAGACCTGGGCGATGGAGCAGGGCATTGACGCCCTGAAGCGCTTCGAGCTGGTCGATGCCAGCGGCGCTGCCTGGACATTCGTGGGCTGGGACGTCAACGCCACCGTCAGCGATGCGCGGGCCCGCACGATCTACCCGGTGACGGTGACAGCGGACCCTTCGGGCGGAACGGTGCAGCTGGTGCTGCCCGAGGCGACGGTCAATGAGCTCAAGGTGGGCGGCGACTACCGGTACGACTGCCTGATGGTGCCGCCGGGCGCGACGGTGGCCGATGACCACTTCCTGGCGACAGGGCCCGTGACGGTGGCCCTGCGCTCCAGCCGGAGGGATCCCTGATGAGCTGCCCTGATGTGGTGCGGGTGACGGTCCCGAGCGGACCGGCGGCGGTGCGGGTGGTGACGCCTGGGCCTGCGGGTGCGCCGGGTGCGGCTGGGCCTGCGGGCGCTGCCGGGCCGGCTGGCCCTGCGATCGAGCTGCGGGTCAGCAGCGGGCAGGTGCAGTGGCGGGTGGTCGGCGGCACCACCTGGACGAACCTGATTGCGACGGCGGACCTGGCTGGCCCTGCGGGTCCTGCAGGTGCTGCTGGTCCCCAGGGCCCGGCCGGTCCTGCCGGTGCCACCGGCGCAACGGGTCCGGCGGGGCCTGCTGGCGCGGCCGGTGCTGATGGCCCTGCCGGTGCCGCTGGCGCCAATGGCCGCGAGGTGGAGCTCCAGGCCGGCGCGACCCACGTGCAGTGGCGCTACGCCGGAGACGCCAGCTGGACGAACCTCGTCAGCCTGGCCTCACTGACCGGCCCCGTTGGCCCGCAGGGTGCGACTGGTCCGCAGGGGCCCCAGGGCGCGACCGGTGCGACGGGTCCGCAGGGCGCCACCGGCCCCCAGGGTGCGACGGGCCCCCAGGGGCCGTCGGGTGTGGCCAATGCCACCGCGCCGATCACCTACGACGCCGGCACGAAGACCGTTGGCATCAACGTCGGCCAGACCGCCGGCACTGTGGCCGCTGGCGACGACAGCCGCTTCGCTGAGCTGAAGGCCCGGCTCGATGCCTTCCGCGATGCGGCCACCTTCTACGTCAGCAAGGGCGGCAGCAACACCAACAACGGCACCAGCCCCGGCGAACCGTTCCTGACGATCGGCGCAGCGGTGACCGCCGCCAACGTCTACGTCACGGCCAACGCCGGCGCCAAGGCCAAGATCCTCGTCGGCCCCGGCGAGTTCGTGGAGGCGTCCCTGCCGTTCCGGCTCAAGCCCAACATCCTCGCCCAGGGTGCGCTGCAGCGGGGCACCACCATCAAGCCCGCGAGCGGTCAGGAGCTGAACGGCTTCTGGGCGCTGGATTCCGGTTGCATGGTGGCGGACTTCACCCACAGCGGCCATCAGGCCACCGGCACCAGCTCGACGGACTCCACGGTGGGGACACGGGCCTGGGCGGTGCGGCTGAACGAGGCCGCTAACGGCGGGGCGGGCGTGTTCCTGACCGCCAGCCCCTACGTCAAGGACTGCGCCTCGATCACCGCCGAGGATGACGCCGGCCTGGCCGGCAGCACCAGCACCGGCGACACCGGCGGCGGCGTGCTGGTCGATGGTGCGGCTTGCCGGAGCGATTCCCCGATCCGCAGCCTGCTGGTCTACGGCTTCACCCAGCAGAACCTGGGCGGCCCCGGCGCGGTCGTTCGGAACGACGGCTATGCCGAGCTGGTCAGCTTCTTCGGGCTGTTCGGCACCTGGCACGTCCAGTGCGAGACCGGCGGCCAGGCGACCCTGAGCGGCGGCGGTGCCAGCGAGTTCGGCATCTACGGCCTGGTGGCCGATGGCTACAGCACCACGGCCCTGTTCACCGGCTCCCTGCGGGTAGCGGCCTCGTCCGGCGCCCTGACGGTGGATGTGGTGAGCCTGAGTGCCAACCGGCTGGGCAGCAGCAGCCGCCCGGCGGCGGGCCAGATCCTGTTACTCGGCGGCAACCCCTACGTCATCCAGTCGAGCACCCCGATCGACGCCAGCGGCACGATCGTCACCGACACCGCCCCCACACGGGCCGGCTACCGGGTGACGTTCTTCAACCCCTCGGGCAGCGGCCTGGCGGCCAACGTGTCCCAGGGCGCTACAGCGGACTTCCGCCAGCGGTCGCAGATCAGCGCCGGCTGCCACAGCGCCAACTACGTCGGCGCCGGCACCAACTACTCAGCACTCCCCTGGAACGGTGGCGTGCCGATCCGCGGCAACGAAGCGGTCGAGCGCAACCTGGGGCGGGTCTTCGGCCTGATCGTCAACGATGTCGGTGACGTGAAGGTGGCCGGCGGCGCCTTCGCGGTGGATGGCACCACCGGCGCGGTCACGATCAACACCAGCCAGTTCAACCTCAGCGGGCTCAACGCCGTGGGTCCGTTCTCACGCAACGGCGGAGCCTCGACGGTGGGGGTGCAGCTCCAGGAGGTCTCGAACAGCACCAGCTTGCTGGCCAGCACCGGCGTCTCTGCCGCCGACACCGCCCCGACCCAGTTCGCGGTCCGCACCTACTCCGACAACCGCTACCTGGCGGGCCTGAGCGTCACCGCCAGTCAGCCGATCAGCATCTCTGACACCAGCACCCAGGACGGCTCCGGCTTCTGGACCCGCAGCCGCAATGTCGAGCTGACGCTGAACGCCCCCAACGGTCTGGCCCGGCTGGACGGCAGCGGCCTGATCCCCTCGACGCTGCTGCCCAGCTACGTCGATGACGTGATCGAGGCGGCCAACCTCGCGGCGTTTTCGGGCACTGGCGAGACCGGGAAAATCTACGTCGCCCTCGACACCGGCAAGACCTACCGCTGGTCCGGTTCGGCCTACGTCGAAATCTCCGCCAGCCCCGGCAGTACGGATGCCGTCAGCGAGGGCAGCGTCAACCTCTATTTCACGACCGCCCGCGCCCGGCAGTCGATCAGCGCCGGGGGATCGCTCGACTACAACCCCACCACCGGCGTCGTCAGCTACACCGCGCCCACCCTCGGCACCGCTGCACCCCTAGACGTGGCCGCCACGGGCGACGCCAGCAGCGCCCAGGTGGTCAAGGGCAGCGACACCCGCCTGAGCGACGCCCGCGAGTGGTCGGCCCCCACCGTCATCCAAGCCGACGCCGAAGCCGGCACCGCCACCGATCGCCGCGCCTGGACGGTGCAGCGGGTCTGGCAGGCGATCGCCGCCTGGTGGGCCGCCAGCAGCGCGAAAACCAAGCTGGACGGCATCGCCACCGGCGCCACGGCGAACCAGACCGACGCCCACCTGCTCAGCCGCGCCAACCACACCGGCACGCAGACGGCCAACACGATCAGCGACTTGGCCGCAGTCGCCACCAGCGGCAGCGCCAGCGACATCAGCACCGGCACCCTGGCCGCCGCGAGACTCCCGAGCACCGGCGTCCGTTTCGATCAGCTTGGCATCGGCACCGCTGCCGTCAGTGGCTGGGATCTGGTGATCGCTGACTCGTTGGCCCAGCGCCGGCTGAGTGTCACCGCCAGCAGCGGCACCTACACGCTCGACGTGCAGGCCGGCAACGAGTTCGTCACCAGCGCTGCGATCAACGGCGCGACGACGATCAACCTCAGCAACCTGGCCAACATCCCCAGCGACTACCTGTGGCGGGGCGTGCTGGCCTTCGCCTACACGTCGGGAACGATCTCATGGTTTACCGGCAACAGCGGTTACACGGTCAAGTGGGACGGCGGCAGCGCCATGACCCCCACCGCCAGCGACACCGAACGGGTGGTGATCGAGGTGGTCGGCGGCGGCACCACCATCGAGATTGCACCTCTCAAGGGGAGGTCGTGATGCTGGGGCGTAGTGCGCTGGCTGCGGCGACGAACACGGGAACCCCTGGCTTCGGGGTGAAGTATTCAAACCCCTCCACCCTGCCAGGCCTGACGGGTCTGTCGATCGCGTTCTCGCCTGCTGGTGATGCGGTTGCAATCAGCACCTCAGGTACGCCCTATGTCACGGCTTACCCCTGGTCCGCATCGACAGGCTTTGGTGCCAAGTTCAGCAACCCGGCAACACTGCCAACCGGTTTGGGGAATGGTGTGGCGTTCAGTCCTGCCGGCGACGCTGTTGCCGTGGCTCATACCACCAGCCCATACGTCACGGCTTACCCGTGGTCGCCATCAGGATTCGGCGCAAAGTATTCGGATCCAGCGACACTGCCAGGGACCAGGGGCAACGGCATCGCCTTCTCCCCATCAGGTGGAGCGGTGGCGATTGCGCACAACACCACACCCTTTGTTTCGGCCTATCCGTGGTCATCATCTGGATTCGGAACGAAGTACACGAATCCAGCAACGTTGCCGGCAAACGCCTGTTGGTCAGTCGCATTTTCCCCGAACGGCGCATCGATAGCAGTTGGTCACTCCTCAGGGTCATTTGTTACCGCCTACCCCTGGTCTGGATCGGCGTTCGGCACCAAGTTCAGCAACCCCGCGACACTTCCCGCAAACCAGGTCAACGGGATCACCTTTTCCCCCGCAAGCGATGTACTGGCGACCGCACACCCCACGACGCCATTCGTCAGCTTCTATCCCTGGTCCGGCTCTGGCTTTGGCGCGAAGTTCTCCAATCCATCCACCCTGCCCACAGGCAACAGCAACTCCGTCGCCTTCTCCCCTGATGGCCTATCGGTTGCCGTGGGTCATGCGGTGACGCCGTTTCTGAGCTGCTACGCCTGGTCCGGCAGCGGCTTCGGCAGCCGATACGCCAATCCGGCCACCCTCCCGCCCGGCGAGGTCAGCGGCGTTGCGTTCTCCCCATCGGGCAATGCTTTGGGCCTGGCACACACCGGCTCTCCATACATCACCGTCTACCCGTGGAGTTCATGACCCGCACCGACATCCTGACCCAGGCCCTGGAGGCGCGTGACGCCGAGCTGCTGAGCTATCAGATCAACATCGACAACTACCGGCTGGCCATCGCCAAGATCCAGGCCGAGCACCCCGATAACCAGGATCTCGCGGCCTTCCGCGAGGAGCTGGAGATCCGCCTGGCTGAGGAGCTGCGGCAGCAACTCCGCGCCCGCATCATCCGCGACGTGATCGCGGACCAACTCCAAGATCCATGAACCTGATCAACCTGACCACCGGCGAATACCCCTTCAGCCTCTGGCAGTTGCGCCGCGACAACCTGAACGTCTCCTTCCCCGCCAATCCCACCGACGAGGACATCGAGCCGTTCGGCTGCCGGTTCGTTCACCCGTCCGATCAGCCGGCGTTCAACCCCCGCTCTGAGCAGATCGAGGAGCTGCCCCCCGAGCCCGATGCCGATGGCACCTACCGGCAGCGATGGCAGGTAATCCCCGCCTCGCCCGAGCAGATCGCGGCCTGGGATGCCGCTAACGCCCCGGCGCCGGACTGGGCACGGTTCAAGGCTGCCCTGCTGGGCGACCCCGCCGCCAACACGGCCCTGGCCCAGGCCCTGCCGGTGGCTCCCAGCGCCGTGCTGGCCCTGCCGGCGGCTCTGATCGCTGCGGCTGCCGGTGGTGACCCGAGCGACTTCCACGCCGCCTGGCGGGCGCTGCGGGCCGCTGACCTGATCCCCGCCGAGCTGCTCACCACGATCGGCGCCCTGGCGGTGAGCTGCAACCTGCCCGCGGCGTTCGTCATCGAGCTGACCCGCCCTTTCGCGCAGTCGGTCGGCCAGACCTGGACCGCACCGAACGGCAGTCAGTGGCAGGTGGTGCAGGCCCGCGACCCGCAGGGTCAGTTCCTGGCGGACGACCCAGCGACCTCGGCACGGGAGAGCCTGGAGTGGGAGCTGGTGGCCTGACGCCACCGGCGCGGAAACCTCAGGCAACAGTGATCCTGTGATGGCCGCACACAGCCTGGGGAGGTCATGCCGTTCGTGATTCGCGATCGTCGCCGCCCTGAACCGCCGCCGCCCGTGATGGTGGTGGCGCGGGATCGCCTGATCGGCGGCATCATCACCGGCTTGTTGTCGGTCATCACCGCCGGGGTGATCTACCTGGCCCGAACCGTGCCGATCAAGTTCGCCCAGATCGACGGCCAGCAGGAGCAGCAGGAGCAGCGCCTGGACCGACTGGACCGCAACGACGAGCGGCAGGTCACGATCCTGGAGCAGCACGACAAGCGGCTTGACGGTGTTGACGTTCGCCTCACCCGCATGGAGCCCGGCAAATGAACCCCACCGAACAGCGCGCCAAGGCCACCACCCTTGCGGCCCTGCTGACGCCCGTGGCGGTGGGCCTGATCTACGTGGGGGTGAGCTGCGAGCGTTACAGCCCCGGCGCCGGCAAGTGCGAGAGCCAGTGGGTGACGGCCCTGGCGATCGGCGGCATGGGCGGAGCCTGGTCCGCCGGCTTCTGGCAGCCGAACCAGGCCCTCCGCGAACGGGATCGGCGCCTGCTGCAGGGTGAGCCCACGGTGCCAGGCGTTGAGCCGGAGCCCCTGGGCGACCCCCTGCCGGACCCTGACACCATCACCCCGCCGGAACCGCTGGCGCTGGACGAGCCGGCCTACACCGGCCCCGAGCTGGCGCGGCTGACGGTGGACCAGCTGCGGGCCCTGGCTCGCCAGGCGGGCATCACGGGCCTGTCACACCACGGGCGCCGGGCTGAGCTGGTGGCCGCCCTGCTGGGCACGCCTCGAGGGCAGGCATGAACGACCTGCAGCAGATCACGGCCTTGATCGCCGCCACCCGTATCGCCCTGGCGATCACCACCCTGGCCCTGCTGGTGGTCGGCGCCCGGGTGATGTGGGACCGGATCCTCGGCTGATCAGTCCCCAGTCGGCAGGCCCAGCCGCTGGAGGTGTTCGCGGTAGCTCTGCAGGATCTCAGCCTGGTGCGGCATCAGATCGTCGGGCTCGGTCTCGGCGCTGGCCCAGATCGCCAGCTGCGCCCCGGGAACCGTCCGGTAGATGGGTTCGGCAGCATCCGGATCCGGTGCCGCCTGCAGGCCGATCACGCCGTGCAGGGTGCACGGGGCGTTGATCATCGACCCACCTGGCAGCAGCTCGAACTGGCAGCCCCAGATGGTGTCCTGGTCCACCGCGAACACCGAGGGCTGACCCCAGGCCAAGCAAACGGGGATCATCGGCGGAGGGCGATTGCCTGAGGTTGCCAGCGGAAAGGTGAGCCAGTGACCCGCCACCTGTGGCCAGAAGCCGGATCGAGCTGTTCAAGTACGCCGAGCACACCATCCCCACCAGCACCCACCACCGGGCGTACTGGGAGGCGCTGGATGCAGCCCTGCCCGAGGAGTTGCGGGCCCGGATCGAGCCCGGGGGCGACCTGCGAGGGCTGTGGGAGGCGGAGCCCGGGGAGATGCGTCCGAAGCCGGCCAAGCCGGCGGCGAAGCCCGCGACCCCGGCCCCTGCGGTGACGGAGTGGCGGACGGCGGTGCAGGCCCTGAACCTCAGCCAGCCTGATGCCGTGACCTGCCAGGCGGCGTGCATCGGCATGGCGGCGGGGGATCGGGACATCGCCGGTATCCGGCGCAAGCTGACCGCGATCGGCACGGCCGGAGACCCGGCGGTGATGGGACGGGTGATCAAGGGCTACGGAGTGCCCTACCGGTACGAGGGCAATGCCTGCCTGGCGGAGGTGCGCGAGTGGCTGAAGGCCGGAGAGCTGCTGATCACCCACGGCTGGTTCACACGCAGCGGGCATGTGATCTGCCTAGACGGCCTGCGGAAGGTGCCGCGATCAACCACCCGCTACGACGTCAACGTCAAAGATCCCTGGTCGGAGTTCGACGGACCGACCTGGAGCTACCCAGGCACCAGCCGGTTCTATGACGGGTTCTACAGCGAGACCATCATCTACGCCGCGTGCGTTGCCGGGGCCAGCCGGGACGATGCGGCGCGGATCTACCGGGCCGGCAAGGTGGATCCCAACCAGCGCGGGATGTGGGTCCACCGCTTCCCGCCCCGCTGATCACACCCCCGGATCCGGCACCATGTCCGGCCCCCGCTCCGGCTTGCCGAGGGACGGGTGGTGCGTCAGGCCGTGGCCCTGGCTGGCCTCGAAGGCATCGATCACGCTGGCCGCCTGGGTGCCGCTGGCGCACTCGACACAGACGCCGCCGGAGCAGACCCTCCAGATGGGCTGCCCATCCCTGATGACGATCTCCCGGGTGATGGTCATGGCGGCGGCGCTGGTGCCGCAGGTTGCCGTTAGTTCTTAGAACCCTTCTTCCGGCGAGCGCTGCTGGCAATCCGGATCAGGTCACCCTGCGGGTCCTTGGATCCTTTCAGGAACCCCCGGCGCTGCATCTCCTCCCTGACCTTCTTGTCGCTGTTGAACTTGCTCCTGCCCTTGCCGGTCTTGATCTGCCAGTAGGCCGCCTCAGCGGCGTTGTGGCGCCTGGGGGATCCCACGATCTTGTTCGCGGGCTCTGATGCCTTGCGGCGTGCAGCAGCGCCAGCTCGTGCCGCGTTGGCGGCCTTGAGCAGTTTCTGGGGGATCGGCGGGGGCAGCCCCGGCTTGCTGCTGGCCTTCGCCTTCGACGGGATCGGCTTAGTGCTGGCCTTTCCCTTGGCCGGCACAGGCTTGGCGCTGGGTTTCGGCTTGGCCCTACCAGTCGCAGGCTTGGCCTTGCCGCTGCCACCCTTGCCGCTGCCCCCACCGGAGGCAAACCGCCCGCGTGCGTCCCTGCGGTATGTGCGTGCCATCTGCTGCCATGCCTGTCACTCAGGTTGCCGGTCACCCCTGCCGCTCCCTGGCCAGCCGGCTCGCCTTCGCCATCAGGTCTGGGAGCGCCAGCCTGCGGCCATAGGTGGCCACGTGGGTAGCTGGGCTGTGACCCATCAGCTCGGCAGCCTCCCGGTAGTTCAGACCGATCTCTGCCAGGCGGATGGCGAACGCATGACGCGGGGCGTAGGAGCTGAGCCCCTCGGGCATGAGCAGCCGGCCCAGCTGCTGTGTCAACGACTGCCCCGGCGAGCGGTGGCGCAGCAGGCCAGGCGGCAGGCCGTGGCGGTGCCAGCGGTCCAGCAGGCCGTGGCAGTCCGCAGGCCAGCCCGCAGGCGGCACGGCGGGGACGGTGCGGGCGCCGGAGGTGCCCCTGCTGCTGCGCTTGCTGCGGGTGACGGTGGCGACGAGGGTGCCGTCCTGCTGCTGCAGTTCCAGGCCCTGTAGCTCGACCGGTCGCAGGCCGAACACCACGATCAGGTCCCAGGCGAGGAGGTCGCTGGCGGTGAGCTGACGGCTCGCGGTGATCCGCTCGCGCAGGGTGGCGATCTCGGCGTCGGTCATGGCCCGGGCCCCAGCGGGGTGCGCGGCGGCCTTGCCGTTGCCCCGCATGGCGGCCACCACCTCCGGCCAGGGCCAGCCGGCATGACGCCAGAGGGCGCGGGCTCGATCGTGGGCCATCTGCCGGGCGCGGGAGTTGGGCGGCCAGCGGCGCAGCAGACGGGCCAGCATCGCCGGGGTGGGCTCCCCCGGGGTCTCACCCGCGGTGGCCACCACGGCGCTCAGGTACGGGGCCCAGGTGCGGTCCCACGTCCCCTGGGTCATGCGCTCGCCCACCAGCTGGTCGCGCAGGCCGGCGATCAGCCGCTCGAGGTTGGCGGGGCTGGCTGGGTCGGTGGTGCCCTCGGGCCGGGCGTCGTCGGGGCCGGGCCAGGTGAAGGTGCCGGCCATCACGCGATCGAACACGTCGCACGCTTCCGCCAGGGCGGACGTGATGGTGGCGGGCCCCGGTGGTGCCCTCAGGATCAGCGACCTGGCGCGGGTGGAGGTGGCAGTCTCACCCGGCCGTGGCGGGAGCTCAGTGCTAGTGACCCGCAGCCGATCGCGGTTCAACTGGATGAACCAGCCCTGCCGGCCTTGACGGTGCGCACGGAAGCCGGCCGAGAGGGTGAGCAGCCACGGCGGGGAGGGCACGCGTAAACCGGGCGTAAACGGAGGGCGATTCTGGGCCATTAGGGGCCCATCGGTACCCATCGGCACCCATCGGAGGGAGGGGCAGAAACCAGGCCAGAACTGGCTCAGGGACTGCGGTGGAAGGGATGCGCGATGCCGGGTTCGAACCAGCGACATCCTGCTTGTAAGGCGGGCCGCCGCCGCCGGAATCCCCGGCCGGCCGTGGGTTCTCGTGGATGCCCAGGGCGGGCGCGTAAGCCTGGCGTAAACGCCAGGCGCTGCCGGTGGGCAGGCGGTCGGTCACAAGAAAGCCCCGGCGGCAACCGGGGCGATCACGTGGCCTTGCGCCGCCGCTGCATCCTCCGCCTGGCCTCCTCCCGCCCCTCGGGGCTGGCCTTCCAGCAGATGCTGCACAGGGGCGCCGTGCGCAGGGAGCGGACCTTGCGGCCGCAGGAGGGGCAGAGGGGCAGGGCAGGCAAAAGGCCCGCCTTCCTGAGACGGAAGCGGGCCGCGCGGTCGCGGGAGGGGTCGGACACGTCAGCTCTCAACGAAACCCAGCAGCTCGCGCAGTTGCGCGTTGACGTGGTTGAGGCTGCCGGCGTGCGTCCAGTCGATGCCAGGCGTTTCAGGCTCGGGCATGCCCTCGATCATGTCGCGGAGGCTTTCGATCAGGGCCATCGCTTCGGCGTGGGCCTCGGCGTAGGCGTCGGTTGCGGTGCGGGCCATGGTGGTGGTGCGGTGGGATGCCGGGATGAGGCTCCCGGCGGGCCGTGGGCTCAGGCTCTGACCGGCTGGTAGGTGGCCATGAACTCGGCGAAGCCGGGTTCCTCGGGCAGGGGGTAGCCCTCGTCTTCCCAATCAGAAGCGGTGATGCAATCGGGCGATGCCCAGCCGTAGTCGGGATCGAACTCCCAACCTGCAGCAGTGCGGGACTCGTCGATGTGTGCGGCCAGCTCGCGGTAGGCGGCGTAGATGGATCCGGTCATGGTGGTGGTGCGGTGGGGTGCGGGATTGGCGACTACCTGCCAGGCTCCCGCGGGCCAGGGGGCATGCCCCGTGAGCGGCTTGGGTGCCGCCCCATGACCACACAGTAACAACTGGCGAACACCTCAGCCAGGATCAGGGCGGACACTTCGCAAGTCGTAACAACTGGCGAACCTCAGTCCAGGCTCACCCGCCATTCCCCACGCGCCAGCCGCTCTGCCGCCCGCTTCCGCTCGATCTCGGCCCGCTCAGCCGGTGTCGGCAGCACCGGCCCCGGTCCAGGCGCCGCCACCTCGCAGGCAGCCTCCTGCACCCGCAGCAGCGCTTCCGTCAGCTTGGCCCGGTCGAAGCGCAGGGCCAGCAGCTCCCCGGCCAGGCGCTGCAGGTCGGCGGGGTGGGCGAGGAGGGAGGGAGGGACGGTGATCATCAGCCCCGGCTCCCGGCCACTGTCAGGCAGCCGTTGTACCTGCCAGTCAGCGAGTAGTCCCGCAGTGGCACGTCGTCCATCCGGTGGCAGATCAGCTGCCCGATCTTCATGCTGGGCCACAGGGCCACGGGGTGCAGCTGGCGGCTGTTGTGGAGCTCCAGCGTCAGGACGCTGCCGTTGAAGCCCGGATCCGCGAACCCGGCCATCAGATGCTCTATCCCCTCGCGGGCGCGGCTGGACTTCAGCGCGAACTGGATCGCCACGTCTGAGGGGACGTTGAAGGTCTCCAGCGTCTCCCCCAGCACGAACTGAGAGGGCTGCAGCCAGTACGGCGCCTCCTGGCTGTGGGGCGCCAGGTCATAGGGCACCAGCTCCCGCGAGGTGGCCGACTCGATCAGCAGCCGGGGGCCCAGGCGCACGTCGATGCTGGCCGGGTTCAGCAGGGCCTCATCGAACGGCGCGAGCATCGGCCTCTCGCCGCTGCAGAGGGCGCGGATCTGGAAGTCGCAGAGGATGCCCATGGTGACGGGTGGCGCGTGGGGATCCTAGGCCCCGCTTCCGATTCCAACCGGGAGCGGGCTCACCACTTCGCCCGATCCGCCCAGAAAGCCGCGCTCATCCGCCCCTTCGCAATGTTCGCCGCGTGCCTGGCCTTGAAGCTGGCCCGCCGCGCCTTCTCGCTGGCCGTCTTCGGGTTCTTGCCGGCGCCCTGCACCCCCTGCTGCCCGAACCGGATCAGCTTGTAGGAGGTGCCCTCCTTGGCCATCACCACATGCGATTTCGTGGCGTGCGAGGGGGTGCGCCGCGGCTTGTTCACCCCCTCCAGCCCCAGCCGCTGCATGGTGGCTTTCACGCGCTCCGGTACGGCCATGTCAGGCGGCGGTCTGTCCCAGGTTGCCGCTGGCCTGGCACCGCCGAGCCTCCAGGCAGGCCCGCTGAAACCGGCACGTCTGGCAGGCGGGTCTGGCCTCCAGTAGCTCGGCGTAGGCCAGGGTGCCCACCTGCCAGCCGGCGAGCCGCATGGCGGTGGCCCACTCGTGCGCCAGCTGCCCATCGGCGCGGGACCAGGCCACCACGCGACCGCAGTGGGTGAAGGCGACGAGGCAGGCCCTGGGGCCCGCCAGGAGGCTGCTGCCGGTTGGCAAGCGGAGCGGATCACGCCGCATGGCTGCCCTCCTGCTGGTCCTGCTCCGCCCGGCCCACGGGGCTGAGCCCATCGCCGGCCTCACGCCAGGCGGGATGCCAGGGCGGCCGGTAGCCGACGGGGCCCTGGATCACCTCCGGCCACGTGATGCGCCGGCGCTCCAGGCCAGCGTTGAAGTCATGGCCGCTGTCCACCAGCCGATCGAAGGCGAGAACCATCAGCCGGGCTTTCTCGCGGCTGGCCGGGGTGCCGAGACCACCAGCAGCGTCGGGATCATCGCCGGACTGCAGGGCGGCCCACTGGTCTGGGTAGGCCGCGATCCACTCGCGGGCCAGGTTGCGGACCGGGTGGCTGGTGCCGGCCCCGGGGTAGGCCATGGCGGGCCGTTCGTGCGGCTCCCAGGGCGGCCTGCGGTTGTCGGGGCGGAATGATGCCAGGCGGTCGTTCTCCACGCCCCCAGCGGCCTCAGAGGGGCGATCCAGCTGCTCCAGGGTCCACAGACCCCGAACCACGCCCCGAGCCAGCTGCAGGCCCGCCAGCGCTTCGGTGGGGGTCATGCGCCCTCCGGCAGCTGGAACAGGCGGTTGAGGCCTTCGATCGCGGCGGCGTCACCGCTGGGCTGGTCGGGTTCGCCCCGCAGGTAGGGCGCTGCTGGCTGCGGGTGGAACACGTCGGGCCGGGCCATGCGCTCCGCCAGGTCCGGCTTCAGGCCCCAGGCGTAGTTCGGCTGGCCGTTCTCGCAGCGGTACAGGTACCGCAACAGTGCCAGGAACACAGGCAGTTCACGGGGCCGCTCGGGGTCGAGCACGTACTGCCCAGCGGCGTAGGTCCAGTGAGCGTTACCGAGCTCCCGCTTCGCCTGAGCTGGAACGGTCTGCCAGGCCAGCAGGGCACCGGCGGCGCCGAGCTGCTTGGCGAAGGGGAGGGTTTCCGCAATCCCCTGCAGGGTGCGGAGGAAGTGCTGTTGGTCAAGCATGGGCGAGGCTCTCCCAGTCGGATGGTTGGGTGGTGGTGCTGAGGGCGCCCTGGCCGGGTGCCGCGAACTCGGGGTCTGCGACGGCCAGGAAGGCGAGGAGATCGTTGATCTCCGCGTCCTTGCGGTCCCGGGTGGAACGGTAGCCGCCTCCGCTTCCATTTCCAACCTGGAGCGCAGCGGGTCGCCCGTACTCGAGCCAGCGGTCGAAGGTGATGCCGGCCCAGCGGCGGCCGATCTCATCGGCGGTGATGGCCTTCTGGAGCTGCGCCCGGATCGCCTCGATCCCGCCCCGGGCATCAGCCTGGATCTTGCCCAGCTCGGTCAGCTGGACGGAGAGGGCGCGCTGGGTCCGCTTGCCGCCCTTGTGGTGGTTCCACCAGGTGCAGAACAGCTCGGCCACGGGCGCCAGGTCGGCGGGGACGTCGGCGGGGCTGAGCTTGACCTTGCCGGTGGATGCCCCTGCCCCCTCGTCCGGCGCAGCCGGCGCTGTGGCGATCGGTTCGGGCTGGGGGGTAGGGGGGTCTAAGGCTTCTTGTTCAAGGCCTCTTGTTAAAGGCTTCTTGTTCGTAGCCCCTTTTGGGGGAGGGGTGGGGTCCCCCATTTGGGGGAGGGGTGTGGTCCCCCGTTTGGGGGTACCCCCATCTGGGGGAGGGGTCCCCCGTTTGGGGGAGGGGTTCTCGGTGCGGACGTGGAAGATCGAGGTAGCGCCGGGCCTGTCTTCGCGGGTGACCCAGCCCTCGGTGGTGAGCCACTTGAGGGCCTGCCGGACGTCATCGCGCTTCATCCGGCACTCCAGCGCCAGGCGATCGAGCGAGGGCCAGGCGGCGTCATCGCGGCCGGCGTAGTGCCAGAGCCAGGCGTAGACAAACAGGGTGCCCTTGCGTTCGGCGCACTGTTCCACCAGGTCGAGCGAGAGCATCACGAACGGCCGGCGGGTCAACCGATCCCCGCCCTTGGCCGCTCCGCTGTCAGTTGGCATGTAAAGTGCTCCTGTGATTGGTCTGTGAATCAGGGATTCCGCCGTCCCGGCCTTGCAGGGCTTGAGGACGGCAGCCGGGGGAAACCCCGGCTTTTTTTTGCGTCGCTGCAGTCCGCAGCAGGCCGCACCGTCCATCCTACCCGCTGCTTCCAATCGGGACCGATGCCGGTAGGATGCCGGCCAGTCCCCCACCGAGCCCCTGCTGCAGCTGCGCGGGGGCTTTCTGGTGTCTGGGGGCTGCTGCCGTTGCGGATCGGAAGCGGTGGGGTATGCTTCCCCCGTTGCTGCCCATCGGCGGCGACACGCACCCCACCTCAACCGACCCATGACCATCCCCTGCGGGTGGCGGCTGTTCGCTGCTGCCCTGGCGTCCGCCGGTGGCCAGCCGTGACGAAGACGCTGTTCGCCTACACCACGGCCGAGGTGTGCGCTGCCGTGGGCATGTGCGCCTCAACCCTCAAGGCCTTGCGCCGACAAGGTGTCCTGACGGCCGGCCGCCATTACCGCTACGCCGGCATCGGCCAGGTGCGACCGCGCCTGCGCTGGAACCTGCAAGCCGTCGAGGAGGCGTTGACCATGCGCAGCCGCCGGCTGAAGGTTGGGCAGGCGTGAGCGATTCGGTTGCCAACTGGCAGGGACACCCCACCGCACAGCTCCGGCTGTCCGGTGGGCTGATACCCGCCACACTGCTTCGCTTTGCTTCGCGTCGCCTCGCATTCGACGCAGCGCCTCTCGCCGCACACCACAGGGGGCCGGATTCCGGCCCCACCCAACCAAACCCACGAGGAACACACCTATGGCCTTCCGCCGTTTCGAGCTGACGATCCAGGGCACCCGCCCTCTGATCTTCGGCAACCCCTGCGAGATGGATCCCCTCGGGATCCACAAAGCCGCTACCGACTACTTCACCAGCCTCAAGAAGAACCGCAACGAACACGCACTCCGCCGGCTCAAGTGGTTGTTCTCCGGCTACTGGGGCACCGAGGGAGAGTTCGTCTACGGTCCTGCCCTGGATGGTGACTCCAAGTTCCGCGGTTTCTCCGATCCATTTCTGCCTGCCCACAATCTGCAGCGTTGCATCCGCGACGGCGCTACCGCCTGGAAGCTCGGCAAAGACACCAAGCGGGCCATCGTCGTCGAGAACGACGCGGAGCTGATCTACGACGGGCCCCGTGATGCGGAGCTGATGTACGAAGATCCGCGCTTCGTGTCCGTCGCCCCCACCGGCCGTGGTGTCGTTGCCGTCAGGCTCCGGCTGCCCCAGTGGAGCGCGACCTACAACCTCCTCGTCAACGACGAGATCATCGATCCCACGACGCTGGCGAAGATCATCGACCGCGCCGGTATTGCCGAAGGCCTCGGCACCTGGCGGCCCGCCAATGGCCGTTTCAGCGTCACCCGGCTCGACGAAGTGGAGGTGGCCTGATGTCGAGCCCCAGGATTGCATCGATCGATGCCATGTCCCTCTACAAGGGACAGACCATCCCCGCCGATCAGGCGTGGACCTACTTCATCACCCGCCGGCAAGAGACCTACCAGGGCTGGCTGACCCAGCACGGTGACGAGGAGACCGCGAAGGCGGCCCGCCTGTCGCTTGTGTTGCAGCGGGTGATCCAGTGGCTGGAGCGCGACCGCAACCAAGCGGGGCTGCCGCCGCTGGTGATGAACACCTCCGGTGGTTGCATCAACGTGCTGACCGATGACAAGGCGAGCGCCTACCTGAACGATCAGGCCTTCTCTGGCCTGCGTCGTCACCAGCGGGCCACTGGCCGACTGGTCAACGCGGTTGACGAATCGAAGCTCACCGGTGCCGCCCGGCGGGAGCACCAGAACAGGATCAACGTTCACAGTTTCATCGCGGCCTCGGCCCAGGGCGCACAGAAGCAGCTCCGGCTGTTGAAGCGTGCCGGCAAGCAGGCGCCGAAGCTGGAGGGGAGCTGATGGCCTGGGCATCCGTCAGGTGTAAGCCCCAGGCCGCCGCGCCCCGCGCCCCGTCTCAATGCCCCGCGCCCCGTCTCAATGCCCTGCGACACCGCGCCGCGCGACGCCTTGCCTTGCGACGCACTCCACAGGGGGGCCCTCCGGGGGCCCGCCCACCCCAGCCCGCAGCCACCGGCTGCCTGGTGGGGTGACTCACCACGACGCCGCGCCTCGCCACGATCGCGCCGCTTCGCTGAGCCGCGCAGCGCAACGCACACCACAGGGGCCCCTCACGGGGCCCACAACCCACCCTCCGACCTATGGTCTGACGGTGGGCTGATGCCCACCACTCCGCGCCGCCGTGCTGCGCTTTGCTTCTCACCGCCACTCTGCGCCCAGCGTCCCTGCGCCGCTCGACGCAACGCACACCACGGGGGGCCTCAATCGAGGCCCCACACCCCACCGCTGAGGGCTCCTCTCCGGTGGGTTGACCCACCACCGGCGCATCGCACCGCTTTGCTCCGCATTGCTCCCCCCAGCCATGCTCCGCTGCGCATCGCCGCCCGCCGCGACTCACCGCACAGGGCCTTCCGGCCACCACCGACCCGGCACCCCCGGGGCTTTCGTTTGGCAACCGAACCGCCCCACGCAGCACTCTGCACCGTTCTGCACCACCCCGCACCGTTCTGGGATCTTCCGGCCCCATCCGGCTACCGTGCGGGCACCACCACCAACCACCGCCCCATGGGCCCTGCCCCCGACCTGGATCGTCAGATCCCCAGTCGCCGCCACGATCGCGGAAGGAGCCACATGGCAGCCGTGGTGAACACCTGGCTCGGCCGCGCGGGCCTCTCACATGACCAGGTGGCGGCCATCACCGACTGGGCTCTGCGCGAGTCCGGGTTCCTCGGCAGCAGCCAGCTCAGCCACCTGCGGAACGCCAAGGTTACCCGCCCGGGGCTGATGCTGTTCGAGGCTCTGTCAGCCCTCAACGCCGCGATCTGGCGCTGGCAGACCCAGGGTGAAGCCCGCTGCATCGAGGAGTACGGGCCCTACTCCAGCCACGGTGTGCAGCCGGAGTGGCTGACCGATGCCGTCTGGTTGCCCCACCCGGATCACCCGGTTGACCCCTTGTGCTTCGGCGACTTCGTGGAGCTGTTCGCCGGGTATCTCGTCTTGCCCGACGTCGCGGTCAAGCTCTCGCAGTTCGATGGCCCGGACCTGAGCCGCCGCCTGTCAACCCTCCTGCTGGAGCACTGGCAGACGGCTGGCTGGGGGCCGGGGGAGGGCATGGCGCGGATCCTGGAGGCCTACCCCAACGACGACGCGGAGGCCAGGACCCGGCTCACGATGCTGTGCCTGGGGCAGATGGATTGGACCTCAGAGGAGTTCGAGGCTGAGATCCCGGACCTGGCTGCACTGGTGGAGTGTCTGCGGAGTCTGCCGACTGGGAGCTACGGCCCCGCCGAATTGCACGCCGAGTTGACCAGCGGGCGCCGTCGAGCCTGACGGCTGTCCACACATGGCCCACGCCCTCCAGATGGATGGCCGCCTCGTGGATCTGATCCTGCTGCCGTAACGCCCTCCAGACCTGACCGGCTTCCGTGGCTGTCGTAACCGTGATGGTGATGGGCATTTTTCAGCAAGAAAGCGCCCCAGTCTCCCCCCCCCCGACGAGGGCAGGCGGTCTGTGGTCGCCGAACGCGGTGGCCGGGGCAGCATGGCAGACCTGAAGCACAGCCGCTGCTCATTGGAAACGGCCAAGCTGGCGCGGTAGGATGGGCCAGCGACCCGACAGGGGCGCCGCACCACCATCAACCACCGTCATGCCTACCGCCTCCCCGGCGCCGGACCCACAACTGGCGCTCTATCAGGCCCTCGCCGCGTTCCAGGGCGAGGCCGCCGGTGTCCCGAAGGACGCCCGCAACCCTCACTTCAAGAACACCTACGCCACCCTGGCGTCCGTGATCGAGGCCGTGCGTCCGGCCACTGCCCACGGACTGAGCCACGCCCAGACCTTTGAGCAGACGGCCGACGGGGCCACCCTGCTGGTCACCACCATCCACCACGCGGCCGGCTCGAGCATCCGCAGCACCCTGCCGATCGGGTTCACCGCCGACTGGCAGAAGAACGGCAGCGCGATCACCTACGCCCGCCGCTACAGCCTGCTGGCCGCCTACGGTCTGGCCCCGGATGACGACGACGACGGCAACAGCGCCGCGCCAGCCCCGACCCGCACCGCTGCCCGCAACGGCAACGGCGCCCCGCCCCGCGACGATCGCGCCATCGCTGCCGCCACCGCCCGCAAGGCCCTGGCTGCTGCTGGCCTGACCCGCGAGGGTGCCCAGGCGATGCTGGCCGAGCTGGCGCCTCCCGGTGTCCACCGCCTCGATGATCTGCCGCTGGCGATCCTCAAGCGCCTGGGCCACCAGGGCGCGTCCGATGCCGAGATCGCTCGCTGGAATGGCGCCGCCATGCCTGCCGCTGCTCCGCTTGCCAACCAGGAGCAGGGTGAGGAGTTTGACCCCGAGGATCCGCCGATCCACTGGGAGCAGCCCACGGTCGCTGGCGCCGCCTGATCCATGGCCCGCCGGGAGCCCATCCCGGCACGTCAACCCTTCATCACGGACCCATGTCACAACTCGCTGCCGACGTCTTCCGCTCGGCTCAGTTCACCTTCATCGGTCGCACCGGCCGCGACTCCGACCTCAAGACCTTCGACAACGGCGGATCCAAGGCCAAGAACCGCATCGCCATCAACCAGGGCAAGGATCAGGAGTCGATCTGGTTCTCAGTCGAAGCCTGGGACGAAGCCGCCATGGTGCTGGCCGACGTGCAGAAAGGCCAGATGATCCGCGTCACCGGCCGCGTCGCCGTCGAGCGTTACCAGAAGCGCAACGGCGAGGAGGCCACGGACAACGTGATCAAGGCGTCGGCGGTCGAGGTGCTCCCCTCCCGTGGTGGCGACCGCCAGCCGGCTCCCGCTCGTGGAGGTGGCCGGCAGCCGGCGCAGGCCTGGAACTCCTCAGCTCAGGAATCCTTCGACGGCGATGACATTCCGTTCTGATGCCTGACGCCATCACCCTGCGCGTCTACGGCCTCCCCGGCGCCCAGGGGTCGAAGCGGGCCGTTGGTCGCGGGGTGATGGTGGAGAGCTCCAAGCGGGTCAGGCCCTGGCGCCTGGCCGTGATCACCGCCACCGTCGAGACCCACGCCGGCTCCCTCATCGAGGGGGCCGTTTCTGTGTCGATCGTCTTCCTGTTCGCTCGCCCCCGCGGCCACATCGGGGCCCGTGGCCTCAAGGCGTCCGCGCCCCAGCACCTGACCAGCCGCGGGGCCGGCGACATCGACAAGCTGTGCCGGAGCACCCTCGATGGCCTCTCCGCCGATGCTGGCGGCTGCCTGCTGCGCGATGACTCCCAGGTGGTCAGCCTGACGGCGCAGAAGCGCTACTGCCTGCCCGACGAACCGCCCGGGGCCGTGATCACGGTGATCCCCCTGCCATAGCGCATACGAAAGCCCCGCCAGCGAACTGACGGGGCTCTCGCGCACCACCACTGAGCTGCGCCCCAAGGGGCATCGTTCAGCAGCGACAGCCGGGAACCACCCCGGCAGTCGCCACAGTTTACCGGATGCGTCCGACAGACGTCAGACATCGGCCGACATCCGCGCACCAGGCCCGCCGGGTGATTCGCTTGCCGATTGGAAGCGCGGGCCTATAGTGGGCAGGTACACCGCGGTGGACGGGCAAACCCCCCCCCAACGTGTACCCCCATTCCCCGCCCGCCGTTGAGCCTGAGCGCTCCGGCCGGCAGCGCCACCCTTCACCACCATGGAAACCACCCGCCTCGAGCGCGCCGTCCGCTCCCTCGTGCGCCCCGTCGCACTGCTGATCACCCTGGCCCTGCTGCTGGGTCACACCGCCTACGACCTGGGCCGCCTGCTGCGCCTGGCGATCGATGACCGCAGCCAGCAGCTGGCCGCCCTCCACTGCCGCCTCATGGGCCTGGCTGCCCCGGCCCCCGCCGCCCCGCCGGTACTGGCCGCCGCGTCGATCACGCCCCTGCCCGCCGCCCGCTTCGTGCCGGAGCCCCGGCCGGTGGTCATGGCCTGCGCCACAGCCCGCCCACCGGCCGCTGTGGCCGCCCCGCCCCACGACGGGCTGACCGTCGCCCAGTTGCGCACCCTCGCCCGCTCCCGTGGGCACCGTGGGGCCAAGGTGCGGGACGCCCGCCGTGCTGATCTGCTGCTGATGCTGGGCTGATCCGCCGCCCGAGTGTCCCGCGTGCGGGAAGTTCGCCAGACTGGACGGGCTTCCCTCCTGCGTGGTCTGACGTCACCGCGCCGACAGTGGAGCCCAGCCGGTCAGACCGGCGCACCACCACCACCGCAACCCATGACCCCCGCCGATCTGCCGCCGGGCTCCCGCCGCCCGGTGCGGCTGTCCATCACCCTGCCGCTCGACACCTACGACCAGCTGCGCGGGGAATCCCGCCGCCAGGGCCGCAGCCTCTCCAACCTCGCCGCCCATCTGCTGGCGGTCGGCCTGGCCACCCTGCTGAGCTGAGGAAAGGCCCGGGTTGCCCCGGGCTGCCGCTCTCCCCGCCACCCTGCGCCAGGCCCTCGCGCCAAGCCATAGCGTCCGTCACTCTGCTCGCGTTTCCAAATGGAAGCAGCACCACTAGGATCAGCCGGCACCACCAACACCACCATGCGACTCCTCCGCCGTTGCTGGCTTTCGCTCTGCGCCG
>Ga0315900_10000578_pt1 | contig 62623 bp, 58 predicted proteins | sample LakEriMetagenome_FD_203521 | JGI IMG/M metagenome (GOLD analysis project Ga0315900, IMG submission 203521) | Freshwater fungal communities from buoy surface, Lake Erie, Ohio, United States - Buoy 12 MA114 | ecosystem: Environmental > Aquatic > Freshwater > Lake > Lake biofilm | place: USA: Lake... | reverse complement strand
TGGCCGACCATATCGGCATTGGCGAAATTCAGCACAATCAGATCATGCGCGCGGCTTTTGATTGCCGCTACAGCCTTTTCCGAGAGTTCCGGCGCCGACATTTCCGGCTTCAGATCATAGGTCGCAACATCCTTGGGCGATGGCACCATGATGCGTTCCTCACCGGGATAGACCGCTTCCTCGCCACCATTCAGGAAGAAGGTGACATGCGGGTATTTTTCCGTCTCCGCCATGCGCAGTTGCTTAAGGCCCGCACGCGCCACCACTTCCCCAAGCTTATCCGCCATGGATTGCGGCGCGAAGGCGGTGGCGAGATGGGCGTTCAGCGCCTCGCTATATTCCGTGAGGCCGACAGCGGCGGCAAAGCGCGGCAGGCGGGCGCGGGCAAAACCATCAAAACCGGGATCAACCAATGCGGTGAGGATTTCCCGCGCACGGTCGGCGCGGAAATTGAAACACAGAATGCCATCGCCATCCTTCATGCCGGCGTAATCGCCAATAACGCTGGCCGGGATGAATTCATCGGTTTTCTCGGCGGCATGCGCGGCAGAGATCGCCGCGGCGGCGCTAGGCGCGGCATTGCCCTTGGCTTCCACCATCGCTGCATAGGCTTGCGAAACACGATCCCAGCGCTTGTCGCGATCCATCGCGAAATAGCGCCCGATGATGGTGGCGATGCGCACACCGGCCACGCCGGACAGATCGGCTTCGAAACGCTTCAGGTAATCAGGTGCGGCGCGCGGTGGCGTATCCCGCCCATCCGTGAAACCATGAATGGCAACCGGCACGCCCGCGCCCGATAACAGCTTGGCCAGCGCCACCGCATGATCCTGATGCGCATGCACCCCACCAGGGGAGAGCAAGCCCATCAAATGACAGGTGCCGCCCGAGGCTTTCAGCTTCGCGATCAGCCCCGTGATTGCCGGCAATTGCGCGAAGGACCCATCGGCAATGGCGGCATCAATGCGCGGCAGATCCTGCATCACCACGCGCCCCGCACCGATATTGAGGTGCCCGACCTCTGAATTGCCCATCTGTCCTTCCGGTAGCCCCACATCAAGGCCGGAGGTTTTCAGGAAAGCATGTGGGCAAGACGCCCAAAGCGCGTCAAAATTCGGCGTCTTCGCCTGCCGCACCGCGTTATCGGCGATGTCGTCCCGCCAGCCCCAGCCATCCAGAATGACCAGCATCACGGGGCGCGGCATGGCGGCGGGTTGCATGCGAGAGAACTCCAGAAACTTTGCAGGCCGAAATACCCCCCGTGGTGGCCCGCATGCAAGCGCGGATCAAAAGGGCAGCAGCGCCGGCACACCGAAGAAGCGGGCATGGAAATGCAGCACCACGGCCCAGCCGATCACAGCGAGTAGCGGCGCTAGCCAGCCGATTTCCGCCAGCACCAGCCGATTGCGCCCGGCCAGGATGGCGCCAAAGGGCAGGATGGAGGTCTCAGCGCAGAGCTTCGCCGCCGCTTCCGGCCTGCGCGCGGCCAGCTTGCGATCAATGGAGGGCATGCCGAGGAAGGCGCTGATAGCGAAAGTGCCAAAGAAGATCAGGCTCGCCACATCACCATTGCCAATCACATGCACCAAGGCCCAAAGCGCGAAGGACCAGAGCATGGGGTGGCGCGTGATGCGCTGAATGCCGCGCACTTGCTGCCCGGCCAGCGCCTCTCCGCCCACCGCGGTTGGATTGCGCAAGAACCCCGCGACAAAAAACAGGAAGGCCGGCAGCATGATCAGCGCAAATAGCAGGCGAAGCCAGGCGGGCGCGGTCCAAAGGGGTATGGCCTCCGCCGCACCTGAGGCGCGCGCGAGCATGACCAGCGCGAGGACGGAAAGCACGGCATAGAAAATGCGAAAGCCATTTTCCCCAATCTTACTGACAAGGCGCGTGCGGATATCGGTGCCGGCAAAGCCATTATGCGTCGCGATCCAAAACACCGCCGCCAGCAAAAGGGGGAAAATGCCTTCCATGACCCTATAGATCCTTCAGCACCGCCCAAAGGGCCGATTTCGCCTCAAAACCGATGCCGGGAATATCAGGCATCTTGATCCGCCCATCCACCACCGGCGTGCTATCGGCGAAACCGCCAAAGGGCGCGAAAACCTCCGGGTAGCTTTCATTGCCGCCAAGCCCAAGGCCGACCGCGATATTGAGCGCGAATTGATGCCCGCCATGCGGCACGCAGCGTCGCGGCGACCAGCCATGGCGCACCAGCATCTCCAGCGTGCGCAGATACTCCACCAAGCCGTAAGACAATGCAGGATCGAATTGCAGAATATCGCGATCCGGGCGCAGCCCGCCATGGCGGATCAGATTGCGCGCATCCAGCATGGAAAACAGATTCTCGCCGGTGGCAATTGGCGGCATATATTGTTCCGCGAGCGCGGCATGGGTTGCATAATCCAGCGGATCAAGCGGTTCCTCATACCAGCGCAGCCCAAAGGGTTGCAGCGCCGCGCCATAGGTCAGCGCCGCATGCAAGCCAAAGCGACCATTCACATCCACCGCCAGGCGCGATCCATCACCACCAAGCAGCTTCACCACCGCTTCAATGCGCGCCAAATCTTCCGCCAACGCATCCTTCACCGTCGTGCCCGGCGCGCCACCGATTTTCATTTTCACTGTGGTGTAACCCATGCCGAGGTAGCGCTTCATTTCCTCAACCAAGGCATCCACGCCCTTGCCGGGGTAGTAGTAGCCGCCGGCGGCATAAACCCAGGCGCTGTCATCCGCCTGACCGCCACGATACCGATCCGCCAGCAAGCGCCACAGCGGCACGCCCGCAAGCTTTGCCGCCGCATCCCAAAGCGCCATGTCCAGAACGCCAACCGCGACCGAGCGATCCCCATGCCCACCTGGCTTTTCATTGCGCATCATGGCGGCCCAGGCACCGGCGGGGCGCAGCCCGCCATCCTTGCGCGTCAATTCTGCTTCGGTCGTCGCTTGCAGGCGCGGAATGAAGCGTTCCGTGAGCAAGCCCGGCTGCGCATAACGGCCATTGGAATTGAAGCCATAGCCCGTGGCCTTTTTGCCGGCGCCATCTTCCACTGTGATGGCAACAACACTCGCCGTCATTTTCGAAAAATCTATATAGGCATTGGCAATGGCGCTTGAGATCGGCACCACGCCTTGACGGATAGAAGTGATACGCATGGGGGTTCCTGTTTCGTATCGCGCGCCTGCAAGCGCGCGTCAGTTTCAACCGAGCAATCTGCCGATCACGCGCGCCGTGTAATCCACCACCGGAATTACGCGCCCGTAATTGATACGTGTCGGGCCAATCACGCCAATGGCGCCGACAATCTTTTCCTGACCATTGCGGAAGGGTGCCACCACCACGGAAAGCCCAGCGCTATCGAACAGCCCGCTTTCGGCACCGATGAAAATCTGCACACCTTCGCCGCGCTGCGCCAATTCCAATAGGCGCAACATGGTTTCCTGCGCTTCCAACCTTTCGAACAGGCGCTGGATTTCCTGCACCTGCGCCGCCTGATCCAGGTTCTGCAACAGCCGGGACTGACCGCGCAAAATCAGCGACCCGCCACCGCCGCCGGTCCAAGTTGCGAGCCCGGCCGAGATCACTTGCTGCGTCAGCGCATCCAAGGCCGTACGATCGGCGGCGATTTCCTCGGCCACCTTGCTGCGGGTTTCTTCCAGGGTGCGGCCCGCCAGCCGCGCATTCAGGTAGTTGGAGGCCTGGGTCAGCGCCGAAGGTGGCAGCCCCGCCGGCACTTCAATGACGCGGTTTTCCACCTGCCCGCCTTCATGCACCAGCACCACCAAGGCCCGGCCCGGGCCAAGCGCCACAAATTCAATATGCCGCACCGGGTTTTCGGTCTTGGGCGCCACCACCAGCCCGGCCGCCCCCGCCAGGCCAGAGAGCATCATCCCTGCTTCGGCGAGCGTTTCCTGCAAGGACCGGCCCGAAGCCGCGCAACGCGCCGCAATCGCATCCCGGTCTTCCTCACCGAGCGCGCCAAATTCCAACAAGCCATCCACGAACAGCCTAAGCCCGCGTTCGGTCGGCAGCCGCCCGGCGGAGGTATGCGGCGCGTAAAGCAGCCCGGCATCTTCCAGATCCGCCATGGCATTGCGGATAGTAGCCGGCGATAGCCCGAGCGGCAGCCGGCGCGACAGTGTGCGGGACCCGACAGGTTCGCCCGTTGCGACATAGGTTTCCACCAATTCGCGCAAAATCAGCGCCGAACGGCTATCCAAGCCGGCAGCCGCGGGCAGCCCGGGGGTCAGCTTCGCGGGCGAATGGGTCACGGGTTGTGGTCCCGATTTGTCATGGCCCAAGTATGAAGCCTGCACCGGGCGCGTCAACGGGTTAGCGCCGGCGCTTCGGCTGTGCTAACCGCGCCGGCCATGACCAGACCCTCAGGCCGCGCCCCCGGCGCGCTTCGCACCGTTTCCATTCAACCCGGCGTCGCCCGCCACGCGGAAGGTTCCTGCGTTATTCGCATGGGCCTGACCGAGGTGCTGTGTACCGCAAGCGTAGAAGGCAAGGTGCCGCCCTTCCTGCGCGGCCAGGGCCAGGGCTGGGTCACGGCGGAATATGGCATGCTGCCACGCGCAACCCATACGCGCGGGGACCGTGAAGCGGCGCGCGGCAAGCAATCTGGCCGCACGCAGGAAATCCAGCGCCTGATCGGGCGTTCGCTTCGTGCCGTGACGGATTTGAAGGCGGTGGGCGAGATGACCATCACGCTGGATTGCGATGTGCTGACCGCCGATGGCGGCACGCGCTGCGCTTCCATCACTGGCGCTTGGGTCGCGCTGCATCTGGCGTTTGAACATTGCAAGCGCATGAATATCATCACGCGCAACCCGCTGAAGGATCAGGTGGCGGCGATTTCCTGCGGCATTTATCAGGGCGTGCCCGTGCTCGACCTTGATTATGATGAGGACAGCAAGGCCGATGCCGATGCGAATTTTGTGCTGACGGCCTCGGGCGGGATTGTCGAGATTCAAGGCACCGCCGAAGGTGCCCCTTTCACTGAAGCCGATTTGCAGGCGCTGATGGGCCATGCGCGGGAAGGCACGGCGGCGCTTTTCGCCAAGCAGCGGCTTGCGGTGGATAAGTGATGGCGCATCGGCGCCTGCAACGCGGAGAGAAGATCGTCATCGCGACGCACAACGCCGGGAAGTTGCGTGAAGTGGCGGCCTTGCTGGCGCCGCACGGCATTGAAGTGACCAGCGCCGGCGCGCTTGGCCTGCCGGAACCTGAGGAGACTGAGACCAGCTTCCTCGGCAATGCGCGGATCAAGGCGCATGCGGCGGCGCGCGCGGCAGGGCTTCCGGCACTTTCCGATGATTCAGGGTTTTCGGTGGCCGCGCTTGATGGCGCGCCGGGTGTTTATACCGCCGATTGGGCCATGCGCCCGGAAGGCGGGCGGGATTACGCGTTTGCCATGGGCAAGGTGCATGAACTTGCCAAGCATGCCGCAGATCGCGCGGCCTGGTTCACCTGCGCCTTGGTGCTTGCCTGGCCCGATGGGCATGAGGAAGGCTTTGAAGGCAAGGCAAAGGGCGTTTGGGTATGGCCGCCACGCGGCGCGCATGGCTTTGGCTATGATCCCATGTTCGTGCCTCAGGGACTCAGCGAGACCTTCGGTGAAATGGACCCGGCGGAGAAGCACCGCATCAGCCACCGCGCCGCGGCTTTCGCGTTGCTGGCCGCTGCCTGCCTGCCGCCGGCGGCAGGCTGAGCTTCAAAGGCGGGGCAGCTGCGGGTGAGAGCCCACGTTGCAACAGGCTCGCCCAGCCTTCCTCCGGGTTGTCCACAATTTCAAACAGCTTCAAATCCGCTTCACTGATCATGCCTTCTTCGGCGAGCGCCGCAAAATTCACCACCTTGTTCCAGTAATCGCGCCCGAACAGCACAATCGGCACGGGGCGCATCTTTTCCGATTGCGTAAGGGTCAGCACTTCGAATAATTCGTCAAAAGTTCCGAATCCACCGGGGAAAACCGCAAGCGCATTGGCGCGCATGGCAAGGTGCATCTTGCGCATGGCGAAGTAATGGAAGCGAAATGTCAGCGCCGGCGTGGACCAGGGATTGGGCGCCTGTTCATGCGGCAGGGTGATGTTGAAGCCAATGGAAGGCGCACCGCATTCGGACGCGCCGCGATTGGCCGCTTCCATGATCCCGGGGCCGCCGCCCGTTGCAATCACATTATCGCGCGCCGCGCCCGATGCGGCGAGCGCTCCGCCGCGCATCGAGACAATGCGGGCAAAGGCGCGTGCATCCTCATAAAAGCGGGACCGCTCCAGCGCCCTATGGGCCGCACGTTTTTCCGCCGCCCCGCGCGCCTTTTTGGCGAGTGCCGCGGCTTCCTCGGCACTCGGCGTGCGGGCAGAGCCAAACACCACAATGGTGGAACGCACGCCCCAATCGCGAAGCGCATATTCGGCCTTGGCGTATTCCATGCCAAAGCGAAACGGCCGCATTTCATCGCGGAGCAGGAATTCCTGATCCTCCACGGCCAGCAGAAAGCTGCGTGAGTGCTTTTGGGCACCATTATCGGGCATTGGAAGCTTTCCCTTACGTCGTCCCGACATCATGGCATGAAGCGGGTTGGGCATGCGATGGGGGGTACGGCAACACCCAAAAGCGTGACTCTGCTGCAACGGTGGCGAGTCGCTCAGAGTAGGCAGGAACCCCGGATTGTAAATTTTCCTGGGCAAAGAATAACTTCCAGCTTAAACTTACGCCTCAATCTGAAGCATAAACTGGATGCCTCGCCTTTTTATTCCGGCCGATTCCAGGCCCTCCGCCGAACCAGGCGCCGTCAGGCGGCGCTTTGCCTCGCCAGATCTGCGCGCGCTCTTGCGCCGGCGCCTGATGGAGTTCTGCGGCCTGCTGGCAGCGCTGATGGCGCTTGGGTTGGCCGCGGCACTACTAAGTTATGACCCCGCCGATCCTTCATTGAATACGGCAACCACCCGCGCGGTCAGTAATCTGGCCGGCCCGACGGGGGCGGTGGTGGCCGATATCCTGCTGCAGGGTTTTGGTTATGCGGCTGCCCTGCCGGTGCTGGCGCTACTCGCCTGGGCGTTTCGGTTGGCCACTCAGCGCGGCCTTGGCTTCATTCCCTTCCGGCTGATCGGCCTCACCCTTGCCCTGCCGCTTGGCGCGGCGGCGCTGAGCCTTGCCCCCTTGCCGCCCGAGGCACCGAGCCTGGCCGGCCCGGGCGGCGCGATGGGGCCGCTTTTGGCGGATGGCGTGATTTCCTGGCTTTCGGGCAATTTCGGCGCCTTTGGCGCGCTGCTCGGCAAGGCTGGCTTGGTCTTCGGTGCCGTGGGCGCTGGCTTCATCGGCTGCGGCCTTACCTTCGGCGAATGGCGCGGTGCTGGCCGCGCAGCCCTTGGCGCCAGCCAGGCCGCCCTGGATGCGGCGCGCGCCGGCGCGGAAAGGCTGCGGCCCGCTGAGGAAGCCGAGCCCAAAAAGCCCGGCTTCTTCGCCCGGCTTGGCGCGCGCTTCAAATCCCGCACTGGTCGTCTATTCCGCCGCCAGGAACCGGAAATCCCGCTTGGCCCCATGCTGCGCGCCGCCGATGCGGCGGCCGAGGCCATGCCGATCCGCCCTGAGGCGCCAGAGGGCCCACGCGAAGCCCCACCGGTGCGCCCACGCAAGGCGCCGGAACCCGCACGTCGTCCGGCGCAGCAACCCGCCCTTGATCTTGGTGATGGCGCCTGGGCGTTGCCGCCGCTTGATCTATTGACCGCCGCCCCCACGCAGCGTGTGGGCCGGCCTTCCGAGGAATCGCTGCAAGCCAATGCGCGCCTTCTGGAAAGCGTCTTGGAAGATTACGGCGTGCGCGGGCGCATTGTGGAAATCCGCCCCGGCCCGGTGGTGACTCTGTATGAATTGGAACCCGCGCCCGGCACCAAATCCGCGCGCGTGATTGGCTTGGCTGACGATATCGCGCGGTCCATGAGCCTGATTGCGGTGCGCATCGCAACCGTGCCGGGGCGCAATGTGATCGGCATTGAAATGCCGAATACCAAGCGGGAGACGGTGTTCCTTTCCGAAATGTTCGGCGATGAAAGCTGGCATCGCCATCCGGGCAAGCTGCCCTTGGCACTCGGCAAGGATATCAGCGGCGCACCGGTGATCGCGGATTTGGCGCGCATGCCGCATTTGTTGATTGCCGGCACCACGGGTTCGGGCAAATCGGTCGGGATCAATACCATGATCCTGAGCCTGCTGTATCGTTTCAGCCCCGATGAATGCCGCTTCATCATGATTGACCCCAAGATGCTGGAGCTTTCGGTCTATGACCGCATTCCGCATCTGCTGGCCCCGGTGGTGACGGAACCGCCCAAGGCGATTGGCGCGCTGAAATGGACCGTGCGGGAAATGGAACGTCGCTACCGTTCAATGAGCCAATTGGGCGTACGCAATATCGCGGGTTATAATGAGAAAGTAACAGCAGCGCGCCAGCGCAGTGAAACGCTGACCAGGCGCGTGCAAACCGGCTTTGATCCTGAAACCAATAAGCCGGTATTTGAGGATCAGCCGCTGGCGCTGGAAGCGCTGCCGATGATTGTGGTGGTGATTGATGAAATGGCCGATCTGATGATCGTGGCGGGCAAGGAAATTGAAGCCGCGGTGCAAAGGCTGGCGCAAATGGCGCGTGCCGCGGGTATCCATGTGATCATGGCCACTCAGCGGCCTTCGGTGGATGTCATCACCGGCACGATCAAGGCGAATTTCCCGACGCGCATTTCCTTCCAGGTGACATCCAAGATTGATAGCCGCACCATCCTGGGTGAACAGGGCGCGGAACAGCTGCTCGGCCAGGGCGATATGCTGCATATGCCGGGCGGCGGGCGCATTGCCCGCGTGCATGGCCCCTTTGTGTCAGACACTGAGGTGGAGCGGATTGTTGAATTCCTCCGCGCCCAGGGTGAGCCCGCTTATGTTGATGAAGTGACCGAAACCGAGGATGAGGGTGATTCCGTTGCCATGCTTGGCATGCTGGGCGGCAATACGGATGCGGAAGGATCGCTCTATGATCAGGCGGTGGCGCTGGTGACGCGCGAAGGCAAGGCAAGCACAAGCTTCGTGCAGCGGCATCTCAACATTGGCTATAACCGCGCGGCGAAGCTGATTGAGCAGATGGAAAAGGACGGCGTGGTGGGGGCGGCGAACCATGTCGGAAAGCGGGAAGTGCTGGCGCCGGGGCCGCGGGATTGAGGGGGAGTAAGAGATTGCAAAATTAGGCCCGCTTTGGGCGAGGATCTCAGCAGAGTTGTTATGGGCGCCCAATGCATGAAGCCTTTTCCCAGATTGTTCGTTTACCCTCAGACAAAGGGAGTCCCGTTAGGGAGAAAGGCAAAGCAAAGCCGCCATGTTTGACCTGAAGTTTCTCTTCTCTAAGAATTTTTTTGGGGGCATCTTCGTCCTCATTCAAGCCAGCCTGATTTTGGCGGTCTTCATAGGTTCCCTGGCTTACATCTTGTTGATACTCCGCGACAGCTATCATTCAACTGGTGGCTGGATTTATCAGTCAGCAAAGACCAAGCAATTTGGAAGAAAAGTCTTTTACGTGCTTATTTTTGTTGTTGCTATTGATTTTTTGATTTCGTTCTTGGGCATTAAGCCTTCATAATTGGCGCTTCATGAAACACTATCTAACAAACTTCCAGTTACGCCTATTACAGTGGGGATTCGCATTTGCCTGCACCCTTATCTTCTCTGTCTTGGCGATTGCCTGGCGTTGTGGGGTTTCAGCAATGATTGCTAGCTCGCTGAACATCCTGATCCAGGACTGGCTACGATATTTTTTAATTCTGTACGCGGTTTCTGTCGTGATATACCTAATGACCGCGGATGTATTGGAGTACTTTCTTTGGAAAAGTGGGCGGCGTGAGAAATTTCAGCCCGTAAAGAGGAATCCGTGGAATGGGTTCATCGAAAAGGAAGCTGAGCCGATTTCGATGGCATTCTACGAAGCAACCCTACAATCGCAAATTATAATCTTTATCCCTTTAATCTCTATCCTGATGGTTATTTTTTTCTTTCTTTATACAAAACCTTTATGTGTCCATATTTCATGATGCTGATTTGTAACATATACAAAAACGCGGCGCCGCCAGTCCGCAGCCGCATGGAATGTCGCGCCTAAATCTGCCGCCGACCATAATGGCTGTTGCGCCGATTACGACCTTGCCTCCCCCGGCGCATGCGGATCAAGCACCGCATCCGGCAAAGCCATAAACCGCGCGCCGTAAGTCCAAACCAGCGCACATTCCACAATACGCCCCGGAAAGGCCGCGCGCAGCAGCGTGCGATAGGCGGCCATTTGCCGCAGATAAAGCGGTGCAACATCCGCCACCTGTTCCGGTGGCGGGCGATTGGTCTTGTAATCCAGCACCAGCACGCGGTCCCGTTCCACCCTCAGCCGATCCACCTGGCCCGCGATCAACCGACCATTGACCTCTCCCGCCAGGGGCGCCTCCGCCAAGCTGCCCGCGCCAAGGGCGGCCCGCATCCAACCTTGGCGCAGCAGGTCCAAAACCTCCTGCAAGGTGGCTTCCTGTTCCGCCGCCGTTAGCCCCGGCGCGCGGCGTGCGAGGAAGCGGCGCGAGAGTTCTTCCCTGCCTGCCTCAGGATGTTCGGGCAGGCTTTGCAGCAGCGCATGCACCAATCGCCCACGCCGGAAACGCAGCCCAAGCGGGTCCTGCGCCGGGCGCGGTGCGGCGGCGGGGGTTTCCTGTTCACCGGGCAGGGCAGAGGGTGCAAGGCTGCCTGCCGGCGCTTCCTCGGCCAGTTTCTGCCAGGCCCAGGCGGGTGGGCGCGCCTCCGCCGCACTTGCCGCCATGGGGTCTTCCAGGCGCGGCGGTGCGCTTTGTGGTGCGCTGAGGTGCAGCAATTTTGGCTCGGCGCCGAAAGCATCTGCGGGCGCGCCAAGGGTGGCGGGGTCGAAGGCACAAGGCTGAACGCCCAGCAGGCGTGCAAACCCCTGCGCCACCAGATCATACCAGCAGCCTGGGGACAGTTTCTGCGCGCCATTCCAGCCGCAAATGATCAGGCGATCCTCGGCGCGCGTCAGCGCCACATAAAGCAACCGATGTTCTTCTTCTGCCTCTCGCGCCTGATCCGCCTGGCGCTGCGCGGTGAGTACGGGCGCTTCAAAGCCCTTCACTTGCGGCGCCCATACCGGCAGGGCTTCGTCACCATCTTCAAACCAGCGGAGCGTCTTGCGGTCCTGCCCCTTGCCTGTTGTGTCGGGCAAAATGACGATTGGCGCCTGCAAGCCCTTGGCGCCATGCACGGTCATGATGCGCACCACATCGCCCGCGGATTCCGCTTCGCGCTTGATCTCGGCGCCGCCTTGCCTGAGCCAATGCACAAAGCCCTGCAAGGATGGCGGGTTGAGCTTTTCATGTTCCAGCGCGGCATTGAGCAATTCATCGAGCGGATCGCCCGCATCCGGCCCAAGCCGCGCCAGCATACGCGCACGCCCCGCGCGGGGATCGAGCGGACCCGGCGCACCGAGCACATCAGCGAACAGACCATAGGGCGTGATGAAATCAAGCTGCGCCGCTTGCGCTGCCAACCAATCCGCCACGCGCCCGAAATCTGTCGCACTGCCACGATGCGCCATTAGCGCCGCATGCAGGCTGCCCTGGCGCGGATGCGCCAGCGTGAACAGCGCAACCTCATCAAGCCCAATCAGCGGAGATTTCAACAGCGCCGCCAGATTCAAATCATCATCCGGCAGCAGCAGCCAGGCAGCGAGTGCCAGCATATCCTGCACCGGCAATTCATCCGCGAGCACCATGCGATCAATCCCGCCAACCGGGATGGCGCGGTTTTTCAAGGCGCGCACAAGGGCGGGCGCAAAGCCGCCGCGCTTGCGCCCGCGGAGCAGCACCAGAATATCGCCGGGGCGAATGCGCCTGCCTTGGGGTTGCGCGTCTTCTTTGCCTTTTTCAACACGCGCTGGCAGGGTTTCGTTCTTGATCAGATGTTCAATGCGCGCTGCAATCGCGGCGGCAAGCTGCGGTGCTGCGCCTTCTGCGGCAACGGCCTGTTCCGGCGGCGCCCAATCGGGCGGCTTGGGCGCTTTCGCTGCTTGCAGGATCGGCCAAAGCTCCACACTGCCAGCATGGCCGGCGCGGTCCGCGTAATGGCGCAAGGGCGCATCGGGCGCGACACCATCACGCGCTGGCGCATCGGCGAAGACTGCATCTACCAGCGCGAGTACGGGTTCGGTGGAGCGGAAGGAAACATCCAAAGGAACAGGGCGGAAATCCTGCCCGGCTGCTGTCACGATAGCTTCGTAATGGTGTTTCGCTTCCTTGAAGCGTTCAACCTCCGCACCCTGGAAGGCATAGATGGATTGCTTCTGATCACCGACGGCGAAGATACTGCGCGGTTCATCCCGCGCGCCGAGGCCCGCGAAAAATTCCGCTGAAAGCGCACGCACAATGCCCCATTGTTCCGGGTTGGAATCCTGCGCCTCATCCAACAAGATATGATCAAGCCCATCATCCAGCTTGTACAAAACCCAGGCACTGCCAGGGTTATCGAGCAATTTGCGCGCGCCCGAGATCAGATCATCGTAATCGAGTAGGCCGGCATTTTCCTTCGCCGCCTGGTAGCGGCGCAACACTGGTGTCCCAATGGCGAAAAGCGCCATGCTGGCAGCAAGCACGCGTGTGGCAGCACGTTTGCTATCCAGCACCAATTGGCGTTCGCCCTCGCGACGCATCAGATCGCTGATTTCAGACTGTCGCGCGCCTAGCTGCTTGGTTGCCAGTTTGGCGCGGACCGTGTCGTCCCCAGTGATGAAAATGGCGCGCCAATCAGCATGTCTTGCGATGCGCTGCTCCTCGGACAGCGCGAACCAAGCCGCCAGTTTCTCGCCATGGCCAATATCCTGCTTGCCGCCGGCGAGCAGAAGTGGCGTCGCCGCGCGCAGCGCCTCTGCTTCTGGCGCGTCAATCATGGCTGCAATAATCGTGGCCTCATCTTCTTCGCCAGGCTTGATGCCAAGCTTACGCGCCAGCGCAGCACGCATCCCCGCCATGCCTTGGCGCTTTTGCACGGCGTCCAACAGCTTTGCGCTGCCCCCGGCCATGTCGCCCATCACCTCGGCAAAGCGTGTTGGTGCCTGATGTTTCGCCAATACCGCCAGCGCATCCTGCGCCGCACCGCCTGCCAGCAGCGCATCGCGTTCACGCGCGAGCAAGGCCCGGCCATCCTGTTCCTGCATCACCGCGAATTGCGGCGCCAAACCTGCTTCCAAGGGAAAACCGCGCAAAAGCGATTGCGCGAAACCATGCAGCGTTGAAATCCGCATCCCGCCTGGCTGTTCCAAGACCTCCACAAACAGGCGTCGCGCCGATGCCAAACCCTCGCGCCCCGGTGAAGTGCCCGTCAATTTCTGCAATGTCTCCGCAAGATTCGCATCATCCGCGACCGCCCATTCACCAAGGCGCAGCGCCAAGCGCGTTGCCATTTCCGCCGCTGCTGCCTTGGTGAATGTCAGGCACAGGATGCGCCCTGGCGGCACGCCGGCCAGCAATAACCTGAGCAACCTATCCGTCAGCAGCTTGGTTTTGCCCGAACCCGCCGAAGCCTCTACCCAGGCTGAAGCCGCGGGATCGGCAGCGCGGTTTTGCGCGGCCTCGGCGCGTTGGCGAGCCTCGCTCATGCCTCATCCCCGTCGCCGGAGGCCCATTCAGCCACGCGCGCCAGATGATCGTAATCATCGCCGGGCGTGCCGCGTGCGGGGTGCGGGCGGCTTTCGAAGGGCGCGTCACCCAGCAACATGCGCTCTGCCAGCGCTGTGATGCGTGTGCGCGCGAGATCGGCGTAGGGCACACCATCATCCGTGGTAGCGTTTAACTTCTTTTCCTCTCCCGGCTTCTCGCCACCACTCAATTTCCAATAGACCAGCGCGGCGGCCTTGGCTTCAGTGCTGATCGTCGGATAGCCGCCGGCTTCCAGAATCATTGCCTCCAAAGCCAATTGCGGCGCGGCGCCAGCGACAACCTGGGATGCACCCGGTACCTGGCCGGTCTTGTAATCCAGAATTCGCCAGCCGCCGCCGGCCAATTCATCCAAGCGATCCGCCTTGGCCAGGATTTCAATATCCCCGCCCGCCAGTGCCAGCGCCACACGGCCTTCATGTTCCGTGAGGCAACGCAGCAGTCCGTTTTGGGCGCGCAGCTTTTCTTCCTCGGCAATCACGAAGTCGCCCATGCGCGCCATGCGCGGCCCCCAAAAGGCGAGCACACCGGGATGTACGGATTCCTTTTTTAATGCCTCCGCGCAGGCTTGCGCCCATAACCCACGCGCATCAGCAATGCCGAGCCATCCCGTGCCAAGCCCTGTCAGGAAAAACCGCATAGCGTGATGCACCAGCGTGCCATATTCCCGGGTGCCGATATCCGCATCCAGATCATCAAGCGCCTGCAGGCGCAGGATGCGCTTGGCGTAGAAGGCGTAAGGATCGGCGATCAATTGCGTCGCGTCCGAAACACTCAATCGGCGCGGGCGGACTTCCACGGGCGGGCTATAGGCAGCGCGCTTGCACGGCATCGCCTCGCCTTCCGGTTCATCCAAGGCAGCGGCCCAGCCTGCCGCGTCACTTGCGGTGATTTTGATCTCACCCTGGCCTTTCAGGAAGGTTTCCAGCCGCGTTAGCCAACGTGTCGGCACGCTTGGAGCGCCGCCACGTTTGCGTGCGCTGGACAGCACCAATTCGCCCGCCTGCGCTGCCGCGTGGAAGAAATCCGCCGCCACACGGCCAATGCGCGCTTCCGGCGCAGGCAGACCAAAACGCGCGCGCATCGGGCGGCTCATCCAGGGGCCGGGTTCGGTTGCTTGCGGCCAGATGTTTTCTTCCAGCGCGCCCAGGATCACGCGATCAAAATGCTGCAAGCGCGCTTCCAAAAGGCCGAGGATTGCGATGCGCGGATGCGCGGCCGTATCACGCCGCGCGCGGAAGGGCGGTGCAATCGGCCCTGCCAGCATGGCATCGAAAGCGCCGGGCCATTCGGCGGGCGCGATGGGCGGCACTTCAACCAGCGCCTCAGCAAGTGCGGCCAAATGCCGCGCCAAAGCCTCCCCTTCTTCGCCCGCGTAAAGCCTCAGGCCGCCGGGCAGGTCCGGTGTTGCGGCAAGCGCTTCCGCCGCCGCCAAATGCAGCGCCAGCAAATCAGCGGGCGGGCGCGCGGGGCTTGGCGGCAATGCAACGAAATCACCAAGGGCGGATTGCAGGGCATCCACCAGCCCAAGCAAGGCGATATCGCCCGCCGGCAAGGCCGCGCGCAAACCTGCAAGCCCTGCCGCCGGGCGCGGCCCGCGCAGGCATTTCCGCTCAAGGGCGCGCACCGCATCAAGCCAGGCACCGCGTTCCATGCCAGCGCTGCACAGCGGATGCTTCAAAACGGCAAGCAGCGCAGCAGGCGCGAAGCCATCCGCCACCATGCGCGCAATCAGCCGCAGAAACGCCGCTGCCGGTGCATCGGCCAGGGGCGCGCCGGCGCTGTCATCGGCGGTGATGCCATGGCGTGCGAGTTCTGCCGCCACACGCCGCGCCAAATCGCGATCCGGTGTGATCAGTGCGGCGCGCTTGCCGGGGGTTTCCATGGCTTCGCGCAATAACAGCGCAACGGCAGAGGCTTCCTGTTGTGCATCGGCGGCCTGCAAACGGCTGATGCCAGCAAGGGCCGCCTGCCAGCGCGGCGCATCGCGTTCCGTCCAAATATCTAAACCCTCTGCCGGGCGAAGGCTACGCGCAAGCATCACGGCGCGATCTGTGGGCGCGCCACCGTGATCCGCGGCGGTCCAAGGGCGCGGCGCATTGGGCTCCACACCAAGGTCGGAAAGCAGCTTCAATTGCCCGGCAAAGGGATGGCTCGGCGCGCGGCGAATGGCGTCAGCCAGGCTTGGCGTGATGGGCTCTGCCATGCCTTGCAGCACCAGCGCGCCATTGGGAAGGTTCGCGATGCAGCGAAGCAAAGCGGTCGCGGCCGGAATCGTGCCGCCTGCGCCAATGCCGGCGGCGATCAGCTTTTCGCGCGGTGGTGCCGCTTCCAAGGCGCGGCGCTGCGCAATCAGTGCACGCACGCGCGCCAGGCCAAGATCCATCAGGCGCTGGTTTTGCAGCCAGCCATTCCAATCGCGCACCACCGCCTGCAACAGCTTTGTGGTGATTTGCCAATGCACCGCCAATTTATCCGGCACCAGCCCATCCAACCGTGCGAGCCAGCTTGCCGCGAAATCCGCGGGATCAGCGGTTTCGATCAGATCAAGATCGGCTTCTTCAAAGGCGATTTCATCAAAAAGTGTTGCCAACTCGCCCGCCAATAGCCACGCCTGCTCAGCGCCAAGCGGCCCACCAAAGCGGCGCGGAATGCCAAGCACAATGCGCGACAGTACCGCTTGGCGCGTCAGCGGTGCGACTGCGGGCGGCAGATCAAGCAAAGCGGGCAGCGCCAATTCATCTGCCTCTTCCACCGAAAGCCCGGGCAAAGCGCGCATGCGCGGCAGCAATAGCGCGCGGCCGCTGGCTGCGGTCAGAAAGGCTTCGCGCAGCGCACGCGCGGAACGCCGCGTTGGCAATAGCAGCGTATAGGTCGCGAGTGCGGCTGGATCATCGTTAGGCACTTGCGCGAGCAATCCCTCGGCCAGCGCGGGCAGGAAGCGCTGATCGGCGGGGATCGTGAAAACGCGCAAGGGCGCCGCTTCAGAACAACGCGCGGATCACGCCGCTGCGCAAGACATCTTCGGCATGTTCCAGATCAGCGGGGGTGGAGAGATGAAACCACACGCCATCATGCACCAACCCGTAAAGCCGCCCGGCTTCAATCGCGCGTTTCCAAAGCCTCATCAGGCTGAAGGCGCCGCTTGGTGCCCCCTCAAACAACGCAGGCGAAAGGATTTGCACGCCACCGAAAAGATAGGGTGACACCTCGCCTTCTTCAGGCCGGCGAATGGCGCCCATAGGATCGAGCATGAAATCCCCGCGCCCGACCTCGCCTGCGATTTGTGCTGTGCGAATCAGCAGCAAAAGCCCATCCATGCGTTCGGGATCGAAGGCAGCGGCCAAACGCTTCAACGCAGGGTGCGGGCCATCCAGCCAAAAGGCATCGCCATTCACGACCGCGAAAGGCGCATCACCAAGCGCGGGCAAGGCGCGCGCCACACCGCCGCCGGTCTCAAGCAGCGTTTCTTCGTGTTGCAGCGTGATGCGCGGTGCGTTGCGCGCATGCACGCAAGCCGCGACCTGATCCGCCAGCCAATGCGCATTCACCACCGCATCGGTGATACCTGCATCGGTCAGGCGATCCAGCGCGTGATCCAGCAGGCTCCGCCCGGCCAAGGGCAAAAGCGGTTTGGGCATGGCTTCCGATAAGGGGCGCATGCGCGTGCCAAGGCCGGCCGCCAGAACCATGGCGCGGGAGAGGGTGATCATGTGGGCTCCTTCGCCGGATCGGGATTGCGGCGCAAGTGGCGCGGCAGGGCAGCATCCAACCACAGGCGCAGCGGTGTGGTGGCAGGGTGTTCGAGCGCTTCGGCCAAAAGCCGCCAACAACGTGGCCCATGCACAAGATAGTGGTGCTTGTTGTCGCGCCGCGCGAGCCGCACCCAAAGTGCCGCCACGCGCAAATGGCGCTGCGCAGCGCAGGCGGCCATGGCGGCGGTGAAGTCATCGCGCGCAACACCGGGCCTTACGGCGAAGTAGCGTTCAATCGCCGCATCGCGGGCGGCTGTAGCCACATCGCGCCGCGCATCCTGCACCAAGGAAACAAGATCGTAAGCTGGATGCCCCAGCCCGGCATCCTGGAAATCGAGCAAGCCAGTGCGCCGTGCGCCCGCGCGGGCTTCAAGACGCATCAGATTGGCCGGGAAGTAATCGCGATGCACGAAACCTTGCGTGTCCGCGAAGGGGGCGAGCATGTCGCGGATGGCACCATCAAGCCGGGTGCGCAGATCATCACGTGGCGCTTGCCCCATCATCGCAGGCCACCACCAATCAAGAAACGTCGCCGCCGTCGCCCTTGCCATGGCCGCCGCATCCCAGGCAGGCAGGCCAGGCGGTGGCGTCGCTTCGTGAAGTGCGGCAAGGGTCTCAGCCGCTTCGGCATAAAGCGCAGGGGCAGGCGCGCCGGCATCCAACAACGCGGCATGGGTGGCATCGCCGAAATCTTCCAGCAGCACCAAGCCCACTTCGGGATCGGCCGCGATGATCTCCGGCGCGGAAAGCCCCACCCCCAGGATATGCCCGGCAATGGCGATGAAGGGGCGGGTGTTTTCCGGCGGCGGCGCTTCCATCAGCAAAGCCGGGCGCGGGCCGCCCAGCAGGCGCGTATAGCGCCGGGCAGAGGCGTCAGAGGGCAAAGGGTCCAGCCGCGCCGCGCCAAAACCGGCGTTTTTTAAGAAGGCCATGGTCATGGGCGCAGCCCCTCAAGCCTGCCGTCCCATCCTTGCAAAACCACATGGCGCGCTTCCTCGGCCGCGCCTGGGGTCAGATGGATGCGCAGCGCATCGGGCGGCGCGAGCGGCCCCAGCCTTTCGGGCCATTCCACCAGCACAATGCCCTCTCGCGCTTCTTCCCAGCCGAGTTCCGCGAGGCCATCGGGGCCAAAAAGCCGATAAAGGTCGAAATGATGCGCAGGGCCAGCCGGCAAATCATAGCTTTGCACCAGGGTGAAGGTGGGGCTCGGCACTTCAAGCGCGGGGTCACCGGTCGCGGCGCGCAGCAGCGCGCGGGCAAAGGCGCTTTTGCCGGCGCCAAGGGGGCCATCCAGCAGCACCGCATCACCAGGGCGGAGCATTGGCGCAAGCCGCGCCGCGAGTGCTTCCGTCGCCGCCAGATCGGGCAGATCCAAGGCAATTTCCACCGGCGCCTGATCCTCCCTTTCCGTCAAAGCTTTGACCAAAACCAAGTCTCGTCTATCACGCCCCCCTGGATTCGGGGGAGAGCCCATGCCGGCCGAGATTGAAACCGATGTCGCGATTATTGGCGCGGGCCCTGTCGGGCTTTTCGCGGTGTTTGAATGCGGCATGCTGCGCATGAAATCCGTGGTGATTGACGCGCTGGAAGCGATTGGCGGGCAATGCACGGCGCTTTATCCGGAAAAGCCGATTTTCGATATTCCCGCCCATCCGCAAATCGCCGCCGCTGATCTGATCGGCAAGTTGGAAGAACAGGCCGCGCCCTTCGCACCGCAGTATTTGTTCGGCCGCCGCGTGGAGACACTGCGCCAGGAAGGCAACACATTGGTGCTCGGCACTTCCGCCGGTGACATCATTCGCGCCAAGGCGGTGATCCTGGCCGCTGGCGCCGGCGCCTTCGGCCCCAATCGCCCCCCCCTACCCGGTCTTGCCGGCTACGAAGCCTCAGGCGCCGTGCGCTACATGGTCGCGAAGCGCGAAGAATTTCGCGGCAAGCGCGTGGTGATTGCGGGCGGCGGTGATTCCGCCGTGGATTGGGCGCTGTCGCTCAAGGATGTCGCGGCCAAGGTGGTGGTGGTGCATCGCCGCCCGAAATTCCGCGCAGCACCCGAAACCGCCGCGCAATTGGAAGCCGCCGCCGTGCGGGGAGAGGTGGAAATGGCCATTCCCTACCAACTGCACGGGCTGAAGGGCGATGGCGCCAAGCTGGAAGCGGTGGAACTGGCGACGCTGCAAGGCGAAACCCGCGATGTGCCGGCGGATCATCTGCTGGCGTTTTTCGGCCTGTCGATGGATTTGGGCCCAATCGCCGATTGGGGGCTTGGGCTGGAACGCAGCCATGTCAGCGTGACACCTTCCACCTGTGAGACCAATATCCCCGGCGTCTATGCCATTGGCGATATCGCAACCTATCCCGGCAAGCTGAAGCTGATCCTGCAAGGATTTTCTGAGGCCGCCATGGCTGCACACGCCATCCATCCGCGCGTCTTCCCCGATACCGCGCTGCATTTCGAATATTCCACGAGCAAAGGCGTGCCCGCAGCGGCCTAAGCGGCTCACGGGGCGCCCCTTGCAGGCGCCCCGCCGCAATCCCCACTTGGAAGCATCATGCTGAAAATGATCCGCATTTTCGCCTTTCTGCTGCTTGCCATTCTTGGCGGGCTTTGGGGGCTTGCCTGGTATCTGCGTGCGCCGGGGGAAGCCATGGGCGATGCCTTCCTCCGCCAATTGGCGCAATTCGGCGGGGCGGATATGCCGGCGCCTTCAGCAGGCGGCGTGCAATTGCCGCAGGGCATTGCGCTTGGCGGCGCCTTCAGCTTGCAGGACCATACCGGCCAGCGCGTGACGGAACGCGCCTTCGCCGGAAAGCTCGGCCTGATCTATTTCGGCTTCACCTATTGCCCCGATGTCTGCCCGACCGAGCTTGGCATCATGGCCTCGGCGCTTGACCTATTGGGCCCCGATGCGGCGCGCGTGCTGCCGGCGCTGATCACCATTGACCCGGGCCGCGATACACAAGCCGCGCTTGCCGATTACGTTTCCCGCTTTCACCCTTCCATGATCGGTTTGACCGGTACGGATGAGGAAATCGCGACGGCCGCGCGGGCCTTTCGCGTCTATTACCGCAAGGTCAATCCGCCCACGGCCAGCGAATACCTGATGGATCACTCATCCTTCATCTATCTGGTCGGTCCCGATGGCCGTGTGCGCCAGCTTTTCCGCCCGAACACGCCGCCCGAGACCATCGCCGCCGCCATCAAGGGGCAGTTGCGCCAGCTTTGAGCCGCTACCTGCTTTCACGTCGAATAATATTCTGCTATGAATCTTTGCTGTCTTACCGAAAAAAATTCGGAGCAAAAAAAGGGATGCTTGATGGAAAACGACCTCTACGACAGGGAGGGCAGCGCTGAACGTGGCGCAACCGGTGGGCTGAGGCATACCAGAAGATTATCCGACAAGATCCTGATTGCCTTTCATCACGCCTGTGACCAATCCGATTTCGAAGTGGCGAATGATCTGCTGGTCATTCTGGAGAAGATGCTGAAACGGCCGAGTTCCGGTTCGGACAGCAATCGCCGCAAGAGCATCGAAAGCTTGGTCGCCGCGCATGAAAGGCTTTGGCTGTTGCGCCACCCGGAAGCACGCGAAAGCTAATCTGGGTTCAGGGCAGTTGCATCACGCAGGATCGCTTCGGCGGCCGCGGTGAAGCGGCCATCGGCTTCGTGCAATACCAGCCCCGGCAGGACCCTTGCCGGGCTGCGCGTCCCCTTGCGGGCACGGAGCAAAACCCGCTTGGCCGGAACTCCGGCGCGCGGCCATAGCGGCAGTAATTCCACGGCGCCGAAGCCGGACCCGCGAATCGCCGCCACCGCAGCATCAAACCGCGCGGCCGGCAGGATCAGGCTCAGGCTGCCGCGCGGCGCAATGGCGGCGGCCATAAACCGCACCCAATCCGCGAGACCTGGCCCCGCCTCATGCGTCGCAGCGCGGCGAATGGCGCCTGGTGGCGGCGTGCCGCCCGGCCAATAGGGCGGATTGGCGAAGCCATGGGCCACGGGGCCAAGTCTGCGCGCCAAAGCCAGATCGGCGACATCCCCTTCTTCAATCTGTGCCGTAAGCCCTGCCCGCGCCGCATTTTCCCGCGCCAGCGCCGCCATAGTGGCTTCACGTTCCACCGCGCGAATCGCAAGCCCCTGCACGCGGGCCGCCAGGCACAGGAAGGCCGCACCACTGCCGGGGCCGGCTTCCAGCACTGTCTCTCCAGGTTTAGCGGGGATGAAGGCGGCCAGCAGCACCGCATCCAGCCCGGCACGAAAGCCCTGGCGCGGCTGGCGCAGCGCCACGCGGCCATTCAGCAGGTGATCTTCCGTGTATTCCTCGGCTGGGGAGGTCACGTGCCTTCTTCCTCACCCGCCTCACGCAGGATGCGCCTTGCTTGTGCCTCATCCTCATCCAGCACGGCCAAGCGGCGCGGAAAGGCGCCAATGCCGCCTTCAACGGCGCTGATATGCTGATCGAGCAGCACAGTTTCGATGCCCGCATCCCGCAGCAATGCTTGCAGGAAGCCAAGCCTGATCGGGTTATTGCTGCTGACCAAGACACGCATTGGGATTCTCTCCACCGGCCACCTTCGCTTGCCGGTCCGGCATGTGGCGCCTATGGTGCGACGCGCAAATAAAGGTGAGCAAGAGTGGATTTAGCGCCTCAGCAAATGCCTGGCGAGGATCGGGGTCGGGGGGAAGATGCCCTGACCGCGCTGACGGCGCTTGTCCGGGATGATCTGGAAGCCTGCAACCGCCTAATCGTTGAGCGGATGCAAAGCCAGGTGGCGCTGATCCCGCAATTGGCCGCGCATCTGGTCGCGGCCGGCGGGAAAAGGCTGCGGCCCTTGCTGACTTTGGCTGCCGCGAAGCTCTGCGGCTATCAGGGCGAACGGCATGTCTCCCTCGCGGCCTGTGTGGAGTTTATCCATACCGCGACGCTTTTGCATGATGATGTTGTCGATGAAAGCGCCCTTCGGCGCGGCCAGGCCAGCGCCAATGCGCTGTTCGGCAATAAGGCTTCCGTGCTGGTTGGCGATTTCCTGTTCGCCCGTGCCTTTCAATTGATGGTGGCGGATGGGTCGCTTGAAGTGCTGCGCATCCTGTCCACCGCCGCGGCGACGATTGCCGAGGGCGAAGTGCTGCAATTGATGACGCAGAACGATACCGCGACCACGGAAGACCAGTATCTGGCGGTGATCGAAGGCAAAACCGCCGCGCTTTTCGCCGCCGCCACCGAAGTGGGCGCTGTGATTGCGGATCGGCCTAAGGCTGAGCAGGCAGCGCTTTGCGATTACGGCGGCGCGCTTGGCATCGCCTTCCAACTGGTGGATGACGCGCTGGATTACGCCGCCGATCAGGAAGCGCTCGGCAAGACGGTTGGTGATGATTTCCGCGAAGGGAAAATCACGCTGCCCGTATTGCTTGCCTTCGCGCGCGGGTCTGAGGAAGAACGCGGCTTCTGGCGCCGCGTGTTGGAAGAAGGCGACCAGCAGGAAGCCGATCTGGCCACCGCCATGGCGCTGATGACGAAATACGACACAATTGGCGAGACGATCGCCCGCGCGCGGCGCTATGGTGAGAAGGCGATTTCGGCCTTGGATATCTTCGCTGATAGCCAGGAACGCCGCGCGATGGTGGACGTAGTGCGGTTTTGCATTGATCGGGCGCGGTAAGCCGCCAGTCGTTACGGCTCTCGCTGCATCAAGGCTGCCACATCGCGATCCCGCGCATCCTCACTGCTGCCCAGGCCCTCAATCACGCCATGCTGATCCTGTTCTGGCCTGTTCTGGCTGAGCTTGCGCTTCCCAATCAGGGTTTCGATTTCCAAGCGTAGCCCAACAATGCCCTTGAGCTGAGAGGCGATGAAGGCCTCCGGCGCATCATTCACCGCCCAAGGCTTGGCGCGCGGCGCTTCGTGGTGATTGGTCAGCCGATCCACCAGCGCATGCAGCCGTGTGGCATCTTCAAACACCTCAATCGCGCCGATGGCATGCACGGCCACATAATTCCAGGTCGGCACGACCTTTCCGTGTTCCTTTTTGGAGGCATAAAAAGACGGCGAGACATAAGCCTCAGGCCCCATGAAAATGGCGCGCGCACGGCCCGCAGTGGCAAGCCCGCGCCAATGCGTATTCGCGCGGGCCAAATGGCCGTAAAGCGTACCATGCTTGCCTTCATCGGCCACGAATTGCAGCGGCACATGGGTGGCTTCCGGCACACCTTCCGCCCCCGCGCTCACCAGAATAGCCAGCCGAGCCTCTCGCAGAATGGCGTGCAGGATTTCCGGGCGGTCTTCACGGAATAAGGGCGGGTTATACATCGGGGTCTTCTCCAAACTTGGATTGCTGTTAGCCTGTCCTGGTTTTGGGGAAAAGTCGTATGTCTGATGAATTGATCCGCCTGAGTGCCTCGGAAGCTGCTGCCAAGCTGAAAGCGGGCGATATCACGCCGCTTGACCTGATTGACGCGGCCGAGGCGCGCATTGCCGCGGTGGATGGCGATGTGAATGCGCTCCCCACGCTGTGCCTGGACCGCGCGCGCGACCATGCCCGTGCGCTGATGGCGGGCAAGCGGCGCGAAGCGGAAAATGAGGCCGGCTGGCTTGGCGGCATCCCCGTTGCCATCAAGGATCTGGCGGAAGTGGCCGGCGTGCGTACCACCTATGGCAGCCCGATCTTCGCCGACTACGTGCCGAAGGAAAGCCATCCCTTGGTGGAGCGCATCGAACGCAAGGGCGGCATCGTCATTGCCAAATCCAATACGCCCGAATTCGGTGCTGGTGGTTCCACCTTCAATGAAGTGTTCGGGCGCACGCGCAATCCTTGGAATACATCGCTCACCTGCGGCGGTTCCACCGGGGGCGGCGCGGTTGCCTTGGCGACGGGCCAGGTATGGCTCTCGCATGGGTCGGATCATGGTGGGTCTCTGCGCCGCCCCGCGACCTATTGTTCCGTGGTGGGGCTGCGGCCTTCGCCTGGGCGCGTTAGTCGTGGCACGGCGGATGATCTCTATTCGCCGCTTTCGGTGAATGGGCCAATGGCGCGCAATATCCCTGATCTGGCGCTGTTTTTGGACAGTATGGCGGGTTGGGATTTGGCCGATCCGATGACCTGGGAAGCGCCCGCGCGCCCCTATGCAGCGGCGGTTGCGGCGGCGGAGGCCGAGGCACCGAAGCGCATCGCCTTCACCGCACGCTTCGGCGGCGCGATTTCGATGGATCGGGAAACCGAGGAAATTTGCGCGCGCGAAGTGCGGCGCTTTGAAGCGCTCGGCGCCGTGGTGGAAGAAGCCCATCCCGAGATTGGCGATCTGAACGAAGCCTTTCTGGTGCTGCGCAGCCAGCATTTCGTGGTGGACCGCGAAAAAATGCTGAAGGAGCATCGGGACAAGATCAAGCCCGACATCATCTGGCAAACCGAACGCGGCTTGCAGGAAACCGCATCGCGGCTCGCTTGGGCGGAACATGAACGCCGGCGTTTCTTCATCAGCATGCGCGATCTGTTCAAGCGCCATGATGTGCTGATCACGCCGGGCGCTGCCACGCCCGCCTTTGATGTGATGCTGCGCGCGCCAGAGAGCATCGGCGGCAAGAAGCTGGACAACTACATGGGCGGGTCGCTGATCAATGCCTTCGCTACGCTGGCGGGCTGCCCCGCTGTCGCGGTGCCTTGCGGCTTTGATCAATATGGCAGGCCGGTTGGGCTGCATATTGTGGCTCCACCACGGCAGGATGCGCGCGCCTTGCAGGTGGCGGCTTTGTTTGAGAAAATGACTGGTCTCGACAAGCTTTTGCCCATCTCGCCACGGCCCGGAACCGTGCCACCGGCTGAGGGAGGATGATCGTGCAGCGACGTTCCCTATTGCTTGCAACTGGCCTTCTGGCTGCGCCCAGCCTGGCCTGCGCGCAGGATTTCCCCGTGCGCCCCATTCGCGTGGTGGTGCCCTACGCGCCTGGCGGGCAATCCGATACGGTGATGCGCTTGCTTATTCCGCGCATGGCGGAATTTCTCGGCCAGAACATTATTGTGGAAAATCGCAGCGGCGGCGGGGGTACGATTGGCGCCGGCATCGTCGCGAATGCGCCGGCGGATGGCTATACGCTGTTCTTTGAAAGCTTTGCCTTTGCCGTCGCGCCGTTGATCCATCGCGGCCTGCCGTTTGATTACGAAAACGCCTTTGTGCCGATCGGCCAAGCGGTGGCGCTGCCTTATGTGCTGGTGACCAAGCGCGATTACCCGGCGCGCAATGTCGCGGAATTCATTGCATCGGTGAAGGCGCGGCCTGGCTTCACCTATGGCACGCCGGGCATTGGCACCATCGGCCATCTGGCCGGCGCGCTTTTGGAATTGCGCGCGGGCATCAAGATGGAGCATGTGGCGTATCGCGGCGGCGCAGAGAGTGCGCGCGATGTTGCTGCCGGCAATACTGATGGCGCCATTGGCACGGCCAATAGCTTCGCGCCTTTGATCCAGAATGACCGCGCCCGCGGCATTGCGCTGACGAGTGGTGAGCGGCGCGGCAGCCTTTCGCATCTGCCGACTTTGGCCGAAAGCGGCTTTCCCGGTTTTGATCTGACAAGCTGGAATGGACTGTTTGCACCATCTGCAACGCCCGCGCCCATCCGCGCCCGGCTGGAAGCGGCGCTGCGCCATGCCACCACGGATGAACCAACGCGCCAAAGGCTGGCCGCTTCCGGCAATGATGTGGTGACGGAAAGCGCTGATGCCTTCGGGGAACGTATCCGCAAGGATCGCGCCTTGGTGCGGGAGCTGATCAGCGAGACGGGCCTCAAGATCGAATAGGGCTGGCTTTACCTTTCGCCCGGTTCGGGTCAGCTTTCGCCCATGACCCTTGCCGCCGCCATCATCCCCGTCACGCCATTCCAGCAAAACTGCGCCCTGATCTGGGATCAGGAAACCAAGCGCGGCGTGGTTATAGACCCGGGCGGTGATGTGGCGCGCATAGAAGGCGCGATTGCCGAAGCCGGCATCACCATTGACCGCATTCTGCTGACGCATGGCCATATGGATCATGCTGGTGGTGCCGCGGAATTGGCCGAAGCGCTTGGCAATGTGCCGATTGAAGGCCCGCATCGCGCTGATGCCTTCCTGCTGGATGGTCTGGTGGAACAGGGCGCCAAATATGGGCTGCAATGCCGCGCCGTCACGCCCAGCCGCTGGCTTGAAGAAGGCGAACAGGTGGAGATCGCCGGCATCGCCTTTGATGTGCTGCATTGCCCGGGCCACACACCGGGGCATGTGGTTTTCGTCAATCCAGATATGGGCATTGCGATTGTGGGCGATGTGCTGTTTCAGGGGTCCATCGGGCGCACTGATTTTCCCTATGGCGATACAGCTTCTTTGCTGAATGCTATTCGTACAAAACTGTTCACGCTTGGTGATCATATCCAATTCCTCTGCGGCCATGGCCCGGCTTCCAGCTTCGGCGCGGAACGGCAGAGCAATCCTTTTGTCGGAGAAGGCGCAGCATGAGCCCGGTGATTGAAACCGCGACCCCTCCCTTGCCGGTGACACGGCCGGAATTGGTCGGCATGTCTCCCGCACGGCTCGCGCGCATACGCCCGGCGATGGAACGTGAAATGGCCGCGGGCCGGCTGCCTGGTTGCGTTGTCGCCATCGCGCGCGATGGCAAGCTGGTGCATCTGGAAGCGATTGGCTGGGGCGATCCCGAAAGCCGCGCGCCGATGCAGGCCGATGCGATTTTCTCTATCGCTTCCATGACCAAGCCAGTGACGGGCGTGGTGGCGCTTTCGCTGATTGAAGAAGGCCGGCTGCTGGTGACGGACCCGGTCGGTGCTTGGTTGCCACAACTCATGCACATGCAGGTGGCGAAGCCAACGCCCGCGATGCTTTCGGGCGAAGGCCCGATTGAAACCGAAGCGGCAAGGCGCCCCATGACGGTGCAGGATGCCATGCGCCACACGACAGGTCTGGTCTATGGCGGGCGCGATGGTACGGCCGTGCATGCCGTGGCACCCCCTGGTTCCTTTTGGGTCGCTGAGAATATGGATACGGAAGGCTTCGCGCAGACGCTTTCTGGCCTGCCGCTGCGTCATCATCCCGGGACGGTCTGGGAATATGGGCTTTCCACCGATGTGCTGGGCGGGGTTGCGGAACGCGCGGGTGGTGCATCGCTCGGCGCGCTGATGCGGGAACGGGTTTTTGCGCCGCTTGGCATGGAAGAAACCGGCTATGTGCTACCGGCAGAAAAACTGGCGCGCTTCGCCCGGCCTTTTGCGAAGGACCCGGTCACGGGCGCGCCGCAATCCGTGGAAGCGCCGCTGCGCGCGCCGAAGATGGAAACCGGTGGCGCGGGCTTGGTTTCTACCGCGGCCGATTATCTGCGCTTTGCCGAAATGCTACGCGGCGGCGGCGTGCTGAATGGCGTGCGCGTGCTGGCGCCGCAAACGGTTGCCTGGATGGCATCGGATCATTTGCAGGGCATCGAAAACCGTGTGGCCAGCATGGACCCTGCCTTGCATGGTTATGGCTTTGGCCTGACCGTTGCGGTGCGGCTTGCGCGTGGCGGATCGGGCCTCATGGGTGCCCCCGGTGCCTTTGGCTGGTCCGGCGTTTGGGGCACGTATTTCTGGGCCGATCCGGCGGAACGGCTGAGCGTTGTCTTCATGGCCCATGCGCCCGGTGAATTGCGTCAGCGCTATCGCCGCCTGATCAACATGCTGACCTATCAGGCGATTGAGGCCTGAGGCGAAGCGAAGCCGCAAACACCGGCTGTATTACGCCCCGACCAAACCGCGCTTGCGCAGCAGCGCATCCACCTGCGGCGGCCGGCCGCGAAAGCCAGTGTAAAGCGCCATGGGGTCCGCCGTATCGCCGGCTTCAAATATGCTTTTGAGCCGCGCGGCGAGGTCAGGGTGGAAGGGATCGCCCGCTTCCTCAAACGCTTCAAACCCATCGGCATCCAGCACTTCGGCCCAAAGATAGAAGTAGTACCCCGCCGCATAACCATCGCCGGAAAACAAATGCCCGAAATGGATCGGGCGGTGCCTCAGCGCCATGCCTTCCGGCATGCCGATTTCGGCAAGAAAATCTGTTTCGAATTCTTCAAGGGATAGGTCTTCCGGCGCCTCATGCCGATGCAGCGCCAGATCAATCAGGGCGCAGGAAAGATATTCCACCATGGCAAAGCCCTGCCCATCATTCCGCGCAGCAAGCACGCGACCAAGCAGTGCCTCATCCAGCGCCGCGCCGGTTTCGTGGTGCCGCGCATGGGTTTGCAAGGTCTCTGGCAGGCTCAGCCAATGTTCCATGATCTGAGAGGGAAATTCAACAAAATCGCCAAGCACCGCAGTGCCTGATTGGGATGGGTAGCGCGCGCGGCTCATCAGCCCATGCAGCGCATGGCCGAATTCATGAAACAGCGTACGCGCCTCATCCAAGGAGAGCAGCGTAGGTGTGGCGCGGGCAAGGTTGTTGTTGTTGATGATGATGGGCGCGGTACGCCCGCCCAGGCCATCGGCGACGCGAAAGCTGCTCATCCAGGCGCCGGAGCGTTTGCCAGGCCGGGCGTAGTTGTCGAGCAATAGCAGCCCGACGTGATTGCCGGCTTCATCCAGGGCTTCAAAGCCGCGAACATCCGCATGGTAGCGCGGTATATCGGCGCGTTCCTGGAAAACCAGTCCAAACAGGCGCCGCGCGGTATCGAAAATGGCGCGCAGCATAGCTTCCAATTCGAAATGCGGTTTCAGCGCAGCGCCATCGAAATTATGTTTGGCCTGGCGCGCACGTTCCGCCCAATAGCGCCAATCCCAGGGCTCGATCGGGCCGTTATGTCCAGCGGCGCGCGCAAATTCTTCAAGCTCGGCCTTTTCAATCGCAATGCGGCGTTTGGCTGGTTCCCAACAGGCGCGGAGCAAGCCCTCAGCCGCGTCGGGCGACCCCGCCATGGTGTCGCGCAGGCGGAAGGAAGCGAAATCAGCCTCGCCCAGCAATTGCGCGCGTTCGCGGCGCAGCATCAGGATTTCGCGCACCAGCGGCGCATTTTCGCGGCCTTCGGTAAGCGCGCCGCGCGCGGCAAAACCGCGCCAGAGTTTTTCACGCAAATCGCGCCGGGCGGAGAAGGTCAAAAAGGGCTCAGCCGAAGACCGCGACAGGGTGAAGACATAACCATCAAGCCTGGCTGCGGCAGCGGCTTCACGTGCGGCCTGGCGCGCGAAATCGGGCAGGCCATCAAGATCAGCTTCGATCAGCGCCATGCGCCATTCATTCTCATCGGCCAGCACATTCTGACCGAAGCTGGTGTGCAGCGTGGCAAGGCGCGTGGAGATTTCCGAAAGCCGCGCGCGCGCCTTTGCATCCAACCCCGCGCCGGCGCGCGTCAGACGCAAATAAAGCCGTTCCAGCAGGCGGCGCTGATCCAGTGCCAAATCCAGGCTTTCGCGCGCCTCATGCAGGGCCGAGACGCGGCGGAACAGCCCCGGATCAAGCGCGATTGCCATGCGATGCGCGGCAAGCTTGGGCGCGATATCGCGTTCCACCTTTTGTAGCGCTTCGGTCGCGTGGCTCGCCGCCAGGTTGAAAAACGTCGCGCCAATGCGGCTCAGCAGCCTGCCAGCACCTTCCAAGGCTTCGATGGTATTGGCGAAGCTTGGCGCGGTGGGATTGGCGCCGATTTCGGCGACCTCAGCCCGATGCGCGGCCATGGCGGCTTCAAAGGCGGGCGGGAAATGCGCGGCGTCAATCGCCGCGAAGGGCGGTAGGCCAAAGGGCGTGGTCCAGGGGGTCAGCAGCGGGTTTTCGGTCATGCGTACAGGATGGGGTAGCAGGCGCTTGGCGTCGAGGGGTTTTCACTATTCTCCCAAGGCGCAGCTTCGGCTAAAAGCCAACGCGTGAGGCTGAATAGCCGGGAAAAGTCGCACGGCGAGGCGCGGCAGGCGCCCTGCCCGGAACAGGGAGAAAAACAACAATGATGCAACGCAGAACAGCTTTGGGTTTGGCTTTTGCCGCAGGGTTGGCTCCGCATGTGGCGCGCGCCCAAGCCTGGCGCCCAACACGGCCGGTACGCCTGGTGGTGCCCTTCGCGCCCGGCGGATCGAATGACATTGTGGGGCGCATCATTGCCGAAGCGGCGGGCAATATTCTGGGCCAGCCAGTGATCGTGGAAAACCGCGCCGGCGCGGGCAGCATGATTGGTGCGGAAAACGCCGCACGCTCCCCGGCTGATGGTTATACGGTGCTGATCAATAGTGCCCATGCTTCGGTTCCGGCTTTGGTTGCGCGCGTTCCTTATGACACCATCAATGATTTCGTCGGCATCGCGGTTGCCGGTTTCTCGCCGCATGTGCTGGCGGCCAATCCGCGCACGCCGGTGACGACTGCGGCGGAGCTGATTGCGCTGCTGCGCGCCAATCCGGGGCGGTTCAATTTTGCCTCGGCCGGGATTGGCAGTGGCGTGCATCTGGCGGGCGAGATTTTCCGCGGCATCAGCAATACGCAATTCGAAATGGTGCATTATCGCGGTGGCGGTCCAGGTGTGGCGGCGCTGGTGAGCGGTGAGGCGCAATTCGGCACGCCCACCATGGCATCCTGCCTTGGTCAGGTGCGTGGTGGGGGCGTGCGGGCGCTGGCGGTTGCATCCAGCCAGCGCAGCCCCGCCCTGCCGGATGTGCCAAGCGCGACTGAGGCCGGCATTCCAGGCTTCATTTTTGAGGAATTCTTCCCGATGCTGGCGCCGGCCGGTACGCCGGCCCCGATTGTGGCCGCTTTGGGGGCGGCCTTCCAAACCGCCATTCAGCAAAGCGCGCCGCGGCTGAATGAATTGGCGGGCGTGGTGCCGCGCCCTGGCTATGAAACGCCGGATCAGGTGATGAATTTGGTGCGCGAGGGCGTGAAAACCTACACGGATGTGCTGCGCGCTGCAGGTGTGCGGCCGGAATAAGCGGCGCCATTACGTTGGCGTGTTCCGCGTAATGGGAGTTGCGCCGGGGGCACAGAGGCGCTGCTTTCTGTACTGTCGTTACGCCGTGGTGCTGTTTGAGGGGATCAGACTCACTCAGTTGCAGGCGACCACTGGATTGGCCTGGGATTTCATGTCAGTTGCGCTGGCATTCTGAGGCAGCGGCACGCAATTGGTGAGGCACGCGAATCCCAGCCAATGCGTACGCGTCTAAGCCTGAGGAGCCCTATGTGAGCGCTGAATTGACAAAACGAGAAGTAGCGAGACGGCAACTTGGGGCAGCGTTGGCGCTATTTCTCGACAACAAAGATCCAGTAGCTGTGCACGTTCTTGCCTGTGGCGGCGGCGAAATAGCGCACCGGCTCGCCGAAATTGCAGGTGCTGAAACGTTTGAAGCTCACATGCTCGCGACATTTTCCGAGTTTGATCAACGCAAGCTAGCTGAGCTGCGCAATAAGTATTGGAACGCGTTCAAGCACGCAACAACACACAATGGAAAGGATCGCAATGACGCCGAAATTCTCGGTACATTCTCCGATGAAGCGAACGATGATCACCTCTTTTTTGGTTGGTATGATTTTGCCAATACGGGGGCGAGTTGGCCAATTGAGGCGCAGGTATTTCAGATTTGGTACTTCGCCAAACGCGCTGACAGGCTAAGCGACGCTATTGATCTAGCCAATCTCACTGTTTTGTTTCCTGAACTGTCCAAGCTCGACCGGTCAAAACAAAAGGCCCGTTTACGGAGTGCGATCCAGCGCTACCGACGACGTCGGGACATTATGGGAGACCGTCGAATTGACCCACGTCCGCTTGTCTTGGGGCCTTTCTAACCGGGCAGTATGCTGGCGCCAACCGGCACGCCGCCAGAGGTGGTGGCGGCGCTCGGCACCGCATTCAGGGCCGCCATTCAGCAAAGCGCGCCACGCCTGAGTGAATTGGCGGGGGTGGTGCCGCGCGCTGGTTATGAAACGCCGGATCAGGTGATGACTCTAGTGCGCGAGGGGGTGAAGACCTACACGGATGTGCTGCGCGCTGCAGGTGTGCGGCCTGAGTAGGCAACGCCTAGCCTTGGCGTGATCCGCGAAGTAGCGATCATGCCAACGGGCCTGGCGGCCTTGCGTCAGATGCTAATGCTAAGCCGTGGTGCTGTTGGAGAGGATTGAACTCTCGACCTCTCCCTTACCAAGGGAGTGCTCTACCACTGAGCTACAACAGCCAAGGCCCTGGCGGACGCGCATCCTCTAGCCCCAGCCTGGGGCGTCCCGCAACCCCTTGATGCTGGGTCCGCCTGCTGCCAAATCCCGCCGGTATGGAAAAGAACGGCAAAACCCCGCCCAAGCCCCCACCGTCCCGCGAAGAAAGGCTGGCCGCAGCGCTTCGGGAGAATCTACGCCGCCGCAAAGCCCAGGCGCGAGCGCGGGATGCGTCGGAACCGCCGCCCCAGCCGAACAGCCCGGAAAAACCCAGGGAATAAAGTTGGGTTTCCCCCCGCCGCCCATTTGGGCTATTTCCCTCCCCAAGGGGTCGTCGCCCCCAAGCTTAAGGATATGCCATGAACTGGATCAGCGATTGGGCCCTGCCGAAGATCCAGGGTCTGTTCAAGCGGGAAGCGCCGGAAAACCTCTGGCATAATTGCCCTGCCTGCCAGCAGATGATCTTTCATCGGGACCTGGAAAAGGCTTTGCGGGTTTGTTCCCATTGCGGGCATCACATGCGGCTTGGTGCGGCGCAGCGGCTGGAAGCCACACTCGACCCCGGCTTTTCGCGCATTGAATTGCCCAAGGCGCCAGCAGATCCGCTGCGCTTTCGCGACCAGCGCCGCTATGCTGACCGGCTGCGCGAAAGCCAAACCAAGACAAGCATGGATGATGCCGTTGCCGTGGCGCATGGCACCATCAATGGGCGCCGCGCGGTTGTTGCGGCTTTTGAATTCGCCTTCATGGGTGGTTCCATGGGCGCTGGCGTGGGTGAGGCAATTGTCACTGCCGCCAAGCTTGCCGTGCTGCAGAATGCGCCGCTGATCGTCTTTACCGCATCCGGCGGGGCGCGCATGCAGGAAGGGGCCATCAGCCTCATGCAAATGCCGCGCACGGTGATTGCAACGCGCATGGTGAAGGAAGCCGGCCTGCCCTTCATTACCGTGTTGTGTGACCCAACCACGGGCGGTGTCACGGCCAGCTTCGCCATGCTGGGCGATATCCAAATCGCCGAACCAGGTGCGATGATCGGCTTCGCCGGCGCGCGCGTGATTGAACAGACCGTGCGCGAAAAATTGCCGGAAGGTTTTCAGCGCGCCGAATACCTGTTGGAACACGGCATTCTGGATATGGTGGTGAAGCGTGGCGAAATGCGCGAAACCTTGGCGCGTGTCATTTCCCTGCTGCGAGAGCCCTTGCTTGAACGCAGTGACGAAGAAGCCGAAGCCGCCACCGCGCCCGCCGAATAAATCCCTTGTCCCGCGCTGAAGCGATTGTGGAGCGTCTGCATGCGCTCCATCCCAAGCTTATTGATCTGAGCCTGGGCCGGATGGAGGCTTTGCTCGCCAAGCTCGGCCATCCGGAACGGCGCCTGCCGCCGGTCATTCACGTCGCTGGCACGAATGGCAAGGGTTCCACCTGCGCTTTTCTGCGCGCGATTGGCGAAGCGGCTGGGCAGCGCGTGCATGTCTATACCTCGCCCCATCTGGTGCATTTTCACGAACGCATCCGGCTTGCGGGCGACTACGTGACGGATGAGGCGCTGACCGCGACGCTGGAAGAAGTGGAAGCGGTGAATGCGGGCGCGCCGATCACGGTGTTTGAAGTGACCACCGCTGCCGCTTTTGTGCTGTTCAGCCGCGTGCCGGCCGATTTGCTGGTACTGGAAGTGGGCCTGGGCGGGCGGCTTGATGCGACCAATGTCGTGCCGCGCCCGGCGGCATCCGCCATTACCTCCATTTCCATGGATCACATGGATTTCCTCGGCGATACGCTCGGCAAGATCGCGGGTGAGAAAGCCGGCATCATGCGCGCTGGTGTACCCTGCGCCACGGGGGTGCAAGCAGCGGAAGCGCTGGAAGTGATCAGCGCCACAGCAGCCGAACGCGGCGCACCGCTTCTGCGGCGCGGGCAGGATTGGTTTTGTGAGGCTACGCCCGAGGGTCTGCACTACCGCGATGCCACAGGCGCGCTGAGCCTGCCGCCGCCGGGGCTCATCGGCCCGCATCAGGCGGATAATGCCGGCATTGCCATCACCGCCTTGCGCGCCGCTGGCCTGCCCTGGCTGAGCGATACAGCGATTGCGCGCGGCATTGCGCAGGCGTCCTGGCCCGCGCGTTTGCAGCGCCTGGAGGATCGTTTGTCTGCGTTACTGCCAGCAGGTTTTTCGCTTTGGCTTGATGGCGGGCATAATGCCGGCGCGGGGCAGGCGTTGGCGCAGCATTTCATGCAATGGCGCGATCAGCCCTTGCACCTTGTGATTGGCATGAAGCAGGGCAAGGCGAGTGCGGAATTCCTCCGCCCCTTGCTGCCCTTCGCCACCAGCATCCATGCGGTGGCGGAACCTGGCCAGCATTTGGCGATGAGCGTTGAGGACATCATCGCCGCAAGTGGCGGCATCGCCGAAGCCGGGCCAACGGTCAGCGAGGCTCTCGGCAAAATCGCCGCCACGGCAAAGCCAGGGCGCGTGCTGATTGCGGGCAGCCTTTATCTGGCAGGCGAAGTGCTGAAGGAAGACGCCCCTTAGTTCACGCCTGCTTCCGCTCAATCAGGCTACGGCGGATTTTGCGTCCGCGCTTGATGCGGTCTTCAATAAAGCCTGCCTCGCCCCAGCGAATGGCGCGGCCAAAGGCATGCGCGTCCTCAGAGAAACGCGACAGCATCTCAAGCACTGCTTCGCGGTTATTCAGGAAAACATCGCGCCACATATCGACATCGGATGCTGCGATGCGCGTAAAGTCCCGAAAACCGGATGCCGCGAATTTCAGCACGGCTTCCTTGGTTTCTTCCGCCAGATCATCTGCCGTGCCGCAGATGGTGAAGGCAATCAGATGCGGCAGGTGGCTGACGATGGCGACAACCTTGTCATGCGTCACCGGGTCCATGGTCTCAATCATGGAACCGCAGCGCCGCCAAAGCTCCTTCACCTTTTCGACCGCCGCCGGGTCGCTGTCTGGCATTGGGGTCACGATGCAATAGCGGCCTTCGAATAATTCCGGAAAACCCGCATCAGGGCCGGAATGCTCGGTGCCCGCCATGGGATGTGCTGGCACAAGATGCACGCCGGCCGGCAGCAGGGGCGTCAGATCACGCACCACGCTGCCCTTGGTGGAACCGACATCGGTCAACACCGTACCCGGCGCCAGATGCGGCGCGATATGGCGCATCGCTTCGGCATAGGCGCCAACGGGGATGCAGAAAATCACGCCATCGCAGCCTGCAACGGCGCGCGCGGCATCCGCTTCCACCACATCCGCCAGGCCCAATTCGCGCACGCGCTGGAGTGTCTCAGGCCGCCGCGTGGTGACCACAATCGTCTTCGCGATATCGCCGCGCTTTTTGGCAACACGCGCAATGGAAGACCCGATCAGGCCAATGCCGACCAGGCACAGCCGATTGAACAGCGGTTCAGCCATGTTGCGCCATGAAGGCCGCAACGGCATCCGCCACCATCTGGCATTCCTCACCGGTGCCGATGCTGATGCGCAGGCACGCCGGCAGCCCATAGCCCCCCATGGCGCGCATGATCAGCCCGCGCGATTTCAACGCGGCATCGGCAGCCTTGGCCTTTTCTGCCGAGCCGAAATCCGCCAGCAGGAAATTGCCTTCACTTGGCCAGACCTTCACGCCCGCCGCGGTCAGCGCCGACGCCAGCTTGCCACGCCATTCGGTGTTATGCGCGATGGATTTTTCGATCCAGCCCGCTTCCTTCACCGCCGCAATACCCGCCGCCATGGCCGCCGCATTCACATTGAAAGGCCCGCGCACGCGCGACAGCACGCCGACCACCGATGCCGGCGCATAAGCCCAGCCAAGCCGCATGCCACCAAGCCCGAAGATTTTGGAGAAGGTGCGCGTCATCACCGTATTGCCGCCACCCGCATCCACCAGCGCCGCGCCCGCATCATAATCAGGCCGCGTGACATATTCGGCATAGGCAGAATCAAGCACCAGCAGAATATCATCGCGCAGCCCCGCGCGCAGCCGCATGATCTCTGATTGCGGCAGGATGGAACCGGTCGGGTTATTCGGATTGGCCAGACAGACCAGCTTGGTGCGCGGCCCCACTGCGGCCAACATCGCATCCACATCCACGGTCAAATTGCGTTCCGGCACCTTGATGACACGGCAGCCGGCCCAGCGCCCGGTGATGTCATACATCAGGAAACCATGGGCGGACATCACAAGCTCTGTCCCCTCACCGCCATAGGCAAGGATCAGCAGCGCCAGCAATTCATCGGAGCCATTGCCACAGACAATCCGCGCGGGGTCGAGGCCAAAGCGCGCGCCAATGGCCTCCCGCAAAGCGGTCACGCCGCCATCGGGGTAGCGATGCGCTTCGGCTGCCATATTGCGGATCGCGTCAATCGCGCCGGGCGGCGGACCAAAGGCGCCTTCATTGGATGAAAGCTTTACCACGCGATTGACGCCGGGGATTTTCGATTCCCCGCCGACATAGGGCTCCACCGAAAGGATCGAAGGGCGCGGCATCACGGTCATGGCAGATCTCCAGCAACTGGCACGGCATAGGCGCCCAGCAGAACAGCTTTAAGCCCGGCAAGCCGCGGATCATCCGCGGCGATGAAGGCATCAATTTCAGCAAGTGCCAGGCTGCGCCCACCCTGGCGCACCAGGCTCAGGACATGCCCGGCAAGCCCGGCTTCGGTCAGCATGCGGGCAAAACTCTCACGTGGCGCTTCGGCGCTGCCTTCCAGGCGCAATAGGCCGCGATCCTCGCCCGAGGCATCCGCCGGCACAGGCGCAATTACCAGCGCCGCATCGGCATGGGCGGCATCCGCCACGAAGGGCAGGCGCGCCACCACGGAAAGCCGGGGCGCTTCCAGGCTTTGCCACCAGGCGCCCTCACCTTCGCCGGTTGGGCCGGGCAGCACCGCAACAGATGCCTTGCCGGCGCTGAGCGCTGCCAAAGCCTGCGCCGGAGAAGCGAAGGAAGTAAGCGGCGTGGCGGTGCCGAAATGCTCACGCGCCAACGCCAATGTCTGCGCAGCCTCGCTCGAAGCAGCCACGGCGGCGGTAAAGGCGCCCTGGATGGCGGTATGGGCCATGATGATATGCCGCCAGATGCGCACCACCGCGCCACGAGAAAGCGCGCCAGAATGCCGGGCAAGAAGGCGGCGCAGCACGGCGGCCTCCCGCCCCGGACGAAAGGGGGACCCCGCGCCCGCCTTGATGCGGCTCGCGGCCATGCGCGCCACAACGCCAGCGCGGCGCATCAGCAGATCATGCATCGCGTCATCCAGCGCATCTATCTCGGCGCGCAGCGCCAGAAGGGCGGGATCGGCAGCTTGGGAGGCAGGGGGCTTATCGTTCATGCGGGACCAAATCTTTCGGGAAGCAATAACCCCCACATCGCCGCGCGCCAAGCGCCCTTCCCACAAAAGCGAAGGTTGCGCCGGGGGGACGGGGCAGCGTAAAAGCGCCCTTATGAGCCAAACCATCGCCCCGCTGCCCGATGTGGATCATCAGGCCGCCCAGTTTCCCGATGGGCTGGCGTTGGAATGCGGCGCGGTCGTGGCACCACTCACGGTCGCCTATCGCACCTATGGGCGGCTGAATGCGGCGGCCAGCAATGCCGTGCTGATCTGCCACGCGCTGACGGGCGATCAATATGTCGCCGAAAACCACCCCATCACGGGCAAGCCTGGCTGGTGGGAGAATATCATCGGCCCTGGCCGGCCCCTGGATACGGATCGCTATTTTCTGGTTTGCGCCAATGTGCTGGGCGGCTGCATGGGCTCCACCGGGCCGCGCAGTGAAATGACCGATACCGCAGGGCGCGGGCTAGGCCGGCCTTGGGGGACGGATTTTCCCTCGGTGACGATCCGCGACATGGTGCGCGCACAAAAGCGCCTGATGGAAAAGCTTGGCATCAATCGCTGGCTCGCCGTGATTGGCGGGTCCATGGGCGGGATGCAGGTGCTGGAATGGGCCGCGACCTATCCGGAAGCGGTCTATGCCGCCGCCCCCATCGCCACTGCCGCGCATCATTCGGCGCAGAATATCGCCTTCCATGAAGTGGGGCGCGCCGCCATTCATTCCGATCCCGATTGGCGCGGCGGGCGCTATTGGGAAGCGGACATCATCCCGGCCAAGGGGCTGTCTGTTGCGCGCATGGTGGCGCATATCACCTATCTGTCCGAAAAGGCGCTCACGCGGAAATTCGGCCGGCGGCTGCGCGGTGCTGCCGCGCTGACGTTTCTGGAGGATGTGTTTGAGGTAGAGAGTTACCTCCGCCATCAGGGCTCCACCTTTGTGCGCCGCTTTGATGCCAATTCCTATCTGACCATCACGCGGGCGATGGATTTCTTTGACCTTGCCGCTGATCATGAAGGTGATCTCGCCAAGGCGTTTCGTGGCACGGCGACGCGGTTTTTTGTGGCCTCCTTCAATAGTGATTGGCTTTTCCCCACCAGCGAAAGCCGCACCCTGGTGCGTGCGCTGAATATGGCGGCCGCCAATCTCAGTTTTGTTGAGATTGACAGTGATAAGGGCCATGACGCCTTCCTGTTGGAAGAACCGGATTTCCATCGCGCGCTTGGCGGTTTCCTCGCCGGCTGCGCTGAACGCCTTGGGGTTTAGGTCGTCACCATGGATGGCGTGCAATATGTCGCGAAGAATATGCGCCTTGATCTTCGCCTGATTTCGGAGATGATTTCGCATGATGCGCGCGTGCTTGACATTGGCTGTGGCGATGGTGCGCTGATTGAATATCTGGCGCGCGAAAAACGTGCCGATGCGCGCGGCATTGAAATTGATATGGCGCAGGTGACCAAGGCAGTTTCCGCAGGGCTCGCGGTCATTCATGGCGATGCGGATAATGACCTCGCCTTTTATCCTGATGGTGCCTTTGATTATGTGGTGCTGTCACGCACGCTGCAGGCGGTGGAAAATCCGCGCGAAGTGCTGCGCCAATTGCTGCGCATCGGGCGCTACGCCATTGTGTCCTTCCCCAATTTTGGCCATTGGCAGATGCGCTGGCGGTTGTTGTGGGGTGGTCGGATGCCGGATACGGAAACCTGGAACCGCCCCTGGTATGAAACGCCGAATATCCACCCCTGCACGATCACGGATTTCACCGCGCTGTGCGCGCTGGATGGCTATGCGGTGGAACGTTGGCTGGCCGTGGATGAACAGGGGCTGAGGGCGCCGTGGCGCCGCTCCCTCAGGCTAGCCAATCTGTTCGGTGAACAGGCGCTGTTTATGCTGCGCCGGGCGACTCCGGACAGGTAAGCCTGCCCGGTCAGCCGGAATATCACTCGGTCGGCGCGAGGCTCTTGATGAGGTCAAAGACGCGCTTACGCACGGCCGGGTCGGTGATACGATAATAGGCGCGCACCAATTCAAGCGTTTCGCGCTTGTTCATATTTTCATCTTCTAGGCCTGACTGGGTTTCGGCGAAGCCATAAAGCGCCGGGCGGCTACGCACCGCGACATTGCCGCCCATTTCGGGGGGAAGGTCATCGAAAAAGAAGCCAATAGGCACATCCAACACGCGGGCCAGATCAAAAAGGCGGCTGGCGCCAATGCGGTTGACCCCGCGTTCATATTTCTGCACCTGCTGGAAGGTCAGGCCCAGCGCATCGCCAAGCTTTTCTTGACTCATGCCAAGCAGCGTGCGGCGCAGCCGAACCCGGGCGCCCACATGGGCGTCAATAGGGCTGGCCCGATGTTCACGTTCGCTCTTGGCGGCAAGTTCATCCAGATCATTCATAGCTACTACCGATTTCATATCTTTCCCCTTCCTTGCCGCGAAGGCAACTTTCGCGCGCTTTTCAGGTCACGCTTTGGGCTTATGGTTGCAAGCGGTTCGGCGCACCCATCCCCACTAGCGATTGAACTTTATTGAGGATACCTTAAGGCGCAAAGCGAAGCTATAGGTTTTTCTTAGTTCTCAAAAAAGAAACAATATTTTTCTTAGACTCAAGCAAAACCGGAACATCACCGTTGATTTCGCCCAGATAAAATCCACCCAAAGGCGAAAACGGCGAAGGAAAAGCCAAACGGCAAAGCCAGACCAAGATAAGCGTAGAAGGTTGGTGCACGCGGCGCGGGCAGAGGCGCCCGAATAATTGCCGATTCGCCCAGGGGGCCGCGCGTCACCAAACGCCCGCGCGCGTCAAAAACCGCCGAAACGCCCGTCTGCGCCGCGCGGGCCAAAGGTAGGCCTTCTTCCACGGCGCGCAGCCGCGCTGACGCCAGATGCTGCCAGGGGCCGGCCGTGATGCCAAACCAGGCGTCATTCGTCACATTCACTATCCAGGCGGGGCGCCGCGCCGGCATGATCCGGCCGGTAAAAATCACCTCATAGCAAATCAGCCCGACAAAGGGCGGCAGCCAGCCCGCTACCACAAGGCGCCTTTCATCAGCCGCGGTGAAATCGCGCGAGCTTTGCACCAGCCTGATCGGCAAAAGCCCCCTGAAGGGCATGAATTCACCAAAGGGGACCAGGTTCATCTTGTCGGTGGTGGCCAAAACCTGCGTATCGGGGCCCATCACAGCAAGGCTATTGAACAAATCCCGCGCATAGCCTTCCGGCGTGAAATCACCGCGCACGGTGCCGGTCAGCAGTAGGGTGTTTTGCGGCAGCGCGCCAGCGATCAGGCGCCGCGCCTCGGGATCATTGGGCAGCAGGAAGGGCACAGCAGTTTCCGGCCAGATCACCGCCAACCGATGTCCCGGCGGCAATTCGCGGATAGCCGCCAAGGCTGCCTCCCGCGTTGCTTCCACATAGCGGCGCAGGATTGGCACGCGGGATTCCTCGCGCCACTTCACCTCCTGCGCGATATTGCCCTGCACAATAAGCAACCCGACCGGCTGAGGCTCGGGTTCGGGCGCCCAAAGCCGGGCGAAGCCGAAGGCGCCGCAAAAGGCGAGCACCGCGACACCGCCCAGAAAGGCGCGCCGATCCAGAATGGGCGTGGCCGCCACCGTAAGCGTGATCAGCGAAAGCCCATGCACGCCAATCACTGCCGCCATTTGGATGGGAAGCGCATCAAAAGCCCAGACCGTGCCCATCAAATTCCAGGGAAAACCCGTCAGGATTTCGCCGCGCAGCAATTCAAACCCAACATAGCCACCGGCAAAAACCAGTACACGCGGCCAGCCGGGCCTGGCCCCCCAGGCAATCGCCGCCGGCCCGGCAACAAAAAACGCAAGCGGTAGCGCCAGCGCCGGCACCGCAATCGGCACCAACCACCAATAGCGGGCCACATCCGTCAGAATGGCCGAGGTGATCCAGTATAGCCCGCCAGTGAAAAAGCCAAAGCCCCAGGCAAAGCCGATCCAAAAGGCACCGGTCCAGCTTGCCGCGCCGCCAATCATGGCGAGCAGCCCCGGAATGGCGAGAAACAGGGCCGGGATAATATGCAAGGGCGGCAGGGCCAGCACCGCCAGCATGCCGAGCCCGAAAGCGGTCACCATGGCGCGCCAGCCACGCCGTCCCGCCAAAGCCACCCAAATCCGCTCGATCACGCCCGCGCCACCTATTCCGCTGCCGCGCGTGGATTGGCGCCGGGGCGCCGTACACGAAGCCGGCGAATACGGCGCGGATCAGCTTCTAAGATCCGGAATTCAAGCCCCGAGGGATGGGACACCAATTCCCCGCGCGCCGGCACGCGCCCGGCAAGGGTGAAGACCAAGCCGCCCACCGTATCAATATCGGCGGCACGTTCATCATCGGTCAGTACAGTGCCAAGCCTTGCCTCAAAGGCCGCGATCGGCGTGCGCGCATCCAGATCAAGCGCGCCATCGGGGCGTTCGGTGATTTGCTGCGCTTGCTCCTCATCATGTTCGTCGCTGATATCGCCAACGATGGTCTCGACCAGATCTTCAATGGTGATCAGCCCATCAATGCCGCCATATTCATCCACCACCAGCGCCATGTGCACGCGCGCCTGACGCATTTGCAAAAGCAGATCAAGGACGGGGATGGACGGCACCACGAAAAGCGGCCGGCGTAGAATGGCGGCCAGCGAAAATTCCGCTTCCTTACCGATGGAAGCAAAGACATCCTTGATATGGACCATGCCCACAATGTCATCCAAGCCACCGCGATAGATCGGATAGCGGCTATGACCTTCGGTCTGGATCAGCGCGATGGTTTCAGTCAATGAATGGCTTTCCGGAATCGCCATGATATCGGCGCGGGGCACCATGACATCATAAGCGGTAATGCCGCGCAGCCGGAGCACATTGCCAAGCAGCGCGCGTTCTTCCGCATCCAGGCTGGCCGCCGGACCATCGCCCTTGCTGGCTTCGGTTGGGGCTTCCTGGCGTTCGATCAGTTCTTCCACCTGATCACGGATGGATTCCGCTTCCTTGCGGCGGAGCATGCCCTGGAGCTTCCAGAACAGGCCGGGTTTTTGGCTAGCGTCGCTCATGTTGCGCCCCGCCAGGGATTGGGCAGGCCAAGCCTGCGCATCACGCGCGCCTCAGCGCGTTCCATCCGCCGCGCCTCGCCGGCCTGCAAATGATCATGCCCGGCCAGATGCAGCGCGCCATGCGCGACAAGATGCGCGAAATGTGCCGCGACACGCCGGCCATTGCCGCGCGCTTCACGCCGCACCACCCCAAGGGCGAGTGCCACATCGCCCAAATAACCAGGAACGCCGCCCGGGAAGGACAGCACATTGGTGGGCTTTGCCTTGGCGCGATGCGCGCCATTCAGCCGCTTCACGGTAGTGTCATTGGCCAACAGCACGGTAACCGCGCCCGCGGCCCCCGCTTCGCGCAGGGCTGCGTCTGCCGCACGGCGCGCCAGCGCCTCAGGCTGCTTGATAGCGGCGCGCCAGCCTGGCGCCGCAAGGATCACGGAGATATCAAGCCCCTCCGCCGATCCGCTCCGAAGCCCAGCCGAAGCGCCCTTGCGGCGCCCCTGGCCGGGACGGCTACTTCCCGGTTCCATACTTCTCCTTCTTTGCCCGGTTCTGGTCATCGGCCCGCCCATAGGCGGCTACGATCCGGGCAACCAGCGGGTGCCTTACCACATCCTGATCAGAAAAGCGCGTAATGCCGATACCTTCCACGCCGGAAACAATCGAAAGTGCCTCAACAAGGCCAGAGGGCTGGTGGGGCGGCAGGTCAATCTGCGTCGGGTCGCCGGTAATCACCATCCGGCTGCCCTCCCCCATACGGGTCAGGAACATCTTCATCTGGGCGGGCGTGGTATTCTGCGCCTCATCCAATATGGCGTAGCAATGGGCCAAGGTGCGGCCGCGCATGAAGGCCAACGGGGCGATTTCAATCTCTCCTGCTGCGATCCGGCGTGCCACTTGTTCGGCCGGCAGCATGTCATGCAAGGCGTCGTAAAGCGGGCGGAGATAGGGGTCCACCTTTTCTTTCATGTCGCCAGGCAGGAAGCCGAGCCTTTCGCCGGCCTCCACTGCCGGGCGGGACAGCACAATCCGGTCGACCCGGCCTGATTGCAGCAAAGCCACCCCTTGGGCCACCGCCAGATAGGTCTTGCCCGTACCGGCAGGACCAATGCCGAACACCATGTCGTTGCGCGAGAGCATATCGATATAGGCCGCCTGGGCCGCGCTACGCGGTGCAATCGCGCCCTTGCGGGTGCGGATTGCCGGCAAATCCTGCAAGGGCAGGCGCGGTTCGCCCTGCGCCGCGCCGCCTTCCGCGAGCCTCAAGGCCGCTTCCACTTCCGCCGTGCCGACATGTTCACCCCGTTCCAGCCGTTTCCAAAGCGCGAGCAGCGCCGCTTCCGCCATTTCCGTTCGTTCCGCCCCGCCTGAGATGGCGATGCGATTGCCGCGTGAAGCCACGCGCACGCCAAGCACCTGTTCGATCCGCGCCAGATGACGATCATGTTCGCCATGCAGCAGGGGCAGCAGCGCATTGTCGTGGAATTGCAGCGTGATGGAACGCTGGTCACTGGATTGGCGCGGTTCCGCAGCGCGGAGGCCAGGGGTTTGGATGTTCAAGCGGCGTCTCTCTCCGATGCTTGGGGTTTGGCCCCGACGGGAAGCTCTCCGCCGAGGGAATTGGGATTGGTGGCAGTCACGCGGACCGTCATGATCTGGCCAGTCAGGTCGCCTGGGGCCAAGAAATGCACCGGCTGCAACCAGGGTGAGCGCCCGGCCATCTGGCCCGGATGCCGGCCTGGGCCGGTCACCAGAACAGGGATTTCCATGCCCATGCGCGACTGATTGAATCTGTATTGCTGATCACGCAGCAGCGCCTGGATTTCCTGCAGCCGCTGATCCGCCACCGCTTCATCCACCGCCCCCGCCATACCGGCCGCCGGCGTGCCGGGGCGCGCCGAATAGCGGAAGGAAAAGGCCGAGGCGAAGCCGATATCCTCAATCAGTTTCAGCGTGGCGCGATGATCCGCATCACTCTCACCGGGATGGCCCGCAATGAAATCGGAAGACAGCGCCAGATCAGGCCGCGCCGCGCGCAGCTTTTCAATCAGCGCCAGATAGTCGGACGCAGTGTGACCACGGTTCATGGCCTTCAAAATACGATCCGACCCTGATTGCACCGGCAGATGCAAAAACGGCATCAGCGCGGGGATATCGCGATGCGCCGCGATCAGATCATCGCCCATGTCGCGCGGGTGGGAGGTTGTGTAGCGCAAGCGATCAAGCCCTGGAATTTCCGCCAAGGCCAGCAAAAGCCGCGCCAGAGACCAGGTCGCGCCATCCGGCCCTTCCCCGTGATAAGCATTCACATTCTGGCCGAGCAGCGTGATTTCCCGTGCGCCGAGCGAAACAAGGCGCTTGGCTTCCGCGATCACCGCCGCCGCCGAGCGCGAATATTCCGCGCCGCGCGTGTAAGGCACCACACAGAAGGAACAGAATTTGTCGCAGCCTTCCTGCACCGTCAGGAAAGCGGTCACGCCCTGGGGTGCGGCCTGTTCGGGCAAATGATCGAATTTCCCATCCACGGGGAATTCGGTTTCGATCACGGCACCCGCCGCGCGGGAAGCGCGCGCCACCATCTCCGGCAGGCGATGATAGCTTTGCGGCCCAAGTACAATATCCACCCAGGGCGCGCGGGCGGTGATTTCGGCCCCTTCCGCCTGCGCCACACAGCCGGCAACGGCGACAATCATTTCCCCACCGCGCGCGGCCTTGGCTTCCCGCAGCCGACCCAGGTCGGAAAACACCTTCTCGGTCGCCTTTTCGCGGATATGGCAGGTATTGAGGATGACCATATCGGCTTCCTCCGCCACTTCCGTTGGCGCATAGCCAAGGGGTGCAAGCACATCCGCCATGCGGGCGCTGTCATACACATTCATCTGGCAGCCCCAGGTGCGGATCAATAGCCGCTTCCTTGCCGGGGTGCCTTGGCGATCGCTCATGAAATCCTGGCCTCCGTCGCCCCAGCACAGGGCGAAACGGGGGAAATGAGCAGGCCGGCTGCGCTGGTCAAGCGCGTCAAGACCCGAAAGCGCGAATCAAGGAGCCAAGGATCATGTAACAAGCCTGGAGTCTTCGCCCGCGTCGGGTCAAGGGCTTATCGCTGGCCATTCAGAATAAGCGGCGTGGCGGGACGATTTTGCCGCAGTTGCGCGGCCCCGGCGGCGACCACGTCACTCACCGCCGCGGTCAGGGCCTTGCGATCCGGCAGCGTGGCAGGGTCAGCCACTTCATGCAGCAGCACCGTCGCCCGCGCCCCGGAACGGCGCGCAATGCGCCAGAAATGGGAGGCGATGTCCATATCCCCATACCAGGCGAAAAGCGGCCGATCCCGCCGGCAGGCTGGCAGCCCGCCCAGGCGGTCATAAACCAGCGAGACGGGTTGCACCGCCTTGGCATCGGCGGCGGCGGCCAGAAAGGCAGACCGGAAGGGCAGCACCCGCGTGCCGTCATTGCTGGTGCCCTCGGCGAATAGGATCAGGCTATCGCCGGCCTGCAGCCTTTCGCGCATGGTATCGGCTTCCCTCAGCACAGTTGAAGTGCGCTTGCGGCTGACAAAGACGGTACGGCCCAGCTTGGCGATGATGCCGACCACGGGCCATTCGCCCACTTCAGATTTCGCGACAAAGCTCGCCCGCAGTACTGAGCCCAGCACAAGAATATCAAGCCAGGAGGAATGATTGGGCAGGAACAAGGTCGCCGGCTTGTCCGACATCTTCCCGACCACCTGCACCCGGAGCCCGATCAACCAGCACAGCACCCGGTGATAGAAGCAGCCAAAGCTGATCTTGGCCTGGCCGGGCAGCAGCATCAGCACGGCTTGGATGGGAATGGCGATCAGCGTCCAGATCAGCGCAGTAATGATGCGGCGAATGGCGCGGACCCGCCCACCCAAAGGGCGCGGTTCCATGATGTCGGCCCAGGCGTCACCCCGCATGAAGGGTTTGAAGCTCAGCGGTTTTAGCCGCATCTGGCGCCGCGGCTTCAGCGCCTCTTCCGGGTTACGCGATATGGCTTCCATGAAGGTCGGTTAGCGCGCGCTTGATGGCGCCGCAATGACGATTTCGCGAAGAATGCGTGAAAGCACGGCTTAGCCTGCCGGAAATGGCCGGAAATTGAACCGGTTTTGCTTGAAGGCGCCCCGCGCCGCTTCGGTGCCGCTTGGCAGGGCTGAGTGTTATGTTATATCAACGCGCATGCCCTTCCCGAACCCCTTGGCGCTTTCTGCCGGCATTGCCGCGCGGCTTGGCCTTTCCGCCTTGCTTGCTGTGCTGCTCTGGGCTGGTGTTGCCTGGGCGCTTGCGACATGACGCAAGCGGCTTTGACCCTGGCGGACCTTACGGTCTGCTATGGCCGCCGGCCGGCGGTGCATCATGTTTCGGGTCGGTTTGCGCCCGGTAGCCTGACAGCAATTGTCGGGCCCAATGGCGCGGGGAAATCCACGCTGCTGCGTGCGCTGGCCGGGCTGCAAAAGCCGGAATCAGGGCGCATTGCGCAGGAAGGGGTGGCGCGTATTGCGCTGCTGCCGCAACTCGCGGCCCTGGACCGCGCCTTTCCAATTGCCTGCCGCGATGTGGTGATGCAGGGGCTTTGGCCGCGCATCGGCGCCTTCCGTGCCGTGCCCGCCGATGAGCAGGCGCGGGTTGACCAGGCGCTGGCCGCTGTTGGGCTGGCGGGGCTTGCGAGACGCCCGGTGGGCAGCCTTTCGGCCGGGCAGATGCAGCGCCTGCTTTTCGCGCGCTTGCTGGTGCAGGATGCCGATATCCTGCTGCTGGATGAGCCCTTCAATGCCGTGGATGCGAAAACCGCCGCCGATCTGTTGCGGCTGATCCGGCAATGGCATGGCGAAGGCCGCACCGTGATTGCGGTTTTGCATGATCTTGATCTGGTGGCGCGGGAATTTCCGGAAACGCTGTTGCTCGCGCGCGATCTGATCGCCTGGGGGCCGACCGAACAGGCGCTCTCGCCCGCCAATCGCCTCAAGGCGCGCCAAATGGCCGAAGGCTGGGTGGAAGAGGCTGAAGCTTGTGAGCGCGCGGCGTAATCGGCGGCGCAACTCTCCACCATGATTGAGGCGCTGTTCGCCCCCTTTATCGAATTCGGTTTCATGCGCCGCGCCTTGGTGGGATCACTCGCCCTTGCCATCGCCGCACCACCGCTTGGCGTTTTCCTGATGCTGCGGCGGATGAGCTTGACGGCTGATGTGCTTTCCCATGGCGCCTTACCTGGTGTGGCGGTGGCCTTCCTGATCGCGGGGCTATCCGTGCCGGCGCTTTGGTTCGGGGGCTTGGTGGCCGGCCTTTTGGTCGCGGTCGGTGCCGGGGCTTTGGCGCGTATCACGGGCGGGCGGGAAGATGCGACGCTGGCCGCGCTTTACTTGTTGGCGCTTGGCGCCGGGGTCGCGCTGATTTCAATGGGCGGCGGTGCGGGGGATTTGAAGCATATCCTGTTCGGCAGCGTGCTGGGCGTGGATGATGCGGCGCTGCTGCTGATGGCGGGGGTCGCGACACTGACGCTGGTGCTGCTGGCGATTGGCTGGCGCCCCTTGGTGCTGGAATGCTTCGACCCAGCCTTTGCCGCGGCGACCGGCGCGCGTGGCGGGTTTTGGCATTTGGTGTTCATGGGGCTTGTGGTGCTGAACATGCTCTCGGCCTTTTTGGCTTTGGGCACGCTGATGGCGGTTGGGTTGATGATGCTGCCCGCGATTGCCGCGCGGCATTGGGCGGCCGAGATCAGCGGCATGGTCTATGCGGCGTCAGCGATCGCCGTGGTGGCAAGCGTGATTGGGCTGCTTTTGTCCTATCACGCCGATCTGCCGAGCGGCCCCGCGATTGTGCTCATGGCGGGCGCGGCTTGGGCGATATCCGTGCTGTTCGGCCCAGTGGATGGGCTGGCGCAGCGCGTGATCCGGCGGCGGCATTTGGCGGGATAAATCCTTCGCGCTTGACCTTGGCCTGATCCGGTTTCAGCCTTCCTTCAAAGCCACACCGACAAGCGTGGCATGAAGGGGAGATCTCCGCCATGGCCGATTTGCGTCTGACCCGCCGCGCCGCTTTGGGGCTTCTGGCCGCACCCGCTTTGGCCCGCGCGCAGAGCGCCGATGTTTGGCCATCACGCAGCATTCGCCTGGTGGTGCCCTTCGGCCCAGGCGGTCCCACCGATGTCATGGCGCGGGTGATCGCACCTGGCTTATCCTCGGCGCTTGGCAGACCCGTGGTGGTGGAAAATCGCCCCGGCGCCAGCGGCAATGTCGGCATTGCCCATGCGGCCCGCAGCGCACCGGATGGCTATACGCTACTGGTGACTTCCACCGGTTTCGTCGTGAACCCGACTCTGTTTCGCAATCCCGGCTATGACATCACCAAGGATTTCGCGCCGATCACGGAATTGGGTGCCTCGCCCAATACCATCCTGACCAAGCCCGATAGCGGCATCAATTCCGTTGCTGATCTTGTGGCGCGCGCCAAGGCGACACCAGGTGGGCTCAACATCGCCAATCCGGGCTTGGGTTCCACGCCGCATCTGACAGCAGAATTGCTGCGGCTGCGCACCGGTATTGAGCTGGTGCAGGTGACGCATCAAAGCGCGGCGCAGGCGGTGCAAGCGGTGCTGGCGGGCACAACGCCGATTGGCGTTGCCGCCCTGCCGCCGGCGCATTCCCTGATCAAGGCAGGCACACTTCGCGCTTTGGCGATTACCGGGGAGCGGCGCTGGCATGATTTGCCCGATCTGCCGACGATGGTTGAGCTTGGCTATGATGGTTTTGTTTCCGAAACCTTCCAGGGCTTGCTGGCGCCCGCCGGCACGCCACAGGCCATTCTGGATCGCTGCGCGCAAGTGGCGATTGCGCTGTTGAATGAGGCGGAGACTCGCAATCGCCTGCTTGGGGCCGGCTTCACGCTGAATGCGCGCGGCCCTGAAGCGCTGGCGCAGCGCATTGCGCGCGAAGTGCCGCTATGGCGCGATGTGATCGAGAGGGCGGGGATTCCGCGGGAGTAGGTTCAACCGATTTTCGCCCGCAAGTGCGTGAGTTCCGGCAGGAAGCGCCGCGCTGCCGAATGGGGTCCCCTGGGCTCACGCGGCAACAAGGCGCCAATGCCGCTTGCGGTCGGCGCCCAATATCGGAAGATGGGTAATCGCCCTTTGCCGGGCGTTCAACATGATGGGGTGGAAATGTTCTCTCATATTTTTGTCGGCGCGGATGACGTTGCCGTTTCCAAGAAATTCTATGATGCCGCGCTCGGCGTGCTTGGTGTCGCGGAAGGGAAGATAGACCCGAAGGGGCGCTGCTTTTACCGCACACCAACCGGCACGCTTGGCATCAGCAAGCCGATTGATGGCAAGGCCGCCTGCGGTGCCAATGGCGGCACCATTGGCTTCGCTTGCGACAGCCCAGAAAAGGTGAAGGCTTTCCATGATGCGGCGGTCGCCAATGGCGGCACCAGCATTGAAGACCCGCCGGGCTGGCGCGAAGGCGGCGCCGTGCGGCTTTATCTGGCTTATGTGCGCGATCCTTACGGCAATAAGCTTTGCGCGCTGCATCGCGGGTGATGATGCGCAGGTGTGATCCGTCTCCGCGGATCACACCATCAAGACCGCCGCAGTCACAGAAAATGCCGAGGCACCAGCCCATGGTCGCGCGCCTCTCGAGAAAGCGCCTCGCGATAATCGGGATGGGCAAGGCCGATGATGGCCTTCGCACGTTCAGCGACCGACAGCCCCTTCAGATTGGCAATGCCGTATTCAGTAACGACATACATCTGATCAGACCGCGCGGTGGTAACGACATTGCCTGCTGTTAGATTCAGGACAATGCGGCTTTTCCGCACGCCCTTACGTTCATAGGTTGACGCCAGGCAGATAAAGCTCTTGCCGCCCTTCGATGCATAGGCGCCGCGCACGAACTGCGCCTGCCCGCCCGTGCCGCTGATATGGCGATGACCATCAGATTCGGATGCCGCCTGCCCCTGCAGATCAATCTGCGTGGTGTTGTTGATCGCGACCGCGCGGTCATTGCGGGCGATGATGTCGGGCATATTGGTCTCATCAACGGGCCGGACAATGAAATCATCATTCTCGCGCAGCGTATCGTAAAGCCGGCGGCTGCCAATGGCGAAGCTATAGGTCACCAGCCCCTGATCGAAAGCCTTGCGCGCCCCGCTGATCCGCCCGGCAAGGTATAGTTCAACCAGCCCATCATTCAGCATTTCGGTATGGACGCCAAGATCGCGCACGGAAGATTGCTGCAACAGAGCGGTGACCGCATTGGGCATGCCGCCAATGCCCACTTGCAGGCAGGAACCATCTTCGATCTGCTCGGCGATCAAGGCTGCTACGGCGCGGTCCACCTCAGACGCTTCGGCATTGGGCAATTCCGGGGTCGGTACATCATCGCCCTCAATCACGTAATCCACCTGGCTGCGATGCACGCGCACATGCGTGCCAACCACACGCGGCATATCGGGCAGGGTTTCAATGATGAGGGTTTTGGCGGTTTCAACAATGGCGGGATGCCAGACATTGACTGGACCAAGATTGAAATAGCCGTCCGCATCCATCGGCGCCGCGCGCAGCACGGCGATATCAGTGCGCGGGATGAAGCGGCGGTAATAGTCGGGGATTTCACCAAGATGGCAGGGCAGGTAATTGACCAACCCCTGGTCATGCTTACGCCTGTCATAGCCGGAAAAATGCCAGTTGTAGCAGGCGAAATGTGCCCCTTCCGGGTCCTGTTCCAGAAAGGCGCGCGGTTTCATGCTGAGGCAATTGCGAATGCGCACATCACGAAGGGACGCCTTGCGCGCGGCGAGGGCACGATCAAAAACATCAGGCTGATTGAAACAGGCGCCGAAATCGAGCCAATCGCCGGGCTTCACCAGCGCCGCGGCTTCCTCGGCCGAGATCATATGCGCCTTTTTTGCCATCGCGAATGCCCCCAAAACACCATCGAAGCACTTGATGAATGGTAGCGGCGAGCGGACTTGAACCGCTGACCCCGGCATTATGAGTGCCGTGCTCTAACCAGCTGAGCTACGCCGCCATTCGGGATCGGGGAGTTAGGCCGCTGCCCGGTCAGTGTCAACCGAAAGCCGCGCCCGCAGGAAACCGCCGCCCAAAACGCGGTCGCCATCATACATCACGCAGGCCTGGCCGGGCGCGATCACGCCGGGCTCATCCAATAAAACGCGCAAAAGGCCCGCCCCCGCATCCCAGGTAACCTCAGCCGCACGCGGTACTTCGCGGGCGCGGAGTTTCACGGCGCAGCGCAGCGGCGCGGCAGGCGGGGCGATCAGCCAATTCACCTCAGCCGCCTCGGCATCCCGCCGTTCAAGGCCGGCGCGCGGGGCCAGCACAATCCGGCGCTTCGGCGCATCCACCGCCGCGACGTAAAGCTTCTGCTCCCCATCCCAGGAAGCCTGACCAAGGCCGCGACCCTGGCCTACGGTGAAGCCGGAAATCCCACCATGCTGGCCAAGCACCCGGCCATCGGCATGGATGAACTCGCCCGGTTCCGCCGCATCCGGGCGGAGCTTTCCAACCAGCGCATCATAACGCCCGGCCGGCACGAAGCAGATATCCTGGCTATCGGGCTTTTCCGCCACCGCCAGGCCAAGCCGCGCGGCGGCAGCGCGCACTGTTGCCTTGTCCGGCATGTCACCCAAGGGGAAGCGCGCCACCTCGAGCTGCGCGCGGGTAGTGGCGGCCAGGAAGTAGCTTTGGTCCCGTTCCGGATCGACAGCGCGGTGCAATTCGGCACCACCCGCGCCTTCAATGCGCCGTGCGTAATGGCCGGTCGCCAGAGCTTCGCATCCAAGATCCTCGGCCATCGCGACCATGTCGCGGAACTTCACGGTTTGGTTGCAGCGAATGCAGGGCACGGGCGTTTCGCCGCGCGCATAGCTATCGGCGAAATCACGCATCACATCGCGGCGGAAAATCTCTTCACGGTCCAGAACGTAATGCGCGATGCCGAGCTTATCAGCGACACGCCGCGCATCGAGAATATCCTGCCCCGCGCAGCAGGCGCCCTTCTTCTGCAAGGCCGCACCATGATCATAAAGCTGCAAGGTGGCGCCAATCACCTCATGCCCGGCTTCCTGCAGCAGCGCGGCGACCACGCTGCTATCCACCCCGCCCGACATGGCCACCAGCACGCGCATGATCAGCCGCGCCCCGCGGCATCAAGCCCCTGCTGCCAGAAGCGCTGTTCCAGCCGCGCCGCTTCGGCGAAATCCGCCGCCAAGCGGGCAAAACGCGCTTCCCCACCATGAGACACGCCCAGCGCATCAATGCGCCGCGCCGCCGCATGCGCCATTTCCTGATAGGAAGCGGCGCAATAGGTATCAATCCAGGACTGGTAAGCGTTGCCATCACGCTTCCGGGCGGGGTCTGCCAGGATGCGCAGCGCGACCTGAGCGTAGCCAACAGTGCAGGGCACCAAAGCCACTTCCAGATCCAGAATATCGCCGGCATAGCCGCGATCCAGTACCCAGCGGGTGTAGGAAACCGTCTCGGCCGTTTCCGGCACGGACACCACATCCGCTTCCGAAAGCCCCCATTCGGCGCAGTATTTCAGATGGAGCTTCGTTTCATCCAGAATGGCCAGCACCGCAGCCGCCTTGTCGCGCATCGCCGCCAGGCTTTCGCCCTTCAGCACCGCAAGCGCCTTGGCGCGGGCGAAATGGATCAGGAACAGGTAATCCTGGATCAGGTAATGCTGAAACGCCTTGAGTGGCAGCGAACCTGCCGAAAGCTGCTGCACAAAAGGATGCCAGGTGTAATCGCGCCATTCGGATGCCGAAGCCGCAGCCAGCTTGCGAAACAAGCCGCCTTCCGCGCCGAATTCATCCCATGGTGAGGCCACGCCTCAGCCGCCCGCGTTGCGCGACCCGGCGGGCAGCTTCACCACCAGCCCATCCAGCGCATCCGTCATGATCAATTGGCAGCCAAGCCGGCTGGTTTCCTGCAAGTCAAAGGCAAGATCAAGCATGTCTTCCTCATCCTCGGTCGGCTTCGCCAACTTGCCGAACCAGGAAGGGTCCACAATCACATGGCAGGTGGAACACGCGAGCGACCCTTCGCAGGCGCCTTCAATGTCAACGCTGTTGCGATGCGCGATTTCCAGCACGGAAAGGCCAAGCGGGGCTTCCACTTCCTTTTGCGTTCCGTCGCGTTCGATGAATACCATTTTCGGCATGGCTAATCACTTGCCTTGTCTGTTGCGGAAACTGCGCGGTGCCAGGAAGCGGCAAGGCTTGCCGCGGCCAGTTCCGCATCGGCGGGCGAGGTAAAGCGTCCCATCCCAATCCGCAAGGTGGCCCGGGCGGCTTCGGGTTCAAGCCCTATGGCTTGCAGCACGTAAGACGGCTCAATTTCCGCCGAGGAACAGGCCGAACCGGTGGAAACACAGACAAGCGGCGCGCCTTCCATGATGGCCTGGGCGGAGACGCCGCCCGGAAAGGTCAGGTTCAGATTGCCCGAAACCCTGGGTGCCCCTTCGGCATTGACGATTAGCCCCGGGATTTCGGCGCGGAGCTTATCCAGGAAAATCTCGCGCTGCCCGGCGATGCGGCCGGAATCGAGCAGCCCTTCAATGGCGGCGATCCGGCAGGCCTCCCCAAAACCAACCACCAAGGGCGCGGGGAGCGTGCCGGACCTGAGGCCCCTTTCCTGCCCACCGCCAGAAAACAGGGGTGCCAAGCGCATGCGGGGCCGGCGGCGGACATAAAGCGCGCCAATGCCGCGCGGGCCATAGACCTTGTGGCCGGATAGCGACATCAGATCGGCCTGGATTTCCCCGACATCGAGCGGAATGCGCCCGGCTGCCTGCGCCGCATCGGTATGAAAGGCCGCACCCGCTTCCTTCACGACGGCGCCCAGCGTGGGAAGGTCCTGAATGACGCCGATTTCGTTGTTCACCGCCATGATGGACACCAGCAGGGTGTTTTCATCACAGGCAGCGCGCAGCACTTCGGGATCCAGCAGCCCATCTGCGCCGACCGGCAGGATGACGGGCTCAAACCCCTCCTGCGCCAGGTCACGCACGGATTCCAGCACACATTTATGCTCGGTCGCGACGGTGATGATGCACCGGCGCGGATCGCCCTGGCGCGCGGCAAAGCGCGCGGCGCCCTTGATGGCGAGGTTATTCGCTTCCGTCGCGCCGGAGGTCAGGATGATTTCAGCCGCCGAGGCGCCGATCAGTTCGGCGATGTAGTCACGCGCGGCTTCCACGGCTTCAGCGGCGGCGCGGCCCATGACGTGTTCGGCGCTGGCGGGATTAGCGAATTGCGCTTCCCAAAAGGGGCGCATGGCCTGGAGCACGCGCGGGTCCACCGGCGTCGTGGCGTGGTTATCCAGGTAGATGGGGTGGTTCGGGAACGACATGGGGGGAAGATGGGGCGGAATGGGATGTGGGGCTAGGGGGAGTGGGGCGGTCACCCGCGCTTGGCGCGGGTGATGATGATGGCGAGCGTGGCGAGCAAGACGATGCAGATAGACGCCAAGGCAACGTCCGCCCTTTGCCGCGCGGTATCACTGCCCATGTGGGGGCTTGCGCGACAACTCCTCCCGGGCGCCGTCTCCTCCGGCGCCACCTGGCGGCAAAGGGCCATGTGGGGGCTTGCGCCGCAACTCTTCCCGCGCGCCGAGAGCATGGATGGCTGAGATCGCGATATAGGCCGCCGCCTCTGCGAGTGAGCCAATGGCCAGCTTGAAGCCCGCAAGCAGGCCATGACATACGCAGCACCACACATTATGATTCCGAAGCACGGTTTCCAGCGGGCCGGTCATTTTCGTGGTCCTCCTCGGTTGGTTGCCACGGGGGAAGCTAACCGCTTCGGCGAGCAGGAATTCAAGCGAAGGCGGCGAGAATGTCTGATTTGTTTCGAAAGGATGATTTGATGTCCAAGACAAATCCGACAAAGGAGACAAATGCGACAAAGTCGGATTTGCAGCTTTTTCTCGAGGAAATTTTTCGGCATTGGGCAGCACATCAACCCAAAATCACGGACGGTCGGCCACTCAAAGCACTCGCAAAGAGCTTCGATATCGGGTTGCCAACTTTCACGCGCTGGCTGAACGGCAAGCATGTGCCTCAAGGAGACCTATGGGCTGGTTTCATTCAAAAACTGCGGACCGTAGAGAAGAAGGCAAATGCGCAAGGTGGAACGACTGATCAGAAGGAGTTGCTCTTTGATGAAAGCTGGGTCGAGAAGGCTGAGATGGCACGTGAGAGCGCAGCGGAAGCGGAAAGGCCAAAGAAGCAGCCCAGGAACGCAACCGCGCCGGACGCCTCTTCGGCCGACCAGCAACCACCGGCACCGGCACCAGCACCTCCCGCCGGCCCCGTGCAAGCGCCGGCGCCTTCCGCGCTGCGCTTCCGTGTAGAACGGCCCCAACCAGTGACACCAAATCCTGATCAATGGTTCAAGCTGAACCTGCACGACGCACCGCAGGATGCGCCGAACCAACTCAGCTTTTCCATTGACTACCGACCGCAGACAATCAGCCTGCCCCGGGAAAGCGGTACGCCGCTCCGCTTTGAGGTCAGCTTGCCCGCAGTTCGAATTATGCCCGGCTGGGGAGCGGTAAGCGCCTTAAAGGGTAGTATCAAAGTAAACAACGCAAACCCAACCGTTACCTACAGAATGGGCTGGGAAGTCATCTTACCACAAAAAGCGAATGGCATGGCGCTGGATCACTTCGAAGCGGCTTTACTGGAAGCGCGTGCGCCGGGGGATAAATTGCTGCTTTCGGCTTATGCCGGACGAGAGGAGATCGCCGTCACGCGGATCGATGGCCGCCAATCCAGCGGCACTCGTGATGCCGTCATCGCCCAAGCGCTCCGCATGCTTGGGTTTGAGGGTGAGGGCGATCACGCCGAAATCGCCACGGGTGCAATTGTTGCGGCGCAGGACGACGAAACATGATTAAGGATGCTGCGCGTGAAAGCCTTGCGCGCATTATGGATGAGCCAAGTGAAAGATTCGTGGCCTTGGCGCGCGCCAGCGGCCTTGACCCTGGAACCGGCTGGCGCGGTGCCGATTTGCGCGGTGTGGATTTTGGCGCTGACGACCTGTCGGGCTTCCGCTTCCTGCGCGCGCTGCTGCATGGTGCGGATCTGTCCCATGCGCGTGGGCTGCGGCGCGATATGTTCCAAGATGCGGGTTGGGACGAGACAACGCGGTTTCCGCCCGACCTTCACATGCCCCTGTCCCAGTTGCGCCCACCGCTGGAACCGCGCGTCGGGGACGCTGGCAGCGCAGCGTTGCTCGCCACGCTCAGGGGGCATAAGGGCGCTGTCCGCTCGGTCGGCTTTTCGCCCGATGGCAAGCGGCTCGTCTCGGGGTCCTGGGACGGCAGGCTTCGGCTCCAGCCCGCTGCCAGCGGGGCGCTGCTCGCCACCCTCACTGGGCATAAGGACTCTGTCAGCTCAGTCGGCTTTTCGCCTGATGGTGCGCGCCTTATTTCGGCGGGGGGCTGGGACGCGAAGGTGCGGCTTTGGGACGCTGCCAACGGGGCGCTGCTTGCCGCGCTTAAGGGGCATGAGGCCGGGGTCTATTCGGTTAGCTTTTCGCCCGATGGCGCGTGCCTTGTCTCGGGGTCAGAGGACCGCACGCTGCGGCTCTGGGACGCTGAGAGCGGGGCGCTGCTCGCCACCCTCACGGGGCATGAGCACGCAGTCGCCTCGGTCGGGTTTTCGCCTGATGGCACGCGCCTTGTTTCGGGGTCCCATGACCGCACGCTGCGGCTCTGGGACGCCGTCAGCGGGGCATTGCTCTCCACGCTTTCGGGACATGAGAGCTGGGTCCGGTCGGTATGCTTTTCGCCCGATGGAGCGCGCCTCGTCTCGGGGTCTGATGACTGCACACTGCGGCTCTGGGACGCCGCCAGCGGGGCGTTGTTTGCCACGCTCATGGGGCATGAGGCCTGGGTCCTCTCGGTCTGTTTTTCGCCCGATGGCGCGCGCCTTGTCTCGGGGTCCTTTGACGGCACGGTGCGGCTCTGGGACGCTGCCAGCGGGGCGCCGCTCGCTACGCTTACGGGGCATAGGAGCGATGTCAACTCGGTCGGCTTTTCGCCTGATGGCGCGCGCCTTGTTTCGGGGGGTGAGGACGGCACGCTCCGCCTTTGGGACGCTGCCACTGGCGCGCCGGCTGACGGCGCCTGAGGCCCCCAAAGCATCGCAGACCTGCCTCGGCCAATCTGAACAACTGGGATAAGTGTATTTTCTGCCTGAGAGCGGCATGAAGCCGTGAACAGGAGAGACCATGACGAGACGACCCCGCCGGAACCATAGCCCCGCCTTCAAGGCGAAGGTGGCGCTTGCCGCTGTGAAGGGCGAGAAGACGCTGGCAGAGCTTGCCGCGCAATTCGATGTCCACGCGAATGTCATCAAGACCTGGCGGGATCAGCTCCTTGAAGGGGCTGCTGGGATTTTCGGCGAAGGCAAGCCGGATGCACCGCCACCGGTTGATGTGAAGGAACTCCACGCGAAGATAGGGGAGTTGACGCTCACGAATGATTTTTTAGCAGGCGCGCTCACCAAGGCGGGATTGCTGAGCGCAAAACGATGATTGACCGTCAACATTCCCTGCCTCTGGCGAAACAGGCCAAGGCGCTTAGCATCAGCCGTGGGACGCTCTACTACGTCTCTCGCCCAGTTCCGGCGACCGATCTGGCATTGATGCGCCGGATCGACGAACTGCATCTGGAATACCCTTTCGCGGGCAGTCGGATGATGCAGGGGCTACTGAAAAAGGAAGGCTTTTCGGTCGGGCGTCTGCATGTGGCCACGCTGATGAAGCGGATGGGCATTGCGGCGATCTACCGCCGTCCGAACACCTCGAAACCGGAACCGGGACACAAAATCTACCCATATCTGCTCAGGAACGTGCCGATTCTGCGACCTAACCAGGTCTGGGCAATGGACATCACCTACATCCCCATGGCGCGCGGCTTCGCCTACCTTGTCGCCGTCATCGATTGGTTCAGCCGGAAGGTCCTGGCCTGGAAGCTCTCGATCACGCTCGACACAGGTTTTTGCATTGAGGCTGTCGAGGAGGCGCTGGCAAAATACGGCAAGCCCGAGGTTTTCAACACGGATCAGGGGTCACAGTTCACGAGCCTGGCCTTCACGGAACTGCTGAAACGTCACGAGATCGCGATCAGCATGGATGGCAAAGGGGCGTGGCGGGATAATGTTTTCGTGGAAAGGCTCTGGCGGAGCATCAAATACGAGGAGGTCTACCTGCGGGCCTATGCCAGCGTTTCCGAGGCGCGGGCTTCGCTTGGCCGATACATCGACGGCTTTTATAACACCCGTCGGCCCCATTCGAGCCTTGACGGGCGAACGCCGGACGAGGCCTATTTTACCGCGCTGCCATCAATCCCGATGGCAGCCTAACCGAGGCAGGAATACACTTAGGAAACGCCCAGGAATTGTTCAAACAAACCGAGCCTCCTCTCCCCGGGGCGTTTCAAGGCCGCGCGCATCAAGCCAACCCAACCTAGCGCCATAGTGGCACCAAACTGCTTTTTGGGGCGCACTTTCATAATGCCAGGTTCGATTAAGTCATTGACTTTACTGGTGCCGACTCGGGGAATCGAACCCCGGACCTACTGATTACGAATCAGTTGCTCTACCCCTGAGCTAAGTCGGCCCAAAAACCTTGATACTCTGAGCGTCATACCCCCAGCCAAGCCTTCGCACAACCATCCCCATGTCACGCCGGTTATCGTGCCCTTATTCAGGCGGGGGAGCCAAGGGGGCGGTGTCATGCTAGGCTGACATAATGCGTGCTCGGATCATCATCCCGCTTATACTGATTTTGCTCGGCCTGGCAGGCGCCTGGGTTTGGCGCGGCCTGCCGCCTTCCGTCGCTGTCGCGACTGCGACCTCTGGCCCCGCAGTGCAGGCGGTTTATGCCACCGGCAATGTGGAACCAGTGCATTGGGCGAAGGTTGGCCCGGCGGTGCGCGCCCGCATCACTGCCGTATTGGTTGAAGAAGGTGCGCGTGTTGAAGCCGGCCAGCCCATGGCGCAGTTGGATGATCGCGAAGCCCGGCACCGGGTTGAGGAAGCCGAAGCCCGCGCCAATTTCGCCCAGGAAGATTTGACGCGTGTGCGTGCCCTTGTGGCGCGCGACGTCGCCTCCCGCGCAGCACTCGACCGCGCTGAGGCTGAAGCCCGCGCTGTGCGCGCCGTGGCCGAAGCCGCGCAACGACGGCTGGATGATTACATCGTCCGCGCACCTTCCGCCGGCCTGGTGTTGCGGCGCGATGCCGAGGTGGGGGAGGTTGTGGATACCCCCGCCGCGTTGTTCTGGATTGGCGAGCCAAAGCCGCTCCGCATCACCGCTGAGGTGGATGAGGAAGACATAGCGCAAATCCGCGAAGGCCAACGCGCGCTGCTCCGCGCTGATGCTTTCGCTGGCCAGGTGCTGAATGCGACAGTGACGCAAATCACCCCGAAGGGTGATGCGACGCGCAAGGCCTATCGCGTGCGCCTTTCCTTGCCGGACGACACGCCGCTCATGATCGGCATGACGGTGGAAGCGAATATCGTGTTGCGTGAGACCGCGAATGCAGTGCTGATCCCACCTGCGGCACTGCGTGGCGATCATGTGTTTGTCGCACAGGGTGAAGTGGCGCGGCGGCGCCAAGTGACAGTGGGCGTGCAGGGTCCACGCGCGGTTGAAATCCGCCAGGGTATTACCGCGGGAGATATCGTGGTGCTTGATCCACCGCAGGGCCTGAAGGATGGGCAGGCGATACGCCTAAAACCATGAACCTGATCTTCGATCTGGCGCGCGGCATGCTCTCCCGCCGGCGCCGGCAGACCCTGGTATCCGTGATGGGGGTTGCCTTGGGGGTGGCGTTCTTCATCGCCATCGCCTCACTGATGCGCGGGTTTCAGACCTATTTCATCGAACAGGTGATTGATGTGCAGCCACACATCATTGTGAAGGATGAAACGCGCCGACCGCTGCCGCAGGCGGTGGAAATCGCCCATCCTGAAGGTGCTGTGGCGCTATCCGGCGTGAAACCCACCGAACGCGTGCGCGGTATCCGTGCAAGTGCCGAGAAAATTGCGATTCTGGAAGCCATCCCTGGCGTCTATTCATCGCCCATCCTGACCGGCCAGGCCCTGCTCCGCTACGGGTCGCGCGATGTTTCGGTTTCCATCACAGGGATTGAGCCCGCGCGCTATCGCCGCGTTTCCAACCTTGAAAAGGATTTGATCCAGGGCAGCCTGGAAGATCTGCGCAGTACCGCGAATGGCCTGATCATTGGCATTGGGCTTGCGCAAAAGCTTGGTGTTGCCTTGGGCGATACCATCATCGCGGTTTCCCCGCGGGGTATCAGCCTGCAAATGAAGATTGTGGGTATTTTCCGAACGGGGCTCGCCACAATGGATAATCAGGCGGGCTATACGCTGCTCAAGGTCAATCAAATCCTGCAGGATCGGCCCAATGTGGTGAACCAAATCCTGCTTAGGCTGAATGATGTGACGGCGGCAGAAGCCCTTGCGCGGCAGATCGAAGCGCGCTTTGGCGATAGGTCCGAAAGCTGGGAAGAACAGAACCGCAATGTGCTGACGGTTTTCGTCATTCAGAACGCCATCATGTACAGCGTCACCGGCGCCATTCTGCTGGTTGCGGCCTTTGGCATCTACAACATCATCTCGACCGTGGTGTTTGAGAAAACCCGCGATATCGCCATCCTGAAATCGCTTGGCTTTACCGAAGGCGATATCCAGTGGCTGTTCCTGTTGCAGGGCATGATTGCGGGATTGCTCGGCGCCGTGCTTGGCTGCGTGCTGGGTCAGATCATGATCGAAGGCCTGGCACAAATCCGCTTCAATACCGAAACGCCGGCGGGCAATGACCGTTTTCTGCTCGCGTATGATTGGCGGATTTTCGCTGTCGCTTCCTTCTTTGCGCTGCTGTCAGCGAGCATCGCAGCGGTGGTGCCGGCACGCCGTGCGGCGCGGCTTGATCCTGTTCAGACCATTCGCGGCGCGGCATGACCAGCCCGCCCCCTTTGTTGGAAGCGCAACACATCACGCGCCGCCTGCCGGAAGGTGTCACGCTGGTGGCGGATGCGTCAGTGAAGGTGGAGCGCGGCGAATTCATCGCCATCACCGGGCCATCCGGGTCCGGCAAATCATCGCTGCTTTATCTGCTTGGATTGCTCGATCGTCCCACCGAAGGCCGCGTACTGCTGGAAGGCCGCGACACGGCAAGCCTGAGTGCTACGGAACTTGCCAATCTGCGCCTCGCGCGCTTGGGCTTTGTCTTCCAATTCCATTTCCTGCTGCCGGAATTCTCCACACTGGATAATGTGCTGATCCCCATTCGCCGCCTTGGGCGCTTGAAGGATGCAGCGGCACGGTCCCAGGCGATGAAGCTGCTGGAAGCCCTTGGCATGGCCGAAGCGGCGGCGAAATTGCCGGAACAGCTTTCCGGCGGCATGCGCCAACGCGCTGGGATTGCGCGCGCATTGGCGAATGACCCAGCCATCATTCTGGCCGATGAACCCACCGGCAATCTGGATACACGCAATGCAGCGGCAGTGTTTGATATTTTCCAGCGCCTTGCGGCCGAAGAAGGTCGC
>Ga0315900_10000576_pt1 | contig 62863 bp, 58 predicted proteins | sample LakEriMetagenome_FD_203521 | JGI IMG/M metagenome (GOLD analysis project Ga0315900, IMG submission 203521) | Freshwater fungal communities from buoy surface, Lake Erie, Ohio, United States - Buoy 12 MA114 | ecosystem: Environmental > Aquatic > Freshwater > Lake > Lake biofilm | place: USA: Lake... | reverse complement strand
CTCCAAGGCATCGTTGAAAAACTAATGTTTTACTACCAAAATAAGGTTGAATTAGAATTAGCTTGTCAAGCTGCCTCAGCTTTTTCAATAGAACACCGGTGGGAAACAATAAAAGACGATTTCGTACGCTTTGTTACTGTTAAATGAGAGATGCTCGCGATTTAATTTCTACCATTTTTACGAAATCAATAGGGTTATTGTCTTCTTTTGGTCTAGTAGTTCTTTCAACACATCTTTTAGGAGCAGAAGGAAGGGGATATGTTACTTTAACAATTACCGATGCAGCGTTACTTGCGATATTTTCCAATATACTTTCAGGTAGTTCTTCAATGTACTATCTTAACAAATTCGGAGAATCAAAGGTGATTATTACCGCGATAGTTTGGATTTTATTTGTTTCATTTTTGGGAACAGCTCTGTTGACGATCATTCATCCTACCAATTTTTGGTTAGTATTCTCTTTGTCTGTCGTATTATCTTTTAATTCCCTTGTTTATAATCAATTATTTGCCAATCAAAGGATTCTTAAAGGCAATTTATTGGCAATATCGGTTCAAGCAGCATTTTTCCTCGTACTATTTATAGTTTGGCTATTTAATTTTTCACTCGATTGGGTGACATATTTTGAGATACAACTAGTTATATGGTCAATTATCACACTGATATTTATCAAACCTTTGAAAATAGAATTATTAAACTTAAATGAATTTAGAGCAGTATTCATTTTTGGTTTTCGTAACGAACTGAGTTATATGTTTCAGTTTATCAGTTATCGATTTAGTTATTTTATCATTTATTATCAGTTAGGAATTGAATCCCTTGGTGTATTTGGCGTAATGATAATTATCGCTGAATCAATTTGGGTGATAAGTCGAAGTTTCTCTTCCGTTTCATTCGCTAAACAATTAGTGGATGAAGGGGAAAATGATTCCGTTCACCGAACAAATCAATATACACGATTAACCTTCTTTTTAAGTGCAATAGCCCTTCTCTTGTTATTGGTTATTCCCGAATATTGGTTTTTGGTGATTTTTTCTTCCGAGTTTTCAGGATTGAAATCAATATTAATTGTAGTTGCTCCTGGAATATTGGCCGTAGCCGCTTCAACTGTTATAGGTCACTATTTCGCGGCGAAAAATAGGCAATGGGTTCTCATATTTAAGTCTTTTCTTGGATTAATTTTAACTTGCATTCTTTCACCGATTTTTATCTCGCTTTACGGAATTTGGGGAGCAGCATTAGCGATGTGTTTTTCTTATTTAGCCAGTTCATTTGTACTTTTTTTTATGTATTATCGAAGGGTTTTTTAATTCTATTTAAACGTATATTTTTTTTGTAGAATGTAACTTACCACGACCACCAAACAGCTAGCCATAACATTGCTTATAGAAGGGAAAAATCCTAAAATGTCTATAAAAAATTTTAGTAATATCCAACTAACTACACTGGAAACAAATGAACTCACACCGTAACGAAAAAGCTGAATACGTCCTTTCAATTCACTTTCTGTAAAGACAACGTATTTCATAAGTAAAAATCCAATCGAAAAACTTATTGAGAAGCATAATATTGCACTTGCAGTATAAGCGCTAATAGTAAATTGAATTAATTCGATATTTTTTTTTTCAAAAAGAAATTGATAAAATACAAAAAATAGTATCCAGCTCAAGATTAAATTTCCTCCACCGCAAGTCGCATAAAGAAATGTCCTTTTGTCCATAAATCGTGAAAATAGCGGATAGAAGAAAAGAATAATGGAAGAAATAACTGAAGTCATGCGAAGAAATTAATTTCATAGCCTGTGTGACGGCGTATATTCATTACAGATTCTCCATTCAAGTAAAGATATTGACCCCTAATTCCGGTTAAGACACCTTCAATTTTAGTCGTTGCGTCATCAAATGTAAAGGATTGAATGGATGTTGGATAGGATAGTACGGGATAATCAAAACGAAAAATTGTATCGTCGTCTAACCAGAAACATGAGAGATCATGAGGCATTGAATCATGTACTTGCCATTTTTCTGCAACTAAGTCAACAGACTCATCTTTGATGTTGAGCAACATATTTCTCCAATTCGTTTTGTCGGTGTAGAATTCTTTTAATGCTACCTCGATAATTCCTGCTTGATAGCGGTTTTCTGTTTCTGCGACGATAATTACTTCCGCAGCACCTTGATCAATCCAACGTGTGGGAATTTGTGTTTTTCGAGTAACGCCAACTTTTACCACATCCGTGAGTGCGAGGTATACAACGTGTGGTTGCAAATGATTGGTTTTTTCATAAGAAATGTCTCTTCCTTCACCCAGATGAGCCCTGCAAAGTTCTGGGCGTAAAATACAAGGACTTGCTTCGGGTGCTGTTTGAAAACATGTAAAACAAAATCCCTCACCAAAGCTTTTTTTACAATTTTTTTTGCACTTGACACATTCAATCTTACCAGTCCATTGAAAGGAAACCATTTTGCCAAGAAATTCATTTAATGTTAAACTGTCATTGTTCCCAAAAATATATAATACGGGAGTTTCGGAGAATGTTTTAAGCTTGGTAAGAATCATTTCTCAGGTAAAATGTTCATTTTTTCTGCAAAATGATAGCAGTAATCTCGTAAGTCCTCAGAGATAAGGTGTTCACCTGTGGCTTTTTCAAAGGTGTCAGCCATGGTCAATAGGGATTGATGAAAAAATTGTTTCATTTCATCTATTGTCATGTCCTTTGTCCACAGATCGATTTTCATAGTATTCTTTTCTCTTTTATCCCAAATTGAAAGTAGGAAGGCTGTAGCATCGGCGTCTTGAATTCCGCCATCCGTCGCATTCCATTTCATATTTATGGGAAGATGATTGGCATTGAGCTCGATTTTTATTGAAATTTCTGAAGATTTGGCAATTTGATCTTCCATGTTTGTTAAGGTTTATATGATTTGTAAATTTCTTCAGCAGATGTACTCATCAACTGATTCAATGTGAATTTTTCAGAGGCATTTTCTTTCATATAAGATTGAACCATTTTAAAGCCAATAAATTTTCCAATCCTATCAGGGCTTTCATTTTTTCCATTTTTCTCTAAATTTGCCGTGAATGGACCTTCAGAAAACAAGTTCATAATCGTTTTCTCATTTGACTGAAATAAAAGTTCGTTTTCAACAAGATATGACCAAATAGCTTTTTCTTCGGTAGTTGCCCATTTCATTTTTTCTTTGTTGTAACGCATAACCACTTCTTCATCCATTGAAGGAAAAGCAGCGTTTAGGAAATAGAGAATTTTACCAAAGCGAACGGCTTCATGAATTACATCTGCTTCATCAGTTGTTTTTCTTGGGAAATAGAATTGTTCCAACCAGGCTTCAACAATATCTCTTTTTAGGTATTGTTTTTTATAACCTTCCATCGTCCAATTGTGAATATATTGATTCAAGGGTGGAGATTGCAGGATTGCCAAATTCCCACCGATATACTTTTCCTGTTGAACAATTATTGCATTTTCTTTGGGTATTACAAAGGCTCCAATTGGAATATCTGAGGGCTGATTAATTAAAAGAGCGTTTACACAAAAACATGAATTAACCAAAACAATTTTCTTAGGTGAAGCTATCTCCGGAGCGTGGATCTTTAACCTTTTGAAAGCATCTGTAAGGTCATTTTTAAATTGATCGTTAATTTGATTTTTTTGAATATTCTGTTCAATTTGCTGAATATCTGAAAAACTGTAAAAATCCTTTAGCTTTCGAATATAAATGGAATCAACGTCAATATCAATTCCCAAACAGCCTCCCAATATATATGATAAAATTTCCGAATTGGTTTTTTTGTATTCTTCTCTCAGTTTTAACAGTTGAGTACTATCGCTAGATTGTAATTCTTTATTTAAGTCCACAAAATTAAGCTCAAGCTTTACATCTGTGATATCAACATCAAATGGATCGTATGGTTTTTTAAAAAAGAAATAGAGTAAAATACCCGAAGTAACAAGAACCAAAAATCCTATAAATAACCATGTTCTTCGTTTCAAGACTTTTCGTATTTTTGTCAAAAATAACAATTATGAATTTATCATATAGAATTGTCTTATTAACAATCTTTTCTTTTGGCACGAGCATTTTGTTTGCACAAAAAAATGTAGATGTAAATGGTGTGTCCCACATTTCTCGTCCATTACAAGCTGGTCTTACGATCTCTTCCGGAGTTAATATGCTTACTCCTGGTTTAGTTCAATACGTCGATAAAAAAGATGGGTTGTCCTCGAACTTCGGCGTTGGGATGGTTTTTGTTAAATCATTTAAAGCAGCTCCAAACTTGGGTTTTCAGTCCGGTTTAGAATTTGATTTTGACAAAATAAATTATGAAACAAGAAAAGATATTTACTACGATTATAAGTTAAATGTCATTCAGACAAATGTTAATTCAGATAGTACCTGTGTTCGTTATAAATTAGATTCTAGGAAACAAAACACTATTTATGTAACAATTCCTCTATTCATGGTGTTTAGAACTCAATATATAGGAGACTTTCGTTATTTCGGGAAATTTGGTTTGAGAAATTCATTTCTACTAAAGAATACCATAAACGATCTAGGATCTATAGTTGATTCTTCGAATACCATAGATGTTCAAAATGTGGATAACTTAAGATTTGAGAATCCTGGAGAAACATTTGTATACAGAGGAACCGTAGGTGTTTCACTTGGTGCTGAATGGAAATTTATTGAGTCAACATCTTTAGTTGCCGAAATTGGATATCATTATGGTTTTACACCACTTTATCTTCAACGTAAAGAAGATAAAAGAACCCTATACACTGTAGAAAATGGGGAAAGAAGTTACTTTTCAAATAAGGCAAATTTAAATCAGTTGACTTTTAAATTGAGCATATTGTTCTAAACGTGCAATCTATTCAAGATTTTATAGTTTCTTGGCTTAGTGACTATGCCTCGAAATCAAGTACTCAAGGTTTTGTCGTGGGAATATCTGGCGGTGTTGATTCCGCGCTGACGTCTTCCTTGTGTGCAAAAACGGGACGAAAAGTTTTATTATTGAACATGCCAATTCGTCAAACTCAAAGCGAGTTTTCTAGAGCATGCTTGCAAATTGCAGATTTAGAAGCGAAATTTAACAATGTGTCCTCAATTCAATTGCCTCTGACAACGGTGTTCGATGAATTTACTAAAGTTGTTCCTGAATCTGTTCAACAAGATTTTTTAGCAATGGCAAATTCACGTTCAAGATTGCGAATGACTGCGTTGTATGCTGTAGCACAAGCGAATAGGTGTCTAGTTGTGGGTACTGGAAATAAAATTGAAGATTTTGGAATTGGCTTTTTTACTAAGTACGGTGATGGTGGTGTTGATATAAGTCCCATTGCTGATTTAACAAAAACCGAGGTGTTTAAATTGGCAAAAGAAATTGGCGTGATTCCGGAAATCCTAAATGCCAAGCCTACAGATGGATTATGGGAAGATGGTCGCTCAGACGAGGATCAAATCGGAGCCACTTATCCCGAATTAGAATGGGCAATGGATTATGTTGGAGACAATTCAACGTTGACGAATCGGCAGCAGGAAGTTTTAAAAATTTATAAGCGCTTAAACGCTATTAACCAGCATAAAATGATGCCAGTTCCTGTTTGTATAATACCCGCATCTTTGAAAAAGATCTCCTAATGTTACGCTTGGCATGGTATATTTTGTCTTTGTTTTATGCCACGCTCGCATTTTCACAAGGTTTTTCATGTGGTTGCGAGCAGTTAGTTAATGAGAATTATGGCAAAGCAAAAAAATCATTTGATTTTCAAACGCATAATAGGTTTTTGAAACAGGTAGGTTTGGCTAGCTATTTTTTTAAAAGAGGAAGCTATGACTTGGCTTATGATGCAGCTTCATTGGCACAAGAGACGTGGCCTAATCAATCAACACGAATAAGAAGAAAGTCTGCCCGATGCCAAATAGATTCCTTGAGAATCCTTGAATGGAAAAATTTATCAGTAAATTATTCCTTCGAAAAATTACAGAAGTTTCCAACGATCGAAGGGTTGGCGAAATTTGTATCCAAGTATACTGATTTTAATAACCTGGCCTCAGCGGTTAACTTAAGAGATAGTCTTTTGCTTTTTAGCGCAGTCGAATCAAAAAAATCTTCAGCGCTTAGAAAATTTTTAAATGAATACCCTCAATCTTATTATCAGCAAAGGGCGAAAGAGTTTTTGTGTGAATTGGAGTATTGGGAGGAGGTCAAAAAAGAGGATCTGGAAAGTTTGGAGGCTTTTGTGAAAAGGTTTCCTCAAAATTGTAAAATGGATCAAGTTCATTTTGCTATTTATTCGCTTTATGTAGAGAAAAATGATCTTTCAGTTTTGGAGAAATATATTTCAACTTATGCCGATCAACCTTGGGTGAGTCAAGCGTGGCGAATATTGTATGAGTTGTACGTGGGTGAATGGAATGCAGAAAAAATTGGTTCCTTTAAAATTGACTATCCCAATTATCCATTTATTGATGAATTGACTCGAGATCTTGAATTATTAAACGAAGAACTTTATCCATTTGTTAAGGACGACTTTTATGGGTTCATGAATAGTAAAGGAAAAATAATAATTTCTCCAAGTTATGAAGAGGCAGGATTTTTTAAAAATGGATTAGCTATAGTACAAAAGAACAATGTTTATGGGGCAATAAATAAAAGAAATCATCCAGTTATTCCTTTTTCGTACGAAACATTGTATGACTTTAATCAAGACGTAGCGATTGCCGGAGATTCAATACGATATGGCCTGATCAATAGAACCGGAGATCAAGTTATTCCGATTAAATATTCCGATATTAAACAGTTGAACCCTGTTGTGTACTTGATTTTGGATTCAAATGGCTACAAACTTACCAACAAACTAGGAGTTTTATTGAAGGATGCCGTATTTGAGGAAGTTACGGAATTAGCATCAGGAAATTTTAGTTGTGTAAAAAATCAATTAACTGGAGTTTTAGATCATAAGCTTAATGAAATTGTTCCTTTTCAATTTGAAGAAATTCTTCCCGTGAACGATACACTTTTTGTTTGTAAATTGTCAGGGAAATATGGACTTTACGGGGTGAAATCAAGAATAATTACTCCGCCTATCTATGAGCGATTAAAGGTTGTTGACCAATCAAAGAATCTTATGCTAGTCAAAAAAGGCAAGGAGATGCTACTGCTCAAATTTAATGGAACAAAACATCTGAATAATACTTTCGAATATTCTTCCAAAACATTCGATTTATTTCAATTTTATCAAAACAATACGGTGTTTTGTCAAAAAGGAAAATATGGATTGATGGATGTTAATGGTAAGATCATCCTCAAACCCGTATATGAGGACATGGGAAATGTAGGAGCTTTGACACCTTTTAAGAGTAAAGGAATGTGGGGTTTTCTTGAACAGAACAATGTCAAATTAGCCCCTGTAAATGATGAAATATTTGTTGTCAACGATGAATTTTACCTCTTAGAAAAATCTGGAAAGCAAGGAATAATAAACAAAATAGGTAAAGAGATTTTACCAAGTAAATATAGTTCAATTAAGTGGATGAACTATGGATTTTTCATTCTTGAAATTAATGGCAACCTTGGAGTCGCTGCCAATGATGGCACCATCATTGTTCCTTGTGAATATAAAAATGTAAAAGTCATTGAAAAGGATCTTTTACTTTTGCAAAATTTAAATGAAATGCGTTACTTTATTCCAAGTAAAGCATTATGGATCAATGCGAAATATGAATAAGGTATTTAATAAACCGGATTATTTTTATTTGGCTATTGCCTTAACCATGACTACCCTCGTGATTGGTGCAGTAGTAACTACCGTTGATGTATTTAAAGCAGAAAAAAAAATTGAGCGCTTTGATGAAGGAATGGTAATGGAGAATGAACAGGTAGAGGAATTAAATTTCGAACAATTAGAAGTTTCAAGTTCAGGAGGTGGTGAAGTAAAAAATATCATTGCAGACGCTAATGACAAACGATCGAAATCCTATGAAGATTGGTCCCAAGATGTAAATGTCTCTAGCTCAAGTAACCCTGAGCAAAGTGCTAAAGAATTTGAGCAACAACTTTTTCGAGAGGCAGAGGGAAATGAAGCGAGAAAAAAAATGGAGGAACAACGAAAAAATAAGGATAATTCTTCATCTCCTAAAAACACTAAACAAGAGAATAAAACATCATTAGGAGGATCTGAGAATCAATTTGCTGGAAATGTTATGGTGCGTTTTAGTTTATCCGGACGTACAGCTTTTAACGGAAATAATTGGTATGTAAGAAATCCAGGCTACACATGTGGCCGAGGAGCTGGAGTGGTTGTTGTGAATGTTGTCGTAGGTAGAGATGGAAAAGTAATTAAGGCAATTGTAGATAATGCAAAATCATCGGGTAATTCTTGCATGAAAGAACAAGCACAAAAATATGCATCTATGAGCAGGTTTAGCATATCAAATTCATCTCCGGAAGAACATTCCGGTTATATTCGCTACGAATTTGTTTCTCAATGATTAATAAATAATCAAAATATAGATTAAAATATCGTATTAATTAGTAAATTTGCTTAAAAACTAATTACGATGATTGGTCAAAATCTTAAAGCCTTGAGAAAACGAAAAGGAAAATCTCAAGAAGAAGTAGCATTAGCAGTGGGCACAAATCGTTCAACTTACAGTGGGTATGAAAATGGTGTGGCTTCCCCAGGTATTGATGGATTGTTGGCTTTTAGTGAATTTTATGATGTGACGGTCGACTCGTTGCTAAAAACTAATTTCGCCTCATTTTCGGATGCCGATTGGTTGCAATTTGAAGGAGCTTGGAAAAAAGAGGCCAAGGGTTCTTCGCTTCGCGTTCTCGCAGCTGTTGTTGATGCTCAAAATAGTGAGGTAATCGAGATGATTCCTCAAAAAGCAAGAGCTGGTTATACTACAGGTTATTCTGATATCAGTTTTATCAAGGATTTACCAATTATGCAACTTCCTTTTTTAACAAAGGATAAAAAATACCGTGCCTTTCAAATTGAAGGAGATTCTATGTTGCCAGTTCCTTCAGGATCATATATTATTGGCGAATTCCTTCAGGATTGGACGATGGTGAAATCAGGAACGGCCTGTATTGTGTTGACGAAAAACGATGGTATTGTTTTTAAAGTTGTATACAATGAACTTCAAGAAAATAAGGGGTTTTTATTAGTGTCTTCCAATCCGGTTTTTGAGCCTTTTCAAGTAAAAGTTGATGAAATTATTGAAATATGGAAATTTGTTACGCTCATTTCATCTGAACTTCCGGAGGGAGGAATGGATAGTGAAGATCTAGTTGTAGGAATTAAAAATATACAAAAGGATGTTAGGGTTATTTTGAATAAATTATCAAAAGCTTGATAAACCTTATATTTTTTTGCTGATTCGGCTTATCTTTGCAAAAAAAAATAATGATTAATATCACGTTCCCTGATGGTAATGTCCGTTCCTATGAAAATGGAGTAAGTGCCTTAGAAATTGCCAAAAGTATATCAGAAGGATTAGCGCGCAATGTTTTGGCAGCAAAAGTTAATGGCATTATCCAAGATGCATTATTACCTATTGATGTAGATAGTAATCTTCAGTTACTTACATGGAATGACGCAGAAGGTAAATCTACCATGTGGCACTCTTCCGCCCACATAATGGCCGAGGCTCTTGAGTATTATTATCCGGGAATTAAATTAGCGATTGGTCCACCAGTAGCAAATGGTTTTTATTACGATATAGATTTTGAAAATTATTCAATTAAGGAAGAAGATTTACCCAAAATAGAAGCAAAAATTCTTGAGTTGTCAAGAGCAAAAAGTCCATTCATTAGAAAACAGGTATCAAAAGCTGAAGCAATAAAATATTTTACTGAAAAGAAGGATCCGTATAAATTAGAATTATTGGAGGATTTAGAAGATGGCTCCATTACTTTTTATACCCAGGGAAACTTTACGGATTTATGTCGTGGGCCACATATCCCTGATACCAGTTTTGTTAAGGCAGTGAAACTTACAGCAATTGCCGGTGCATATTGGCGTGGTGATGAAAAAAATAAGCAGTTAACAAGGATATACGGAATTACTTTTCCTAAACAAGCCGAGTTAATGGAATATTTGGAGCGTTTGGAAGAGGCAAAGAAAAGAGATCATAGAAAACTAGGGAAAGAGCTAGAATTGTTTACTTTTTCTCAAAAGGTTGGACAAGGACTTCCTCTTTGGCTTCCTAAGGGTGCGGCGTTGAGAGAACGATTAGAAAATTTTCTCAAAAGAGCACAACGTAAAGCAGGCTATCAGCAAGTAATTACGCCGCATATTGGTAACAAGGAACTTTATGTAACATCTGGACATTATGAAAAATATGGAGCAGATTCTTTTCAACCAATACGTACGCCAGATCCAAATGAAGAATTTTACTTGAAGCCGATGAATTGTCCACATCATTGTGAAATTTTCAAGTCAAGGCCAAGGTCCTACAAAGATCTGCCAGCGCGCTTTGCAGAATTCGGAACTGTTTACCGCTATGAGCAGTCTGGGGAATTACATGGCTTAACGCGCGTTAGAGGATTCACACAAGATGATGCGCATATTTTTTGTATGCAGGAGCAGGTTAAAGATGAATTTAAAAATGTTATTGATATTGTTTTGTACGTTTTAAAAACCTTGAAATTCGAAAGTTATAAGGCGCAAATTTCTTTAAGAGATCCCGAAAACAAGACAAAATATATCGGAAGCGAGGAAAATTGGCATAAGGCTGAGCAAGCTATTATCGAAGCTGCCGCTGAAAAAGAATTGCCAACGGTTGTTGCATACGGGGAAGCGGCATTTTATGGTCCGAAACTAGACTTCATGGTTCAAGATGCTTTGGGAAGAGAATGGCAATTAGGAACCATTCAGGTTGACTATAATTTGCCTGAACGATTTGAACTTGAGTACATTGGCCCTGATAACCAAAAGCATAGACCAGTGATGATACATAGGGCTCCATTTGGCTCTATGGAACGATTTGTAGCCGTTTTGTTGGAGCATTGTGCAGGTGACTTTCCGCTTTGGTTATCTTCTGAACAATTTACCGTTTTACCAATATCAGAGAAATTCAACGATTACGCCCAAAAAGTTTCAGATTTATTAAATAATTCCGATATTCGCGGTCTTGTTGACGACCGAAATGAAAAGATTGGTAAAAAAATACGAGATGCAGAATTGGCAAAAGTTCCATTTATGTTGATCGTTGGAGAAAAGGAAGCCGATGAAAATATGGTATCGGTTCGGAAAAGGGGAGAAGGAGATCTTGGAATGATGCTGGTTGACAGATTTGTTGATAGCGTAGTTGATGCAATTAACGAGGAATTAAAGTAACACGAGGTACTGAATGAGAAGAAACCCTAGACAGTTTGTAAAACGGGAAGAAGAAGCACAACATAAAATCAATGAGAAAATAACTGCTCATGAAGTTCGTGTTGTTTTTGATGGCAAAGAGCCTGAAGTGATGAGCACAGCAAAGGCTATTGCTCTGGCAGAGGAGCAAGAGTTGGATTTAGTGGAAATTTCACCGAATGCGACACCACCCGTTTGCAGAATAATGGACTATAAAAAATTTCTTTACAACCAGAAACGTAAACAAAAAGAGCTCAAAGCAAAGCAAAGTAAAGTTGTAGTTAAGGAAATTCGATTTGGTCCAAATACGGATGATCACGATTTTAATTTTAAACTCGCACATGCTAAGAAGTTCCTAGAAGAAGGTTCAAAAGTCAAAGCTTATGTATTTTTTCGTGGCAGGACAATAGTCTTCAAGGATCGCGGAGAAATTTTATTGCTAAAATTCGCACAAGAATTGGCAGACTATGGAGTGGTTGAGCAGTTGCCGAAGCTGGAAGGTAAAAAGATGATTGTTATGATCAATTCAAAAAAGAAATAAAGAAGCTGATATATAAATGTTTAACTCAAAAAAAAGTAGAAATGCCTAAAATGAAAACAAAATCCAGTGCTAAGAAGAGATTCACGGTAACTGGTAGTGGTAAAATTAAACGTAAGCATGCGTTCAAGAGCCACATTTTAACAAAAAAGGCTACGAAGCGTAAGCGTAATTTAACACATGCAGGATTGGTTCACGATGCCGATATGTCAAATGTTAAATTGCAACTTTGTATGAAGTAGCAAGGTTTATTCATTGTTCAACCCAGTAACGAGTAATTAAGCCAACTGAAAAAGTGTTGCACTCTTTATTAAAAAACTTAAAATTATGCCAAGATCAGTAAATCATGTTGCATCAAGAGCGAAAAGAAAAAACTTGATGAAACTAGCCAAAGGATACTTTGGAAGAAGAAAAAATGTTTGGACAGTAGCAAAAAATGCTATCGAGAAAGGATTGGTTTACGCCTATTCAGGTCGTAAACAAAAGAAAAGAAATTTCCGTTCGTTATGGATTACGCGTATTAATGCAGGTGTTCGACAATACGGAATGAGTTATTCACAATTTATGGGAGCCTTACACAAAAGTGGCATCGAATTAAATAGGAAGGCATTGGCAGATTTAGCCATGAATCACCCTGACGCGTTCAAAGCTGTTGTGGAAACGGTTAAAAAGTAAATTCCCAATAATTTATCAGCGAAAAACGGCCTTCGGGCCGTTTTTTTTTGTTCGATTTTGAGTTTATTTATTTTAATTAACTTTGCCTAGTATAACTAATTAATTAAAATATATGAAAAAAATGTTTCTATTATGCGCAGCATCTGTTTCTTTTTTCATTGGGGCATGCGGAAATGAGGAGTCATCTGATTCTTCAAAATCTGGAAATTCGCAGGAACTTTGTGATTGCTTAAAAAAAGCCGAGTCAAACCCAGATGTACAGAAATGTGATCCGTCAAAAAGTGTGAAAGAATTAAGAGGAATTTCACGTGAATGTAGAAAGGCAGAGTCTCAAGCGGAACGTGAAAAATATAAAAAAGAGTCTCAAGAAAGGAGAGAAGAATTTGACAGAAGATCTGAGCAAAGACGCAATGAATTTGAAAATCGATAATTGAAAATTATTAGATGCCTTATGAACTTTTATCAAGTAAGTGATTCTATAGAATATAAGAATTACATAAAATTATGAAAATTCAGTTGGGTAAAACAAAAATATATTTAGCTTATTTTACTTTAATTAAGTTGTGAGTATAGACTGTTTATTTCATTGTTTATAAAAAAACTTTAATTATTTCATTTATAAGAAAAATTACAATAATTTCACCTTGTAACTTTAAAATATGATTATGAAAAAAGTGTTTTTATTATGTGTAGCTTCTGCTTCATTGATTTTAGCGTCATGCGGAGGAAAAGATGACAAAGGTTCAGATGCCTCTAAAGATGCAAACGCAGGAAAAGGAGGAGCTTCAGGTGGTGGTGATATTTGTGAATGTTTGAAGTCCGCGAAAAGTGAGGATGATGCCAAAAAATGTGATCCATCGAAGTCAGTTGATGAGTTGAAAAGTATTGTAATGGACTGTATGAAAAGTTCAATGCCAGAACAAACTGAACAAACGGATAACTCTGAGATGTCAGAAGGACAAGTTGATGGTCCAGCAGATATGCCAGAAGGCGCAGATATGCCAGAAGTTCCAGAAATGTAATTCTGAGATAAAAACTTTTAATTATCAAAGGGAGGCTCGCCTCCCTTTTTTTATGCACTAAAACAAATTGTTTAACTTTGAAGAAAAATAGTGTGTTACAAATTGGTTTAGTTGGGCTTGGGCATTTAGGAAAAATTCATTTGAAAAATTTACTTGAATTGCCTCAATTTTATAAGGTAAAAGCCGTATTTGATGAAAATTCTTCTCTTAGAAAGGCATTGAGTGAATCTTTTCAAGTGCCAGTGGTTGATTCCTACGACGCATTATTATCTTGTTGTGAGGTTATTGATATAGTAACACCGACCAACACGCATTTCGACCTAGCTGTTGAGGCCATCAAGCGAAGAAAGCATGTGTTTATTGAAAAACCTATGGTTGAAACTTTGGATGAGGCCAAACGGTTTGTTTCTTTGGTAGATGAAGCAGATGTGCGCGTCCAAATTGGTCACGTTGAAAGATTTAATCCTGCATTTATTGCTTCTCAACAATACCTATTACAGCCAATGTTCATAGAAACGCATCGCTTGGCTCAATTTAATCCTCGAGGAACCGATGTGCCGGTAGTTTTAGATTTAATGATTCATGATATTGATATTGTATTAAGTGTGGTGAAATCAAGAGTTAAGAGGATTTCAGCATCTGGAGTAGCAATTGTGAGTGATTCACATGATATCGCGAATGCTCGAATTGAATTTGAGAACGGTTGCGTAGCAAATCTTACTGCTTCAAGACTTTCATTAAAGAATATGCGGAAATCAAGGTTCTTTCAGCGGGATGCCTATATTAGCGTTGATTTTCTTTTAAAAGAGCTTGAGGTTGTTCGCATGGAAAATGTCGATGGTGAGCCTGATCCTTTTGATATCGTTTTGGATCTTGGCAAGAATCAAAGCATGAAAAAAATATGGATTGACAAACCAGAATTAGTGGCAGGGAATGCAATTAAAGACGAATTGATAGAATTTCATAGAGCGGTAACAACCAATACTTCACCATCTGTCGATCATCACGCAGGATACAATGCGATGGAAATTGCTTTGGAAATTTTATCTAAATTGTCTTAGATATAAACAATACTTTTGAAAAAAAATCGTTTTTAGATTATGAGGTTTCTTTCCATATTTCTCTATTTTTCCTTTTTTTTTGCGACAAGTTCCTGTCTTAAAAATAATCCCCAACCTGCTTGGTTAGAAGTCACACAATGGACATTACAAAGCAATCCTGGGCTTTCAGGGAATGAAGGTGAACTATCTCACAATTTTTCAGAGGCATGGGTATATGTTGACGATGAGATTATTGGTGTATTCGAAGTGCCTTTTAAAATCCCTATTCTAAAAACAGGTCAGGTGAATATTAAAATATATCCTGCAGTTAAAAACAACGGTGTGTCTGCTACAAAAAAGGTTTATCCATTTATGGAAGTTTATGAAGTAAATGCAGAATTAATTGCCAATCAAACGCTCACGCTACAGCCTACTACAAGATACAGTGTAATAACAAATTTTTGGATTGAAGATTTTGAGGATCCATTGAATCTTAAAATTGAGGTTGATCAAAATACTTCCGCTATTTTATCTACGCAAACAGACAACCAAGATTTGCAATGGTTTAATGGGAATTTTTACGGAAAAATTAACTTAAATACAACAGACTCTTCATGGATTGCCTCCACAAATGAACAACTAAATATTCCCAAAAATCGCGAAGCCTATTTAGAAATTGATTACTACAATACCAATAGTTTATTGACTGGTGTACTTTGGGTTTCGCCAACATCTATTGTAGATAATGCGAACTATCAGTTAAATGCGCAATCTCCCGAAAATGTTCGTTGGAAAAAAATATACATTGAATTGAAAGAATTGATTGGTTTTGCGCCTGCTGGGACAAATATTCTCCAATCCTTGAAGGCTCTATTAGATGATGGTAAAAACGCTACCGAAATTCGTTTGGATAACATAAAAGTAGTCTATTTTAATTGATGGAAACCAGAGCTTGGAAAATAGCCTTAATTTTTTCTGATTTAACTTCAGCGATGCTCTCATGGTGTTGTTTTTTCTACCTAAGGCAAGAAATTATTGAACAAAGGTTATTTCATCCCGATGCTAATTTTTATCTAGGGTTAATTTTATTACCTATTTTTTGGTTGTTGTTTTATTTTATACAAGGAACCTATTACGAAGTAAGAAGACTTTTTCGGATTAAAATTTTTAATTTAACAACAACCGCAGCTGTCTTGGGTTCTATTGTCTTATTCTTTGCATTGATATTGGATGATGAAGTAAGATCATATAGTGATTATTACCAACTTTTTCTATTGCTATTTTGCTTACAATTTACCATTACTTTGGCTCCAAGGTTGCTTCTGATAACCTTTCTGATTACAACAATACGTAAAAAAGGTGGAGGGTTTAAAACCATGATTATTGGAGGCAACGAAAAGGCACTTGAGTTTTATCAAGAAATTTCCTTACATCCAAAGTGTGTAAATTATTTTGTGGGTTTCGTAAATGTTAATGGAAAGGATAGGTTGCTAGAGAATTATATACCTTATTTAGGGCATGAGATAAATTTAGAAGCTATTTTGCAACAAGTTCAAGTTGAAGAAATAATCATTGCAATTGAAGCTACAGAGCATGATCGCTTGAAAAATATGTTATTGCGTATAGATGATGGTAAACGTCGAATCAAATTATTACCTGATACATTTGAGATTTTGTCTGGATCCATAAAAATGACAAATATTTTTGGAGTCGCACTCATTGAATTAATTCCGGATCCAATGCCATATTGGCAACAAGCAATTAAACGCTTAATGGATTTAGGGCTTTCTATCTTTGCAATAATTATTCTCCTGCCATTTTATTTGTTTTCGGCGTTAGCCGTAAAATTGTCAAGTCCAGGCCCGATTCTCTTTTTACAAGAAAGAATAGGAATTAATGGTCAAATTTTCAAAATAATTAAATTTAGAACCATGTATGCTGACGCCGAAAAACATGGTCCGCAGCTATCTTCCGAAAATGACCCAAGAATTACAAAAATTGGTCGGTTTATGCGCAAAACAAGATTGGATGAATTTCCTCAGTTTTTTAATGTTCTATTTGGTGATATGTCGCTTGTAGGTCCAAGACCTGAAAGGCAATTTTATATTGATCAAATACTTCTCCGAGAGCCTCAATATCTGCAACTAACCCGTGTACGTCCTGGGATTACATCATGGGGTCAAGTTAAATACGGCTACGCTGAAAATGTTGAACAAATGCTTCATCGAATGAAATATGACTTGATATATTTGAAAAATAGAAGTTTGGCATTAGACATAAAAATAATGATGTATACTGTATTGATTGTATTGAGGGCAAAAGGAAAATGATTTTCTTGTGAATTAAAGAAAGTTTCGTATCTTTGCACCCCAATAATTAAATTATAAACCGAGGTTTCGAACCTCAAATTGTAAAGAAAAGCATATGGCAACAAGAATTAGATTACAAAGACACGGTAAAAAAGGAAAACCTTTTTTTCATATCGTAGCAGCCGATAGCAGAGCGAAGCGTGATGGTAAGTTTATTGAGAAATTAGGTACTTACAATCCGACAGCAAACCCTGCTGTTATTGATATCAATTTTGAAAACACCCTTGCTTGGGTTCAGAATGGTGCAGAAATGTCAAATACAGCTCGTGCGATTTTATCCTACAAAGGTGTTCTTTACAAAAACCATTTATTGAATGGTGTTAAAAAAGGCGCGTTAACCTCTGAGCAAGTAGAAGAGAAATTTGCAAAATGGTTAAATGACAAAGACGCAAAAATCCAAGGTAAAAAAGATGGCTTAGCCAAGAATGCAACAGCAGAAAAAGCTGCTAAATTAAAAGCGGAGCAAGAAGCAAATGCTGCCAAAGCGGCAGAAGTAGCTGCAAAAAATACGCCTGAGGTAGAAGTATCGGAGGAAGTTGAAATTGAAGTTGCATCTACTCATGAGAATGTTTCCGAAGAATCTATTGAAAATACTCAAGAAGAATCAGCACATGAACCTGTTGCTGAAGTTATAGAAGAGCCAAGCGCTGATGTTGCAGAAGAGGTTAGTCAAGACGATGCTCCTGCTGAATCTCAATCAGAAGAGCCAGAAGCTTAAAAATGACAATAAAAGATTGTTTCTTTTTAGGAACAGTAGCGAAACTTCACGGATTTAAAGGTGAAGTTTCGTTGTTTTTGGACGTTTCCAATCCAAGCGACTATCAACAATTGACTTCAGTTTTTATCGAAATTGATGGCGCATTAACGCCTTTTTTTATCGAGCATGTGAAGGTGAAAAATAAAGGATTTATTACGGTTAAATTTCAAGATATAGACAATGAGAATTATGCAAAAGCTCTATTAAAAAAATCGCTTTATTTGCCTTTAAATCAGCTAGTCGAACTAGATGAAGCCTCTTTTTATGATCATGAAGTACTTGGATATTCAGTGACAGATATTAGAATAGGGGAGGTAGGAATTGTGTCTAACGTAGTAGACATTAAATCGAATCCATTACTCGTTGTTATAAGTAATGACAAAAAAGAAATTTTAATTCCAATTTTTGAGGGTCTTGTGAAAAAGGTTAATAGAAAATCAAAAAATTTATTAATAGAGGCGCCAGAAGGATTGATAGAATTGTATTTATAATAGAAGGCTGTCTAAAAGATAGCCTTTTTGATTATTCGCTTAACGCAGATTTCTTTAACCACTTTCTGTTTTTCCATTTTTCTTGCAACCTGTCTACTAGATAATACATCATAGGAACCACTATGATGGTGAGAAACATTGAGCTGGTTAACCCACCGATTAATACCCAAGCTAATCCGTTCTTCCATTCTGCACCAGAACCTGTTGCAGTTGCAATTGGGATCATACCTATGACCATTGCAATCGTTGTCATTAAGATTGGTCGCATACGTTCTCCAACTGCTTCAAGTAATGCATCATACGTACTCATGCCTTTTTCTTTCAAATGGTTGGCAAAGTCAACGATGAGTATTGCATTTTTTGCTACCAATCCAAGTAACATAAGCATTCCTAACATGGTAAATACGCCCATGTTTGAGGCACTTAAATTTAAGGCTAATATTGCACCAACGAGAGCAACGAGTATGGAAAATAATACCACGAAAGGATAAATGAAATTATCATATAAAGCAACCATAATGAGGTAAACAAGACAAAGACCAATAAGCATGGCAGTTCCAAGTGCTCCCATGGATTCTTTCTGACGTTTTATCTCACCACCCCACAACATACGGACATTTGGATCCAAGGGTTTTTCCTTTAAATAGTTTTCTAGGGCTGCCGAAACATTACCGGAGGCGGTTCCTTCTACATAACAACGGATGGTCGTGTTCGATATTCTATTTTTTCTTTCCAATGAGCCACTTCCATTCTCAACAGTAATATCTGCAAATTCCTTAAATTGAACTTGCTTTCCATCGTTTGCTGAGAAATACATGTTCTTGATGTCATCTACATTTTTTCGATCAAATTGGTCCATCATGACTTGAATGTTATACTCTTGCCCGTTGATATCAAATTGATTGTCCTTATTTCCAGTTAGTCCATTTTGTAATTGTTGTCCAACAGTTGCAATAGGAATGCCTAACTGCCCCATCTTTTCTCGATTAATTTCAATTCGAATCTCCGGTGTTAAGTCTTCTGTTGAGATAGTAGGGTCTTTGGCTCCTTTAATATCCAAAAGTGCAGCCTTTATTCTTTTTGCTTCCGTCATTAATAATTCAGGATTGTCGGACGATAAGAAAATTTCAATAGGTGCTTCTTCAGATGCTACAAGACCCATATTTAGTGCTTTTACTTCTATACCAGGATACTTGTCTTCAATCATTTTTCGTATCTTATTCATGTATTGAATAGTGGGAATTTCCTTTTGAATACCTTCCTTCATTTGAACAGTTATTTCGGACTTGTTTTCAGCGCCAAAAGAGGCAGCTCCCATACCTGAACTTGGTCCAGCAACATTTGAAAATACTACATCAACTACATCGTTTTGTGCCAATATCATCTTTTCTATTTCCAAAGTAGTCTTATTATTTTCTTCGAAAGTGGTGCTTTTGTCGTATTTGAGTTTAATCATGAATTTACCTTGATCTCCTTGCGAAACGAATTCTTGACCTACAATTCCTAAGCCCATAGTTGCCATACTTCCGACGAAAATTACTAGAATAACAATGCCCATTATAATTTTATGGCGCAACGACCACCCTACAAGTTTTACATATTGTTCTGTAAAAATTGTCACACGCTTTTCAAACCAAATCAATGGTTTGTGCAACCAGTTTTTTGGATTTAAATGAACCTCCTTTGCGAATCTAGAAGCCAACCAAGGTGTCAACGTGAAACATACGAATAGTGACATTAGGGTTGAAATAACCACTACAATGGAAAATTGATGGAGAATGTCCGAAATGGTTCCTTCAATAAAAACGACAGGTGAGAATACCACAACATCTACTAAGGTTATGGCTAAAGCAGTAAATCCTATTTCATTTCTCCCGTCTAAAGCGGCTTTTCGTTTGTCTTTACCCATTGAAAGATGTCGGTATATATTTTCTAGTACAACAATGGAATCGTCTACCAAGATCCCAATAACTAATGACATGGCTAGTAAAGTCATTAAGTTTAAAGTATAGCCAAGTAAATACATTGCGATGAAGGTCGAAACTAAAGACGCTGGAATAGCGATGAGTACAATTAATGCATTTCTTAAACTATGTAAAAACAGTAACATGACAGCAGCAACCAATAAAATGGCAATTTCTAAATCATGCAATACAGCATCAACTGAGTCTATCGTTGGTTTTGAAGTATCTGTGGCGACTGTGAATTTTAGTCCGACGTCTTTGAATTTTTCTTCCAAAACCTTAAATCGTTCTTTGGTAGCATTTGACATGTCAACTGCATTGGCATCACTGGATTTCTTGATGCGTAGACCTATTCCGTTTTGACCATTGTATCGGCTAATAGCGATGCGATCCTCAATATCATCTATAATTTCTGCTACATCAACTAATTTAACGGTAGATGTTCCTCTCGAAAAGAGTATTAAATTCTCGAGATCTGCTAATGATTCGTATTTACCTGCTAATCTTACAGTCATTTGTTCTTGTTCATTTTTAACTTTTCCTGTTGGAAATTCAAGATTAGATGCTGCAATTGCTTGATTAATATTCGCCATGGTTAATCCATAGCGTTTTAGTTTGTCTTTGTCTACATTTACTCTGAACGCTCTTTTTTCTCCACCAATAACTTGCACTTCCCCGACACCTGACACTTGCTTCAGTTGGGGAAGAATTTGATCGTCCATTAATACCATAAAGTCTCGATCATTTAATTTTTCTGCATTTGCACTAACTTGCAAAACAGGTGATGCATTAGGTTCTATTTTGGCAACAACAGGATTCTGTACATCATTGGGTAAGGTACTTATTATGTTATTAACCTTTCGTTGGGCATCTTCTAGGGCTGCATCAATATCTGTAGAGGCATTGAATTCAAGTAATACAACCGAGGCATTCTCGAGTGAGAAGGATGTTACCTCTGTAATATTTTCCAATCCACTCAATGCATCTTCTAGGGGTTTTGAAACTTGATTTTCAACCGTAGCAGGAGATGCTCCAGGATAAACTGTGGTGATAGTTAAAACAGGTGGAGAAAAGTCTGGGAGAAGTTCATAACTCAACTGGTTATAGCTAATTAAGCCTCCACCAATTAAAATCGTAAATATGACGATAATAAGGGATGGTCGTTTAATAGAAAGTTCTGTAAGTGTCATGTCCTTAGTTCGTTTTAACGTTGCTATTATTTTGTAAATTTATTTGCCCTTTAATAACGACCTCATCCGTCTCAGATAACCCGGAAATAACCTCAATATACTCTCCGTCGCTTGTCCCAGCATTAAAAGTTGTAAGTATAGATTTTCCATTTCTTACAACGTAAACCTGTGGGTTTTTTGTCGAACCAACCAATGCCTTTCTGGGGATTGATAATGCATTAATACTCGATGAATTTTTGAGTGATAAGGAACCATACATTCCAGCCATGATTTTAAACTCTTTCGAATTGGTTACAATTGCTTGAACTTTATAGTTGTGAGCGGCATCTGCTTGTACTCCTATTACCTTAATTTCTCCATCAAATGTTTGGCTTCCATGTATGTCAGCTTTTGCAGAAATCTTTTGTCCATTTGAGAATTTCAAGATATCTCTTTCTGGCACCGAAACAGATAATTTTAATACTGAAATATCTACTAATTCCACTATTGGGGTTCCCGGAGCAATCATTGATCCAAGATCAACCATTTTTTTACTGACAACACCACTGAATGGAGCAGATATACTAGTTGATTTGAGTTGTTTTTGCAATTGCTTTAATGAAACCTCGGCAGTCTTTAAGCCTAAATCCACTTTTTCAAACTCAGCGGCAGTTACAACATTTTCTTTTTTAAGAGCAGCAAGTCGTTCGAAATCATTTTTTAATTGATTTATATTGAGTTTTACTGTTTCGATTTGTAACAAAATCATTTCATCATCCAATTTTGCAATCAATTGGCCTTTCTGTATAATGTCTCCTTCTCTAACGAAAAGGTTAACTAATTTGCCTCCAGCTTCAGAGGAGACATTATTTTGCAAATTAGCTTCAAATGTTCCCAAAAATGATAAGGAACTTTCGAAGGTGTGATTTTGTGGTTTGGTAACTTCAACGAGAACAGCAGTAGAAGGGTCCCGTTCGAATATTTTTGTGGAAGCCTCCTCTTTGTTAGACATAAGTTTCATCACGGTCAAGGCAATGACTGCAAGAGAAAGTAGGGAAATAATTAGAATTCTTTTCATGATGTTACGGTTTATTTAATGTTTCCAATAGATTTTAGGTATTCAAGTTCGGACTGTCTTAATTGAATATAATTTGTGATAAGGTTATTTTGTGCCTGATAAAGGCTATTTTCACTTAAAATTAATTCGGTGGAATTAGCCAATCCCTTTTCAAATTTTGTGATTGTCAATTGATAGACATTTTCAGCCAAAGACAGTTGCTCCTTCGCTAACGACAAGGCCTCAGCCTTTAATTTAATTTGTCGTTTTGCTTGTAGAGAATTCATTTCTAGCTGTTGATTCACCAAATCGTATTGATTGGCTAGTTTGTCGGTCCGGATAGCATTCATTTTACTTTTGTGCATGCGCTGAAAACCATCAAATATTGACCAATCCAATCTTAATCCAATAAAAACACCATCAATTCCTTTGCGAAAATCATCCTCTGGTTTAATGTTATAACTATAATTGTAAACACCGTAAAGGTTTAAATTCGGTAAATAACTCATTTTAATTCCTTTACTTTCCTCTTTATTCATTTCTTGTTGGGATTCAATTAGACGAAGTGCATAAAATTGTTTAGTATCGTCTTCTTTTAAAAGTGTTTGCTCAATTATAGCATCTTCCGAAAGTTTTAAAGTTTTATCTTTTGGAAAGCCAATGAATATTTTAAGTAAATCAATCAATTGTTCTTTTGAAGATTGGGCATTTGAAATGCCGTTTTCTAAATTAAGTAGGTTGATTTTAATTTTGTCGGCCTCCGTTTGTAATGCGAGCCCTTTTTCTACCAAGGCATTCATGTTTCTCAATAACTTCTTTACCTGAGTGATATTACTCTCCAAAAAAGCCAATTGCTTTTCCAAACCTTGCAGTAAGAAATACGTATTTGCAACTTGAAAACGAATGTCTTGTATTGTCATATTCAGCTGGACTTCAACAATATCTGCATTAATTTTTAAAGCAGCTAATCCATAATTTAATTGTGAGTTAAAAAGTATTTGAGTAAGTTGGACGTTGTTTGATAGAACATAAGGAACTCCAAATTGAACGGTCGCATAAGTTCCAGGTTGACCACCGAAAAATGCCGCTGGCACAACTTGACCAGGGATTTTTGCATTGTACTGATAATCTGCATTGAAATTTAATTGGGGAAGACGAGAAGATAAATATGAACTCCGTTCTCTTTTATTTAATTCGATGTCAATTTCTGCATTTCGAATTGTTAAATTTGCCGTATCTGCCATGGCTAGACAGGCCTTTAAATCAAGTTGGGCAATTGAGGAGAAAAGAAGAAAAGTAAAAGTGAAGGTAGTAAAAAGCTTCATGGTTCTATGGATTTGGAAATAGATAGTTCATTAATATTTCGGTGACAATAACGCGATGTTCACTTAATTTTTGGGTCATTTCTTCTTCGGTAAATTCTTGCATTGAAACGTGGAAATTTCTTGAAATAAATGGAAAATCGCAATTTGACATTATTAGCAAGGTAACATGAAACATGTCAATAGGTCGCATTTCACCTTTTTGTTGTGCAAGGGCTGCTTCCTCAAATATACCTGAGGAGGCAATTTTATCAAATACCATTTTATTTTGTTTAAGAAACGCAGTGTTTCGTTTCAATTCATTATGAATAAAATTCGGAAACTCTGGATTGTTCTCAACAAATTCATACCTTTTCTGAATAAGTATGCGCATTTTTTCTTTCAAAGGCATTTCGTCTTGAAAGACTTGAATCAGGGAATTCATAAATTCTTCCATCACCGATTGGAAGATTAATTGAAACAGTTGGTCCTTTGATCGAAAGTAATAACAAACCAACGCTACGTTCATCCCTGCAGCTTTAGCAATTTCCCGCGTCGTACAGCCTGAAAAGCCTTTTTGAAGAAAGACAGTTTTTGCAGCCTCCTTAATTTTTTCCTCTGTACTTAACACTTTTTTCATTCGATGCAAAATTAAACAAGAAATTTAAACATTTGTTTAAATCATTTGATTGAAGATTAAAAAATAGTTAAAAGATAAATTCTTTGGAATACTTCGGTTTTCTTTGTGAAATGAAAGCTGAATTATCAGTTGATAGTTTAATTAATGCCTACTCTCAAGGTATTTTTCCAATGTCAGGTCCTAACGGTGAAATTCATTGGTATTGTCCGAATCCTCGAGCTATTATTCCCATTGAAACCTACAAACCTTCCAAGTCACTCCGTAATATATTAAATAGGGGTATTTTTGAAATTCGGATTAATACGTGCTTTGAAAAAGTCATGCGTGCCTGTTCAGTTCCTAGATTTTCAGGAGATGGTTGTTGGATATCGGATGAAATGATTTCTGTGTATACAGACTTGCATCGGTTAGGTTTTGCACACTCGGTTGAGGCATTTCACGAAGGTAAATTGGCTGGAGGTTTGTATGGAGTTCATATCGGAGGTGTTTTTTACGGTGAATCGATGTTTACTAAAGTTTCAAATGCCTCCAAAGTAGCTTTTCATTCCTTGCTGGAAATTTTGAAAAGAGAAAAATTTATATTACTAGATACACAGTTTATTAATGATAATGTGGAACGATACGGTGCTGTAGAAATACCACGACAACAATTTCTTAACACATTATCCCGAGCTGTCGAAATGAGTTGTACTTTTCGATAAACCAGTTACTTATCGTCAATTAAATTAAGTACACTACCCTTACCGTCTGTAATTATTGTTTTGGTATTTGGTGAATTGGAAAGTTTAATAAATGCCTGTATTTGGTTCATTTTTAATATATTGTTTGTAATACTCGAGTTAAGTAAATCGTTAGCGGCTTTATTGGCTTTTGCTTCAATTTCAATACTCTTTGCTTTTCCTTCAGATTCAATTCTCACTGATTCTGCTCTAGCCTCAGCTTGTATAACGTTTGTCTTCTTTGCGCCTTCAGCTTCAATGATTTGTCTTTCTACTTCTTTTTTCTGTCTATCTAAAACAAATTCCATTCGCAGCGCTTCTTGTTCAGCCTCGAGTTTTGTTTCGATTGATCGAGTGAGACCTGCAGGCAGCGTTATACTTTTCAATAAAACCGCTTCGATAACGAAGCCTTTGGGCTCACATACTTCTGATAGTCTTTTTTGTATCTCTTTCTCTATTTCATTCCTTTTCGCACTGTGCATATCTTTTGCAAAATAGCGGGAACATACATCTGAAGCTGCAGATCTGAAAACAGGTAAAATCAAATTTTCTTCGTATGACAATCCAGTTTCCTTAATTACTTTCGGAACATCCTCAGATTTTATATGATAGAGAATTGAACTTTCAGATAATATTGTTAAACCTTCTTTAGATGGTAAATTTTCTTTGATAGATAAATTCATTGTTCTCACATTGACTTTAACAATCCTCGTAAGAAACGGATTGTAAAATACCGGACCTGGTTTCTTAACACGCTCACTTATCTTGCCTAGATTACTTCTAATTCCAACTTGATGAGGTTTAATTATTGAACAACTTGTTAAAAAGGAAATTAATAAAATTAAAGTAACTGAAGTTTTCATCGATTTTTTTTATTCAAATAAACAATCAAAAATTAAATTTGGTTTAGTAGAATTCATTTAATCATTTTATCAACTGAATAAGAATTTTTTGACGAAGAATTAAAAGAAAAAAATCGGAGATGAGCAACTATACACAAGCTCAATCAATTAATTAATCTTAAAAAGAGTTTTAGGAGTGTTAAACGAAAAAAAGCATTGTCGTTAGACAATGCTTTTTTAGTGATTCCGCTGGGATTCGAACCCAGGGCCCATACATTAAAAGTGTATTGCTCTACCAGCTGAGCTACGGAATCGGGTTTTGAGGGTGCAAAGATAGATGATTATTTTTGTTATTTCAAAGTAAATTTTATGTTTTTTTGTTGCATGTTTATGTGCCAATGGTAAAAGAACTTTATCAATTCGTCTTATGAAACAAAATAAAATCTTCTTGATCGGAATGATGGGTGTTGGTAAAACTACTATAGGCCAGTTACTTGCAAAGAAATTACTAATTGAGTTCATCGATACGGATGCGCAGATACAGTCTAATGAAGGCATCTCAATTACATCTCTTTTCAAGCAACACGGGGAGCAGTATTTTCGTAAACTTGAAGCAAAGCTTATTGAAAAAATTTCTATTGAATTACCTAAATATGTTGTCTCTTGCGGTGGAGGCTTGCCTTTAGTCCCTTTTGCCATGGAAAAAATGTTAACAAATGGAACTGTTGTTTTTTTAGATGCGCCACCAACTATTCTTTTTGATAGGATTAGAAATTCATCAAGTAGACCAATGAAGACGACAATGTTGGAGTTTGAAAAGTTGTACGAATATCGAGTAACACAATACGAACGCGCCGATTTAAAAATAAAAGCGCTTGGGTCACCTGAGTCGATTACTGAGCAGCTTTACAAAGATTTAGTGCAATTTTGGTCTTAAATAGCGGGCCGTTTCATTGTTTTCAATTTCACATAGTGCTTCCGGTGAACCACAAAAAAGAATTTCTCCACCTTGTTCTCCACCTACAGGACCAATATCAATGATGAAATCCGCACATTTGATGACCTCCATATTGTGTTCAATTACCAAAATGGAGTGGCCTTTGTTAATTAGTGCATTTAGTGAAACTAATAATTTATCGATGTCATAGAAATGCAAACCTGTTGTGGGCTCATCAAAAATAAATAATGTATGTGGAGCCTGACTTCCACGTGCTAAAAAGGAGGCGAGTTTTACACGTTGAGCTTCACCTCCTGACATTGTACTAGAGGATTGTCCCATTTTAAGGTATCCAAGACCAACATCGACAAGTGGTTGTATTTTTTCAATAATCTTGGATTCTAATCGTTCAGGCTGATTTTTGAAAAATTCAAGTGCGTCCTCTAACGTGGTTTCCAATAATTCATATATTGACATACCCCTGTATAATACCTCCAGCGTTTCGGATTTATAACGCTTGCCTTTGCATGTCTCACATACGAGATGAACATCTGCCATGAATTGCATACTAACTGTTGTGCTTCCCTCTCCTTCGCACATTTCGCATCTTCCACCTTCTACATTGTAACTGAAAAAACCTGGTTTATATCCACGTAATTTAGCTACTGGTTGCCGAGCGTATAATTCCCTAATTTCATCAAATGCTTTAACATATGTTGCAGGATTGCTTCTAGAAGATTTTCCAATGGGGTTTTGATCAATAAACTCAACAGATTCGATGCAATTCACATCACCAGAAATTCTTTGAAATTTTCCTAATGAATCACTTTCGAGACCAAGTTGTCTTTTTAAGGCTGGATATAAAATGTCTCTAATTAACGTAGATTTTCCAGATCCTGAAACACCTGTAATACATACAAGACTGTGGAGAGGGATTTTTACGGATACATTTTTTAAGTTGTATTGTCTTGCACCCTCGATGGTTAAATACTCTTGGCTTTTTCTGCGCTTTGAAGGAACTGGGATTTTTCCCAAGCCATTTAAATACAAACTTGTTAAATTTTCACTTTTTAGAAGTAAATCATTAAAGTTACCTTGAAAAACTACTTGACCACCATGAATTCCAGCTTTTGGACCGATATCTATTATTTCATCCGCAGCTCGCATAATTTCTTCCTCATGTTCCACGATAATTACAGTGTTTCCAAGAGATTTTAACCGATGAATAACTTTTATCAATCGTTCGGTATCTCTTGGGTGTAAACCAATTGATGGTTCATCCAAAACATAAATAGATCCAACCAAACTAGAACCTAACGAGGTTGCTAGGTTTATGCGTTGTGATTCACCTCCAGAAAGGGTATTGGCTCCTCTATTGAGTGTTAGATAACCAAGTCCAACATCGCAGAGAAAAGACAAGCGCGATGTTAATTCTGGTAAAATTCGTTTCACAATGAGTCGTTCACTGGAGGTAAGTTCGAGGCTAGACAAGAAATTTAAGCTGTCATTCACAGGCATTAATACCAAATCTTGTATACTTTTTCCATTAATTTTAACATATGCGGCATCGCCCCTTAATCGGGTGCCTTTACATTCAGTGCAAAGGGTTTTTCCCCGGTAGCGAGAGAGTAAGACGCGGTATTGTATTTTATATGTTTGACTTTCTAAAAATTTGAAAAATGGTCGAATTCCAGTGATTTTTCCATTTCCGTTCCAAAGAATATCCAACTGTTTTTCGGACAAATCTTTGTAAGCTTTATGAATCGGAAAATCAAATTGTTTGGCATTGAATATAACTTCAGAAAGAAATTCACCCATTGTTTCTCCACGCCATGGAGCAATAGCTCCTTCATATACGCTGCGAGTGACATCGGGTACAACTAGGTCTTCATCAATGCCAAGAATCATTCCGTAACCTTCACACGATTTGCATGCTCCAAATGGGTTGTTAAATGCAAAAAAATGTGGCTGAGGTTCCTGAAACTTCATACCGTCCAATTCAAATCGGTTGTTAAACCAATCAATTTCTCCATCTTCTATACGCAGCAAACCACAGGCGCCCTTTCCTTCTGAAAATGCCACTGATATGGAATCAGTATATCGACTCAAGTTACTTTCCTCTTCAAAATTCACGACGATGCGATCTGTTACAAGAAAAATATTCTCTTTTGGATTGATATCTTTGAGTTCTGAAATTAATTGAAAAGATTTCCCGTGGTAAATTCTATTAAAACCTTGTTTTTCGTATATTTTCAGCCGATCTAGTATGCTTAAAGAGGGAGTTTCCTCAATTTCTGATAATAGGGCAAATCGGCTACCTTTGGACGATGTTTTCAATACCTTGAGTACATCTTCTACGGAATGTTTTCTTACTTCATTCCCTGAAATAGGTGAATAAGTTTTTCCCATCCGGGCAAATAGTAATTTAAGATAGTCGTAGATTTCTGTTGTCGTTCCTACCGTAGAACGTGGATTGGTTGAAATAACTTTTTGCTGAATGGCAATAGAAGGTGCAACTCCTTTGATATAATCAACATCAGGTTTGTCTAGTTTACCCAAAAATTGTCGGGCATAACTCGACATACTTTCTATAAATCTACGTTGTCCCTCGGCATAAATCGTATCAAAAGCCAAGCTTGTTTTACCAGATCCTGATACGCCTGTTAATACGGTTATTTTACCGTGAGGAATTTTAACGTCAATGTTTTTAAGGTTATGAACTCGTGCACCTTTAATTTCAATATGTGTATTCACGGCACAAAGTTAACGTTTCAAATTTCTACCTGGTTGATCGAATCTCTGAATTCTTAATAAATTGCCTAAATTTAGCCCTAAATAAAGCAAATACATGATACAATCTTTACTTAGAAAAAAGAAAGTTGTTGGCCAAACGTCCGACGATAGTGGACACGGTTCTGGCTTGCAAAAAGTTCTCAATGTGAGGGACCTTACTTTTTTTGGTGTCGCGGCTATTATAGGCGGAGGAACGTTTAGTGCGATAGGCAATGCTTGCGCAGCAGGAGGTCCTGGAGTTGTGTTTCTTTACATAATTTGTGCTGTTGCATGTGGATTCACCGCCTTGTGTTATGCGGAATTTGCATCTAGGGTGCCAGTGTCAGGATCGGCCTATACTTATGCCTATGTCTCTTTTGGCGAACTCTTTGCTTGGATTATAGGTTGGGCGCTAATTATGGAATATTCAATAGGAAACATATATATCGCTTTTTCTTGGAGTGGTTATTTTACCAATTTAGTACCCGGGATACCAGAATGGCTAACAACTAATTACATAGATGCTCAAGAAATGAGTAGTGAGGAGGCAATTGCCGCATGGAAAAATGCACCCATGCTTGGTAATTTGAAGATAATATTTGATTTACCTGCCGTAATAATCAATGTGTTAATTACAGCATTGGTATATATCGGAACAAAAGAATCGAAAAATTTTAGCAACGCAATGGTAGTTATCAAATTAGCGATTATTGCACTTGTTATCTCGGTCGGGTTCTTTTATATCGACATGAATAATTGGGAACCATTTATGCCAAATGGATTTACTGGCGTGATGGCGGGGGTATCAGCTGTTTTCTTTGCATACATTGGCTTTGATGCTGTATCCACATTGGCGGAAGAGAGTAAGAATCCCCAACGAGACTTACCCCGAGGAATGATCTATTCGTTAATTATCTGCACGGCTATTTATATCGTTTTAGCCTTAATTCTTACGGGAATGGTATCTTACGAATTACTTGGTGTTGATGATCCATTGGCTGAAATTTTTAAACTAAAAGAAATAAAGTGGATGTTATGGATTGTTTCCATTGCAGCGGTCGTAGCTATGACGAGTGTATTGTTAGTTTTTCAAATGGGACAGCCTCGCATTTGGATGACAATGAGTAGAGATGGTTTGATGCCAGAAAAGTTTGGCAAGGTACATCCGCGTTTTAAAACACCAGGTTTTGCTACCATAGTGACGGGATTCGTTGTTGGCGTGCCCTTATTCTTTACCAATGAAAAGTTTATTTTAGATTTTACAAGTATAGGGACCTTGTTTGCATTTATCTTAGTTTGTGGCGGTGTTTTGGTCTTACCAAGAAAAGAAAGAGAAGAAGGGAAATTTCATTTACCATATATCAATAGCAAGTATATTTTCCCATTGCTTACACTATCAATTTATAGTTTATTAATCTACCAATTTCCACAGTTCTTTAAAAGTCAATTCGAAATTACGAATGAAACAATAGAAACAAATTTACCAATGCTCGTATTCTTTGTTGTTTGCATAATCATGATGATTTTATCATATATCAAGGAATTCTCTTTAATTCCAGTACTGGGCTTAGTTTCTTGCTGTTACCTATTAACGGGTATGGCTTGGTCTAATTGGAAATGGTTCTTTGTATGGATGCTTATAGGATTGGTTGTATACTTTTCCTACGGTTACCGAAAAAGTAAATTAGCACCTTCAGGTAAATAAGAAGTTAGAATCTTCTAATAGTCTAGTGTTTTCTCGATTCCACCAATGATTGCATGGATGATTTTTATATGAATTTCTTGGGCGCGATCAGCATATAATGAATGCGGAGCCCTAATTTCTAAATCTGCTATTTTTGAAAGTTCTCCTCCGTCTTTTCCAGTTAGCACTATGGTTTTTATGCCCATATTTTTTGCTGTAGAAACAGCATGTATCACATTTTTTGAATTTCCTGAAGTCGAAATGCCAAGCAGTACGTCTCCTTTTTTTGCTACCCCTTCAATGAAGCGTGAAAAAACAAAATCAAAACCATAATCATTCCCAACACACGTTAAGTGCGTCGGATCGGAAATAGAGATGGCTGCTAGTGAAGGTCTGTTATTCCGATACCTTCCGCTCAATTCTTCTGCAAAATGCATGGCATCGCTCATTGAACCACCGTTACCGCAACTTATAACTTTATGACCATTTTTTAAACTTTCACTAATCCATTGAATTGCTTCATCAATAGCAGGAAACGGATTTGATGCAATAAACGTCTCTAAGACGTTGAGTGATTCTGAGAACTGTTCTCTAATAAACGTTTCGTTATTCATTTCTGCAAATTTATGAAATAAAAAAAGGTTGTCGAATTCGACAACCTTTTCGTAATAAACTTATTGATTAATTTACGCTTGAAGAAAGCTCAGATCCAGCTTTGAATCTAACACTTTTCTTAGCAGCGATTTTAATAACAGCTCCTGTTTTTGGGTTACGCCCGTTGCGCGCTTGTCTGTTTGTAATGTCAAAAGAACCAAAACCTACTAAAGAAATTTTGTCTCCTTTTTTCAATGCTGCTGTAGAAGCTCCTACAAATGCATCTAATGCTCTTTTTGCATCAGCTTTTGACAATCCAGACTCAGCTGCCATTGCATCAATTAATTCTGCTTTGTTCATAATGTGTTGTTTAAATGAGTTAATAAAATTGTTTATCGAAACAAATATATCTGAATATCCATGCGAGATTCATGAAATGGATGAAAAAAACGCAAAAATGTTGAAAAAATGCTCATTTTGTTAATAAACCCCTCTAAAACATAGCTCAGTAAAGGGTTTCACGGAGAATATTAGGATACAGAGGTGCTGAACTTTTTATTTCAGAAAATGTTTACGTTTCAATTAACTTTGGAAAATATGAAAGCGGTTGTGATTGGTTCTGGAATTGGCGGTATGGCAGCTGCGTTACGTCTGAAAAAGTTGGGTATTGAGGTATTGGTGATCGAATCCAACACTTTTCCGGGTGGAAAAATAAATTCACGTTGGATAGGAAACTACCGTTTTGATATGGGACCATCGGTTTTTACAGAGCCAGAACTCATGAATGAACTGTTAAATCTTGTGGGTGATAAGGATTTTCCCTATCGAAAACTCAAAGAATCATGTCGCTATTTTTATAAAGATGGATTTTCAACAACACTTCCAGTCGGGGAGAAAGAATTAATTAATGTTTTGGTCAATGAATTTGGTGAATCGCAGGTTTCAGTGACAAAATACTTGAGACGTATGAAAAAAAACTACGAAGCAGTAAAGCCCGTATTTATTGAAGTCAGTTTACATCGTCTTAAACATGTTTTTAATTCAGGATTAATTCGTGCGTTGCTAAGAATTCCTTTTTATGGTTTATCGAGATCCATGCATGCGGTGAATTCAAAAGTCTTTAAAAATCCCAAAACGGTTCAACTACTCAATCGATTTGCAACCTACAATGGAAGTTCTCCCTACAAATCGCCTGGAATGCTCAACATAATTTCACACCTAGAATTAAATATTGGACCAGCAATGCCAATTGGTGGTATGGTTCAAATAACTAAGTCTGTATATGACGGATGCCAAAAATTAGGTGTTGATTTTCATTTTGGAGAAAAAGTGCTTGAAATAATAACGGAAAATGGAAAAGTATGTGGTGTAAGGACATCCAAAGAAATTTATATTACTGATTTAGTTATTAGTAATATGGATATCCATTTTACATACGAAAAACTGATGCCCAACGTGAAACCTCCGAAAAAAATATTGAATCAAGAAAAGTCGAGTTCAGCAATTGTATTTTATTGGGGGATTAAAAGAAAAGTAAAGGAGCTTGGTGTCCACAATATTTTGTTTTCCGCAGATTACAAACAGGAGTTCAACTGTTTGTTTCAATCAAAAACGATGTCTGATGACCCAACGATTTATATTCATATAACATCAAAAGTTGAAGTTAGTGATGCTCCGCCGGAAGGAGAAAATTGGTTTGTAATGGTGAATGCACCTATAAATGTTGGTCAGAATTGGGATGAAATTATAGAAAGATCGCGACAGAATATTATCAATAGGATTAATCAAACCTTCAACTTTTTAATCACAGATTATTTAGAAGTGGAGGAATTTTCAGATCCTCGAAAAATTGAAGAAATCTATTTTGGAAAGCAAGGTTCAATTTATGGTAATTCAAGTAATTCTTCTGCTGCTGCATTTTATCGTCACCCAAATTTCTCTCCGCATTTAAAAGGTTTGTATTTTGCTGGTGTTACCGTTCATCCGGGTGGTGGTATTCCATTGGCTCTGAACAGTGCGAAAATAATTGAGCGATGCGTAAAGGAGGATTATTCGCTAACTTAATGAAACCACGCGAATGCTTTTCTTTACTTTTTCAGCTTTAACTCGAACCTCATCCATGGATTCACCTGTAATCGTTACATGGCCCATTTTTCTGAATGGTTTCGTTACTTGTTTGGCGTAAATGTGAGGAAAAACTCCTGAAAGCTTCATAACTTCCTCAAGCCCGGAGTATTCAACAGGTCCTTCAAAACCTTTTTCACCAACCAAATTAATCATGGCACCCGCTTTTATAAGCATTGTATCTCCAAGAGGTAGGTTTAAAATAGAGCGAAGATGTTGTTCAAACTGACTTACTGTGCAGCATTCTATCGTATGATGACCTGAATTATGAGGCCTTGGTGCTATTTCATTTATAAGCAAAGTATTTTCTTCAGTTAAAAAATACTCAACGGCTAGAATACCTACCATACCTAACTTTTCTATAATCATAGTGGCTATTTCTGCAGCAGATTTTTCAATATCAGAAGAAACATCCGCAGGGGAAAATAAGAATGAGACGAGGTTGGCCTCAGCTTCGAACTCACATTCAACTAATGGAAATACTGAAATTTCACCCAATTCATTTCGCGCAACAATGGTTGAGAGTTCTTTTTTAAACGGAATTAATTGTTCGGCAATCGAAGGAGCATCGAATGATTTATCAAGATCTTTAATTTCACGAATCACTTGTACACCTTTTCCATCATATCCTCCTGTGCGAAGCTTATGAACGAAAGGTATTTTTTGCATTTTAGCTTCATTCAAGTCTGAAATTAATTGAAAGGGAGCGGTGGGCAAATTATTGGATTCGTAAAATTGCTTTTGAAGACCTTTGTCCTTTATAATCTCAAGTATATTTGGTTGTGGAAATACTTTTTTTCCTGAGGCTTGTAGCGCTTTTAACGCTTCTGTATTTACATTTTCAATTTCCACCGTCAGTAAGTCTTTGTCTTGTCCAAAACGCATAACAGTGTCATAGTCTGTAAGGCTCCCGCACGTGAATGAATGTGCAATAGGAGCACATGGTGCATGTGGATCAGGATCTAGACAATGAATTTGAATGTCATAACTGTTAGCTGCTTGAATCATCATTCTTCCAAGTTGACCTCCGCCTAAAACGCCTAGTTTATATTGGTTTCCGTACCACCGCTGTTTCATATGGCAAATATACATCAAAAGTCAGGTTGACTTCTACTATCAATATGCTTTTGATTAAATTTCGGAAAATTGTACCTTTGTCTTTCCAAATGGATAAACAGGTTTTATTGCACGATAAAAAGTTTTCATTGTATATCGATGAAGAAATTATTCTACAAAGAATAAAAGAATTGGCAATTGCTATTGAAAATGATTACAGAAATAAAGAAGTCATTCTACTTTGTATATTAAATGGTGCATTCATGTTTTCTTCAGATTTATCAAAAGAAATCACCTCGAATATTGAAATTTCATTTGTTAAGGTCAGCTCATATGTGGGAACAGAAAGCACCGGAACAGTTGACGAACTTATAGGCCTTAACTCTACTTTAAAAAATAAACACGTAGTTATCGTTGAAGATATTGTCGATACTGGACTTACCATTGATAAGGTAATTTTCCTGCTAAAGGATAAACACCCTTTAAGCGTTGAAATATGCACAATGTTATACAAACCAGAGGCTTTTTCAGGAAAACATAGGCCGAAATATGTCGGTTTCGATATTCCAAATAAATTTGTAGTCGGTTATGGACTAGATTATAACGAATTAGGAAGAAATCTAAGAGAAATTTATCAATTAATACCAGAATGACATGTTAAATATTGTACTATTTGGCCCTCCAGGTGCAGGAAAAGGAACACAGTCCGAGCGTTTGATCGAGAAATATGATTTGGTGCATCTTTCCACAGGTGATATTTTTCGGGCAAATATAAAGGGAGAGACGGAATTAGGGAAATTAGCAAAGAGTTACATGAACCAAGGTAAACTAGTTCCAGATTCTGTTACCATAGATATGTTGCGTTCCGAAGTGTTAAAGCATATCTCACCAAAAGGATTTATTTTTGATGGTTTTCCAAGGACGAATGCACAAGCAACAGCCTTAGATGATTTTTTGTCCACAATGAATACAACCATTGCCGTTATGTTAGCATTGGAGGTGGAAGAAAATGAATTGAAGGTACGTTTGTTAAAGCGCGCTGAAGTCAGTGGAAGAGCAGATGACGCAGATCCATCGGTAATAGAAAATAGGATTCGTGTGTACAATAATGAAACAGCTCCGGTTAAAGATTACTACCAACAACAGGGGAAATTTGTATCAATTGATGGCCTCGGTTCGATTGATGAGATTACCAAAAGACTTTTCTCGGCAATTGATGCGAGAAATTAAAAAGAAAGGATAACCCACTTATGGCTTCTGACAATTTTGTCGACTATGTAAAAATCCATTGTACCTCAGGAAATGGGGGTGGTGGTTCGACCCACTTTCGTAGAGAAAAATACATTCCTAAAGGTGGACCTGATGGAGGAGATGGTGGAAGAGGAGGGCATGTTATTGTTCGAGGGAACAAACAGTTGTGGACTCTCCTTCACTTGAAATTTCAGAAGCACATCAAAGCAGGTCATGGTGTTCATGGGGCTGGAAATCTGAAAACCGGTTCCCAGGGAGAAGATACATATATTGAGGTTCCATTAGGAACTCTTGCAAAAGACGGAGAAACGGGTGAAGTTCTTTTTGAAATCACTGAAGACGGTGAAGAACAAATTATTCAAAGAGGTGGAAGAGGTGGTTTAGGGAATAACCATTTTAAGTCTTCAACGAATCAAACACCCCGTTACGCTCAACCAGGTGAGGCCGGAATAGAAGGTTGGAAAATTCTAGAATTGAAATTGTTGGCAGATGTCGGATTAGTGGGTTTTCCGAATGCAGGAAAAAGTACCTTGCTTTCAGTTATTTCTTCGGCAAAGCCCGAAATTGGGGATTATCCATTCACTACACTAAGACCAAACCTTGGAATGGTATTCTACCGCGACCATCGCTCGTTTGTAATGGCGGATATTCCCGGTATTATTGAAGGAGCGCATGCTGGAAAAGGATTGGGTTTACGTTTCTTGCGTCATATTGAAAGAAATTCCCTTTTGCTGTTTATGATTCCTGCAGATTCTGACGATATAGCAAAAGAGTACAAAGTTCTTTTAAAAGAATTAAAATTATACAATCCAGAATTACTGCATAAAGAACGAATTCTGGCTATTACAAAATCTGATATGCTCGATGAGGTACTCATAAAATCACTTAAAAAAGAACTGCCAAAAATTCCAACAGTATTTATTTCCTCTGTTGCCCAAATGGGATTGATAGAATTGAAAGATTTAATTTGGAAACACCTCAATGTTGATGGAATGGCTTGAACAAATTGACCAAGACTTTGTTTTAACAATTAATGGTATACACAATCCATGGTTGGATGAATTCATGTGGATTGTAAGTGGTAAATTTACGCTACTACCTCTTTATTTTTTGCTATTGTACGCTATTTGGAGAAAAACGAATACAAAGTTTTTATGGCAGTTTATTTTGATAACAGTTATTACTGTTTTAGTTGTTGATCAACTTAGCGTTTATGCGTTTAAAGAAACGTTTCAACGATATAGACCCTCCCACAATGTTTATTTAGCGGATAAACTTCATTTTTATACTTCGGCAGAAGGAGAGGAATATAGAGGTGGTAAATTCGGTTTTGTTTCTTCACATGCAGCCAATATGATGGCTTTATTAACACTTATTTTTCCCATTTTTCGGAATGACAAAGTATGGGTTAAAGGTTCACTTATAGGTGTTACCCTGTTAGTTATGTTTAGTCGAATTTATTTGGGAGTTCATTACCTCAGTGATATTCTCTTTGGGGCTCTGTTAGGTTTTTTTATTGCTTTCTTTGTTGCTAAATTCACAATCTCTAAATTTCTAAATCAATGAGTTGGGTATTTGTTTTTATTGGTGGTGGAATTGGAAGTGTATTTCGTTTTGCAATCTCTAAGTGGAACATGCTAAATTTCGGCAATTTTCCGGTGGCGACCCTATTTACTAATTTCCTTGCCTCAAGTTGTTTAGGACTTATTCTCTGGTTAGGCACCAAATACGGTAAGAATGATTGGTATTTGCCGTTGTTTTCCATTGGATTTTGTGGGGGCTTTTCCACCTTTAGTACTTTTTCTATGGAGAATATTCAACTGATACAACAAGGAAATTACATGTATGCCTTTTTAAATACCGCATGCTCTTTAATCCTTTCAGGTTTGGCTTTCTATTTGTTGATTAAATTACCTCAATTATAGAAAATAGCTCCTTGTTTCAAACTCTTGGGATGCTCAATCCATGGCATGAAAATATCCACTTCTTCATGATCTCCAGTAGCAGAAAATTGCACGCGTATTTCACTATTTTTCCACGTGATAATTTTTTGATCTTGCAATGATTGCCATTTTAAGGTATCGCTTCCTACGATAAATAGGCCGTTATTTCCTTTGATGCTGTGCCATGTGATGTTGCCCGGATAACATTTCGAATAGGCATCAAGAAGGAAAGTAGATTTCTTAAGATCTTCTGGTTTTGCATCGACAAAACAGTGAATATTGTCTTTATTTTTTAGGGCAAAGGTTAATTTTGAATGATTAAAGAAAACTAAATGACTTGTAGATAAATTCTCCCACCTTAAAATTATTACCCAGCTTAATAATAAGGTAAACATCAAGGCTGTTGCAATCCATAATTTTGAAAATGGCAAAAAATAAATTAGCAGATAAATACTTATTGTCATCAACGGCACAATAATGAAGGGAAACTCGAACCCATATGCTACTGCGCCAGGTAGACTTTCTATCCAGGTTAATGAAACGAGACTGAACCAAAGTGCTATAAATAGCACAAAAACATTTACTTTATTTAAAACGGGAATTTTCCAAGTGACAAAAAGTGACATGCCGCTCCCTAAAATGATGCCTGATAATACAAGTAGAATTAAATTACTTAAAATAAAATAATTCGGAAATTGGTGAAAGTAATAGAGCATTAATGGAATGGTCATTACCTGTGCTGCAAATCCTACAGCAGTTCCTTGCCAAAAATAGTTCAAGATGAGATTCTTAGGGGTAAACCAGTTATAAATAGGTTCATAAACTAAATAAATACCTATCATAGCGAGATAACTCAATTGAAATCCAATATCGAAAATGAAAAGCGGCTCTATAACTAAAAGAATAAGTGCAGAAAAAAATAATATGTTTATCGGGTGGTAATTTTTGCCGGAAAGCTGAGCGAGAGCTAATAGACTGAAGGTGAAAACTGCACGAATTACACTCGGAGAAAAACCTGTTAATACAGCATATGTCCATAACAAGGAAACGATGAGTATGGTCGCACGTTGTCTTGAGATAAACCTATAAAAAAAAGAGGAAATGTAAAGTAATAATTGTAAAATGAGGGCAATATGCATGCCGGAAACAGCTAACACGTGCATAGCACCGGTTGCAGAAAATGCTGATTTTGTTTCTTTATTTAAGAGGGATTTATCACCTAAAATTAATGCTTGAGCCAATGCAAGTTCTTGATTCGCTAGATTTTCTTGCAGTATCTGTGATAATAAATCGTGTATGGCATTTAGTTGCTTTCTAAAAAAAGAAGGCTCATCAAAGTCTATCCACTTTACATCCTGATTATCAATGTACGTTGAAAAGTGAATATGTTGATTTTTCCAAAATTGCACTTGATTGAATTCTCCAGGATTTCCTTTGTTTTCAATTGGTATTAGACGAGTAGTAGCAATTAGACGGTCTCCAACTTGATAGGACATGGCTGAATCAATATAAAAAAGTATGCGTTCCCTTACAGGAAATTGATTAGTTGCCGTTTTTATCTGATGAATGATACCAATACCTCGTTGTGCTTGTTTCGTGGTTGTTGATTCAAGTTCTTGAATGCAGAACTCAATAGTTACAGGTTCATTCGCAGGTAAATTCGCATCGTATCCTTTAAATTCAGAAAGGTAGATACTCCAATAACCCAATGTAAAAAACATACAAGGAATAATAATTTTTGAAAAAAAATCACCTAAGGAGGAACGAAAATTCCAATCAAAAAGTACAAAGAGTATGGTGCTTAAACTAAATATTATCCCTACTTCCCAATCGAAGTATAAGCTACCGAACCAGAGTCCGATAATGTAAAATGTTGTAAGATATACAAATGGATTTTTATAAAAACTAAGTTGATACATTGTTAATGAGTGTCGATTGAAATGTAACCAACTCCATTAAAACGAATCAATTCCTCTTTCAGTAAATTTCTCAATACGCTATTCACTTGACTTTCGTCTGTTCCAAAATAATGACATATATCAAAGACAGATTTTTCGCTTTTTAAGAAGCGCAAAAGATCTTCGTGACTGAGTGGCAGGTTGCTTTTTTTACAATTATCGCAAATTCCACATGTAACGCTTGATTGACCAAAATAAGCCAATACAACTTGAGATCGACAATCTTTACTTTCTATAAAGTTGAGCATAGCATTCATTCGAACTTCCGTTTGATTTTTCCGTTCTTGATAGATGCTATTGGGAAGTGAGAAGTCTCTATCCGTACAACGTTCCCGAAGAAAGGTCAACATGGGTAAATCTGTTCTCCATTTAATTTCAATAACTCCATAACGGACTAAATGATCTAAAGAATTGATAATTTCTTTTGTTGTTTTCTTAAGTTTTCTTCCAATTTCTTCTTCGTGAATTTCCTGAAAATTTTCAAAAATAGCATTGTTCATACGACTCAAAAGACTAAGCAATTCTTGAAAGTTTGGGTGTTGAATTTGAAAATTATAAACCTGTAGATGGTCAATGGTGATTAAAATTTTCGTTGGCGAATGAAATCCTTCATTAAAACTAAAATATCCCGCAGATTCCAATAGTTTTATTGAATGATAGACAGTGGAATAATCGAGTTGATAAGATTGACAAATTTCTTTTAGGTCAACCGGGTATGTTTCGTTTAATGCTGAACCTATGGCAATGCGTAGATAGTTGCAAATTGCTACATAACTTTGTAGAACTTTTTCCTTTGCTGGAAATTTCGTTTCAAGTTGAAGTTTGAACGCGTCACGTTCCGAACCGTTATTTAATGCAATTGCAACTGAATGTTTTCCATCCCTTCCGGCTCTGCCAGCTTCTTGAAAATAGGCTTCTAGTGAATTCGGCACTTCATAATGTAAGACATATCGTACATTCGGTTTGTCGATACCCATTCCAAATGCATTTGTGGCGACCATTATTTTAATTCTTTCCTCAAGCCAATTATTCAACATAGTAGAACGATCCTCACGATTCAATCCTCCGTGATATACTCCACAAGATAGTTGATGAGCCAGAAGTTTTTTTGCTACTTCTTTAACACTTTTACGTGTTTGACAATAGATTATTCCCATTGAAACATTTTTTTGACAGTAGGATAGGATATAATCTAGTTTGTTTGAAGCATTGATAACGTTGTAACTCAGGTTTTTTCGTAAGAATGAAGCTTCGTGAATTCTGGTATTCTTAAGCGTTAATTTCTCAATAATGTCTACTTGAACACTTTTTGTTGCAGTGGCAGTTAATGCCATCATTGGTGCAGTTGGTTTCAATTTTCGCAACTCGAAAATTGCGAAATAGGAAGGTCTAAAATCATGTCCCCACTCAGAGATACAATGTGCTTCATCAATTACAATTAGGCCAATATTCATTTGTTTAAATCGTTCAATAAATAAAGGAGATTTTAAACGTTCTGGCGAAGTATATAAAAAATCGTAGGCGCCGAATTTAACATTATCCAAGGCGATGTCTAATTCTTTTAGCGACATCCCGGAGGTAATAGCAATGGCTTTTATTCCAATTTTTGCTAGGTTTTGAACTTGATCTTGCATTAAGGCAATAAGAGGTGAAATCACCAAGGTGATACCTTCACGAGCCATTCCAGGGACTTGAAAACACACAGATTTCCCTCCGCCAGTCGGCAAAAGTGCAAGTACGTCATGACCATTTATTACGTCATCAACAATTTCTTCTTGTTGTGGACGAAAGGAGGAATATTCCCAATATTTTTTTAATATTTCTTTACTCGAATTCAAGTTGTTACATTCTTAACAAAGATAAGATATTGTCAAATGCTATAAAATAAATCCACTAAACTCATTAGAAAAACGTATATTCGCATGAATCAAACAACAAGTAATGTCAACGTCTACACTCTCCTTTGCTATAAAAAAAGTTGATGAATCACGTATTAATCAAATTGATTGGGAAAATTTAGCGTTTGGAAAGTGCTTTTCAGACCACATGTTTATAATGGAATTTGCAGGAGGTGAATGGAAAAAAGGTAATATTGTTCCTTTCGAACCTATTCCTATGCATCCGGCGATGTCTGCCATTCATTATGGACAATCTATTTTTGAAGGATTGAAAGCATATCGTAGAAAGGATGGAAGGGTGACTATTTTTCGACCAGACAAGAACGCACAACGATTCGCAGAGTCAGCTGCTAGAATGTGTATGCCTGAAGTTCCAAAAGATATATTTTTAGAAGGGATTAGACAATTAGTCGATTTAGACAAAAATTGGGTGACCGATAGGCCAGGTTATTCTTTGTATATCAGACCGTTTCTGTTTGCGACTGACGAATTTGTTGGTATTAAACCAGCAGAAACGTATAAATTCATGATTATTACCTCTCCAGTTGGCGCTTATTATAATGAGCCTGTTCGCGTTAAAATTGAGGAGCATTACACGCGTGCAGCTATTGGTGGGGTTGGTCGCGCAAAGGCTGCCGGAAATTATGGAGCTTCCTTATATCCCGCAAAACAATGTCAATTAGCAGGGTTCCATCAATTAATATGGACAGATGCAAGTGAACATAAATACATTGAGGAATCAGGCACCATGAACGTTGTATTTCAAATAGGAGGTAAATTAATTACGCCTTCAGAAGATGCAGATACAATTTTAAGAGGAATAACCAAAAGATCGGTGATTGAAATAGCTCAAAAGTGGGGTATTCCTGTAGAAGAGCGTAAAGTATCCGTTGAGGAAATCATTTCAGCCGCTCGCGATGGTTTATTGGAAGATGCTTTTGGCGCGGGAACTGCTGCAACAATTGCTCAAATCGCAGTAATTGGTTACCAAGAGGAATTATTAAACTTGCCAGCAATGGAGACACGCACAATATCAAATAAAATCAAAGCCCACATGGATGCGCTCAAGGCTGGTGAAGTGGCAGATGAAATGGGTTGGAATTTTTTAATCTAATTTGTGTAATTTCAAGACAAATCGCATCTTTTAGATATGCGTCTATTTCATCTACTATTCCTTATAATACTCACTGACTTTTTATATGGTCAGCATGTAAAGATTGAAGTTAAAGACAGCAAAACAGGTGATCCTATTCAAAATGTTTCAGTTATTGTATTATCTACCTCTTACGATACAATTAGTTCTTTTCTGTCAAATGGACGTGGATTAATTTCTATCAAAAAACATGTTCCATTGAAGCACGATACTATAATTCACTCAGCAAGATTAAATGAAATAAGATTTCTACATTTTTCGCACCCCATCTATCAAAATTTTAAAAAAGAAATATTTGGTTTATTGATGGATAAAAAAGAAGACACAATTTTAGTTAGTGTTTTTCTACAACCCATAAGACAGCGAGAGCTACGTGAGGTGCGTTTAATTGCACCAGGGAAGGTTGATACTGTCTTTGGATCAGATAAATTAAGTGTTTTAGATTTTGAAATTTTGAATGATGGAAAATTATTATTGTTACTCTACCCTAGATCACGTGAAAGGGCCAATGAGTTACTATACACGGAAAATGATAAATTGTTAGCTCAATATACTTCACAATTTCCTATACAAAGATTAGCAAGAGATTACAGAGGAAATATTCATGCCATTGGTGATCAGTTAGTTCATGGGATTCAATGTAAAGAAGGCAAAATCAATACTGCTCAGGTACCAATAAATTATTACATCAAATACTTAGCTCCAATAGTTGATACAACTATTTCGAAAACTTATATTTCCAATTTCAATGATGTTTATCCGGCGTTTGAATATTATGCAATGGACAAAAAAGATTCTACCTATTCATTAATTACCAATGTTAAAGATGATTTAATGATGACCCTTTATCGATCAGAATATAAATGGGTAGATGTAAGGACTAAGTTGTGGGCAAAGGAAAAAGAACTTGAAACGGGTATAGATGCAGAAATTTGGGTAGGGGCGAACTATTTTACACAATCAATTTATTGGGAAGATGTCTATGCACCTTTATTTGAAAGAAATGATAGTGTCTTTGTTGTCAATTACCCTAGAGATCTGCTCGAAGTCTTTGATGCCAATGGTAAAAAATTGGACGAAGTTCCTATATACCATCATTATCAACGATCAAAAACAGGCTTTAGAAGAAAATTAATTCAAGATTATAAAACGGGTGAAATTTATGCCGTTTTTGAAAAATTGGGATTCAGTTATCTAGGACTTTTAAATGTAAAAACAGGAGGGATATCAGAAAAAGTAAAATTGAATTTTAAGTATATTGAACAGATAAAAGTGTTTAATAATGAAGTGTTTTACACCTACAGGCCCTTTGAGTCTACCCAAAAGAGATACCTGTACAAAGAAAGGTTGCCTTATAACTTTGGCAGTGCGAAACTAAATCAAGGAACTGAAATGTCGATTGATACAGGCAAATGATCTGAATAACCGCCTAAATATTTACTGCCTACATACGTTCTAAACGGTTGCTTATTGCCTTTGTAAACTTCTAGCAAATAAGGGTATTCATGAATTTTTCCGGAATTTTCTAAAAGTTTTAAAGAACCACTTTTCATTCCATCTGAAACCATTAAATGATCTAGGATATCCCATTGACCTTTGTATTGATGTGTTCCTCCAAAACTCCCTGATTGTTTACTTATTTGGGGGAAAAGGCTTTGAGCAATAAGTTGCGGAGCTTTATCCTCTGGATAATCATTCAGATCACCCATAAAGACAATTTTTGTTTTTTTATTGATAAAAAGAAGAGAATCTATAAAGGATTTTGCATTTTGAGCTGCGCACATGCGCTTTGGTTCTGATTCTGTTGTGCCTGATCGTCTGCTAGGCCAATGATTTACCAAAATTACAATAGAATCTTTTTTGTATATGAATTTACTCCATAAGATGTCACGAGTACTTGGTCTATCATCCCCCGGAAGTGTAAATCTAATAATACCATTTTGTTTGAGTTTTATTTTTCTTGCGTTATATAATAAGCCAACGTCAATTCCCCTTGGGTCTTCACTATCAATATGAGAAATCTTATATCGGCGATATTTTTTCTTATTAGTTAGATCTTCAAGTACTCGTTTATTTTCAATTTCACATAAACCTATTGCTATTGGGAAATGTAAATCCTTAATTACTTGTTGGATATGATCAATTTTCTCATTGTATTTTATGGTGTTCCAATTTGAAGGCGCGTTAGGTAAAAATTCTGTATCGTCCGTGGAATCGTCTATTGTATCGAAAAGGTTTTCCACATTGTAAAATGCGATTTTCGTTGTTTTCTGTCCAAGCGATATATTTCCAATTAGAATCATACAGAGGAAAAAAAGATACATTTTCATCATAAAAAAGGGTTTTTGGTTTGGGCCTAACTAAAATTGTTCTAAAACTTTAATTCTTTTATCAATGGGCGGATGTGTTGAAAATAAGGCACCAACTTCACCTAAGAAACCAGCGGAACTTCCTGGAGGATTTTCAATAAACATTTCTTGAATATCTTCACTTTTTACCTCGTCTACCTCTGCATTGCCTGATATTTTTCTCAAAGCGGAAGCTAACGCCATTGGATTTCGTGTCATTTGGGCTGCACCTGCATCTGCCATATATTCTCTTTTTCTACTCAACGCAAACTTAAATAATAAACTCAAGAAATATGCAACTAACGAAACGACCAAAATAACCAACATAAGACCAGCACCACTGTCTTTGCCATCTTTTTTCCGATGTCCGCCAGACAGAGCACCGTACAATAAACTTCGAAAAGTTACTTGAATAAGGAAGGAAAAGATACCAACAAATATGATGCTTATAATGAGTAAACGTACGTCTCTATTGCGAATGTGCATCAATTCATGAGCAATAACACCTTCTAATTCTTCATCATTTAATGTGTTAATTATGCCTCTAGTCAATGTAACAGTATATGTTTTATCACTAATTCCGCTAGCAAAAGCATTGAGAGCATCCGATTCAATAATTTGGAGTTTTGGCATTTTCATTCCAACACTCATGCAAAGATTTTCAGTGAGATTATATACCCTCATATTTTCTTTACGTTCGAGTGTATGTGCACCTGTAGCCAAATTGATCATTGCGCTGTGAGAAAAATACGCTATCAAAAACCAAATCCCAACACCTAATGATACTAGGGGCAAACCAGATAGAAAATATTCTGTGGCAAGATTAGCGTCAAAGTTTCCGTATTCGTTTTTCGCGCCAAAAGCTACAATGGCATAGAATGATCCTAACACCAATGCTGGGAAACCTGCCAGTAGTAAGACAGATCTAGTATTGTTTTGATTAATCTGCTGTTGTAAGCCGATGTATTCAGACATAGTTGCGCTAGAATTTTACTTCTGGAGCTTTGTCCATTGTTTCACGAGTTGTCTCCCCAAGATCAAACATCGTTTCTGACTTGAATCCAAAAAACCCAGCAAAAAGCACATTCGGAAATTTCTGAACTGCAATATTCAATTCTTTTGTAGCTGAGTTGAAAAAACGACGTACAGCGGCTAATTTATTTTCAATATCAGCTAATTCCGTTTGTAGATGCATGAAATTTGAGTTGGCTTTTAAATCTGGATAAGCTTCTACCTGAATACTGAGACCAGAGAGTGCATGAGATAATTCTTTCTCAGCAGCAATTTTGTCGTTTATGCTTGATGCACCCATTGCCCGTTGACGGGCATTTGTAACAGCTTCTAAAGTGCCTCGTTCGTGTTCCATATACCCTTTTACAGCGCCGATTAATTGAGGAACCAAATCATGACGTTGTTTTAATTGTACATCAATATCTGCAAATGCATTTTCTCGATTTTGTCTTAAACGAACCAAACCGTTGTAAATAACGACAACCCATACAATCAATACGGCAGCAACAATAACAATAATCCAAGTAGTACTCATAATTTAAAAGTTTCAACAAATATAAGACTTACCTTAATGCAAAAACAAAGGGATACTAATTTTATGAAATAATAACAAAGTCTTAATTACAATAATTCAAATGTTAATTTCCACAAATTTCTTGATTTAAGATTTCCAAATACCACGGTCCTTTTCCAGTAACGTTTGATAAAAATTCTAAGCGGTCTGTTGGAGATAAATAGAGTAGGTCTTCGATTACTGCTTCCACGTCCATAAGAGCCTCGTATAAATAAAATAATTGTAATCCATCGAGCTCCTTTAAATAATTTGTAAGTTGCCATCTAACTACCGAAGGTTGTGCATCAAGTTGTATTTTATGTCCTTTCATGTCGCAATTAGCCACAATGAATTCGCAAATGTACTGCGTGCTTGAAATTGTTTTTCGCATTTGCTCGATAGTTACCCACTGACTACCAATTCCAATTACTTTCCACATATCCTGTTTACGTAGGAAATTCTTGAAGTTTTGATCGTTGGTTAATAGTTTCATGACCTTATTTTTTGTTATGTCACCGTATTTTCAAACGGTATGCCAATGCATTGAATTTGAAACACGTTAACACTTTTTTAACACAACGATATTTTAGAATTTATGTAACAAAATTTTGGGCATCAATTATGTATAAGTTCGCGTAAATTATTACCATGAAACAAATTTCATTTATTTTTATTCTAACTGCGAAAGTTAGTTTTTTTGGCCAAGACGTGAAGGTTTTGACACACAGAGACCAAGTAGAAATTGAACCTGTAACTGTATTGAATTCCACATATAGAGAATGTAATTTAAGTGTTTCTCCTGATGGAAAAGAGTTGTTTTTTATGAGTACCCGTCCATCAAAAATTAATAAAATTGGAGGGGATGGAGATTTATATAAAAGTAAAATAAATGAAAATAATGAATGGTCTTACCCTGTTTTTCTTAAAGATATAAATACATCAAATGGAGAAGATGAGCCATCTCTTTCGGCAGACGGTAGTACTTTGTTTTTTCAAAGTTGGAACAATTCATGGATGAGTCAGAATGGACCTTATTTTCGAGCAGAAGTCGTTAATGGTGCATATAAAAATCCCGTTGGACTCGGCGGTGGAATTGCTCAGTTTTTTCGTGATATGTATGGTCAATATTCAGGATTCGGAACGGATGGAATGGCTATGTCATCTGATGGTAATTTGTTTATTGTGGCCTGTGGGCCAGATTATTATGGGCAAATGGATTTGTATTACTCATTAAAAAAGTCGGGCGTATGGACTTATCCAAAGATAATGGGTATTTCCACAGAAGGAGATGAGCGTGCGGTATTTATTGCGGGAGACAATCAAACAATTTATTTTTCTTCAGACGGACATGGTGGTTTTGGCGGACTAGATATTTTTAAAACGACGATTACAAATGGTAAACTTGGTGAGATTGTGAATTTAGGTGAGCCCTTCAATACACCATCAGATGATCAGGGTTTTGTAATTACTAAAAATGGAAATGCAGCTTTTTTAATCCGTGATTTGGATATTTATTTTGCTGATCTGAGTATGTTGTCAGTAGAAATAAAACCTATGCAATCTGATTCAATAAAGATAGAAACAGTTGTAGAAGGAAACATCGAATCACCAAAAGACGATTTGAAAATCAATCTTCGAAAGGCAGTCTACACGGTAAATTTTGATTATGACAGTGCAGACTTAACTGCTGAATCAGAAAAAATATTGGCCCAATTAAAACAGAGTCACACATCAATACAATCAATCAAAATAATTGGACATACAGATGCTGTAGGATCAACTATTTATAACAATGCGCTTGCGTTAAAACGTGTACAAACAGTAGGGGATTGGTTAAGTAAAAATGGATTTGCGAAGGTGGATATTTCGTCAAAAGGGGAAGAATTACCCCTAGTTGCGAATGATTCTGAGTTGAACAGAAAAATAAATAGAAGGGTAGAGATATTAGTCGAATAGTTTAATTATTAATTCTCTTGAATTTATAAAAAGAATTATCGCAACACTCGCCAACAAAAAGATTAAGTTCAAATTGAGCTTCTTTTAAATTGTAACGCAAAACAAGCACGTCAGCGGAAAGGCCCAAAAGGTCTATTTTTTGTAGAATTCCTTTATTTACGTTATCCGAAGCCATTAGATACAAGTGCGAACCCGAAAATGAGGATGATTTGGTAATGTTGTCTGGTAATGAAATGTAATTGGCACCATTATTAATTAACTGGTAAGTCATTTCGTTTTCTTTATAAGGTAGTTCTATAAGAGTGGTATTATCCATCAAAAGACGAACTGTAAAATTATTGTCCACTTCTAGTTTTAAGCAATTCAAAGATTTTAGTGTTTTTTTTTCCAAAGTAATGTCATATGATTCCCTCATTCCATCAGATATTGAGGAGCCAAGAGCTTGCCATTCACTACCGACTTTGTCGTAGTCAATCATTCCATTTGCGCCAACACTTGCTTCTAGGGCAATGAGTTCGTAAAGTCCAATGAGTGACTGTAGTCTTTTTCCTTTTCTTCCTTTTACCTGTGCCGCAGGTAAAGCATCTGCATAGGTCGTGGAATCTGCCGGTTTAACTGTGTTGATTTTTTGTTGGTTGACCGGTATTGTTTTGTTTTTTATCGAATTATTCTTAACATCATCTTCACACGAACATATAAAAAGAAGTAAAAGACAAATGAATGGATAAAGCCGCATATTCAATACTTTGACACGAAGTAAGGAAAAGTTTTTGACATGTCTAATTTACTCACATTCTTTTTATAAATTTGGTAAAAAAAATGTTAGAAGAAGAGAAGAAAATATTTGAAATTACGCTTTCCCATTGGGTAAATTCGGGTTGGTACACTTTGGGTGGTCTTGGTATTATTTTGTTTTCGTATGCCTCGGTTAAATGCAACATAAACGATTGGGATTTTCTTTTTTACCTTTCTTTCCTTTCCTTACTTTTCTGTGTGGGATTTACCCTGTATCGCTTTTTATTATTGAAGTTTACAACATTTAAAATTACAAGTCAACGAATTGAAAAAACGGAAGGGATTCTTTCCAGAACCACGACCAATTTGGAATTATACAGGGTTAAGGACCTTCAAATGAAACGCAATTTAATTCAGCGAATTGCAGGAATTGGAACTGTAGAGCTCTCAACAAGTGATCAATCAGACCATAGATTTTACCTGAATGGAATCAAGAACTTTGAACAAGTATTTACGACTATTCGTCATCAGGTTGAATCGAATCGAATGGCAAGAGGTGTAAGAGAAGTCGATCAAAACGATCATTTAGTTAACGATCATTGATTCTTATAACTTGATGCCGTGAATTTTCGATTTCTTTTAATTATCATACTGTTTATTCAATCCTGTCAAGATACAGAATCATCAAGTAAAGAAGAATCTGTAGTCGCTATAAATTCATTTACCATAGGAAATAAAACTTTTTCAGCCGTGGTTTTTTCACCTGATCAAATGCATTCCTTTGGTTTAAAAGAAGTTAAAAATTTGGAAAATTGGGAAGTTCAGGCGACCAGTCACCTACCGCTGTATTACAAAATGAATGTACAAGGAAAAGATGTCATTTTTGTTAATTATCATGGGGCGGCTCGATTACATGAATTAAAAAAAATAATTTTACCAACTCCTAATGAGATTCAAAGTCTTGTTTTAAGCACGAAAGATGAAAAATCAATTGAGCAATTTTCAAAAGAGGTTACCCAGTTCATTCAATTTAAGGGTAAGGTTTTTGATGTTCAAGTGGCGAATTATTGGATTTTCGTGGATCGTGAAGGTAATTTAGGTCATCATGAGGTACTTTCAGTTTCTCCAAATGAAAATAGATTCTATCTTTCAAAAAGTAATTGTCAAAGTGCTTATCCGCTCAGAACATTTAATTTGGCCTTATGAAAATTATAAAAACAATGTTATTTCTTTCTTCATTTTGGTCGTGCGCTCAAGAAATTCGACAGGTTGATATCGGAACAAAATCTGAAGGGAGTGGTGAAATCAACTTAGAGTTGGTTGCAAGAAAGCAGAGTTATAAACACCATCCTTCACATGAAGCTGATGTGTATGAAACAGTAATAAATTCTCCTAAATCTGTCGTTTTTTCAAAAGGAGGAGAAAAGTTTTACGTTCACTCATTGGAAGGTCACGAAACAGGTGTTTTTGATGCGAAGACATTTGAGAAAATTAAAGTTATTCGCCATGCATTTAACGAGACGAATGCTAGTAAACTTTTTTTAAATAATGAAACTACAGTATTTGGCTATCCTTATTATGGACTTGAACCAATTCATAAAAACCACTTTTTGGGCAAGCCTGTTGAGAGTTGTTTATCACATGATGGAAAATACTTATGGGTAACCTATTACCGACGCAGTTACGATTTGAACGCACAGTGTCCTTCTGCCTTGGCAATTATCGATACACAAACAGATGAAATAGTGCGCGTAATGCCAACAGGGCCATTGCCTAAAATGATTGCATGCTCTCCTGATAATAAATTTATTGCAGTAACTCATTGGGGTGATAATACTGTTGGGATTATTAATATAGACACAAAAGACCCGTTTAATTTCAAATATGTGAAACATTGTGTTGTCGACAAACAGTTGGAAATGAATTTTAGCAATTCAGAAAAAGTAGATAGAGACTCGGACTGCGGATTTTGCCTACGTGGTACAACATTTAGCCCAGATGGTGCTTTTTTATATGTTGGGAAGATGGGAGGAGGGGGAGGCATGGCTATATTTGATACCCGAGATTTTAGTAGTTTGGGAAATGTTACGGGAATGCAATCGAATTTAAGACATATTGTAATTCAAGGAGAATATTTGTTCTTGAGTGCAAATAAACCAGGGTATGTTCAACGGGCATCTTGGCGTGAAATGACAAAATTTCGATTGGAAAACCCCGGTAACTCTGTGAGATATGAAAATTGGTCAGATGCTCAAGTAGGTACTGGTGCACGTACAATTAGTTTATCACCCGATGGAAAATATGTATTTGCTGCGGTTAATACGTTGTCAAAAGTTGTAGTTGTTGAAACTAAAACGATGAAAGTCGTAGCTGAAATACCGGCTGATTCCTATCCGGTTGGCATGGGTATTTCTCCAAATGGAAAGCACTTAATTGTGACTGCTCAAGGCAAAGCAAACGGAGGAGGTAATTCAGTCATGATTTATGAAATCAATAAAAAATAAGCTTTTTAAAAGAACAAAATAAAAGTACTTAATAAGACGATTCCATAGCATAAGGCAACATAAAAAGAATTTCCAAAAGACATAATATTTGTTTTAATTGGTAATGGAGATAGTTGCGAATGGTTACAAAAAATCAAATACATTTTCGTTCTGTGTTAAATTATCTTAAATCAATTAGTTATCACTTGAATTATGAGTTCTTTTGCACAAAAAAAACATGATATCTCCAATTTTTACCGCATTAGTTTTTTTCAATTTATGCGCGCATTCTACTACCAAAATTAAATTAGATCATACAAATAATTCCAATCCTATCGAAGATATAGTGGTAATTGCTGATCCTGTTCAAAGGGGAGCTTTACTTGTGAAAGGATTAAAAGCGACTTTTACCAACGAAATTGTGTTCATTGAAGTTTTCAGTTTAAAAGGTAAAAAGGTTAAAGAGTTACAATTCAAACATGTAGATGGTTCATTTGAATTTAAAGTGGATGAATTACAGGAAGGTGAGTATTTACTTCACATAACGAATGGATACACTAAATATAAAAGCCGACTAATAATTACGGATTAATTGAGCATTAACTTGCTATAGATTGTCCTGAAGAGAAAAAAACAAGCTGAACAAGATCACATAGAAACGCTTAAATTTGAAAGCGCTTAATTTACATAGTGCTTTTAACTTTTTCGAAATATTTCAAAATTATTTCGTAAAAATTACAAACGAAATCTCACTATATTTACCGCTTTCAAACTTCATGGAGACATTTGATTTAGTTGTTATTGGAGGTGGTCCTGCGGGTTACGCAGCTGCTATGCGGGGAATTGATTTTGGCAAACGTGTTTGTCTTATCGAACGTGAACGCGTAGGTGGTGCAGGCGTATACAATGGTGCATTGTCTTCAAAAACGTTGTGGGAACTTTCCAATCGCGTGGCAGACATAAATGACATGATCGTTTCTAAAGGTAGAAGTAAATTTGAGTTAACTTGGGAGGATGTTAGGCAGAATTTAGCTGAGGCAATTTTTGAGCGAAAATTCCAATATTCTGCACACATCAAACTTTTGCAGACCGAAACGATGAATAAACTCCTTAGTTATGAGCGTGGGCATGGTAAATTGCTGGATAATCATACTGTTGAAATTAACTATGAAGGGGAAAAAAAAGAAATTTGGGGAGAGAATATTGTTTTGGCTACTGGCAGTCGGCCTAGAAAGTTATCCAATATTGAGGTTGATGAAGAGTTTATTCTCACAAGTGACGGTATTGATAATATATCTAATTACCCAAAGAGTTTAGTAATCGTTGGGGCAGGAGTAATTGGCTGCGAATACGCGACCATATTTAGTAATTTTGGAAAAACAAAAGTCTATATTATCGACCGTCAGGAACGTATTTTGCCATTTGAAGATGAGGATATTTCCAAATTAGTTGCTAAAAATTTGACTGACCACGGAGTTACTATTCATTCAAATGCTTCATTGGAAAGGCTCGAAAAAGTTGGTGGCGAGGTAGAATATGAATTGTCTTACCCCGATGGTCGCCGGGAAGTAATTCGTGTTGAAAAAGCCTTGCTTTCTATCGGTAGACAACCAAATATCGAGCATTTGGGTATGGAAAATGCAGGTGTGGAAATGTCAAAACGTGGCGTACACATTGGAGATGACGATACCCGAACAAGTGTTCCAAATATTTATGCAGTAGGTGATGTGTCCGGTAGGATAGCTTTGGTTAATATGGGTGAGCTAGAAGCAAGACATGCAGTTGAGAAAGCTTTTGGAAATAAACCTGAGCGATTGAATTACGACAATGTTTGTACTATTATGTTTTTAAATCCAGAAGTGGCTTCGGTAGGGTTGAATGAGCAACAATGCGTTGAAAAGAATATTCCAGTAAAGGTAGTTAAAATTGATTACTCGTTGATTACGCGCGCCATAGCGATGAGGAAGACACAGGGATTTTTTAAGATTATTGTTACGAATGACAAAGAAATGAGGATATTGGGTATGCGGGTCGTTGGTGCACATGCTTCAACAGCCATTCAAGCAGTAGGATTACTCATAAAACTTCAAATGCCAATAGAAGTTTTGTCTGAATTAATTCACCCTCATCCTTCCATTGTTGAAGGCATTCAAGAATGTGTGCGCATGTTATTAAATCGATCGATTTTTAAATCATCTGTCTTTAAAGATAAGTTGGCATGTTATTCACTTGTTAATGGTGTTAAAACACCGCTCGAACGGCTTTAAATGCAATTTCCACAGTACCGAAAATTGGTTAATGGCAAATCGCTGTATAAGGTAATTTCTGAAATGGAATTTATTGAAATACAATTTATAGGATCAAGAAAAATTATTAATCACTTTAAAATAAGTCAGTATCCTGATAAATTATTCCTACAAGAAGTTATTTCAGTGAATCATCCGTATGTAATTGCACGTGAAGAAGAGGTGGAAAATTTCTTATAGTTAAAGGTTGGTTTTCCTTATTAAAATGTTTATAACTCAAAGTGTGTATATGTTTGATAAACTTAAAACACAGCTATTTTTGTATTCATTGAGTTAGTTTATGGCTGAAAATCAGTATACAGAAGATAATATACGTTCCTTGGACTGGAAAGAACATATTCGTCTCAGGCCCGGAATGTATATTGGGAAGTTGGGGGATGGAGCTGCTGCTGATGATGGGATATATATTTTGGTGAAAGAGGTGATGGATAATTGTATTGACGAATTTGTGATGGGGAATGGGCGAAAAGTTGATATAAAAGTAAAAGACGGTAAAGTCTCAATTCGCGATTATGGACGGGGGATTCCGCTCGGAAAGGTTGTGGAGGTTGTGTCAAAAATGAATACGGGCGGTAAATACGATTCAAAGGCCTTTAAAAAATCCGTTGGTTTAAATGGAGTGGGAACTAAAGCTGTAAACGCATTGTCTTCTCATTTTCTTGTGTATTCGGTGCGAGAGGGGGAGAAAAAAGCAGCCTCATTTACTCAAGGTGATTTGGTGCAGGAATTTCCCATGGAAAAAACCGATGAGAGTAACGGAACTTATGTAGAATTTATACCAGACGACAACATCTTTAAAAAGTTTGCATTTAAAACGGCTTACTTGGATAAGATGATGTGGAATTATTGTTACCTAAACAGGGGCTTAACTATTCACTACAATGGTGAGCGATATAATTCGAAAGACGGATTGAAAGATTTGCTGGAGAATAATATGGATGGAGACCCATTGTATCCAATCATTCATATTGAAGATGAGGATATTGAGGTTGCCTTTACTCATGGGCGGACTTACGGCGAAGATTATTATTCTTTTGTTAATGGTCAACACACGACACAAGGTGGTACTCATGCCAGTGCATTCAGGGAATCTGTTGCTAAGGTGATTCGAGATTTTTACAATAAAAATTACGAAGCCTCTGATATTCGTCAATCAATTGTGGCTGCAATTTCGGTTAAAGTCATTGAGCCAGTATTTGAGTCACAGACTAAAACCAAATTAGGTTCTCAGGAAATAGAGCCAGGTGGTAAATCCATGAGAGCATTTGTTAATGATTTTCTTAAAGATAAATTAGATAACTATTTACATAGAAATCCGGAAGTAGCTGAGACGATAGAGAAAAAGATAAGGCAATCTGAACGTGAAAGGAAAGAATTGGCAGGTATTCGAAAGATAGCTCGCGAACGTTCGAAAAAAGCAAATCTTCATAATAAGAAATTAAGAGATTGTCGGACCCATTTAACCGACTTAAAAGATGAACGCAGGGAGGAGACTACGTTGTTCATTACGGAAGGTGATTCTGCAAGTGGCTCAATAACCAAGTCAAGAGATGTGAATACCCAAGCTGTTTTTTCGCTTCGTGGAAAGCCTTTAAATTGTTACGGTCTCACCAAAAAAGTTGTTTACGAAAACGAAGAATTCAATCTCATTCAAGCGGCATTAGATATTGAAGATGATATGGATAATTTACGTTACAATCGAATTGTCATCGCAACAGATGCTGACGTGGATGGAATGCATATACGTATGTTGTTATTAACGTTTTTCCTTCAGTTTTTCCCTGATTTAGTGAAGCGAAATCATGTATATGTTCTTCAAACCCCTCTTTTTAGGGTGCGTAACAAGAAAAAAACCATTTATTGTTATTCGGAAGAAGAAAGAAGAAAGGCAATAATGGAATTAGGTAAAAATCCTGAAATTACGCGATTTAAAGGTTTAGGAGAAATCTCACCTGATGAGTTTATTCACTTTATTGGAGAAGATATTCGATTAGAGCCTGTATTGTTAACAAAAGATGCCTCTATTGATTCAATATTGTCTTACTTCATGGGGAAAAATACACAGGAAAGACAAGATTTCATCATAGATAATCTTCGTGTAGAAAAAGATTTAGCAGAATTGACATCATCCGATTCTTCTGAAGAATTAGATATTGCATCATAAATATGGCTGAAGACGAAATAGAAGATCAATTGCAAAATCAAGGAGACGAGCACAATCCGTTTGAGAATAAGCAAGTGGATGAAAATATTGTCCCTTTAAGCGGTTTGTACCAAAATTGGTTTTTAGATTATGCAAGCTATGTAATTCTCGAACGAGCTGTGCCGGCATTATTCGATGGTTTAAAACCAGTACAGCGAAGGATACTTCATTCTATGAAGGAGATGGAGGATGGTCGATACAACAAAGTTGCAAATATCATTGGGAATACAATGAAGTATCACCCACATGGAGATGCATCAATTGGTGATGCGTTGGTGCAGTTAGGGCAAAAAGAATTATTGATAGATTGTCAAGGAAATTGGGGTAATACTTTAACTGGAGATGGGGCTGCAGCCCCCCGTTATATAGAGGCGCGACTCTCTAAATTTGCCTTACATGTGGCTTTCAATCCAAAAACTACTAATTGGTTAGCTAGTTACGATGGTAGAAATAAAGAGCCTGAGCAGCTTCCAATGAAGTTTCCTTTATTACTTGCGCAAGGTGCTGAAGGTATCGCGGTAGGTATGGCATGTAAGTTCCTTCCGCACAATTTTATTGAATTAATAGACCAGTCGATAAATCATTTAAGAGGCAAAAAAGTCGAAATTCTTCCTGACTTTCCGAACGGTGGGATGGCAGATTTTTCGGGATATAACGATGGTATTCGAGGAGGTAGAGTACGTGTTCGTGCCAAAATCAGAAAGGTAGACAATAAAACGCTGATAATTAACGAAATACCATTTGGAACTACCACTGGATCATTAATTGAATCTGTTATCAAAGCCAATGATAAAGGGAAGATCAAGATAAAAAAAATTGAAGATAACACCTCCAACGAAGCGGAAATCATCGTTCATTTGGCACCAGGTGTTTCGCCAGATAAGACAATTGATGCGCTATACGCATTCACAGACTGTGAAGTGTCTATTTCTCCAAATTCCTCTATTATTGATGGTGAAAAACCAAGATTTATTGGTGTGTCTGAGATTTTAAGGATAAATACGGATAACACTGTTAGATTGCTGAAGCTCGAATTAGAGATTCGATTAGATGAATTGGAACGGCAGTGGCACTTCTCAACATTAGAAAAACTCTTCATAAATAACGAAATGTATATCGACTTTAAGCACTACAGTGATAAGGAGTCTTTATATGCATATTTGTACAAGCGTTTCGAGCCTTTTAAAAAGCAATTAATACGAGAAATTGTTGACGAGGATTTACACCGCTTAACTCAAATACCAATGATTCGAATTACAAGATTCGACTCTTCTAAAGCTGATGACGCACTAGTTAAAATAGAGGAGGAAATTGAAGAGGTTAAGGCGAATTTGGCCAACATAATTGAGTTTTCTATTGAGTATTTTAAAGATCTGAAAAAGCGTTTCGGTGCAGGAAAAGAAAGAAAAACTGAGATCAAAACGTTTGATACAATTTCAGCTACCAAGGTAATTATTGCGAACAGAAAACTTTATGTAGATTTCGAGGAAGGATTCATTGGATATGGGTTGAAGAAAAATGAATCAGTTTGTGACTGTTCTGAAATTGATGATGTCATTTGTTTCTTTTCTAGTGGTAAAATGTTAGTCACTAAAGTAGCAGATAAAAAGTTCGTAGGTAAAGATCTTATTTATGCGAGTGTTTGGAAAAAGGGCGATACGCGAACCATTTATCACCTATTTTATCAAGACGGAGTAGGGGGATCTACCATGATGAAACGCTTCTACGTGAATTCTATAACTAGAGACTCTGAGTATGATCTTACCAAAGGTACCAAAGGTTCAAAAATGCTATATTTTTCAGTACATCCTAATGGGGAACGTGAAGTAGTCTCAGTTCTACTTAGACCTCGTCCTCATCTAAAAAGACTGCGGTTCGATGTCGATCTTGGTGAGTTATTAATCAAGGGAAGAAATTCGGCTGGAAATAGAGTGACTAAAGAAATCATTCAAAAAATTGTTCAAAAAGAAGTTGGCGGATCAACTTTAGCAGCTAGAAAAATATGGTATGATACAGTCGTTGGGAGGTTAAACGACGAAGGGAGAGGAAAATTCTTAGGCTCATTTAAGGGAGACGATAAATTACTTACGCTCTATAAAAATGGAGAATATCGTTTGAGTTCTTTTGATTTAGCAACGCATTTCGATGAAGACATGATTCATATTGAAAAATGGCATCAAGATAGACCAATCACCACTGTTTATTATGATTCAGAGAAAGATCTCCATTTCGTAAAGAGATTCCACTGTGAGGTAACAACAGATAAACGCGTGCTTTTTATATCGGAAGGACCCGGTTCGTTCATGGATTTGGTGTCCACAGCATTTCGACCTGAAGCACGAATTGTCTACAATAAACTTCTTAAAGAAACTAAAAACCTTCCGGACAACCTGGTGAATTTAGCAGATATGATTGACGTGAAAGGGCTGAAGGCTCAAGGAAATCAATTAACAAAACTTAAAGTAAAGGAGATTTTGTTGACACATGCTATAGACGAAGGAAAAGAACAATGGCCAGAGGAACAGGTAGCATCCGAGTTAGTTAATGGAGAAGAAATTGAAAATGATGAGTCACCTACAATGGAATGGGAAATTACTAAAGAAAATGAGGACGATGACCAACCAACATTATTTTAAAGGATGTTATTAACTAAAGAGGATAAAATTAATTATGTAAACATAGGCCTAATGTTGGTTAGCATGGCGGCTGCTTTTGTTCTCCCTTTCGAAACATTTCTGTTTGCCTATGCATTTTTAGGCCCTTTACACTATCTGACTGAAATTAGTTGGTTGCACGATCGTCAGTACTTTTCAAAAGGAAAGTATGATTTTATCGTTTTGTTAGTAATTTCTATCATAATTTCCTATGATTATTTTGCTATGAAATATGAATTTCATAGCAGTTTTGTTGAACAATACGATGAGTTAAATCTTTACGGTAAGCTTTTGGCACTTGCTTTAATTGCGAGTATTCTATTCTCGTTGGTTGAAAATATTTGGGTTAAGCTAATAAGCCTGTTACTCATATATGCGTTTGTGGACCAATGGTTCGCTCCTAATTACGTGAATTCCGGGGGAGAGCAGGTATTTAAGCCTTCTTTCGCTACATTTACCGTAACGTCTTTAGTTCCGACGCTTATTCACGTTTATGTATTTACTGGGCTATTTATGTTATACGGTGCTTTAAAATCGCGAAGTTATTCTGGTTTAATTCAAGTTGCTTTTTTTGTTAGTGTGCCATTCATGTTGTTTAATGTGTTTAGTGAAACAACTTTTTTTGAGGTTTCATCCTATGGTAGACAAGCATATGATGGCGATGGGCAAGGTTTTTTAGGCTTAAACATTGAAGTGTTGAAGGAATTTAATTTAATGGAATTGCCTCCATTGCTTGATGCCAATGGTGAGCAATTGTATTATGTGAATGGCACAAAGGCAATCGATATGCAAGCTTCTACTGAGCTTGTTTTCTACTCTCAAACAGGTGTTTTATTGATGAGGTTCATCGCCTTTGCCTATTTGTACCACTACTTGAATTGGTTTAGTAAGACGGAAATTATTCGTTGGCATAAGGTTCCTAAAGTGCGTTTCATTGCTGTAATAGCTCTTTGGATTGCCGCTTGTGGAATTTACTTATATGATTATGCTTTAGGCTTAACTTTTCTGTTCTTCTTAAGTTTTTGTCATGTTTTACTTGAATTTCCGCTAAATATGGTTTCAATAACAGGTATTGGAAAAGAAGTGATTTCTATTTCTAAACAAGGCTTCAGACCAAAAATAAAAGTATAATTCACGCAACGATTTTAATTGTAAAACGTCTACAATTCATGTATCTTTACCAAGAGTAAAGGTCATTGTGACATTGTGTTGAAGTATAGTATCTTTTTTTTATTTTTTTTAAGTGCGCAATTGTATCATTCACAGTTGATACAGCCTTTTAATGCTCGTTATTCTACCTCACAGAAAGGTGGGATAAGAATACTATCCAATGTCTCTGTTTCATGTAATTCAGGAGGAACGTGTACGTCCGGAACAGCAGAGATTCCACCTAATGGAGGGAGCTCAAACGGAGGTTTTACCATGAATTACGTAGATATTGACGGAAATTCGGCTACTTTTATGTCGTCTAGCGACAGTTTAAACCTAGCAAATTGCAGTGAAGTACTTTGGGCAGGATTGTACTGGAGTGGTCGTGGGACCTCGTCAATTTCAAATTGGAACATACGAAATCAAGTAAGAGTTAAAATTGGAAATGGAACTTATCAAAGTCTATCTGCAGATGAATTAGTTGATGCTCAATCACTCGGTAGTCATCCGAGTTATCATTGTTTTAAGGACATTACCTCACTCGTGCAGTCAGCCGGAATAACCGCGCGATTCACGGTGGCGAATGTAGTTACTCAAACCGGAGGCTCTAATTTTTGGGGAGGTTGGTCAATAATAGTAGTCTATAAAAACGTATTTCAATCCATGCGAAACCTTACGGTTTTTGATGGATTTGGAAATATTGGCATTGGTACTTCATTAGATATCCCAATTTCTGGTTTTGCAACACCACCTAGTGGACCTGTGGGTTTTGAACTGGGTGTAATTGGTTTCGAAGGCGATAGAGGATCAACTGGTGATCAACTGCAATTTAATGGTGCAGGAACATTTGTAAATGTTTCGGATGCACTGCATCCTACAAATGATTTCTTTAATTCAACGATTTCATATGGTGCGGCATTGACACCTTTTCGTATTCCTAATCTTAACAACTCACTGGGTTACGACGCGAGTATCTTCTTACCTAATAATTCCGCATTTAATTACATTGGAAATAATGCAACGAATGCCACGATTAGAGTCACCACTAATTCGGAGAATATTCTAGCTCGAGCCTTTACCTCGGCCATTGATATTTATGAGCCTGATTTGAGGGCAGATGTTCGAATAAACGATTTGAACGGAGGACTTGTAGCTCCCGGTGACATTTTAGAGTACACCCTTGTAGGTAAGAATATTGGGTCGGACCTATCGCTCAATACTTTTATGGTTGACACCTTGGATCCAAGAACTGTTTATGTTCCGAATACAATTATCTACACTTTTGGCCCAAATAGTGGAGCGAAAACGGATGCGAATGGCGACGATCAGGCGGAATATAATGCCGCAAATAAGACATTAAAGTTTCGAATTGGAAATGGAGCTACAAATGTAATTGGCGGTCAAGTATTAGCGAATTCTACAGGAGCTGATAGCACAGTTGTGAAATTCAGAGTTCAAGTCATTAACGACTGTTTAATGTTTCAATGTGATTCAACTTTATCTCATGTAGCATATATTTATGGAACTGGAAATATTTCGGGTAATTCCTACAACAATGGTGGAGCCTCAGATACTTATGACGCCAATGGTTGCCCCTCTGAAGCGAGTAATGTACTATTAATTGATGTTTCCGGTTGTCCACCTCCAAGTATTATAAGTAATTCACCTATTTGTATTGGTGAGAATATTTCGTTGGTTGCTACATTTTCAGCTGCTGCAAATTATAGTTGGACAGGCCCAGGATTGGTAACAGGTACTGGAGCGACTCAATCAGTTGTAAATCCAACACTTTTCGAAGCCGGCATTTATACAGTCGTTCTTACATTTCCAGGATTATCCTGCTCATTGGAAACTTCAACAAATGTGGATATTCATCCCAATCCTGTTCTCATTTTAGATTCGTTAAAAAATGTAACATGTTTTGGGTTGAATAATGGATTAATTGGTGTATCTTCTTCATCGGGCACTCCGAACTATCAGTATCAATGGATTCCGGGAGGTTCAACAAGTCCATCTTTAACAAGTTTATCACCGGGTACGTATACGGTTATTGTCACGGATGCGAATACGTGTAAGGACACGGCGGTTTATACGATTACTGAGCCTACGGCGCTATCAGCCACAG